>OBMA010000039.1_pt1 | contig 50372 bp, 45 predicted proteins | sample 1539141 | NCBI WGS metagenome assembly OBMA01 (sample SAMEA3991484, study PRJEB22521) | metagenome | biome: anthropogenic terrestrial biome; feature: sewage plant; material: raw primary sludge | place: Sweden | collected 2012-09-26
CTGTCATATATTCGCAGCAGTGGTCGCCGGCACCCTCGATGACGGCGATGGCACCGGAGTTGCGCACTCCGAAGCGTTCACCCACCTTACCGTTGATGTACAGTTCGCCGCTTGATGCACCGTAGAGACCGGTGTTTCCCGCAATGATATTGTCTTCTGCAGAGAAATTTGAGCGGATAGGGGGCAGAATGGATATGCGTCCGCCGCTTAATCCTTTGGCGAAGTAGTCGTTTGTCTCGCCTTCAAGTTTGAAATCAACACCCTTTACAAGGAATGCTCCGAAACTTTGACCGGCAGAACCCTTGAATTTTACATTGATTGTCTTGTCGGGCAGTCCGTCTTCACCGTATTTCTCGGCGATAAGTCCGCTGAGCATTGTTCCTGCTGCGCGGTCGGTGTTTTTGATTGCGAAGTCGAGACTAACCTCCTCTTGTCTCTCTATGGCATTCTGTGCACCACGTATAATCTGCTGATCGAGCACATTAGACAGGTCGTGTATTTGCTGTTTTGTGTGATGGAGAGAAGTCTCTCCTTGCTCCTTGCAGAGCAGGCGATGGAAGTCGAGCATGCTCTCCTTGCTGCCGGCAATAGTGTCCTTGGGCGTGATAAGTTCTGTATGTCCTACGATGTCTTTCAGACTGGTGTATCCCATCTGCGCCAGATATTCACGTACTTCCTGTGCGAGGAATGTGAAGAAGTTGACCAAATAAGTGTAATGTCCGCGGAAGTGGGCGCGCAGAGCCGGGTCTTGTGTGGCAACCCCCATGGGACATGTATTCAGATTACATTTGCGCATCATGACGCATCCCAGTACGATCAGTGCTGATGTTCCGAAAGCAAATTCCTCGGCGCCAAGCAGTGCCATCAAGATGATGTCACGGCCACTCTTCAGCTGACCGTCTACCTGCAGGCGGACTTGTCCGCGCAGACCGTTCTTGACGAGTGTCTGCTGTGTCTCGGACAGACCAATCTCTGGTGAGATGCCGGCGAAGCGCATGCTTGATGCCGGCGAAGCGCCCGTTCCTCCCTCTGCGCCTGAAATGACGATGAGGTCGGCCTTTGCCTTTGCTACACCGGCAGCGATGGTTCCCACGCCGCTTTCTGCAACGAGTTTCACACTGATAGCAGCCTTAGGGTTGACATTTTTCAAGTCAAAGATGAGCTGTGCAAGGTCTTCGATAGAGTAGATGTCGTGATGCGGTGGGGGCGAAATCAGAGAGATGCCGGGTATGGAGTGACGGGTCTTTGCGATTATCTTGTTTACCTTGAAACCTGGAAGCTGACCGCCTTCACCGGGCTTTGCACCCTGAGCCACCTTGATTTGAATTTCCTCGGCGTTGACCAGATATTCGGTTGTCACGCCGAAACGTCCGCTCGCCACCTGCTTGGTTTTGCTCGAGAGTGAGATCCCGTCTACGGTAGAGTGGAAGCGTTCGTTGTCCTCCCCGCCTTCACCTGTATTAGAGCGTGCGCCCAATTTGTTCATTGCCAGAGCCATGGCTTCGTGGGCTTCCTTAGAGAGTGCTCCGAAACTCATCGCGCCTGTAACGAAGTGCTTGACGATTTGCTCTACGGGTTCAACCTTATCTATATCGATAGGATTTTTCTTGAAGTCGAAAAAGTCTCTTATGAAAATAGGGGCGTCCTTGTCGTCTACCAGACTGGTGTATTTCTTGAATGTATCGTATTTCCCGGTACGGGTTGCTAGTTGCAATGTTGCGATTGTCTCAGGATTCCATGCATGCTCGATACCGTCTTTGCGGTAGTGGAACTGTCCCAGGCTGGGCAGGAAGTCGACATTGGCATTTTTTGCGAAAGCAAGATCGTGCAGGTTTATTGCATCGCGGGCGATGGTTTCCAGTCCGATACCTCCGATGGTGCTCTCCTCTGTGCCGAAGTATGCCTTGAGCAATGCCTCTGAAAGGCCGATGCTCTCGAATATCTTGGCTCCACGATATGAACGGATGGTGGATATTCCCATCTTTGCCATAATCTTGAACAAGCCTTTTTTTACAGCTTTGATGTAATTATCCTCGGCAGTGGTGTAGTTTTCTTGAATTTTGCCTTTCTTTACAAGATCATCGAGAATGGCGTAAGTGAGATATGGGCATAGTGCGGATGCACCATAGCCGAGGAGCAATGCAGCGTGCATGACTTCGCGAATTTCACCACTCTCTACGATAAGGGCGGTTTGCACGCGCTTGCCGACATTTATCAGATAATGGTGAACGGCGCTCACTGCAAGCAGTGATGGTATCGATGCATGGCTGGCGTCCACATCGCGGTCGCTCAGAATGATGTAGTTGTAACCGTCGTCCACACTCTTTTCAGCCTTTTTGCAAAGGTTGTCGATGGCATCGCGAAGTCCTTCTTCGCCTTTGGCACATTCGAAGAGCATGGGCAGTTTGACGGTGTTAAAACCTTTATAACGGATGTTACAAAGTATATCGAGTTGTGTGTTGGTCAATATCGGATGAAGCAGGCGCACCATCTTGCAGTTGGTCTCGTTCGGATTAAGAATGCCTGTACCCACGCGGCCCACGTATTCACTAAGCGACATTACCAGATTCTCGCGTATTGAGTCGATGGCAGGATTAGTAACCTGTGCAAACTGCTGGCGGAAATAGTTGAAGAATGTCTGCGGACGGTCGCTCAACACTGCGAGCGGTGTGTCGTTGCCCATTGATGCTGTAGGTTCCTGACCCTTTGTGCACATGGGGACGATGGTTCCATCAATATCCTCTTCACCGAAACCGAACATTATTTCGTGGCGAACCAAGTTGTCAACCCTGTTTTCCACCTTGCGGCCGCTGTGCAGTTTCTCCAACTGAATGCGGTTTGTGTTCAGCCATTGACGGTAAGGGTGGGCTGTGGATAATTGCTCTTTGATTTCTCCGTCATAATATATCTTGCCTTCCTTGGTGTCGATAAGTAGTATCTTACCCGGTTGCAGGCGTCCCTTCTCGGCAATCTCTGTGGGGTCGAAATCCATAACGCCCACCTCGCTGGCAACAACCATCGTGTCGTTTTTAGTTATGGTGTAGCGTGCCGGGCGCAGACCGTTACGGTCGAGCATGCCACCGGCATAGCGTCCGTCGCTGAAGAGCAGTGCCGCAGGTCCGTCCCAAGGTTCCATCAGGATAGAATGGTACTCATAGAATGCCTTCAAATCCTCAGAAATAGGGTTCTTGTCGTTGAAACTCTCTGGAATCATCACCGCCATTGCATGTGGCAATGACAAACCGCTCATCACAAAGAATTCGAATACGTTGTCAAGACTTGCGGAGTCGCTCATGTCGGGTTGCACGATAGGTGAGATCTTGCGGATGTCGCCCAAAACTTCGCTTGAGAGAACACTCTCGCGGGCTTTCATCCAACCGCGGTTGCCGCGGATGGTGTTAATCTCACCGTTGTGACAGAGGAGACGGAATGGTTGTGCCAGGCCCCATGTGGGGAATGTGTTGGTTGAGAAACGGCTGTGCACCAGTGCCAGTCCGCTAGTGAAATAATTATTAGTCAAGTCTGGGAAATACTGACGCAGCTGGAGGCTGGAGAGCATACCCTTGTATACAATATTCTTGCTTGAAAGAGAGCATATATAGAAGTCTTTATCGTCAATGCGTTTCTCTATCTTCTTCCTTATTATATATAAAGTGCGCTCAAATGTGCTCACTTTATCGGCAGTGACGCCGGTGATAAACACCTGTTTGGTTGTTGGCTCGGTCGCCAAGGCTGATACCCCAAGGCAATCCGAATTAGTCGGTACAGTACGCAGGTGCATCAGTGAGAGTCCTTCGCGCTCAATCTCCTCGATCATTACCGAGAGAATGGCCTGTTGCTTCTTCTCGTCCTTAGGAAGGAAGACTAATCCTGTGCCATATTTCCCTTTCTCAGGTACGGGGATGCCCTGAAGAAGTATAAATTCATGAGGAATTTGAAGCAAGATTCCTGCACCGTCGCCTGTCTTATTGTCGGCACCCTCGGCGCCACGATGGCGCATATTCTCGAGCACACGCAATGCATTGTCGACTAGTTCATGGCTCTTGTTTCCGTGGATATTCACCACCATACCGACACCACAAGCATCGTGCTCATAGTCGGCACTATACAATCCATTTCCCATTTCTTTTTGCATTTAAATAATAAATTCTTTTATTTTCCTATCAAATCGTTTGCAAAATTACGAAAATACTTTCAATTTGAAACATTAAATGAATGCAAATATAATGTAAATTTAGATTAATTAGATGTTTTGTGTCAAAATACCTTATATTTTTGATATTATTAAACGAATTGAAAGTAAAAAAGAATCATTTGCTTTCAATTCGAAACCCATGCATTAAATGTTAATAATCGTTGTGCGGATGTCTGTCTTGCTAGTGAATACGTGATGTGTCGTTATGCCTTCAATGGATAGCTGTCGTTTTTCGTAAAAAATAATAGAGGCTATATTGCCGTGCGAAAGCGAACTTCCGACACACCAATATAGCCTCTATATTACTTTCTGAAATAATGCTTTTTACATATATCCTAACCACCTGAGGATGTCGTTGAGATTGGCGACCACCATCAATAGAATAAGAATGGAGATACCCACATATTCTGCCCGTATCATGAATGTTTCACTTGGCTTGCGTCTCGTAATCATTTCATAAAGTAGGAAGAGAACATGACCTCCATCTAATGCCGGTATTGGCAATATATTCATAAATGCCAATATGATGCTTAAAAAGGCGGTCATTAGCCAAAATGTGTGCCAGTCCCACACAGGAGGGAACATACTTCCGATAGCTCCAAACCCTCCGAGACTCTTTGCTCCATCACTTGTGAAGACATATTTCATGTCGCCCACGTATCCTGCAAGAACTTTGCAACCGTATTTGATTCCTGCTGGGAAACTTTCAAAGAAGTTATAGTCTATCTGTGTGGGCTTGTAATATGTGAAGATGCTTGATTGTGCGACACCTAATTTCAAGTCGGATGTAAGTATCACTTTTGCCGTGTCGGGTTTGGCTACCCCCTTATGACTAATGACAACTGTTGTGGTGCGTACTTTTATACTGTCTTTAGGTGTCTTTACAGATGCCATTACATCACTCAAACGCCCCATTTGGTCAGTGAATTCGTTCCATGAATCGATGCTTTTCCCATTTACGGCCAGTATCTTGTCGCCTTTCTTTATGCCAAGTTTTGCGGCTGGAGTGTCTGCCATTACGCTGTCGATATCAGCAGGAACAAATGGACGGACAAAATTTGGAGTGGTTTTCAACATGCTGAGCAGGTTGATTTTTCCAGGCAGGGTTATGCTCATCTTTTTGCCATCACGGATAATATCTGCGCGATGAGCTTTTGATAAGTCGCGGTAGAAGTCTATATCAAACTCCTTGAAAGCCCCAAGGTCAGTACCCAAAAGAATATCATGGTCTTGGAATCCAAGGGCTTTGGCCTCGTTGTTGAACTTCATACCCATCTTCATGTCTTTGGTCGCGATGTATGAATCTCCCCAATAGAAGAGTACCATAGAATAAATGAACAGTGCAAGCAGGAAATTGACGAGCACGCCACCAACCATCACGAGTAATCTTTGCCATGCCGGTTTGGAGCGGAATTCCCACGATTGAGCTTCCTGTTTCATCTGTTCGGTGTCGAAACTCTCGTCTATCATACCCGAAATCTTGCAGTATCCGCCCAGCGGCAACCATCCCATGCCATAAGTGGTGTCGCTCTTCTTGGGTTTGAACTCGAAGAGATGGAACCATGGGTCAAAGAAAAGATAGAATTTCTCTACGCGGATGCCGAAGAGTTTGGAGAAGAAGAAGTGCCCTCCCTCGTGGAGTAACACCAAAATTGAGATTGCCAGCATGAACTGTAACAACCTTATCAAAAATACTTCCATTTATTATTTATTGTTTTGCTTGGGGCTTCAGAAGCTTCTGAGGCATCTTGGCCATGATTAAAAATTATTTGTTCATTATTTCTGTAGCGATGCTACGTGCTTCGGCATCTGTTTGCACATACGTTTCGTAAGTGGGATTGCTGTCGAATGTCGCTTTGTTCATCGTCTGTTCTATGATGTGAGCCATGCCCGGGAACGAGCATTTGCTATGGCGGAAGCCCTCGTTAACGATCTCGTTGGCTGCATTGACAATGCACGGCATGTTGCCACCACGCTTGATAGCCTCAAACGCAAGAGCGAGACAACGGAACTTATTCAGATCGGGCTCAAAGAATTCCAAAGGACGCGCGAACAGGTCGAGCCGGTCGCCATTGAGCGGTAATCGTTTGGGAAACGAGAATGCGTACTGTATAGGCAGGCGCATGTCGGGCACGCCGAGTTGTGCTTTCACTGCTCCATCGTGGAACTGCACGGCACTATGGACAATGCTTTGCGGATGTACCAGTACCTGTATCTTGTCTGCTTCAATGCCGAATAGCCATTTGGCTTCCATTACCTCGAATCCCTTGTTCATCATCGATGCAGAGTCGATGGTGATTTTCGCGCCCATGTCCCATGTGGGATGTTTCAGCGCGTCGGTAACTGTCACCTTTTCTATTTGCTCTTGAGAGAACAGGCGGAACGGACCGCCACTCGCCGTAAGCAATATCTTTTCGATAGGATTGTCATCCTCGCCTACGATACATTGAAATATGGCCGAGTGCTCACTGTCTACAGGCAGGATTGGAGCATGATATTGTTGTGCCAACTGGCCGATTAATTCGCCCGCCACGACGAGCGTTTCCTTGTTAGCAAGGCAAATCTTCTTGTGTGCCTTGATGGCGTGGATGGTGGGAGAGAGCCCCGCAAATCCAACCATCGCAGTGAGAACCATGTCGATGGAGTCGGATTCCACAATCTGGTCGAGAGCATCTTTGCCTGCATAAACCTTGATGTCCGGTTGGTCGGCAAGCATGTCTTTCAGTTCGTCGTATCTTTCTTCGTTGGCAATCACCACGGCAGCTGGATGATACTTGCGGGCTTGTGCCGCAAGCTCCTGCACACGGTTGTTTGCCGTGAGACAGTAGGCCTCGTAGAGATCACTGTGCTGACTGATGACATCGAGCGCCTGTGTACCGATGCTTCCAGTGCTTCCAAGGATGCATATTTGTTTCTTCATCGTTTTCAATATGATTTTATCAGACTGGACTTTTCTGTCATTCCAAATCCAACAGGCCTTCAGGCAAGTTTATCATAATTTCTTTTTTGTCAGTGTCCACTTTTACTATGAGGTCTTCACTGGCAGGTATGAGCACATTGCGCCCGTCATCGGTCAGCACCTCAAAGAGGATATTGATGGTGGAATCGTCAACAGACTGAATCTTTCCAACTACCTTATTTATATTAGAGTCTATGAGTGAGAATCCGATTATCTCCGTCCATGAAGCATTCTCATCATCACTGTCCGATAGATGTCGGGGAAAGTAGACATCACTACCTGTGAGTTCTCGTGCCCGGTCTTGTGTGTCGATGCCGCAAAACTTCATCAATGCAGTCTCATCACCATGAAAACGGTATTCTTCAAAGAAGAACGGTACCAGTATTCCATCGATTTCGAGGATGAGGTAATCACTGTCCACCCGATCGAAAATATCGTCATCGAACATGAAAGTGATTTCACCTTTCACACCGTGAGGCTTGCCAAGCTTGCCTATTTTGTAGACTTCTTCTTGTTTTATCATCAGTTTTCCACACGCTTAATGCATGCTCCCAGTTTGTTGAGTCTCTCTTCTATGTCCTGATAGCCACGGTCTATCTGGGCTATGTTGTCAATCCGGCTTGTGCCACTGGCACTCATTGCCGCAATAAGAAGCGCTATGCCGGCACGGATATCTGGACTAGTCATTCTTCCCGCCCGTAAGCGTATCTTGTGGTCGTGTCCCACCACCACGGCGCGGTGTGGGTCGCAGAGTATGATTTGGGCACCCATGTCGATGAGTTTGTCAACAAAGAAAAGACGGCTCTCGAACATTTTCTGATGGAATAATACGCTACCTCGTGACTGTGTGGCTACAACAAGCAGCACAGAAAGCAAGTCGGGCGTCAGTCCCGGCCATGGTGCATCTGACAGCGTCATTATGGAGCCGTCGATGAACGAGTCAATCTGATAGTGGTTCATGTGCGGAATGATGAGGTCATCATCCTCAACGTTAATCTTGACGCCCAATCGGCGGAATGAATCGGGTATGATACCGAGGTTCTTTAGGGATACGTTCTTTATGCGTACGCCATTGCCTACCATCGCAGCCATGCCGATAAACGAGCCTACCTCGATCATGTCGGGCAGTATTTTATGTTTGGCGCCATGCAACTTATTCACTCCCACGATCGTGATCAGATTACTGGCTATGCCGCTGATGTTTGCCCCCATACTGTTGAGCAGGTGGCAAAGTTGCTGGATGTATGGCTCGCATGCCGCATTATATATTGTGGTTGTGCCTTTTGCTAATGTGGCTGCCATGATGATATTGGCAGTACCTGTGACCGAGGCTTCATCGAGCAACATGTAGCAGCCTTTGAGCCTGTGTGCCTGGATGTTATAGACATCACGACCTTCGATGTGGACTAACTTTGCTCCGAGATACTTGAATCCCAGAAAGTGGGTGTCCAGTCGGCGGCGTCCTATTTTGTCGCCACCGGGTTTTGCCACTGTTGCCTTGCCGAAACGACCAAGCAGTGGACCAATCGTGAGCACGCTGCCTCGCAGCGACGAACATTTCTTTACAAACTCATCGCTCTCAAGATAGTCCAGATTCAGTGTCTCTGCCTTGAATGTATAGTCATTGCGCGAATTTTGTGTCACCTCTACGCCCATGTCTTCCAACAACTTTATAAGGTTGTTTACATCCAGGATATCGGGAATATTCTTTATTTGCACCTCGTCCTCAGTGAGCAGTGAAGCACAAATAACCTCAAGAGCCTCATTTTTGGCGCCCTGGGGTGTGATGGTTCCTTTGAGCGGATGACCGCCTTCGATGATGAAAGATTCCATAAGTGCAGTTTATCTCTTTTTATGGCTTCTGATTGCCGGTTCCTTTTCGTATGTTTTCTCGAATTGGAATTTGTCAAGGTTCAGCTGGATTTTACCGTCTGTATAGTGTGAAAGGTCTGAAGCCACCTTCTCGTCATCACTCGATCCGTGTCCCCATTGTATGAGATTACGCTTCATCTGGTTGGCCGTAATCTTGATGAGTTCGTCGCGCTCGTCACCAGGTTGCATTGTCTTCAGTTTGTCGAATATTTCGAACATCATCTTACCATAGTGGCGTACCGGTATTTTTGACATCGGATATTTCACAGGATTTGGCTTGGTTGCGATTTTTTTGGCCATGCTCACGTCAACGGGATAGTCGATATCAAGTTTGAATTCGCTCATAATGGCCAGATGGTCCCAAAGTTTCTGTCTGTAGTCCTCGCTGTCATGACTCTGTGGAAACATGCGTTCCATTATTTCTATAATGGTCTCCGCGCACTGTTGGCGCTCAGCCTTGGTTGACAACGAGATGGCGTGGTTGACCATGCTTTGTACTTCGCGTCCGTATTCTGGCAGCACCAGTTTCTCGCGCTGGATATTGTAGTCCAATCCTTCTATATTCATATTGTTTTGTATGTTAAAGCAGTTTCTTTGGCATTTTTGCCACAAAGTCTTTCAGATAGAATGGCACAAAGTATGCCACATCTTCGAATTGCTCCTTTGCAATGCGTTTTTCTGCCAATGGGAACATGTTCTTTGCCAGCGGTTCGATGCCTTTGATGAGTTGGGCGTTGTCACTGTCTATGGAATTCATGCACTTTTCCGCACCATTTCCAAAGAAATACACCTGAGATTTATCAAGATACTCTTTGTATGTCTCGGCATCCACCACATCTGCATGTATGGGGCGTATCTCTTTCAGAGAGCGGTCGAATATCTGTGCATAAACTTCCATGCGACGTGCGTCGAGCATAGGGCACAGCAGAGCGTTTTCTTCTTTCGTCTCCTCACCAAGCAAAACCGGCACGCACAACAACTCCAGTGTTGGTATGGCGATGAGTTTCACACCACGACCATAACAAATTCCCTTTGCCATGGAAACGCCAATGCGCAGGCCTGTGTATGATCCCGGACCGCAACTCACGGCTACGGCATCGAGCGGAATGGCATGATTATCTATAAACGAGAGAGCCTCGTCAACATAAATTCCCAACTTCACTGCGTGATTGGGACCACTGTGGTCTTCCTTATTGAAGATGCACTCACCCTCATTGCTGACTGCTACGGAGCACACGTCTGTGCTCGTTTCAATGTTTAATATGCACGACATAATAAAAATATATTCTTGAATAACGTGCAAATTTACTCTTTTTTCCCGCAAATTTAGTACTTTTGCAGAAATTTAACGTGAAACTATTATGATACAGTCAATGACGGGCTACGGAAAATCTGTCGTAACCTACAAGGAAAAGAAGATCAATGTTGAGATTAAATCACTAAATAGCAAGTCTTTAGACTTGTCAGCACGTATAGCTCCGCTATATCGTGAGAAGGAAATGGAGATCCGCCAGACAGTTGCCAAAACATTGGAACGTGGCAAAGTTGACTTCTCCATTTGGATTGAAAGGGATGCTAATGGCGATGCCACACCAATCAATACTACTCTTGTTGAGAATTATTATCATCAGCTGAAAGACCTTGCTGCTAAAACCGGCATACCTGAGCCGGATGATTGGTTTTGCACATTGCTTCGTATGCCGGATGTCACCACCAAAACCGATAACGAAGTTTTGGAAGGCGAGGAGTGGGCAGCCGCTCTCAGCGCTATCGAACAGGCCTTAGGACGTCTTGTTGACTTTCGCAAGCAGGAGGGCGCAGCTCTTCAAAAGAAGTTTACTGAAAAAATTGACAATATCTCCGAGTTGCTAGTAAGCATCGAACCTTATGAAAGATCGCGTATAGATAAAATTCGTACCAAGATTGTTGACGGTTTGAATTCCATCCCAGAGGTGGATTATGACAAGAACCGTTTGGAACAGGAACTTATCTATTATATTGAGAAACTGGATATCAGCGAGGAGAAACAACGTCTTGCCCACCATCTGAAATATTTCCGTGAGACAATGGATAATGGTCATGGTCAAGGCAAAAAATTGGGATTCATAGCTCAGGAGATGGGTCGTGAAATCAACACCACCGGTTCTAAGAGCAATCAGGCAGAGATGCAGAATATCGTGGTGAAGATGAAGGACGAGCTGGAGCAGATAAAAGAACAAGTGCTTAATGCGCTCTAGAAGCCGGATACTTATCGAAAATGTAGAGACGTGGCATCTCGCGTCTCTGCAGCGAGATTAAGGCTTCAGAGACTTAAAATAATACGGTGATGATGAAGAAGGGAAGGTTGATAGTCTTCTCTGCGCCAAGTGGCAGCGGGAAAAGTACCATAATTGGTTGGTTGATGCAACATCAGGAATTGCAAATGGAATTTTCTATATCATGTACTAGTCGTGCTCCTCGTGGCACTGAACAGAATGGAGTGGAATATTTTTTTCTTACTCCTTATGAATTTCGTCAGCGTATAGAGAAAGATGAATTTTTGGAATACGAAGAGGTTTATAAAGACCGCTTCTATGGCACTCTGAAATCGCAGGTGGAAAAACAGTTGGATGCTGGTGAGAACGTTGTGTTTGATGTCGATGTGAAGGGCGGATGCAATATAAAAAAATACTATGGTGACCGCGCATTGAGCGTTTTCATTCAGCCACCATCGATAGATGAGTTACGCAAACGGTTAGTGGGGCGTGGCACAGATGCCCCGGAAGTGATAGAAGACCGTATTGCCCGTGCATCGTTCGAATTGACTTTCGCCAATAAATTTGACCGCATTGTTGTCAATGACGATCTGGAAAGGGCGGAGCAGGAAACTTACGAAATAGTGAAGTCATTCCTTGATGATTAAAACAGGAATCTACGGGGGGTCATTCAACCCCGTCCACAATGGACACATCGCGCTCGCCAGACAGTTGCTTGCGGCTGCCTCCTTGGATGAGGTGTGGTTTGTGGTCTCTCCTCAGAATCCGTTCAAACAGGCATCATCCGAACTTCTTGATGATGCCAAGCGTCTGGAATTGGTGCGTCTTGCGCTTGCGGGAGATGACCATCTCATAGCTTGTGATTACGAATACCACCTACCAAAACCTTCATATACATGGCACACTCTCCAGTCTATGAGTAGAGACTATCCCGACCACCAATTTACATTGTTAATAGGTGCCGACAACTGGTTAACGTTCGGTCGTTGGTATCACAGCCGTGACATTCTTTCTTGTTATTCCATTGCCATCTATCCCCGTCAAGATTCGCCGACAGATGCCTCCTCTTTGCCTGCCAATGTGCGGTTGGTTGATGCAAAATTATATGACATCAGCAGTTCTGAAATCCGCTTGCGCATCCGTTCCGGGTTGTCTGTAAGCGGTCTTGTGCCTGATGTTATCATTGACAAAGTCATGGCTTGTTATTCGAAAGGTTGAATTGGTTTAATCGTGCCACTGCCCAATGATATAAGTTTACAAAAGACTTCTGCAAAAAATATGGCTTATAGTTGTATTAAATTTAAATATATATTATGAAAACAGAAATCAATGTATCTACCGGTAAGATTCAAGCTTATGAGGATTCTCATGAGGTTGGAAACCTCGAATTTGAGTTGCAAAATGCTGTGATGACGATTACCCATACTCATGCCTACCTGAAAGGTATGGGCGTTGGTCAGGTGTTGTTGGCTGCAGCCATAGACTATGCCACGGAGAATCATCTCAAGATTCGTCCTGTTTGCTCCTATGCCTACGCTATGATGGAGAAGAATCCTGATTATAGTAAACTACTCACCGATGATGCAGGTGAGGGGATTAGTTGTAGACTATAAAAGATAAGTTATGGCATTAATCAAATCAGTTAATGATAATACTCCCAAGTGGGGGGAAGGTTGCTATTTTTCAGAGAATGCCACGATAGCTGGAGATGTGACGATGGGCAAGGACTGCAGTATCTGGTTTAATGCAGTGCTTCGAGCCGATGTTGATTACATCAAGATTGGCGACCGCGTAAATGTTCAAGATGGCTGTTGTATTCACGAAACAACCGGAATTCCAGTTGCCATAGAGGACGATGTCACTATCGGTCATAATGCGACTGTCCATGGCGCTACTATTCATAAGGGCGCCTTGATAGGTATGGGCTCCACCTTGCTCGACCATAGTGAAGTGGGAGAGGGCTCCATTGTTGCTGCCGGAGCCCTTGTCCTTCAGGGTACTAAGATTCCTGCTCATGAAATATGGGGAGGCGTTCCTGCCAAGTTTCTAAAGAAAATCTCTCCTGGTCGGGCAGCAGAATTCTCTAAACACTATATGGTGATGAAAGAATGGTATTAAGGACAGCTCTTTTATACGTTTCTTCGTTTCATCAAATCAAGAATAAAGGGACATTCACTTCTGAAAACAGCATTTGATGATAATAAAAAGCCACTGACATGCTTCATCTGGTGTCCACCCGAAATTAGAAATAAAACTATTATGGACAAAAACAACGTTTATCTTGCCTCAAAACCCCGATACGAAATTCTCGACGGACTGCGTGGCGTGGCTGCCCTGATTGTCGTGGCTTTTCATTTGTTTGAAACTTATTCGAAAGGACCGGAGACCCAAATACTCAATCACGGTTATCTGGCGGTAGACTTCTTTTTCTTGCTTTCTGGCTTTGTTATCGGCTATGCTTACGATGACCGTTGGGACCGCATGTCAACTTGGAATTTCTTCAAGCGCCGTTTGGTGCGCCTACATCCGATGGTGATATTCGGTTCGTTTATTGGTCTGTGCCTATTTTACCTCGGCAGTTGTGATTCCCTTCCATTGATTGACAAAACTTCGTGGTGGATGGTGCTGTTAATGTTCCTTTGGGCATGTGCCATGCTGCCCGCTCCTGTGTCATGGGATATACGCGGGTGGGGTGAGACGAATGCTCTCAATGGTCCCACGTGGTCGCTTTATTGGGAATATCTGGCCAACATACTCTATGCACTTGTGATTCGCCGCCTATCCAAGCTGTGGCTTACCGTCTGCGTGTTCCTCTTTGCTTTGCTCACGCTTAATCTCTGTCTCAATATTGATGTGTTCGGCATTCTCGCTCCCCGTCAGTATGCTGCCTATACGGTTATCGGTGGATGGAGTCTCACGCCCGAACAGTTGCTTATCGGCATCACCCGTTTGCTCTATCCATTCTTCATGGGCTTGCTCATTTCCAGAGTGCATTGGTTGTTCTCTGTGCGTGGAGGTTTCTGGTGGTGTTCTGCACTTGTCGCCCTGTTCTTGGTAATGCCGCGCATCGGCACTGGTGAAATGTCGTGGATGAATGGGGCGTATGAGGCTGTTTGCATACTTATATTATTTCCTGTCATTGTGGCGATTGGTGCTGGAAGCCATGTCACAGATCCCCGTTCCGCTGCCATTTGCAAATTCTTCGGCGAAATTTCTTATCCTATATACATCACCCATTATCCATTCATTTATATGCAAGTGGCATGGGTCGCTAATCATCATAATGCTTCATTGGGCGAGAACGTGATGATGTGCTGTGGTCTCTACGTGATGTCTATTGTTACCGCTTATGCCGGCTACAAACTCTATGACATCCCGGTGCGTGAGTGGTTGAAAGGCAAACTCTTTGCTGTGGCGAAGAAGTTATAGCGATGCGTTTCTCAAATAATGATATGATAACTGTGGAGAATCTGCCTTAGTGCGGCAAAACTCAAAGATAACAAATATTGATGTGGCAATAAGATTAAAAATGTCTAGGTGTTTCTTATAGTTTTGTAAATTATTGTTCACCGAAAAGTGTTGCACTTATTGTTTGAATCTAGCTTTGATATCAATCAAACCATAAGATAAAAAACCTGAAAGGGAACATCAATTCGTGGAAAATATGCTCCGATTTTGCGATTTATGCCTTCCGGAGATGCGATCAACCGTTACTTGAGTCGTCATTAATGGCTACTTGCAACGCAACTAACCGTTAGTTGACAACGCGAAAGGGATGAATAATAACACATTTGGAATTTAATATTTCTTCTATAAATGTTAATATACTGAATGCCAGTGTGTTGTAAAATCTCTCCAGAATCGCGTATTTGCAACCATGGGTAAACTTTTTTGAAATAAGGCCTGTTTTTGAGGGGGTGTTGTAAATATTTTGGACTAAAAAAACAAAGGAACTGTCTCTACCGTAAGAGACAGTTCCTTTGTTTTATGAAATAGTCGTAAAGCCAAGCGTAAACCTTGCATGACGAGATATGAAGTAAGCAAAATAGCCTCGCCTCTATCAGAAACGTCCCTGGCTAGATTGGGGAAATCACGTTTTTTCTATCAGCACAGTGGCATATGCTGAGATACCCTCCTCGCGGCCTGTGAATCCGAGACGCTCAGAGGTTGTGGCTTTGATGGAAATGTTTTCCTCATCTGTGCCTATCACTTGGGCAAGGCATGCCTTCATGGCAGGGATATGGGGATTCAGTTTCGGATGCTCCGCACATACGGTGGCATCGATATTACCAAGTGTGTAGCCTTTGGCCGCAATGAGATCAATAGTCTTGCGTAGCAATATCTTGCTGTCTATATCCAATGTGTCGGCTGATGTATCGGGGAAATGATAACCGATGTCACGCATGTTAGCGGCGCCAAGAAGGGCGTCACATATTGCATGTATCAACACATCGGCATCGCTGTGACCAAGCAGGCCCATGGTGTGGTCAATCTTTATGCCACCCATCCACAGATCACGATTGGCAATCAGGCGGTGGACATCATATCCGAATCCTACTCTTATTCTCATTTGCGGTGGAATAAGTCTTTGATGCCGTCCATATCGAAACTGAGCGAGAATCGTAATGTCTGGTCAAGAGGGTTGCTCTTGGCAGTGGCTATCACATAACCGGCGTCCAGCGAGAATACGCTCATCTTGAATCCTGCACCCAGAGTGAAATATTTGCGGTTGCCCTTGTTCTCGCTTTCATGATGATAGCCAGCACGCAAGGTGAATTTTTCATTGTATGTATATTCTGCTCCCAGACTCCATTGCACTTCTTGGAGCTCTTCCTTAAAACCGTTAGGGGCATCGCTGAAACTCTTGAAGATACCGCTGATAGATGACACATCATAATAGTCTTTTTGTACACGTTCCTGATAAGCCTCTGTTGTCTCGCCATCATTCTGCTTGGGGTGTGTGGGGACGAGTAATTTGTTTGCGTCAGCTGAAATCGTGAAGCGGTTATACTCATCGATAGGAATTATGAGAGAACCTCCCAGACGCATGTTTGTAGGGATAAACTCGCTATTGTTATCTCCTCCGAAAGATATCTTACTACCAATATTTGATATGTTTAATCCCAAACCGAGTTGGCATTCGCGCTGCCCTAAAGTGAGATAATTCTGATAGTAGCAGGATATATCGGCAGCAAAGGCCGAACCGGGTGATGTGTCGGATGTGTAATCGTAGGTAAGATCTGAATATATCCAACGTACGCCGACTCCAATGGAAAACTTCTCGCTGAGCATGAGCGAATAAGCCACATCGTAAGACATTTCATAAGGCTTGATGGTCATTGAAGGGTCGGTGCTCTCCTGTGACAGTTGCACCTCACCAAGAGAGAAATACCTCAATGAAGATGACACTGCCGAATAGTCTCCGATGCGGTAGTATCCAACAAGATATACCAAATCCATGTCGTTGACCAATTGTCGCAACCACGGTGTGTAGTTGAGTGCCACGCCGGCACGCGAGATCGTAAACGGATATTTTGCCGGATTCCAATATTGTGAGTTTACGTCCGCATCAGTGGCAACACCCACGTCTCCCATACCTGCGGAGCGGGCATCGGGGGCAATGGTTTGTGAGGTGACAGACGTATTGATAGGGTTGAACATATTCTTCTTGTCCTGCGCTGATGCCGTTAGTGATATCAATGCAAGTAACAGGAGGGTGAATATTCTTGAGATTTTGTCCATTATATATTCTATATTTGTTCTTATAAAACGTCTGTGTAGATTAATTATTGCCTATGACAATAAGTTTCTTGGCCTTGGAAGTCTGATTGCTGCCATCACTGGCTATGCTGACACGATAGAGATATACCCCTGTCTGCAAACGGCTACCTGCACCGTTGGTGAGATCCCAGTCCACGGTATAGGCATTTGACGTAGGCACACCCTTTCCCTCGTGCTTCCACAACAGTCGTCCGCTTAAATCAAAAACCTCAATTTCTACATCCATGTCGCTTCCTGTGCGGTCGTGATTGATGATAAACGTGGTGGATGAGATGGCGGGATTGGTGGTGCAACTCACGCTGAATAGTTTTGGTGTTAGCCCCCGGACCACATTGAACGTGAGTTGGGATGTTGACGAGTTGTTAAGTATGTCCCACGCACGGAACAGCAGTTTGTGCTGACCAACGGTCAACTCTGGTATATTATAATATGTTGCGCCTTTGGTGTATGAACCGAAATCATAAGTAAAATTGTCGTTCAGATTATAGGTAGTGGTAATGTTGCCGTCGATAATCAGTTGCAGGTCATGTCCTATGCCGTTGCCAGTGGCGTTGATGCCGTCTTCATCGCTCACCTGTGCCACGAAATAAGGTGTGGTGTTGACATCGCTGCCGTTGACAAACGACGGAGAATTGAGATAACAATAGATGGACGGTCCGATGGAATCATTGCCTGATATGCTGCTGCCGCCAATGATAAAGTCCTCACTGGCACCATTGGCCTCAATGGTATGGTCACTGTTCACGGCATAGACGTTGATTAGTCCGGTGCCGTCAGTGTAGTTTATGTCCTTGGGCACAGCAAAAGAGAATGTGAATTTGCCATTGCGCACGCTGTCTGAACCGCTGAATAATGTCTTGGTGCGGTCATAATATGTGAATGCTTTATCAGCTTCGGTCGTGTCGTTTAGTTTGCAGGTAGTCAATTCTTTTTTGTCTCTTACGGTGGCAGTCATTACACCTTTGAACGATGTGGCACCTTCAATGTGTCCTTTCACCGTGGCTATGGAACCCGCTTTTAACCGTGCTATGTCTGTGGTTTGGGTGGTTGAGATACCATTGATTGAGTCTATCACCACTTCCAGTGTGGGTTGGTTAAGGGCGATTGCGGGATCGCCAAGAAGTGAATATTGCAGTTTGTTGGTTGTGAGGTCTGAACCACTGGTTATCAACTCATTCTTAGCCATACGCTGTGCCTCTCCAATAGTGACAGGCTTGCCGTTTCTCTTGCTGAGCACATTGCGGAGATATGCCATGTTTATCACTTTGTTGCGGTCTGCATACACCGTGCGCGTGGTGCCATAGAAAGCCACGGCTCCGCCCTTCTCGTTGAGCACCGCCGCTTCGCCAATCGTGGCTTCTGAACCGTCGAACGGCATGATGTCACATGACGCTGTTACCCATAATGGCAGATTGGAGTTTGAGAAATTAGCGAAATCAGCAACCTTGAGCACGGCCTCATGAGAGATCTGTGTGGCACTTCCATGCCCTGCATAATCCATCAATAATGCGCCTGCCGTTTGTTGCTGTTTTATTATTTTTGTAACCTCGGGATAGGTGTTGCCTGTGGAGGACGTCTCACGATTATAAGAATCCCACATTACTTTTTTCACCAAATACCCGGGGTGCGAAGCAGCAGTTTCGTCCGCAGCATCGTTGGCGTCTTTCATGTGCAGATTTTGGTTTCCGTCATCTCCCATGAACATTATTGTGTTTTGCCAGGTTCCGGCATTCTCATTCTTGGCATAGTTGATTGTTTTGTCAACCATTATCTTCGCTTCGGCATCTGTGGTTACTGGGAACCGTCCTACAGCCATATCTAATTTGTCGGAACTTTGCGGATTTGCACCTTCTCCATCATCAAGTAGGCAGAAAAAGCCGTCGTCAACATAACAATATACTGCATTAAATGAGTTTTCGCTCTCGAAACAGAGCAGGTAGTCGTCCGGACTGGCTGTCGACCAGTCACTGGTGTTCATCCGGTTATCCCAAGCGCAGTCACCGAATAGCAATAAATATCTGGGAATATCGGCATCTGTCTTTGCACGGTCATAGAGCATCTTGAGATAACGGCGGTATGCGTTTGCATCCGGAGTGCCACTGGCAAACTCATTGATTAATTCGTCGGATGGCACGATGCGCACGCGTAAAGAGTCGTGTTTCTCGTGAAAGGCTTTAAGACGATTGGCCTGGGTGAGCAGTTTCTGGGAAGTAGGGATGATAATAACCATATCGCATGCGGAATCGGCATGATGGTCCTGATTGGTTATATTATACACATATTCGGGCGCGCTAAATATACCTGAAGATAAATTTGGCGCAGCTTTGGGCGTTGCGTATGTGATGGAAATATAGTCAAGACGCACAGGACCACCAGATGTGATACTGATTTTTATTTTGTTTGAGGCAGCAAGGTTTTTCACCGTGCAAGTTACAGTAGTTTCCTTACCGTGGTCGTATTGATCTGACACACTGTTTCCCCATGTCATGGATGCCGTTCCGATAATGGAATCGTTAAACTCTATGGATGCCACACTGTTGGTTCCGGCTGTGACGGCAACGGACACCGTGCCTGTGGTTGAAAGACCAGGAGAGGTGACGATGAATGTGTGTGAGGTCCCACTGTTTATTGGGATATTCTCGAAAAGATTGCGACCGCCCTGATACCAGGCATAGTCATCCACTTCGTGCAGAGAATGATAATCATCATTTGATGGATAAAAGGAATTTAGGAATGTGGCGGAGTCCACGGTCTGGGCTTCGTTGTCATTGGATGTGATAAAATAAAAACCGTAGTCGGAATAGGGATTACGTGTGCGCAAAGATGTGGCCTTGCTGTCCCAACTCACTGGGCCGCGGGCATAAAAGAGCCGGCGCCCGTTTACTTTGCATGTGGGAACCTCTTTCAAATCATTGTATGTTGAAAGGTCGCTGTCTGTAAGCTTCTCGTTTTGCAGATTACCCCCATAACCGTAAATTTTGACTTTGCTCAAATCGGTAAAGCCCGCCTTACTGACCAAGGCATCGGTTAGTTGATATACGCCGGATGATGGAACACGAATCTTTGCCCATGTGCCAGATGCGAGAACAGAATGGTTGGCATAACGTGATGATGCCGCCGTGACTCTGGTGGCAGCTATGTAACGCCGTTGAGAACGTGAGAGCGGCTTAGACTTCACATCCAGCATGAAACTGACTAATATCTGATATTTGCCGTTTCTAAATACCAGTGGGCAGAAAGTCACTTCAAGTGAACCGCGCTTACGTGTCACGGCAATATTCTGATTGACTACCGGCAATTGCGGCATTGCACTACCAGAAGATATGGAATTATATCTGGCTATGTCTGATGCTGACATGTCAATAAAATCGGGATATAGTATGCTTACGGTATAAGTGGAGTCTTGAAAATTGTCTCCTAAGGGAATAGAATATGTAAATTGTGGCAAAACGGAATCTATCTTGACCTCATCTGTAGTCAAGTTAAAGAACTTCTGTGCCTGAATATTTAGACAATAAAACAGAAGAACAAATGCACCAATACCTGTTAAGACTCTATTCACGTATGTTATTTGCAATTAAATTCCAACACCTTGCGGTCTTCCAGATAACCTTCGAGATGGTCGTCTATGTGTACAGGTCCTACACCCGCAGGCGTACCTGTATATAAGATGTCTCCGGTCTTGAGAGTGAAAAACTTGCTGATATAGGCTATAATTTCATCCACATGGAAAAGCATGTCGCTGGCGCATCCTTCCTGTACGGTTTTGCCGTTAATGTCGAGATGAAAATGTATGGCCTGTATGTCACGAAATTTCTGCACATCACCCCATTCTCCAAGCGCAGCCGAGCCATCAAAACCCTTGCATATCTCCCATGGATGACCTGCGGCGCGTAACTTCTGCTGCATCTCACGGGCAGTAAAATCGATACCCACTGTCACTGCATCATAATAACGGTGTGCAAACCGTTGTGGTATGCTCTTGCCTAAACGGCAGATACGCACAACCAATTCGGTCTCATAATCCACACGTCCCATGAAATCCGGGATGAAGAATGGCTTGTGATCTTTCAGCACTGCAGAGTCGGCCTTGGTGAATATCACTGGTACCTCTGGCTTATATAACGCTCCATCCAGCTCTTTATTGTGCTGGATATAATTCATTCCAATTGCAAATATTTTCATCCATTAAAAAAAGCGCCAGCTTTTTTACACAAAAAACTGACGCCAACAAATAAGATTATGAAAAATTTCTTTTTAATTCTCTATATGATTATTCAGCACGGAGAGTGAAACGCTTGAAAGCAATCACTGTTAGTTCCTTGTCTGAAGTCTTCAGATAGTCTGAAACGCTCAACTTAGAGTCCTGAATAAACTCCTGGTTCAGCAGACAGCTGTCCTTGAAGAATTTAGCCATACGACCATTTGCGATGTTTTCAACCATCTGTGCAGGGAGGTTGGCAGACTTCTGTGCTGCTGTCTCTGTCTTGATCTTACGGATTTCGTCAGCCTGAGCATCTGTGATATTTCCCTTCAGGATACCTTCAGCAATATGCTCCTCATTTTCTGCAATGTATAGGTTGAAACCAGCCTTTCTCAAAGCAGCCTGAACAGCTTTCTCTATTTGTTCTTCCTTAGTTTTCTCGATAGCAACTTTCATCTCGCTATCCTTGACCTCCTGAGGTACACTAGCCTCATCAAGAGCGACAGGATTCATTGCTGCAACCTGCATAGCCAAGGTGTGTGCCTGTTCTTCAGCAGGCTTGTTGGTCTGAACCATTGTGCAAAGCATGTGCTTGCCCATGTGATCATAAGCAGAGATGTTGCCACCCTCAAGGAAGTTGTATCCGTCGAGCTCCATTTTCTCACCGGTGATACCGGAACGAGCGGTAACGGCGTCCTGCACCTTGGTACCGTCTGCGAGAGTCAGTTCCTTGACTTCATCAAGGCTATTAGCCTTTGCAGCCACAGCGGCGTCGAGGATATCTTGTGTCAGTTGGATATAATCCTTACCATTGGCAACGAAATCTGTCTCGCACTTCAAGGCGACGATAGCAGCGAACTGATCACCTACCTTAACGAGAACACAACCATTAGAAGTTTCACGGTCAGAGCGCTTTGCAGCGATAGCCTGTCCCTTCTCACGGATTATCTCGATTGCCTTTTCTATATCGCCCTCAGTCTCGGTGAGAGCTTTTTTGCAGTCTGCCAGACCTGCACCGGTCATTTTGCGGAGCTTCTGGATATCAGCTATTGAAACAGCCATAATATTTTCCTTTTGTGTTTTAGATATGAATAATATTTATTGAAAAGGTAGAGAGTATGTCACCTTAATAATATAAGGGGAAATACCCTCTACAATTTTAATTTCTGAAATCTACAGTCGGATTATTCAGCTACAGGAGCTTCTTCTTCTGCCTCAGCTGCAGGAGCTTCTTCAGCTACAGGAGCAACCTCTGTTACAGGAGTTTCTTCAGCTACTGGAGCTTCTTCGCGGCGAGCCCTGCGTGGAGCATGTCTCTTTCCTTCAGCAGCCTCTTCAGCCTGTTCGTAAGAAGCTTTCTCGTCAACCTTCTCAGCTTTACGCTCCTCCAAGCCTTCTGCAATAGCACCGCAGCAGGCTGTCATAATAGCGTCAACGCTGTCTTTGGCATCATCGTTTGCTGGAATTACGAAGTTTATATTCTTAGGATCCGAGTTCGTATCTACAATGGCGAATACAGGGATATCCAGACGGTTGGCTTCACGAATAGCAATATTTTCCTTGAGCACATCTACTACGAAAAGTGCAGAAGGCAGACGGGTCAGGTCGGCGATTGAACCGAGGTTCTTCTCCAGCTTGGCGCGCTGACGTGTAACCTGCAGAAGCTCACGCTTAGAGAGGTTTGAGAATGTACCATCACTCATCAGTTTGTCGATGTTCGTCATTTTCTTAACAGCCTTGCGGATTGTTGGGAAGTTGGTGAGCATACCGCCCGGCCAACGCTCAATGACATAAGGCATGTTTACGCTGGCTGCTTTCTCAGCAACTACGTCCTTAGCTTGTTTTTTAGTAGCGACGAACAGGATTTTCTTTCCTGACTTTGCAATCTGCTTCAAAGCCTCAGCAGCCTCGTCAACCTTGGCTACAGTCTTGTGCAGATCAATAATATGAATACCGTTACGCTCCATGAAAATATAAGGAGCCATGGCTGGATTCCACTTGCGACGGAGGTGGCCAAAATGACAACCTGCCTCGAGTAACTGGTCAAAATTTGTTCTTGACATTTCTTTTTCTGTTTTAAATTGTTTACTTTCTTTTTTAGTTTCACCTTGCGGCGATTGCGACTATGCCGCAATTGTTAGAACCAGCTGATGAGTAGTCCCCGATTAGGAGTCCCATCAGTTTAGATGCTAAACGGGATAGTTCAGTCGGATTAACGCTTACTGAACTGGAAGCGGCGACGAGCCTTAGGACGACCTGGTTTCTTACGCTCAACAGCACGTGAATCACGTGTGAGGAAGCCATGGTCCTTAAGACCTTTCTTGTCCTCGGCATCAATCTTAACGAGTGCGCGGGCAATAGCGAGGCGCAGTGCCTGGCTCTGACCTGTGAAACCGCCACCATCGAGATTTGCCTTGATGTCATATTTCTCAGCAGCTTCCAAAAGTTGGAGTGGCTGTTTAACCACGAACTGCAGAATTGCTGATGGGAAATATTCCTGTAAGTCTTTCTTATTTATAGTGATCTTGCCTGTACCTTCTGTGAGATAAACACGAGCTATTGCGCTCTTGCGGCGACCAATTGCGTTTATTACTTCCATCTTTATTCCTTATTATTTATACTGGTTAATATCAATTGCCTTTGGCTTCTGAGCAACCTTATCGTGCTCTGTGCCATTGAAAAGATAGAGATTGTCCATCAGACTGCGGCCAAGAGGACCCTTTGGCAACATACCCTTAACGGCATGACGAAGAATCTTGTCAATACCATCCTCACGAACGCGAAGTTGTGCCGGGGTATTGAAACGCTGACCGCCTGGATAACCAGTATAACGTGTGTAAACCTTATCTGTCTCTTTTTTGCCAGAGAACACGACCTTAGCGGCGTTGATAATTATTACATTGTCTCCACAGTCTACATGAGGTGTGAAGTTTGGTTTGTACTTTCCGCGAAGCAGCTTTGCTACTTTAGAGCACAGACGGCCAACTATCTGGTCTGTTGCGTCGATTACGACCCACTCTTTCTGAGCTGTTTCCTTGTTTGCGGAAATAGTCTTGTAACTTAAAGTGTCCATTTTAATTTTAATTTTACTACTAAAAAACGTTTAATTACTTTTGTACAGGTGATTCACTAACCATCGCGCTCGGCCAAAAGCACGACTATTAACACTCCCGCACAGGGGATCTAAGTCTTTCCCCATATAATCGGACTGCAAAGGTACATATTTTTATTAATGAAAGAATAGGCTTTAACTGATTTCAAATGGTAAATTATAAATATTTAACCAATAGCATGATTTTTAACATAAGCGATTGGCATGCATATTGTAAGTTACAAATGCAAACTTACAAGAATTTCGGCAACATCTTTTGCGCATTGACGTTCGTTATAAACACGCTCAGCAAGATTCCTTCCATTTTGTCCCATCTCTTTTGCCTCATCGGGGTGTGAACTTATATATTCAATTGCATTCACCCAGCCTTCAGTGTCATAATAGTCCACAAATATTCCGCATTTTTCATTGTCAATATCAATTGGCATTTGTGGATTTCTGCTACATATCATAGGTAATCCTAGTGCCAAAGCCTCAACAACAGTGGTAAGTCCCACTGTGTAGTCTGTCTCTTGACAACATATAAGCACACAGGAAGCCTTGCTGACCATTACTGCCAATTGCCCGGATATCTGCCCGTTTATATAATGTATACTTATATTGTCATTCATATTAAGGTGGCTTATGATGGAAATGTTATTTGAGCCTCCAATATACAAATCGGCGGCTCGCCTAGTTCTGTTGAGTGCGGAGACCAAGGTGGGGAAATCACGTTTCTCTCCACCGGTTGATATAAATCCATGTCGACAGTTTACATCATTTTTTCTGATCAATGCGTCATAAAAGTCAATATCAGCCCCCCAATGTGCAAAATGCATTTTGGCAGGATTTGCTTTTGATGAAAGCATGGACATGTTTATTAGATTCTGTGAGAAAAAGAACATCTCATCTATGCCTCGATAAAATAAATGGGCGAAAGCCTCACGAAACCAATTCTTCGCGGTTTTTATTGGCTGATGGTGCCACAGCACTATAGGGTGATGATAAAGTCCTAAAGCGCGCATGAATATGATAGGTTCAAGTCCTCTGAACGACGTTGCATACAATGCGTCATAATGATGTCTGCATGTTAATATCTGCCATGAAACGTTGATGGCGATGCGCCATCTCTTATTTAAAGACTTGTGCTTATGCCAAATTACGTCAATTCCGTGATTGCCAAGAAGAGTGGCGCCATATAGAAAGTGTCCGGGAAAGAGTCCTTCCTCCCATTCCCGGTGCAATCTTTGTATATCTTGAGTATGATAGAAATAGACTTTCATCTTATTTGTTAAATAAGGTCAGGTGTGACCTACTGCACGATTATTAATGCAAAATTAATACTTTTATTTTGAAATTCGGCAAAATTACGCTATTTTTGTGCCATAAACAAATTCCGAGGTCTGCAATCGGCTGGAAATGGGACCGGTATCTGGCAGTGGAAAACAAATGATAAAATGATATATATAATCACAAATTTCGACAATACATATCCTGGCTACATTCTCGAAGGCATTAATAACAAAAGTGAAATAAGGATAATACCCAAACGTTTCACCTTCCCGACAAGCAAATATCTCCAAATAACGAGATGCTTATTTGTGGGGAGAGCGGTCAAATTGCCCTTGCGGATATTGTCGATATGGTTCGACCCAGATGTCTTAAAAATGATTGCAGCCATCAATCCCGATGACCACTTGGTGTTAGACGGTGTGTCCAATCCACGCATTTGCAAGATGATTAAAGATATTGCTCCACGGGGAGTTGTCATATACAACTATTTCAGTAACCCCATTAGTTCCGTATATCATAATAATGCTCGGAATATAATTCAAGCTATTAAGGATTTGGGAATTATTGTATATACATTCGACAGTAATGACGCCGATAAATATGGAATAAAGCGATATAAACAATTTCTGCGCTTCCCTGATTATGTGGATATAGGCCGGATGGAATACGACTTTTTCTTCTGTGGCTTGCCAAAGGATAGAGAAAAAGAGTTGTCTAGTCTCAAGGAATATCTATGCTCGAAAGGATATAAATGTATGTTCATTACGCCAAAAGATAAAAGCGAATTAATCCCGTATACAAAATATTTAGACTATATAAGAAAGAGCAGGTGCCTTATTGATATTAGTCAGAAGGCTCAGGCGGGTCTGACAAGGCGCCCACTGGAAGCCCTCTTTTTTGAGAAGAAACTATTAACATATAACCCGATGGTAAAGGAAGAGGATTTTTATAACGGAAACAACATAAACATACTTGTCAACAGCAGCTATGACACCATTGATGAATTTATGAAAAAACCGTTGGCAGACATTCCTCACGATATCAAACAAAGGTACGATGTGAATGAATGGATAAAACTATTCCGATAACGACGCTAATGATGTCAAGATATATTATGTGCAATAAAAAAGACGAGGAATGGAGTCATTAAAGGAAAAAACAGCAAGAGGCATTTTTTGGGGAGGCATGAACAATGGGGTACAACAGGTCATAGGGTTGGCTTTCGGTATCATATTGGGTCGATTGCTGTCACCGTCAGATTACGGAATGATGGCCATGATAAGCATTTTCTCACTTATTGCCACAACATTGCAGAATAGTGGTTTCACCGTAGCCTTGACTAATCTCAAGGAACCCACTCATCGCGATTACAATTCTGTATTTTGGTTTAACATCATTGTTGGCGTGTCAATGTATTTGATACTCTTCTTTTGTGCTCCATTAATAGCTGATTATTATCATACCGAGAGTATCACGCCACTTTGCAGATACGCATTTCTGAGCATTGTGATTGCCAGTTTCGGTACTGCGCAATCGGCACGTCTGTTCAAAAACCTCATGGTAAAACAGCAGGCAATGGCTGGAATGACTGCCGTGATTTGCTCTAGTGCCGTAGGTGCCGCAATGGCTTGGTCTGGTTGGGCGTATTGGTCACTTGCAACACAAGGGCTTGTATTCGTTGGCATCAACACCGTTATGGTTTGGTATTTCTCGCATTGGCGGCCAACATTTGACATAGATTTCGGACCTGTCTGCAAGATGTTCAGGTTCAGTTGCAAGGTGCTGGCGACAGCTATCACAACCAACATCAACAACAATGTGCTCAATATATTGTTAGGCCACTATTTTACTGCTCATGAAACAGGAAATTACAATCAAGCCTATCAATGGAATTCAAAATGTTTCAATCTTGTGCAGGGAATGGTTAATCAGGTGGCCCAACCTGTGCTAGTGGATTTGCGCGAAGATAAAGGGCGTCAGCTTAATGCATTCCGGAAGATGGTCAGATTCACAGCTTTTATCTCATTTCCACTAATGCTAGGTTTGGGGTTGATATCACGGGAGTTTATCATCATTGCCATTACCAAGAAATGGCTTGCCAGTGCTTTGTTGCTGCAAATACTTTGCGTCAGTGGGGCAGTGATGCCTCTTTGCTCTCTGATGTCCAATATGATTATCAGCAAGGGACGTTCAGGAATATACTTTTGGTGTACTTTCTCATTAGGCTTGTCACAAATAGTGCTCATGATATTAATCTGGCATTTTGGCATGCGCTTCATGGTTATCGCCTATACTGTAATAAATGTGTTGTGGTTGTTTGTATGGCACTATTTTACATACAAGCTTACAAACTACAGTATCGCTATGCTCTTAAGGGATATTCTTCCTTTCGCTTTTTCTGCATTGGGAGTTATGGTTATCACCTACTATGCGACTCTGCAAATTACGAATTTATATATATTGCTGCTATTAAGGATGATAATTGCCGCAACCCTATATTATGTTATTATGAGACTGGCGCATGTCAAAATCCTTGACGAATGTCAGACATACATTATTTCAAAGATTAAAAAGCCATAAGAAATTATTACAATGCATTGTAGAATTCTGGAATAGTGTCAGAGAGTTTGTGCCCGATGCGGAATACTCCTTTTGTGCCACCTACGAATATGTCTGCGCCCTGAGATGACATTATTGACGCACTCTCAATGCTCACACTGCCATCCACTTCGATTTTTACATCATCCATTTTGTTTTTGTGCAGATAAGCCTTCGTGTCAGCAACTTTATCCATTATGCCGTTAATCATGGTAGATCCTGCAAAGCCTGGCACAATAAGCATCAGCAGTAACACATCTACATAGCGGAGATACTTCTTGACTTCCTCTACTGTTGTATCCGGATTCAATGCCAATCCAAAATAAGCCCCCTTTTGCTTTACGAAAGCTGCATTCTCCAATATACTTTCCTTACATTCGGCATGGATGGTGACAATGTCGTCTTGTCTTATATCCAAAGACCTGATAATATCGCGCGGTTTATCCATCAATAAATGTATGTCAAAAGGAATGTCTGTTATCTTGCGCAGTTGGTTTACAAAATCTGGCCCGAATGTCAGATTTGGAACAAAATGAGCATCCATTATATCTATATGCAGATAATCCACTTTTTGGATCTCCAACATCCTTATTTGTGGTTCAATGTTCATGAGGTCTGCACACATCAGTGACACAGATAATTTTTTCTTGGTATCAATCATTCACGATCATTATTTTGTTATAATATTCTGTTTTATCACGCATTATTTCCAATCCTTTCATGAGGGCAGACAATGGAAATCTATGTGTTATTAATTTAGACAAAGGCAGTTTATCCTGTTCTAACAGGGTGATTACTGATTTCCAGTCATCCGGATATGAACCGAAACTTGAATTCCATGTACCAATTATCCTAAGTTGCTTTCGCAATAATTTCCAATACGCATCCTTTTTCAAATTGATGTCACCAACGGGATTTCCCATAGCCAATATTCTGCCCATAGGTTTGGCCACATACAGACATTGCTCCATTGTCGAAGCACCACCGGTCCCTTCAAAGGATACATCCACCCCATCGCCGGCAGTGACCTCATTAATCCATTCCGCAACATCACACTTTGAGGAATTGCAAACATTTTCTACAATTCCATTATTTAGAGCAAAGTCAAGTTTCTCTTGAGTTCTTCCTATCAAGAGCACTTGTTTGGCTCCTGTGATTTTTGCCAGCATACACAGAATCATGCCGATTGTGCCTGGGCCGAAAACAGCAACAGTATCTCCAAATGCAAACTCTGAACGGCGCAAGGCATGATATGCCACGCATGAGGGCTCAAGCATTGCAGCCTCTTCGTATGATACGTTGTCGGGAATAAACGCGAGATTCCATTTCGGAACAGCAACGTATTCCGCAAATCCGCCATCACATCTCGAACCCAAATAATTATAATGGCTGCATGTTTCGTATGAGGTACGTTTACAACTGTCACACTCGCCACAAGGAATAAGCGGATAGACCGCAACACGCCTGCCTATCAAAGCCGAATCACCTGCTTGGACAATTTCTCCGGAAAATTCATGGCCTATAATCGTAGGGAAATGGTAGGTGCCATTTGTGAAAACGCGGGCGTTATCAGAACCACAGATACCTGCTGCCTTCACTTTTAGCAACACTTGGTTTGCTGTGATTTTAGGCATATTCACATCTACGTATTTAAGATTGTCAACGCCAAATAAAACATTAGCTTTCATTACAAATAATATTCTCGAAATTAGACAAATCTTCTTTCGTCGTTATTTTAAAATTCTTTTCGTCACCATCTATCAACCTAATAGTCATACCACATTTGTACGCTATCTCGGAGCTGCCTTTTATCAATGCTATTTCATTTTTGCCCAATGACTTGTGCGCAGCAATATACTTTCCGAACTTGAAGCACTCTGGGGCCTGACCCGCAAAAAGCTGGTTTCTGTCTAGCAGACTAGTGATATTCTTACTGTCTGTGCTCTGGTATATAGTGTCCTTGACATGTATCACCGGCAACACACCATCACTGCAATTGCAAGCCATGATACAATCATTCACCAATTTTTTTGTGACAAGAGGCCGCGCTGCATCATGTATTATGACCACATCGTCACCTTCACATCCTTTCGATTCCAAAAGGCGCAATGCATTATATATTGTCTCCTGTCTAGATTCTCCTGGATGCGAGAAAAGTACGCTTTTTCTTATATCAATATTATCCAACGAACATTGGACGAGTGTATGCCAGTCTTCAGCAAGGCAAATTACGATTTTATCAATGGCTTCGTCATCAGAGAATGTCTTCAGGCAATATTCGATTATTGGCTTACCGCCAACTTCAACATATTGTTTAGGTATGCTCCCTCCAAATCTTGTACCCGTTCCTCCAGACAATATAATTGCTATGTTCATAATTATTAAAATAGTCTTTTCATTATGCAAACTTACAATTTTTTTTGTATTTACAGATTAAAAAGGACAAAAAAGATTATCTTTGCAGAACAAAAATATTAATCAGAGATGGAGAACAAGTATTTATCCCAATATCTTAGCGACAATCTGCGTGAATTGCAGATGACCGAGTTGGATATACTGAAAGAGATTGATGGGATTTGTCGTCGTCACAATATAGATTATTGGTTGGATGGTGGTACCTGCTTGGGAGCAGCACGCCATCAAGGTTTTATACCTTGGGATGACGACATAGATATAGCCATGCGTCAAGATGATATTCCCCGTTTTGCTGAAGCTGCCAAGAGCGAACTCTCTGGCAATCTTTTCCTGCAGGATGAAAAAACGGATCCCGAAAGGCGTCTGCAAATCATGAAAGTCAGAAACTTAGATTCTTTGTACGTCGAATTCGGTGATGATTTCAGCCGTCCATATCAAAAGGGTGTATTCGTTGATATTTTCCCATTCATTGATTATCCTACCGTAAGTCGCAGTTTCACTAAACGCATTGTTGGTGGTATATGCAAGAGCCGCGCGATACTTAATGTGCAACATTATTATTCCGTTCGCTCATTTTTTGAGTTTTTCTATTTCGGAATAAAAAATATCATTTTCAATATGATATGGAAGATGACCTGCAAATTGAAGAAGCATGACATGTATGCTGGTAATATAATAAATGACAACGGATATGGAATCATGCACCGTCAAGATAGCATTTTCCCTATAAAAGAAATCCTTTTTGAAGGTTATATGTTTAAAGCTCCCAATAATGTGGACGCATACTTGACAGACTTATACAATAACTACATGCAACTGCCTCCGGAAGACAAGCGCAAAGTCCATTCTATTTTTTTCGCGAATAAACTTGTCAAGAGATAATACATTGAAAGGATGTTTCTCCAAGCAAAAAACGGATGCAAAGTCACATCTGGATGAATACGTGAATTTTCATACATTCATTTTCTCTTATAACAATGCATCATTTTATTTTTTTTGATTATGATGTCCAAACTACAATGATAAAATAAAAAACATGAAGGAAATTGCAAAAATAGACATAGCGGTTTTGTTGTTGTTCTTTAACCGGCCGGATTCATTTGGCAAAGTATTTGAAGAGGTAAAGAAAGCACGTCCAAGTCATTTGTTCCTATATCAGGATGGTCCTCGTGATGAAAAAGATATGGATGGAATTCTTGCCTGTAGAAAGATTGCTGAAGACATAGATTGGATCTGTGATGTGCACCAAAAATATCAAGATAAGAATGTTGGATGCGATCCTTCTGAATATATCTCTCAGAAATGGGCTTTTTCATCCGTAGACAAGTGCATCGTGCTTGAAGATGATGATGTACCCACACAATCTTTTTTCCCATTTTGCAAAGAGATGCTAGACCGTTATGAGAACGATGAGCGTATCACTATGGTTGCCGGATTCAATACTGATGAAATAACGCCCAACGTGCCATATGATTATTTTTTCACCTCAGTATTTTCTATATGGGGCTGGGCATCATGGAGAAGAGTCGTAGACAGATGGGACGAAGATTATTCATTTCTGGATGACCAATACAATATACAACAATTACGATCTTTAATCAAACAACGCAGATATCGTTCAGACATAATTAAAATGTGTAATGATCACAAAGCCACCGGGAAACAATATTATGAGAGCATATTTTGGGCATCAATGCTTTTCAATTCAGGACTTGCCGTAATGCCTATAAAAAACCAAATAAATAATGTGGGTGCCACTAATGACTCTACGCATTTCTCATCCGTGAAGACCATGCCCAAACGTATGCGCAAGATCTTTACGATGAACCGTTTCGAACTGACATTTCCACTCAGGCACCCCAAATATGTCATAGAGAATGTTGAATACAAAGAGCATTTCTACAGAGCCAATGCCTGGGGGTATCCATGGGTTAAAATGGGAAGATCCTTCGAAGAGTTATTCCTCAATTTGAAATACGGCAATTTTACTATGATTAGTAAGTCCATTAGACGACGGCTTGGCAAGTGGATGGGGACAGAAAACCATAAGTGAAACGGTTCTAGGCTAGAGCCAATAAATAATATGATGTACATCGGATCCTCAGCTTTTCACATTTGTCAATAAGATCGCCATTTTCTCAATCTTTTATTAATTGTCCGTAGGGTATATTGAGGTAACTTATCAGGAGGCTGCCATTCCAAATAATCAGGTATATGGTAATACACAGATTTATGATCCGCAATATCATTTGCGGTTTTGGTCTCAATGACTTTAACATACAAGCAAAGGCAATTGGAATGATGAATATCCAGTCGGCAGACATTATATACACCTCATTTATGCCGAACCCCAAAACCATGTGAAGTATCAAATCTGTGGTAAACCACGACATACATAGACAGAGAAATTTGGAATAACGTCCACACCACAACGATAAGGCAAAGATTAAGAATATCAACCCTTCAACAATATAATTGAACGCGCAATTATATTTCACAAATACGGGTCTCGTATATGACATGTCTTCCAGAAGATGCCCCTGATGCAGTTGTATAGACTCTCCGAAAAGATTTTCTACGGCAGTTTCTATACGCGGTGTTGATGCGTCTGTCATATCAAGCAACGGGGCATTGCAGAATGGCTTCCCCGTAATGTTTTCTATCCATTTTTTGTGTGTCGAATTGTCCTTTGCAAAATCTGTGGTTTTCTTCTTTTTTACACCATTCTCTATCTTATGAACTACACGCTCTTGTGGCACCTCAAATTCTTTGTGCTGATACCAATAGATGCCTAGTAACAAAATCAATGGGGCAATAACTGATGTAATGATGAATTTGGGCTTGAATACTGACTTGCCATTCAGAAAAAGGGCTGCCAGCAGCGTCTTTGCGCCATTGGTAAGTGTGACCCCTGCTGTCATAAATAGCAACACTGCCGAATGCCAGAGTTTCATCGGTTTGCCACTTTTAATCTTCATACCTGATATATACAATGTCATGGTAAGCAGAAAGAGAGATATAGCAAAGTGGTCTGGTACAATCATCGTCACCATTATATGCCCGATGCTATAGAAAGATAATACCAATAATAGAGAGTCTAGTATGCTTAATTCGATGACCTGTTTGAATATTCTGTACATGAAGACAATGGAATAAACAGAACAAAATGTAATCAATGCTGCCATCATATATACGGCATAGTTGGTGCCGGTCTCATACATCAGCCAATGGTTAAGCAGATACAACGGATACAATATCGACAGAAAGAGAGGGTGGCGGATAGTCTCAAAATGTATACGCAAGTTTGATATCGTGATGTACGACCAACAGTCATACCCCGACATACGGAAGTTTTTTGCAAAGATGGACCAAAAGCCCAACTTTCCGCCTTTCAGAAATAAAGGTGAATATTGGCTTATCATCATCCAGTCGAGTGAGGCGAGAATAAACAGCGCCACCAAAGCAATTAGTATTTCCTCTTTTCTTAGTTTAAAGAGATTCATATCATACAAGATATTCAATAATTAACGTAATGTTATAAATTAGCATATATGCAATCAAGCACCCAACGACACTACGGAAGACTGTCAGGCGACGCCCTTCAAGCACTTTCGCCAGATAAGCAATGGCAATGGTGATCGCAAAAGCCCAGTGAGGGCTCATTATATATATTTCATTGATGCCGAAGCCTAGGCCCATGTGGAGCAGCATGTCGAATGCCATGAACGATACAGCCATCCACATAAACTTGCTCTTGCGGCCGCTCCACAATCCTAGAATGAATAGTAATATTATAAAGCCTTCTACCACATAGTTGATTGCCCAGCGATAATGTACAATTACGGGGCGCCCGTTGAGCGTGTCATCCAACAGATAGTCCTGATGCAGCAATAGGGATTCTCCGAATAGATTTTCCACCGCAGTTTCTGCGCGTGACGTGGTGGCATCTGTCCAACCGATGAACTCACCTTTGGCCAGAGGTCTCCCTTGGTGGGCCGTGTTGGGCTTTTGATGATCGCTGCGATACCGTTCGATTGTTTTTTCATTTATTATCTTGGCAACGCCTGCGGCTATCATGGCTGAATCTTTTGTGCTGGCGGTATCCTTATACATCTCATATATCTTCTGTCTTTTCTCTTTGTCCAATTTCGCCTTTGCCATCTGGCTGGCATGCCAGTGGGGATATTGATATGTGGCATATTCATAACGGGCGAACATCCATATTAATATCGATGGCAGAATAACGACAAAAATCAGATTGGCAGGGTGAAAGAAGCGTTTCCCGTTTGTGAAAAGATTTGCAAGGAATATCTTTACCCCGTTATTGAGCGAGATGCCTGCTGTGATTATGAATAGCAATATAGCCTGCCATTTGGTCAGCGGCTTGTGGCTCTTCATCTTTTTCCCGCATATGTATAATGTTATGATCAACATGAACATGGACATTACAAAATGGTCTGGCACCATCGATGCTACCAATACGTATGCAAAAGAAAATGTGAGAAATGACAAAAGAAAGGCATCAATATGCTGTATTCCAACGATTTCCCTGAAGATTCTGTAAAGGAAGATGAACGAATAGAATGCGCATGATATCAATATTGCAGCCACAACAAACTGTACACAGTTCATTCCTGTAAGCCATATCAAGGCATGGTTGATTTGGTATGGAATATACATGAAAAATGCCAAAAGTGGATGCCTGTAAATGTTATATGAAGGAAACCAGTGCGAAACCACAACGTAAGTTATCGGGTCGAAACCGGAAATGTGAAAAGTATGAACAAATAGATTGAAATAATTTTTGCTTATTGTCGAAAATTTATCATAATACTTTAGTATTGAAAATGTATTGAGAATGGACAACACCAACAATACCGCTAGAGCCAACCATCGCTCCTCACGGCGAATGAGGAATAATTTAAATATTTTCTTCATAAAACTTATCTTTTAAGAAAGAATCTCACTAAAATGAAATTCACAGGAACACAGATACAAAACATCGGAATGGGTGCAATCTGTTTACTCAAACCCAGCCATAAGAAAAAGTTCAAAGTTCCCATTTGCAGCAAATAGTTGATTACATGAGAAAATGCGAAACCTGCCCCACGTCTGGCATTCGCATTCACACGGAAAGTAAAATAGGTGGAAGCGAAGAAGTTGAAGATGAAACTTATTACGTAACCTATCGTCATTGCCACAGACGAATAGAATTGCGATTGAGCTTGGGTAACCTCATTACCTATAAATTTTATTAGTATCCAATATACAGCATACTGTAGCAATGTTGCCACAACGCCCACTATTCCGAATCTCACCATCTCGGCAAGGCGCGGATGCTCATCTAAACGGTTTGTAATATCCCTTATCTGCATAATCCAACATTTCTTTGTCACCACGGCTGTCACCGAACGCGGTTAATTTGTATTCTTCCCTTTTAGGAAATATCTCTTTTATTCTGTTCACTTTCTCAGAGCCGTAGCAATTTCTAGTAAGAAAACAGCCTGTCAGTTTTCCATCTTTTACCTCAATCTTTGTCCCGACAACCACAACATTCTCCATATCATTAAAAAACGCAGTCACCCAGTTGTCTATGCTTGCACTGACAATCAATATCTTTGCACCATCGGTTTGAGCTTTTTGCATTTCAATCATTCCATTTTTACGCAGTAATTTTCTGTTATCAGTGGCAAAACGTCGGCACACTTCATCGAAATTGCCAACATTCATTCCCTTGAAGAAAAATGAAAAGATGCGCTGCTTGACCTTGTAGTTGGGATAAAGATGTATCTTCATAAGTATCAATAACGGACTGTAAAGCAAGAACCCGAAACATAACGCGACATTACCTTTGGCATAGCGGATAAACTCAATAAGAGTGTCACGGGTGGTCAGCGTGCCGTCAAAGTCGAAGGCGAAGACTTTCATCATAGCAGATAGATTATTATCAGGAATGAGAGTCCCCAAGCCAATACAATGAGCTGTGTGAACGTGTCATGAAGGATGACCTTGGTGGGGTCACCACTTTTTTTGTCGACCACGGTAATCTGTATGTAGCGCAGCAGACCTACCAACACAAAAACGCTGGTAAGGTAAAGATATTGTGTATGGAAACGGCTCACCACTTCGGGTGACACCGTATATAATATATAGCACACAAGTGTAACAGAAGCGGTAATGGTGACAGCCTGATTGATGAAAGTGAGGTTGTATCGTATGGTGTTCTTTCGCGGAGCCTCACCCGTCTCGTTCATGCGTAGCACATCGTCACGGCGCTTGGCAAAAGAAAGAAACAGCGTGAGCAGGAATGTCATCAGCACCAGCCAATTGGTTGGTGCTATCTCTGTAGCAAAACCACCGGCAAATATTCTCAAGACGAACCCGAATGCAATAATGCACACATCAACAATAGCGTGTTGTTTCAAGTTCGCACAATAAGCCATGTTCAGAAAGAAGTAGAACAAAATGATTCCGCCAACCACAAACGTGTTTTTTTGCAACAGCATTACTGTGAGCATTGACAATACGAACATCAGCGCCATCAGGGCATAAGCTTGTGTTACGCTTATTGCACCAGAAGCTATCGGACGTTTACATTTCGCAGGATGCCGGCGATCAGCATCCTCGTCTATGATGTCATTGAAACAATATATTGATGAGGCAGCGAAGCTATAGGAGAAGAATGTGATGATACTGGCTATGATATCACTTGTATCAAGCATACTTCCGCCAAAGAACATCGGGATAAAGACAAACGCGTTTTTTATCCACTGTTTGGGGCGTATAAGCATTAAGAGATTCTTCATTCTATATCCTTTTTTCTATATTCTTAATTGATAGTTCTATCGCTTTGTGTAACAGCCAGGCCAGAGGCATCGTGATCGCAACCGTGAGAATGAAAGTGGGCCAATAGCCTAGACGATGCGGTTCTATATAACGCAACACGAACTGTATATGTATGAGATACGCTTCCAGGCTCACTATGCCAATCCATTTGAAATAGGAGTTAAACCATTTCGGCGTTCGGCGGAATATACGGTTCAATAGCATTATGCTCGTTATTGTGAACGGAATGTATAACATGCGTTCCACGAAAAGAGGGAAGTTGTCATGGCGCACCTCTTCCAGATACAGACACGTGCCGAATGTCATCAAAAAGATTACTATAAGGAAGAAAACCCCCGAACCGTCCAGTGAGCTTTTCTCCTTGACATACTTGCCTATATTGATGCCAATAAAGAATATTGGTACGCGACTCCAAAATATTTCCAGATGTCCCACTGTCTCATGTATTGGGATGATCCATTCCACCATCACGCACCATATAATCATCAACAGTGGCAGCCAACGATATAAAGGGTATTTCTGGATAAGCTTCATATACGCGGGGGCAAAGGTGTAGAGCATCATTGTTGCCGGTACATACCAAAAAGTTAATTCACCGTACAACCAGAAATTCCAGTTGATGGTTATTTCTCCAATAAGATTTGTCCAGCTGTGACCGTTGAACCTTGGTATATAATACATGCACGCAGCAATCAGCCATGCTGGATATATACGTATGTAGCGGCGGCTGAAGAAATGTTTCAGTGATGGTTCTTTCGTCCATGAAAACCATAGCCCAACTCCGCTAAGGAACAAAAACATATCAACACCCACATTGCCACATCGGTGCAAACCGAAAAACGGGTCGTTGCGTGAAAGTCCCACATGGAAAAGAATGATAAAAAGCATCGCCGTGCCCATCAGTTCACCACGGTAACGGCTAATATTCGCAAGTTCTATATTGGGTATTTTCATTGTTTGTCTATTTCAGTTTTGGGGTTGGAATACGTCTCAATAGCTCTCTGAACAACCATGCAATGGCTATCGAGGCAATGATATATAGCAATAAACCGGTGTATATGTCTCCACGACGACTTATGGGTATAAATATTTTGCGCGTTATGGGATGACACACAAAGAGAGCAGCCGATAAGCTACCCAGCCACTCAAGAGAAGATAATCTTGACAGAGGGAAAATCTTTACCAATCCGATGCAGAACGTGCAAGCAAAGAGCGGTACCCAGAACCAAAGCATATAATTATAACTGAACCAATAGACAAATGCTGCCGACAGCATTGTTATTACCGCATAAACGGGGCGGGTGAGGACTTTTGCATATCGTGCATAAAGTAGCCCTGCGCCAAATGGCAGTATTCCTCCCATGAAATTGTATCTTATACGGTTAAGCGTTTCGCTTTCCGGATAGCAAAACACTTGCATCAGCCAGCACACCACAATCATGCCCACGATATAAATCCAATGTCTGCGATATAGCAAAAGCCTATATACAATATAAAGTTGCAACATCACTCCAAAGAACCAATATGGTCCGGGCCATATTACTTTATCTGGATTTGGTAGCATATTGTTAAACATCAGCAATTGGGATATGATGCCCATTACATCATACGTGAAGCTTCCCGGGGTAATGGCATCAATCATGGTGAAAGCGACAAAGCCGACAATCATCATTTTAAATAATTTCAGATAATGGTATCTTATGAATCTTAATGGCTGTGCATGACGGGTCTCGTCTCCATTTTCGTATTTTAGAATCAATCCATAGGCACTTAGAAAGAAGAACACGGGCACACCGTAATGGCCGAAAAACGACAACAGATGTACAGGCAGATTCCAATCTGGATTTTTTGTAACCTGATTGAACCAGTCCACATTATATCTAGACCACGTATATTCATTTTCTTTCACAATCGGATCCAGCCAGTGGCAGTAATTGTGAAGGACTATACCTATAATGGCAATGCCACGCAGGGCAGAGCACTCGGCACGAGACAATAGTATCTTGTTATTCATTCTTTTTCTTCTTTAGCTTGTCATAGTCCGTGGTCTCCTTTAGAATTCGCGGGCGATTCTCATCGTAGTTTGTAGAAAGGATATTATACTCATCATGGTAATCGGGAGCATATATCCCGGCGAGATACAGTAGCAAATGTGGCAAGGCATCGGTCATGTATTTGCGATTCCTGGCTATTACCATCTCATTCAATATCTTGGGATGTCTTACTGCATATTTGTGTGAACACCATATCCAGAACGGGATGTCAAATTCATAATGCGCCAAGTCGTAGTCTATCTGCGCCGAATGGTTGCGGCAGATGAAATTGCGCTTCCCCTCATAGCATTCTTCGCCATGGTCGGGCATGTATATGACGATGGCGTCTTTGCCCTCAAACAATTTGCATATCTGGTCCACAATGGAATCGTTGTAGAGCACAGCATTGTCATAATCTGCCAATATATGCTTTTGTTTGTCATTCAGTTCAGGGCGTTTCTCGTCATAATCACTGGCGTGAAATTTCTTCTGCTTGTTTGGACTGCGCAGTCTGTAGTTTACATGTTGCCCTATCAAGTGGAATATGATGAGATTATGTTTACCGTTTTCCTTTTTCAATTTCTTGTAATCATCCAACAGACCTTCGTCAAAAACGTGCAATTCCGTGTTGCGGGTATCAAACTGCGCGGCGCTCAGTTTGGGATTGTTCAGGAAGAAACCGCCACTGAAATCATAGACCGCCTCCTTGGCCTGTGGCAGAAACTGATTGGTGATAAATGTCACATGATACCCGGCCTTGCGGAACAACTCCGGGAACAGTGGATAATCACACCATTCCCCCTTCTGCCCGATGACATGCATAGAGAATACATTCTTGAACACAAAGCTTGTGAGATTCCATGGTGACACAACATCGGTAAACTTAACCAGACGGCCTGTCTTCTCACGGGCTATCTGCCGTGGAGTGGTAGGCATGAAATATCCGTATTGCTCTGAATGATGGCGACTATAGCTCTCTCCAATAATCAACACAATATTGGGCGTACGGTATGTACAAGAATCCACTTTTATCTTGTCGGCAGCTGCTACAAGCTTGGTTATCTGTTGCGAGGTCAGCGAGTTGGCATACAAACTGAATATCAACCGGCTTATCGGCGTGTACAACACAGAGTGGTCTTTTTCGGTGAACGCATGCTCCACATCGCCGATAGTTTTGCTTGTCATCAGTTTCCATGTTGCCACCTTGTTGTTTGCGCATACTATTCCGCCGAATGCCAACAGTGCCAAAGAGATCCCGCCTAGAACGGGTGCCGCCTTGTCAAAGAACGATCCGATACGTTTAATATATTCTTTGAGAAACAACCTGTTGCGATAATGTAAATGATTTTTTATCCGTGGTGAGAATATTTTGGTAATATGTATAATAATAATAAGCACCACCCATCCCACAGCAGAGAATATCACATCCGGTGAAAGGTAAGAGCGCAGAAATTCGCCTGCTTCGCGGCTGTCAGTCTCGCCAACGAGCAACAACATCGTAGGGTTGATCGTGGAGCCGAATTTGGTGAAACAATAGATGTCTACTATTGCAGTGGCGTAGAGTACCATGTATAGAATGGCTTTTACCCAAGTGCGTATCTTACGGGGAATGGCAATAAGGACAAGACATATTATGTATAAATCCAAAAAGAGTTCTGCGTAAGTATGTTCATAAATATGTGCATCCTTTGTATCTGGCATAGTGGCCCATGCGCACGTCAGTCCGAGCACATACATGAACACGAAGAATGCAGCATTGGCCCGTATGGGACGGAATACCTTGCTGAATATCTTGCCTGGCAAACTGAATATATTCATTACAAGCGTAAATTTTGTGCAAAATTAATGATTAAATTTAAATTACAATAATAAAACACAAATATTAATTTATTGTGAATTAAGAATCGGGAATAGAAAAACAATGTTAATTACGGTCGATTATGAATTCCTTATTAGCCGGAACCCAATCTCACAATCATGAAAAATGTTATTTTTCAATTCTTAATTCGCAAATATATTCAATCCCCAGTCAATTAGAATCCTATTTGGAACTGTGTCACCCAGGCGTTGTTGATCGTCCCGGCCTTCGGATGTGTGTGGACGTATTGTGACAATATACGGCACCGCTTGTATATCCAATATTGAACACCTGCCATATAACTCTGGATTACGCTGTTGTCAAGGTCGTTATTCTTCTTCAGGTAATCATAATCGGCGACGATGTCAAACTTTGGCAGCACATGGGCTTCTATATCCGCATAGTATCCATGGCTGTGAATGCCCCCGTCGTTGCCTGTCATATATTCGCTGCGTGCATAGAGGGGCGTGGTCTTCAGTTCAAAACCGCCTGCCCAACGGTTGCGCTTGTAGTTTTCACCAGCGACAAAAGCGCCATAAGGACTGTCGGCTTGGGCATGACCCGTGCCAAGAAGGAATGATGATGACAGCATCAGTCCCTTGATGGGTGTCACGTTGAGCATACCAATGATATCCTTTTGAGTATTGTTCTCCTTCTGGTTCATACCCGGACCATTGAACACACCAATACTATAATTGATTAGGTTCCAATCCTTGTATTTCAGCAAATCACCAGTTAGCATTATTCCCGCGTCACGTCCGACGTGATTTCCTTGGCATGGATCGGTGGCAATGCCTGCCATGTATAGCACGCTTGGGTCATAGCCTATATTGTTGAGTATAGTGGGTGAGATGACACTTTCTAGCGTGAACGGTTGTTTGTACTGGCCGATACGCAGTTTGAGCGCTTGTGAGAAAGCATATTCTCCGTAATATTCGTGCAATTCGCTTTTCACGGCGTCATACATGAAGAAGAAACTCAGTTTGTGTGTAAGTTCTGCCTTGGCCATGAATATGATACGTGTCATCTCGAGGGCATTCGTTGTCTTGCCGCCAGAGGCATGGTTCACAGTGTAGCCGGTCTGCGCATACCCCCACAACGTGAGTTTGCTCGGGCCGATAACAATATTGAGAGGTTGCACGGGTTTTTCGCCATCCACGGCACGCTGTGCTTTCAGTTCTTTGTCGGATACTGTGCCGGTAGTCAGATACACCTCCTGCTTCTTCTCATGACAGATGGTATCTTGTGTTTGCTCTGTGGCATCAGCCGTTTGCGAAAAAAACATACAAGCGGAAAGAATCCAGAAGAATAACAACTTCATTTTTTTTCTAAAATGTTTGATTTTGGTTACAAAAATAATCTTTTTTCTACAAAAAACGTTCTAATTGTAGTTTTTTTTATACTTTTACATCGCAATTACATTTTAACTTATAAAATATCATGTTTGGCATCAAAGACCCTTTGATTTGGCTGCCCTATGTTATGGGGGCGGCATGTTTGATTTTCTCGGCCTGGTATGGGCTGAAGTATTGGAACAAAGACGACCATAAGGACAAGGAGGTGAAGCCATGAACACATTTGTTCTGGGATTGATTGTTTTGGTCTATCTCCTCTCTTTGGCTTACCTCGGATGGTTGGGGTATCGCAAGACCAATTCTGCTGCCGACTATCTTGTTGGCGGTGGTGAGATGAACCCCATTGTGATGGCGCTCTCTTATGGGGCTACGTTCATCTCGGCTTCGGCTATTGTTGGTTTTGGCGGAGTCGCAGCTGCGTTTGGTATGGGTATCCAGTGGTTATGTATGCTCAATATGCTCGTTGGTGTTGTAATTGCATTTATATTTTTCGGACTGCGCACGCGGCGTATGGGTGCCAAGATGGGTGTGAGCACTTTCCCGCAATTTTTGGGCAAATACTATGACAGCCGTGGTGTGCGGGTGTTCACCGCTGCCGTGATTTTCATAGCCATGCCGGTTTATGCGGCTGTGGTGATGAAAGGCGGTGCCGTGTTTATCGAGGAGATTTTCCATGTAGACTATAATATATCGCTGTTGATATTCACGCTTGTGATTGCCGCTTATGTGATTGCGGGTGGTATCAAGGGTGTAATGTACACAGATGCGCTGCAAGCATGTATCATGTTTGTCTGCACCGCATTTCTGTTGTTCTACCTATATTACTATGTGTTGCACATGGGTTTCACTGAGGCCAACGTGGCACTTGGTAATCTGTCCTCCCATGTTCCCGACAAGTTTCGTGAGCTGGGGCATCAGGGATGGACGATGATGCCGGTTGGCGGCTCGCCCCAGTGGTATACGTTGGTGACATCGCTCATATTGGGTGTGGGCATCGGATGCTTGGCACAGCCTCAGCTTGTGGTTCGTTTCATGACGGTGAAGAGCGGCCGGGAAATTAAGCGTGGCGTGTTCATCGGTTGTCTGTTTATCGCAGTCACTGTTGGTTCAGTCTATCATGCAGGCGCATTGAGCAACCTCTATTTCATGAGGACGCATGGAGCCGTGGCAACAGAGGTGGTGTCAGATATCGACAAGATAATCCCATATTTCATAGCCCATGCTATGCCCGGCTGGTTTTCCGCCCTGTTCATGCTCTGCATCTTGTCTGCCAGCATGAGCACGTTGAGTTCACAGTTCCATACCATGGGTTCGGCACTCGGTTCCGACATCGTTGGAGCTTATCGCAAGAATGGCAGCAAGCATTCGCGCGTAATCCGTCTGGGGGTGCTAATCTCTATCATTGTGAGCTACATCATCTGCTACATGCTTCCCGGTGACATCATTGCCCGTGGTACGAGCATGTTCATGGGACTGTGCGCCGTGGCTTTCCTGCCCACATATTTTTGCGCACTCTATTGGAAACGCACTACCAAGAGGGCGGCGATGGCGAGTATGCTCACCGGTACCATCGCAATGATATTCTGTCTGGGGTTTGTACACCAGAAGGAGAGCGCGGCGCTCGGCTTGTGCAATACTTTCTTCGGTCGTGATGCGCTCTTCAACTGCTATCCCATACAGGTAATAGATCCGATACTCTATGCCCTGCCACTGTCTGTTGTGGCAATTATTATCGTGACGCTGATGGAAAAGAAAAAATAATTGAAAATTGGGAGTTATGATATTTCAATATGGCATAATGTAAAATATTATATACCAAAAATCCAGTTTTGAATTTTCTCAAACTAGAAATTGAAAAACCAAAAAGGGAATATTAAAATGACGGAAAGGTGCTCCGATTTTGCGAAAAGCATCTTCCGAGGATGTGAAAGGATGTCTTTCGCACTGTCAAAGGATGTCTTTTGCGAGCCGAAAAGCATCGAGTTGCGGGCTGAAAGTACGTTACTTGCGACATTAGAAATGATAAAATAGCAGCCATAAAAAGTCAAGTCTCTGACTATTAGGGTGTTATGAAAACCTCAAAAAACGGGCTTATTTTGAACCGATGACGACTCGGTTGAACAGAAGCCCTGTTTTTTGAGGTTGTTGTAAATATATTTTCGAAGGAATTATTTCGTCTGTTGTCTGAACAAATCGAATGACCTTACTAGAATGAAATTCAAGATTTCTCTTCACACAATTCCTTTATCTGCATGATCACATCCAGTGATCTCTGTCTTGTTCTGCGATAAACCCTTATTCCAATAAATGCGCCGATGATTCCGCCAACCACTCCGCCGATAACCATAGGGATGCCGTCATTGGTGTTTTTATGAAGTATCTCGTACATGAACCATGCAAACCAAACGATGATAAATGGGATGCTGAACTTAAGCCATGTGGCATACATGCGCCGCATTCTGACCATTTTCCGGCTTACCTCTATCAAATTGCCATCCATAAGTTCCTTTGCCCTGATGCCTTTATGTGAATAATAGGTATAGATGAGGGCGATGATGAAAAATACATCAGTGACACCGATGAACCACCACGATACATTTATGAGTGTGGGAAACACGACCGTGCAATATGGTATTCCAAATAAAGCCATTGCAGACACCCCAATGGCATCACGGTTCAGACTAGACACTTTCTCTTTCATTGCCTTGCGAAGGAGCCGCTCGTTGATAATTGTTTCTTTCTCCAGTTTTCCTTTCAGCAGATTCAGTTGTTCCCTCATATGCTCCATTTCTGAGTTTTCATTTTTATTTTCCATTTTGTTGCTGCGTTTTAATCGTTAGACATGTTTTTTAATCTTTCCTTTATCCGGAACAGACGGGATGCCACATTCTGTGTGGAGATTCCCACGATTGCCCCAATCTCATCATAGCTGATGTTCTCCAGCCACAGTAGTACGATTGCCTTGTCGAAAGGTTGTAATCGGCTGATGCGTTCGTGTAGCATCTTAACTTGCAGCGTATCCTTATCACCGTCTTCAAAGAAGTTGGCTTCCATAGTCAGTGGCACGGTCTTCATCTTCTTTTTGCGATCGAGAGAGATACATGTGTTCAGGGCTATGCGATAAATCCACGTACGCATGTCGCTATGGCCGCGAAACGAGTCGAGACCCTTCCACAGGTTGACGAGCACTTCTTGGAACAGGTCGTTCACCTCATCGGAATCTTTTGAGAACATATAGCATACCGTATATATCGTGCTTTTGTTCTCTTTTACAATTTGCGCAAATTCTGTTTGTAGCGTTTCCATCTTGTTCTTAAAATAAATTCTGACCGTTAGACGCAGGTGTTGCGGAAAAATTACACATCAAATCAAATTATTTTGCAAATATAATAAAAATCGCAACGGCATATTCCATGTCGCCGTATATTTGTGTGCACTGCAATCATAAAATGCCGGATACGAGATGTTTTTCTTCATTACCGTATGTGTTCCGGCAAATGAATATAGACGCTAAAACATACTTTATATCACTTACATGAAAGCATGCTTCTCGAATAAATATAAAGCCATTATGCCCATAAACCGGTTGCCGATTCCGACCTTATACATAAAAAGAGGCGTGTGCTGTCTTTGTGCCCGTATTTTGATGATAGTCATACAAATAATCTTTGTTTTTTGATTTTATACCGTAATATTTGGCATAAATGGATGATTCTATTAGTTTTTATATATATTTGCAAAAATTTACCTACTTATAATACCAAAACAAATGAAATCAAAAGTCTTATTCTTGTTAGGATTAGCATTGTCGTGTTGTGACATTAATGTTTGCGCTCAACAATTGGCATTCCCATATGCTGCCGGATTCGGCAGATATGCCGTTGGTGGAAGAAAGGGTGCTGTGTATCATGTAACTAATCTTAATGACAGCGGAACGGGCTCTCTGCGCGATGCCGTGAGCCGAAGCAACAGAATCGTAGTGTTTGATGTTTCGGGAGTAATCAATATCTCGGGCCGCATGACTTTTTCAAACAACCTGTATGTAGCCGGGCAGACGGCACCGGGCGAGGGTATCATTGTATATGGAGACGGAGTGTCGTTCTCGGGTGCCAGCAATATCATCGTGAGATACATGCGTTTCCGTATGGGTAAGAATGGAACATCTGGTAAAGATTGTGCCGGTGCCGCCAATGGCACAAACATGATTTTCGATCATTGCTCGTTCTCATGGGGACTCGACGAGACATTCTCGCTGAATCCCGATAACAAAGGCGACTTCCATAGCATCACGATATCTAATTGTATAATAGGGCAGGGGCTGTTGGCACACTCGGCAGGCGGGCTTATCCAGACAGACTCTGTGACGCTATACCGCAATCTCTATTGTGACAACAGTACTCGTAACAATAAGATTAAAGGCATTAACCAATATGTGAATAATATTGTATACGATTGGAAAAACGGATGTTATCTGATGGGTGGAGACTCAGAGGGTTCGTCATACGTGAACACCACCAACAACCTGTTCATCAACGGACCTATGACTGGTAGCAGTGCCGATGCCATAACCAGTGGCAACAGTGACTTCCATATTTATGCAGAAGACAACAAACAGGATAAAAATATGAATGGTATTTTGGATCCTAGTGAGATTGACCATAGCCGTTATGGTGGCGGTCCGACATTTGCCACTGCTCCGTTTGATTATCCACAATTGGATGTTTGGGCTGCATCCACGCTGGCAGATAATCTTCTGCCTGTTGTTGGAGCCAGTCTTCCTTATCGTGACATGGCAGACTGCTACATGGTGCGCGAAGTGAGATCTTTTGGTAAGGAGGGGGCTTTTCTGTCGAATGAAGCGCAACTTCCATTCGGAGTGCCGTCATCATGGACATTGAAATCATTCAACGCCCCGACGGATACCGATGGTGATGGAATGCCAGACGCATGGGAAAGCGCCAACGGCACTAACCCGTCCGTTGATGATGCAATGACGATTGCCACTAATGGTTATGCGAACATTGAAAACTATGTGAACAGTTTGTCTAAGAACACCCGCGACGTGTATCTGCGTGCGCCGATACTACTCACTGCCGATAAGTGCACCGATACTTCTATCTCTTTGAAATGGTATGATTTCACAGAGGATGAAGACGGATTTGTGTTGGAACAGAAGGATGGTGACTCATACAGGGAGATAGCTAAGATTGCGCCAAACACGGAGTCGTACACAATAGACAAGCTGACAGCCGGAATGATATATAACTTTCGCTTAAAAGCCCATAAGGGGGAAATTAGTTCTGAATACGCCAATGTGGAAGCAAAGACACAACCGGAATACGTAGAAATGGTTGACTGTGACACGTATACACCGGATTTGACATGGGGCAATGCTTCTATTGGGACATGGGACCACGCCACAGCTGGTTGGACGGGAACCTCGACAACGTTTTCCGATGATGCAAAGGTACTGTTTGCTTCTGATAAAAATTCCTTGATATCTGTGACTGAGAATGTCTCGCCAAAGACCATTGTGGTGAAGGGGGACAACAAAGTGAGCCTGTTTGGGGCTGGCTCCATCACAGGCACCACATCGATGAATAAATCGGGTGGTGGTGAACTTGTTGTAGGCAATTCCAATAGCTATACCGGTGCTACGGTACTTCATGGCGGCACATTCAGCATCGCGTCGCTTGCGGATGGCGGCAGTGCCAGTTCTATTGGCGCATCCATAGAATATGCACAGAATTGGATTTGGGATGGCGGCACATGGAACTATACCGGTTCGACAACATCCACCAACAGAAGCGCGAAGATATACAATGACACTGAATTTAGAATTGCCAATAATGCCGTTGTGACAATCGGCGGAGATATTGAGGGAACCGGTGGAATAACCATCAATGGCAATGGAACTCTTAGACCATTATCGGCCGGCTTTTTCCAATATGAAGGTCCTACTGTGCTGAAGGGCGGCACACTGCAACTTGATTATCTGAGCTCTTTTGGTTCCAAGGCTTATGTCTATCTGGGCAGCAGTGCCAATGTGTCTTCCAAACTGGTGCTCGCAGGCGGTAATTTCATTACAAAGGCAGGCAATGATATGGGACTTAACTATCAGTTCCCGATAGAAGTGATTGAGAATACCTATTCCACATTCACCGTGCAACGCAACTGTTCCATCAACAGCAGAGTTTTTGGTACGGGAGCCGTGGAATATCAGATACCCTACGTGCGTGAGTATGTGTCTGGCGACTGGTCGGGTTTTTATGGCACACTCATAGCAAAAGGGGTTGGCTCATCCGGTGATGGTTCTCAGTTGTTGTTTAACAATAGTTTCAAAGGTATTCCCAATGCTTCGATATATCTGAAAGGTAACACACGCGTGATATCATGGGGTAACGGCGCCAATATTCAGTTGGGAGGATTGAGCGGAGATACAGGAACATATCTTAGTGGTGCCGATAAGAAAAATAACGGTTCAACCATGACTTGGCGTATAGGTAATGCCAATACAGACGAGACATTCAATGGAGTGATAGATAACCGTTGCTCTGCCAGCGGATATAACGGGGTGGTAAGTGTTATTAAGGAGGGCTCCGGTGTGTGGCGTTTGACGGGAAATAATATCCACAAGGGAACAACAACTGTTAGCGGAGGACGATTGGTCGTGAACGGCACAAACTCAGGCACAGGGGCGGTAACCGTGAATTCCAATGCTGCTTTGGCAGGCAAGGGGACTGTTGCCGGTGTCGTGACGGTGGCTCAGAATGGAACAGTGGCAGCCGGTGACACTCTCATTAATGCGAGTGTGCTGAAGCTCAATGGAGGATGTACCGTCAACGGCGGTACGGTGGAGATACCGCTCATCGCGAATAAGGGTTGTTATAACAGCAATCAGATAAAGGTGGCAGGTTCTTTCTCCATCAACGATGGCGTGTTATGTTTGAATATGGACAGCGTTGTCACGGCTATACCGGATGACACGTCATTCCAAGTGTTCAATACCATCTCCGGTGCTGCAGTCTCGGGAACTGGGTTTGCTACGATATTACCAGAAACACCATCTGCAACTCAGAAATGGGATACTTCAGAACTGATGACAACAGGCAAGATCTATGTGCGCAACATAGCTACCGGTATTGGCAATATAAGCGCCGGCTGTGATGACAGGGCACCAAAGTATGACCTCAATGGACGCAGGATGGAAAGTCGTCAAACCGGAATTTATATTCAGAATGGTAAAAAGAAAATTCTGAAGTGAGTGGTCATCCTGTATATAGACGGGGGTAATTCGTCTATATACAGGATGAAATCATCCCGCCAGTGTAAAAATCAAAAATCACAGATAAAAATCAAATTTTATAGTGTGTTTTTTTAGGAACTGTGTTTGATTTTAATTAATTTTGCAAACTATCTAATATGCATGTGTTTTTATATTGCATAAAAATAATGAAAATGACTACTTAATTTGTGTGTGATGAATTGATGCAAAAAATATCCCTGACCTACTAAATATTAACACCAATAATGTGCTCACATATACTCAAGAGTGGTTTACATAACTGAAAATATATCAAAATCTATTATTAATTAATTGCATATCTTATGAAAAAA
>OBMA010000040.1_pt1 | contig 50334 bp, 34 predicted proteins | sample 1539141 | NCBI WGS metagenome assembly OBMA01 (sample SAMEA3991484, study PRJEB22521) | metagenome | biome: anthropogenic terrestrial biome; feature: sewage plant; material: raw primary sludge | place: Sweden | collected 2012-09-26
GAGAGGTCGAAAATTAAAGTAGGAGAAAACTACTTTAATTTTCTCCTACTCGATTTTCATGAAATGACAAAACTGTATTATTCCCTTTATATATATTGTTGTTTTATATTAAATAATTAAGTTAAACAATAATAATCAGACGTTTTTTTCTTATCTTTGCCAATTGAATGTCAAGATAGAAATTTATTTATTATACTTGCAACTATAACTTTAAATATCACGTCTGAATAAAATATGAGAAATATGAATAAGACATTAATATATGGGCTCGTCATGGTATTAGCGATGGGCTTGGTCAGTTGTGGAAATAAGCATAAGAAGGAGTTAAATAAGTTGCTTCTAGAGCTTGCGGATACCGACAAGACCATAGACAATGGTGATTGGACTACTATTGAAAACTACCTGGATTCGCAGAAAACAAACTTCAGGGATTTTTATGATGGCGACAAAATCGATGTGAATGCAGTAAAAGAATATATATCGTATTTCTTCGAGCACCGTCGTCCATCAAAGAAGATAATTTTCATTGGCGTGGGCAATAATGCTTATTTGAAAGTGAACTTTTTCTTGGAGCGTTCTGGTAGTATGACACCTTACGACTCACATGATGGGGATGGTTCTTTCAAGGCAGCAATTGTGCAGATGCTGAATAATTTGCCTGGAAACAATAATGACAATAAGATATATGTAGTAAACAATTCTATTAATGCTTATCCTCAGGGATTCAGTAAGTTTATTGCCGATAACAATATCTTTGAGGCAACAAAAGATATTGGAGATCCAAGCTACACAGATTTTTCTAAAATCTTTGATGCAATACTTAACAAGACAGGTAAGGATGAATTGAGTATACTTGTGACGGATATGATTTATTCTACGAAGTCGATGAATGGCATAAATCCGCAGAAAGTCTTTGCTGAGGCACAGGGAATGACAAATGCTGTGTTTAAGGATGCAGTGAAGAAAAAGTCAATGCTAATTATCAAAATGAGGGGCAGTTACAATGGTCCTTATTATTCATATAATTCTCCAAGTAGTGGCAAAATATATCAAGGTCATCGTCCATATTATATTGTGATAGTGGGAAGTAATGACAATATTGCTCGACTGACTACCGATAGTGGTTATTCTTCGTTTGGCAAGTTTGCCGATATGAGAGGTTATGAACATGAATACCTCTTTGAAACGTCTGGCGTTTACAAACCATATTATTCACTGCTTTTGAGCAATCCCGATATTCGTGGTCGTTTCCAACCAGAGCGTGGACAAGAATCGCAGATTACTAATATTGAGGATGTGGAGATAGACCAAAATTCTGGCGATTTGCGACTTGTGTTGGCTGTTGACTTAAGAAAAATGCTTATTGACGAAGATTATTTGATTGATGCTAATAACTATCAAATTAAGTCGGATGATAAAATAACGATTAAGGAAATACGCAAAATTTCAAGCAAAGATGTGACACCTGCTGAGAAAAAATATATAGGTAGTGCAACCCATATATTCATTCTTGAGATGAAAGAAATTAAGAGTGACCAGAATGTGGAAATTAAACTACTCAATCGCCTGCCGTCTTGGATTGGGGCTTCGTCAAGTGACGATGATACTAGTATTCGTGGCAATTCGTTCGCTAATACAACATTTGGACTGAAATATTTGTTGCAAGGCATATACAACTCATATCAGAAAAACTCTGATGGTGAGCCATATTATTTTGATTTGAAAATAAAAATGGATAGATAAAATGAAGAATACAATTTTGTTGATTTCAGGACTCGTAATCACATTACTTTTCCTGATACTTTCTGCACAGATTTTTGAGGCGCTCTATTACGATCGCGAATTCTCTAACGAGATGTATAACCAAAGTCTTTATCTTATTGTTGCTGTTGTTACATCGGTTGTAGCGTGGGCGTTGGCAGGAATATACTATTATGCGATAAATTCGGTTAGTTTCAGTCGTTGGTATCATTGGCTGATAGTGCTTGTTGTAGCAATGGTTTTAGCACCTGTGATGAACTATATCTATTCAAATAATGTTTTTTCTGGCGATGGTTTGGACTTTAGCAACCAACTATTTGTTTTTTGTCTTATTGACCTTCTGATAGAAATTGTGATGTTTCTCATTGCTTCTTTCTCTATCCGTTGGTGGTCATCCAATTGTCGTCACACTCCAATTCCTGAATAAATGCGACTATTTCTATTTCTTGTAGGCGGAACGGGTTCACGCGTGATGCGACCGTTGGTAATGCAGTTGGCAGCAGGCATTCACCCGATGACAGAGTCGGGACAGCCAATGCCACTCGAGATAATACCTATTATCGTTGATCCACATAAGGCTAATGATGACTTGAAACGCACAGATAATCTGTTGCGATGGTACAAACAAATACGTCAGTCACTCTATGGCAATGATGTGAACGTAAGTCATGGATTCTTTTCTGCGAAAATATCAACACTTAGTGATATCCTTCCGAATGGATCTAATCTTTGTGACACGTTTCTGTTTAACATGGGTGCTATTGAGTCGAAGAAGTTTCAAGATTTTATTGCGTATAATACCCTCGATACCGGTAATCAGGCTCTGTGCTCGATGATGTTTTCCAACTATCAGTTAGATACAAAGATGGATATAGGTTTTGTGGGCAGTCCAAATATAGGAAGTGTCGCGCTGAATCAGTTTAAGGACAGTGAGGAATTTCGACAATTCTCTAATGTGTTTCAAAAGAACGATCGCATATTTGTGGTGAGTAGCATTTTTGGTGGAACAGGTGCTGCTGGTTATCCTATTATTGTGAAGAATATTCGTAACGCAGGTAACAATGCGATGATAAACAATCGTGGAGACCTTCGTGATGCACGGATAGGAGCTCTTACTGTGCTGCCTTATTTTAATGTGCAACAGGATGAGAAAAGCCCAATATCCCGTGTGGATTTCATATCCAAGACTAAGTCTGCATTGTTTTATTATCATGACAATCTCACAGGATTGCGCCAGAATGGCGTAGATCTGGACCTTTCGAAGATTAATGCTTGCTATTATTTGGGAGATGAGGTACCAAGCAATCCGTATTTCAACGATCCAGGAGGAAACGGGCAGCGCAATGATGCCCACGTTGTGGAGTATGTTGGTGCTTTGTCTATACTTGATTTCTTGGGCATTCCCGATGACCAGTTGAAGACTGTTGGAGGCAATGCACAGAATCCGATTTATAAGGAATATGGATTGGCAAACGATAAGCATACACTCAGCTTGAAAGATTTCGGATTGCCAACACGTTCTCTTGTAAACCGTCAGTTGGCAAAATTCCATCTAGCATATATGTATATAACCAATCAGTTGAAGTCGGATGTTGGTCGTGGCTATACTCAGGACAAGCCAGAAATCACGAAAGGTTTCCTGTCTACTACATTCTATAATACCTTAACAGCCAATTTCTATGTGGCTTATCGTCAGTGGCTGATAGAGTTGCGTGGCAATCAGCGTAGCTTCGTCCCTTTCAATCTTGATACCGACAAACTGAGTGATGCTCTGAATGACATAACCCCCAAGAATGGATTCTTCAGGTCATCCATTGATTACAAGTCAATACTTTCTTCACTCAACAAGGGCTCGCAGATGGCTGTGAAGAGTAATAAATATGGCACGGACAAAGTTGCCATGAAATTGCTCGATTTGCTTGATGAAACTCTTGACAAATTAATCACAGAGAAATTTAATTCGATAATATAATGAAAAATTATAAATGAGAAATTCTACAGCATCATATGTAGTGGCATTAGCCATTCTTCATTTTTTTAATTAAAAAAGATATGACGAAGATTTTATCATATAACAATAAAACAACTGGTGAGGGTTGGATTCCACTGAATAATCAATATAGCAGTGATGAGGTGGAGATGATTTCTGACCCTAATGGTGGATTATCGCAGCAACCACGTACTGCAATACCGTCGCCATTTGCGCAGATGGATTTGGTAAAAAATGCATTCCTGCGTCTTTCTAATCATTCCAATTTGCAAGGTGAGTTGATGGATGAGAAGTTGGTAAGTAATGCCTTTGATATTGCCCAGATGTTCTTTCATTATGCTGAATTGCGTAATGTGATACATATCGTAGAGTGGAATAAAACCACACAATTGCAGATGTTGCTAAACGATCCGCAACACAAGTTGCTTGGCGATACAATTGCTATGTTTTTGGAACAAGACAAGGAGGCGTTCAATTTTGACAAGATGGATCGTCTGTATTTCCTGGTTTGTGGCAATCAGGTCATTGGCGGCACATCACCCGTGACACTTTTCATGGCTTCTCCAAATGCAAAAGAGGATATGTTTCAGATTCCTATCGAGCAGAATGTAAATCTGTTTGAACTTTGGCGGCCGTTGTATATGCGTAATGAGAAGTTTGTAGAATACATTTATGCGCTATTTACTGGATTCCCTGAATTGAAGAAATACTGTGGAGAGGTAAATAGGTATCTGATAACAAATTTTAAATTGCTTTCACCTGAATTGCAGGGTGAAATACTGAAAGATATTGGTAACCCTGATGCTTTAGATTTATCAAATGTGGAACGTGCCAAAGATTATCTGCACAAGAATTATTCGCCGATGGATGAGGGTGTGCAAGCTTTGGGAGTACCTTTTTATATGGCTCGTCAAGAGGATATACAAAAGGCAATCTCTGAAAGTGATTTCATGATAGTATCATCGCGTAATGTTGATGATAAGCTACCTCTTATACTACAAAATCATCTTAATGCACCTCTCACAGATACATTTAGATATATTACAAATGCTTGGGATGATGCAATAGTAATCAAACCTGAGGATTATGCTGTAGTTCCTGAAAAGCGAGTGCTGCCAGCAACAAGTCATCAATATCCTTGGTTGACGGATGACGATTTCTTCCAGCCGTCTCTTATTAAACTTGATTACACAATAGATCGTGATTGTTTCTTCGATGGCAATATTTCTGTGGCCAGTCGTGAAGTTGATGACTGCAACTTTGTATTGCCTTTGAAGCCTATCTTCTTTAAATACTTTAATGTAAGTGATTTATGGGGTACAATAGGCGGCCGCCCGAAGTTCGAGATGATACACAATAAGACTGGGCAGACCGAAAGTGTGCGTGCTGTGCTTCGTATACCTGTTAAGAAGATGGGTAAGTTTATCACGTTGGAGCGCACTTATGTTTCTGCCCACAGTGTAGACTTGACATACGATGCACGTAATGATCGTGGGTTTTTCATTACTGTGCCTTTTGCGCTGTCTGTATTTCCATTTATACACGCCGAGGGACTCAAACAATACAATGTGCAGCTCGTTGACAGAGCTTTGGGAGTGTTAGAGAACCATCAGTTGTCATTGGAGTTCTTCAAAAATGGTTATTTGAACCGTGTTGACAATAATGATATCATGGCACGTTACCGCAGTCTTAAGTCTGAGAAGCGCGTGGGATCATGTTATTACAAGTTGGCAAGTGATTTTGATTATATCAATGTGATACTTACCGATGAACTTGGCAATAAAGTTGCCGAAGGTACTGTTTGTCCACGTTGGCACGATTATATCATAGGACATGAGGCATTCACTTTTGCTGTGGACTTTGGTACAACGAACACTCATGTGGAGTGTATGCGCTCGGATAATATGCCTGAACCATTAAAGATAAATTCTGCTTTGCGCGAACGTTTGCTTGCTACGCTGTATAATGGTGAGAGCATACTTTATGATGTTATAATGAAGCAAGAGCTTTTACCGAAAATTATCGGTGACGATTATGGATTCCCGCAACGTACCGTGCTTTCAGAATGTGAACGTTTGGATGCTGAAAATGTTGACAATATTATAGCTCTTGGTGATGCTAACATCCCGTTTATATATGAGAAAGAGAGTATCGGCTACGGCAATCGTATCGTGCCAAACCTGAAATGGTCTACGGAGATTGCCACAAGCAAGCGCTTTCGTGCGTATATTACCGAACTGGCTCTGCTAATGCGCACCAAGGTGCTGCTCGAGAATGGAGACATCACCAAAACTCGTTTGGTGTGGTTCTATCCATTGAGTATGAAAGTGGGAAATGTGCGTAAGATGGGCGAGTTGTGGGCTAAGACTTTTAGTGAGGTGTTTGGTATTTGTGCAAATGACAAAAATCTTATACAGATGCCAGAATCTGTAGCCCCATATTATTTCTATAAAACATCGAGCCACTTTCGTGGTGCTGCATCCACTGTCGCAAGCATAGATATCGGCGGAGGTTCTAGTGATGTTGTGGTGTTTGAAAGCAATGTCCAGCAACCAACGATATTGACATCTTTCCGTTTTGCAGCTAACGTTTTGTTTGGTGATGGCTTCTCTGAAGTGCCTCATGGAGATTCAAATCCCATGTTGGTGACATATGTTGACTATTTCAAACGTCTGTTTGATGGAGATGACGATAAGTACGGAGAGCTAAATGGTATATTGGATGATATAACGTCCAAGCGTAAGTCTGAGGATATCAATGCATTCCTTTTCTCTGTCATTAATAACAAGGTGGTTGCTGGAAATGATGTGTTTTCTTACGATATGCGATTGAATGAGGATTGCACACGCAAGATTATATTCATTTATTTCTATGTGACGCTTATATATTATGTTGCAAACATGATGAAACATCGATTGTTGGACAAACCCCGTAGTGTGATGTTTAGCGGTACGGGTTCCAAAATACTCGACATAGTCGGTTCTCAGCGGGATCTTGACTTGATTTCTCAGGCAGTCTTTGAAAGGGTTTATGGCGAGAAGTATGATGTCGACGGATTCACTGTGGTTATGGAGAAGAATGAACCTAAGCAGATTACATGCAGGGGTGCATTGATGCAAGTACGTGATATTGCTGGTAATAGCAATGTGTCGGAACTGAATAATCTCTTGGACAGTTTCGATAGTAAATTGAAGTATAATTACTCAATGATTGGCAGAGAAAAACTTACTTATGAAGACATGGACAATGCCGAAGTACGTGGTGAGATAGTGACCAAAGTCAGAGATTTTAATGATTTCTTCATCACTTTGTGTTACGATATTCATGTTGTCGACCGTTTCTTGGTCGAGAATAAGGCTTTGCAGAGGTTTATTGAATTTGTAAATACTGACTTAGAGCATCATTTGATTAACGGCTGGAATTTTGTAAACAAGAATCAGGATGAAAAGAAAGGTAGCGACCCTATTGAGGATACAGTTTTCTTCTATCCTATTATTGGCAGCATACGTGATAATCTAATAGAAAAATTGAAGGAGGAATAAATGGCAAATATGTTTTCCAATATCTTCGGACAACAGGCTGAAGACAATATCCCGAACGAGCACCACACAGATTCAATGGAAGAGCGTCTGATTGCGATGGAACAACGCATAGAAGCTATTGAGGCAAAGATAAAAAAGATGGAGTCCATTCAAGTTGAAACTGAAAAAACCAAAGATAAGGAAAATTCATTAATATCGCTGACTCCCCATGATGAACCTGTTTGCGTTGTTCAGCCAGCTAGTAAAGATACTACAAATGGTGTATGTATACAACCGCATGCTAGTCGTTATTATTTAGCGGCACCCAATTCGGATGGTACATTCGGTGATATTTCTGACCGAGAACAGATTGGCAAAAGTATATATCAACTCACTACGCATGATGATGTTAGCGGAAGCTACTTCATGCTAGACACTCATGATGCCATTGCTACGGCGATGATATCTGTGTCACAGTTTATAAAACCAGTATGCAAGGTTGTCGGTAGTGTCGGAATATTCCCGCGCCACATCGTAACAGAGGAAGAAGGCATTGCGTCAAGAGAGGGCGATTTGTGGCGTGTAACGCGCAAGGCGATTGTGAGATTTGAATAATAACTATAAAATTGAGAATTATGATATACCTATATATTTGAATCTCATGCTTGCGGAGTGAGCACAATTCTCAATTCCCATTTTTTTTAATAAAATTAGACAGATGGATGTTAAATGCCCAAAATGCAGATTTAAATTCGGATTGGAAGTGTCTCCGGGTATCAAGGAGCTTGCTTGTGTGTGTCCCAGATGTGGTACACCGTTTACTTATACCCTCACTGAGGAAAATGAGATACAAACGTCAGATACTGAAGTATCTGATAATGGGATAAAAAATGAAGCCGTGGTTTCATCAAAGACTGATGTCTATACCAAGAATCCTTATGTTTTGGGAGAACAAACTGCATCAGATGAGTGTAGAATGATGCCGATACAAAATACAATCAATGGAGCTAAGTCTCCAATCGACAATGGCGCATATCATGTGTCCAGGAATCATAGAAGCTGTATTGGTGGCTGTCTGATAATATTTTTGTTTTTGTTGCTGGTATCAGTATTTGAAATTCGCAGTTGCAATGAAAGTAAGTCATATTCATCCGATGAACTGCGCAGTGATGGTAATGAGACAATAAACACTACGGCAGACTCAGAAGGAATGCCTGATACGGCAAGTGTTGATAAGGATGACTTTACTGAAATTCATCCCACCAAAGCCCCACGATGGATTCAGGGAGAATGGACAGTGAAAACAGAATATGGGTCTATCATTGTGAAGATAAAAGGCGGCAATATATATGAGATAGCAGGTGGCGAGAGCACACATGGTAAATTCTTTTATGAAAATTCTCGCCTTACCTGTGATTATGGTGACGGTAGCATAATAGTTTACAAACTAGACGATGAACGCCATTTGATAGATGTTGGTGACGGAATGTTCATGCATAAAGTGAAATGATGGTGAACATCCGTGACCAAAAGATATTTTATATTGCAGTGCCATCGATAATTTCGAATATTACCGTACCATTGCTGGGACTTGTAGATTTGACCATAGCTGGGCATTTGGGCAATGCTTCTTATATTGGCGCAATTGCTGTTGGCTCTATGATTTTCAATGTCATTTATTGGATATTCGGATTTTTACGCATGGGTTCCAGTGGCATGACATCTCAGGCTCTTGGCTGCAGGGATTTCCCTGAAGTGATTAGAATTCTTGTACGCACCATGGTTGTAGGATTCTTAATTGCTATGTGCCTCATCATTTTTCAGATTCCGCTCAGATGGACCGCATTACAACTGATACATCCGTCGGCAGGAGTAGTGCCCCTCTCTGTCACATATTTTGATATATGTATCTGGGGCGCACCTTCAATGCTTTGTTTGTATGGCTTGACAGGATGGCTTATTGGAATGCAAAACACGCGGATTCCGATGGTGGTCTCAATATTTCAGAATGTGGTCAATATTATTGCCAGTCTTTCGCTTGTTTATTTTGCTGGAATGAAAATTGAGGGTATTGCGTTAGGCACATTGATTGCCCAGTGGAGTGGTTTTATTGTTGCAATATTGTTATTGCTAAAATATTATTCACGTCTATCTCCATATTTCGATATAAATTGGCGGGCAATCTTCGGATACATGGAAATGTCTAAGTTTTTCACCGTCAATCGTGACATATTTGTGCGTACATTTTTTCTTGTAGCTGTCAATCTGTTTTTTACATCGGCAGGAGCTCACCAAGGTGATATAATATTGGCGGTCAATACTTTGTTGATGACTTTCTTTACCTTGTTTTCGTATGTTATGGATGGCTTTGCTTATGCCGGTGAGGCTTTGAGTGGTAAATATTATGGTGCCAGAAATAAGATGGCATTTACTGATGTATGTCACCGGTTATATATATGGGGTGGAATTATTGCCGCAGTTTTTTCATCCGTTTATGCGTTTTGTGGCAATTCCTTTATTAAATTGCTTACCAATGACGCAACAGTAATTGCTACTGCGCAAAAATATTTCTGGTGGGCTGTAGCCATACCTGTTGTAGGTGTTGCCGCATTTATCTATGATGGGATATTTATCGGTATCACAGCCACTCGTGGAATGCTTATTTCTTCGTGCATATCTTCGATATTGTTTTTTGCGTTATATTTCGCTTTTCATAGCATGCTTGGCAACCATGCTTTGTGGTTTGCCTTTATTATTTATCTTGCCATGCGCGGGTTGATTCAAAATGCTTATTTTAATAGATATTGTCGCATTATATAAAAAGAGCGATTCTCTGATTTCCGAGAATCGCTCCTGATATTAATTTTATTTAAAGCGTTTATAGCATGCTAGCCACGTTTATTTACTTGTATGTAGCATTCTGCTTGATTATATTTGGATTTTGGTCAATGATACCTTGTGGTATAGGCAAGTAGAGTTGATCTTCAGTCATGGTTACATTCTTGCTGCTGGCTTTCATTACTGCGATTGCTGTTCCAAAGCGTTTTAAATCGAACCAGCGGTGGAATTCGCAACCGAATTCAACTTGGCGTTCGTGCAGAAGAGCAGAGGCTATGGTGGGATAAGTGGATGATGGATAGTTGGATGTTCCATACCCAGGAAGCCCGGCTCGTGCGCGTACTTCGTTCATGTATTTCACGTCACCTGTCGCTTCTGTGAGCATTAGTAGTACGTCAGCATAACGCAGAATGATGAAGTTATTATCTGCTGCCTCAGTCAGTCCGTTGAGTACTGCTTTGTCATCACGCCATTTTATACAGAATTTTGTTTCGATATGGTCGCCACTTGAATTTGTATAACCGTTTTGTATTGAGGCATCTCTACGTGGGTCACTATTTTCAAAAGCGTTCCAAAGATCTTCAGAAACCTGATTTACGCCCATACCCCAAGCCGTGATACAACGGTTATCTAATGGTGTGAAAAGAGCCCAGTATTTGCTATATGGATTATTGGTACCGCCTTTATATTGTACTTCGAAGATGGATTCGCTACAGTTTTTGTTACTCAAGTCCCATAATTTGGAGTAATTAGATTGTAGGGTGAACTTGCCATACTCTTTCATCAGCGCAGTTGTGGCGTTTGTCTTGTCGCCTGCTGTAAGATAAACTTTACCTAATAATGTATTGGCTGCATCATTTGTGGCTGCACCAACAAAACGTTCATTTGACTTTGCCGGCAGGTTTTCGGAAGCATACTTCAAATCTTCTACTATTGCAGCATATACATCGCTAGACGGTGTGCGTCCCTTAGCGTAAGCTTCGTCAACGCTGATAGGGGTAAGTACCAGTGGAACATCACCCCACGCGCGTACCATGTCGAAGTAGAGCATTGCCCTAAGGAAACGACACTCACCCTCTATCTTGTTTTTGGTTGGGAAGTCTGCCGATTGCAGTTTAGAAATGACATTGTTTATTTTGAATATTGATTCGTAGTAAGTGTTCCAGAATTCCTCTACAATGCTGTTTGACGCAACAATGTTTTGGTGGGTAGAGAGCGCAATCTTTGCTGTGTAGTCACCGGCGGTCTCATTACAATATACATTGTCAGAGGAGAGTTCTCCAAAATATGATGGAAGAGATTGTGGTCCATAAATGGTGTATAATGTTGCATACACCGAATTCATAGCTGTTTCAAAATCTTTTTCTGAATGATAAAATGCGTTTTCGTTGGCAGAAGAGATTGGAGATAAATCCAAAAAGCTGTCGCACCCTGATATTAGGATTGCAAATACTGATAGGATGATATATTGAATCTTTTTCATATTACGTTTTGTTTTATATTTATTGAAAATTATGAATTAGAATGAAACATTGACGCCGAATGTTGCTTGGAAAGGTGTTGGATATGCTCCATAATCGTAACCCACAAGGTAACCGCTTTGGAATGTACTGTTTTCTGGGTCGTAGTTGCGATAGTCAGACCATACGTGGATATTCTCCATATTGATGTAGAGACGCAGGTTTGTGATACCTAGTGAATTGACTGTTTTTATGGGGAACGTATAACCTAAACGTATATTCTTAAGACGAACGAAAGAACCGTCTTCTACCCAATAACTTGAGCTCTCACCGCGAATGCCGGTGTTGATGGTACGTGGCTTTGGGGTCATCCCGTCACCAGGGTTATTGTCAGAACGCCAGTAGTTATATACTGATGCATAAGCATTTCGGTCTCCGTTAAATTCCCCCAAGAAACGGGCATTCTGATTCATGATTTCGCCACCTTGTGAGCCCGTGAGCATGAATGACAAGTCGAAGTTTTTAAATGTAAACGTGTTAGTCATACCCCACGTGAAATCAGGTTGATAGTTGCCAAGAATTATACGGTCATCTGATGTTATTGCCCCATCACCGCTGGCATCGTAGACCTTAGGATCACCAGCTTCACTACCGGGTGATGCTGCCCATCCCTTACCTTTGTTGCCACCATTTTCGAAAGTGGTAACATCAGCGGAACTCAGTACGCCTAAAATCTTATAACCAAAGTAATTGCCTATAGGCTGCCCGACTTCAGTCTTTGAAATGGCATTATTGGTATTAACGTAGATTGGAGAGTTCTCGTTGCCAAGTTTCAGAACTTTGTTACTATTGGAAGAAATGTTGAAATCGGTTGTCCATGAAAACTCGCCTATGATGTTGTGAGATGTAACATTAAATTCAATACCTTGGTTGCGCAGCGAGCCAATGTTTGTGAGTGATGATTCAAAACCAGTAAGTACAGGTACAGGTACTTCAAGCAATAGATCGTTTGTACGAGAGTAGTAAATGTCGAGTGATGTGTTGATACGGTTGTTGAACATTGTTGCGTCAATACCAAAATTTACTTGCCCGGTCTTCTCCCATTTTAAGTTCGGGTCGGGCTTGGTTGTTGTATATAGTCCTTGGGTGGTTGTGCCGCCAACTACGTATGACGAGTAACCCAGTAGACCTATAGCACCATAGTTGTCTATCTGATTATTGCCAGTAACACCATAGCTCATGCGGAATTTTAAATTGTCTAGCCATTTGGCACTATTCTTAAGCCAAGGCTCCTCGCTAGCGCGCCATGCTAATGATGCTGATGGAAAATATCCCCAACGGCTGTTTGAACCGAAACGTGAGCAACCGTCTGTACGGATGGCCGCTGATGCCAGATATTTGCCTTTGAATGCGTAGGTTGCACGGGCAAGATAAGATATGAGGCTCCAACCAGTCTCTTTTGTGTTGCCGCTGATTGTTGTAGCAGCGTTGAGCGTGTGTACCATGTCGTTTGGATAGCCAGTACCTGTCATTGTGCTGTATGATGTATTTTGTTTCTGCATGGTATACCCCAATAATCCTGTTACAGCGTGGTCTCCAAAGGTCTTGTTATAGTTGAGCGTGTTTTCCCATGCCCAGTTAAATTCTCTCAGCGTCTGATAATTTCCTGTAGCACTTACCCATCCTGAATAGCCCCAGTTCTGCCCTTCATTCCAGTATGAATTGTAATTCATATCCTCGTTGTTTGCATTGAATGCTGTACGTAATTTCAGACCGTCAATAATGTTCCAATCAAGATATGTGTTCAACAACTGTGTATTGGTGACGCGTTTTTTGCTCATTTCACGTGTTAGAGAATAAGGATGCCACATTTGGAAACCATATTTTACGAATGTGTGCCAAATGGATGTTGGATCCTTAAATCCTAGACTTCCTGTCTCTACGTATTTCGGAAAGATTGGATCGCTTTGACATGCCAGAGAAACAGCGTCAGACTTACCTGATAGTCCGAAAGGCGAGTCCTTGGTACGGGTGGCAGACAGCTTGACGCTAAGTGATAAAAGACGGTTAAACTTGTGGTTGATGTTGCTGCGTACGCTGTAGCGCTCATAGTTGTTGTGATCTACCACACCTTCTTGGTTCAGATAGTTGCCTGATACCATGAACTGCGTTTTTTCGTTACCTCCAGATGCACTGACCTGCAAATTGTGCGTTGTACCAGTACGTAACAACACATCCTGCCAGTCTGTACCATTGCCTATACGCTCAATCCATTCCTTATCTGTGAACTCATCAGGAACGTAATATTTGGAGATGTTGCTTGAACGTGTCAATTTTGGATTTTTTTTCAATGCAGTAGTGTAAGAATTGTTTCTTGCATCTGTTTCAAATTCCATCCATTGTTTGGCATCCATCATGTCAATGCTGCGTGTCACCCTCGACACGCCGAGTTCGTAATTGACATCGATTTTTGTTCGTCCAGCACTACCACTTTTCGTTGTGATGATGACTACGCCATTAGCGCCACGGCTTCCGTAAATTGCGGCAGATGATGCATCTTTTAGAACCTCGATATTTTCGATATCGTTCGGATTTATGTTGTTCATCGGGTTTCGGTTTGAATATTGCACGTCACCACCGTTGGTTCCATTAGACGAAGTATTGTCTTCCATAGGGATTCCGTCTATGACATAGAGAGGGGTTGTTCCAGAGTTGATGGATGACATACCTCTAACCTTTATTGTCGGTGCCATGCCAGGTGATCCTTGGGTTTGAGTGATGTTTACGCCTGAAACTTGACCTGCCATAGCCTGTAATGCATTACCATATGAACGCTCTTTCAATTTGTCTGCACCAATTGCTGAGACAGCACCGGTAAGGTCTCTTTTTTTCACTGTGCCGTAACCGATAACAACGAGTTCGTCAAGGCTTTCTTCATTCTCTTTCAATTGCACGTTAACAGTTGACTGGTTACCTACTTTTACTTCTTTAGGAATGAAGCCGATGTAACTGAAGACTAGGATTGAGTTAGGAGATACATCTAACGAGTATTTTCCGTCTATTCCGGTAACTGTTCCTACTGATGAACCTTTCACTGTTACGCTTACACCCATGAGCGGCTCTCCATTTTGATCCATGACAGCACCGCTGATGGGTTGCAGAGCAGTAACCGATTTTATCGCGATTCTGCTTTCCTGGATTGGTTTTTGACTTGGTTCAGCAAATGTGACCAAAGGCATTATTGCTAGTGTGGCCAATGACAAACCTGCAATAATAGTTTGTTTTCTTTTGTTCTCCATGTTTTAAATTGTTTAGTATTATATTATTAGCACCAAAAGTTATATAAAGATTTGAATACTTCGATTAATTTCGTTTGTTTTCGATTGTGTGCTGCAAAGATAAACAAACAACATTAAAAACAAAATAAAATTGATATTATTTAATATAAATGAATGATAAATTATGATTTTCTTTCGATTTGTTTCTGTTTTGTTTGATTTTGTAAGGTCTGGGTTGCAATTGAGGATGAATTAGTTATTCGTTATCTGAATAAATTGTCTTTGTCAGTTATTTATGTTTATATTCCTGCCTTGCCATTAATTGATCTTCATGTTTTTTTATGTTGTTGAAATGGAAAGTACTGTAAACACAGTATATATAAATATTTTTCAGTAAAACATTTTTTATAGGTTATGATATGGTTCCATGTGTTGCATTTCCTATTCCAATTTAAGTTGCAGTCAGTTGATTTTGTAGTACATCAAATCTCCTAGAAATATAGAAAAAATACTGTGGGATTGGACGCTTTTATTTAGGTAAGATAAGATATATTGCAGCAAAAATGATTATTTATACTGCTTCTTTATTGAGAAAATTTATATGCTCACAAATGTGAATATATTTCATTTTGTTTAACTTAATCGAATTTTAGTACTACCTTTCCTTTATAAGACCAAATAATTTCTTGCGTAAAAGAAACTAATTCCTTTCGTTCATTTTTTTAGTCCGAAAAGTTTACAATCACCCTCAAAAAGCAGGTCTTATTTCAAAAAAGTTTCCCCACGGTCGCAAATATGCGATTCTGGAGAGATTCTACAACGTGTTGATATTCATGCTGTTAATATTCTCAGGCAAAATATTAAACCCTAAATGTGTTACAATTGATCCCTTTTGGGTCGTCAACTAACCATTAAACGCATTGCAACTGACGGTTAAACGTGTTGTTAGTAACCGTTAGTTGTACCTCCGGAAGACGTGAATCTCAAAATTGGAGCATATTTTCCACGTATTAATGTTCCCTTTTCGGCTTTTTCCTTTCCGGTTTGATAAATTTTAAAGCTAGATACTAATAGTATGTACAACACTTTTTGGTGAACAATAGTTTACAAAACTATGAAAAACACCGTGGGGATGCCCTGTGGTGGAGGCTCGCTGACTCCATGAGTAGAGTTAAATATCCAAACAAGACGAAAAGAGCAAACCAGAATCTCTCCAAGATTAATTTCCTTTGGATATTGAACCTATTCTTTGTGCTTATAAGGTTTTACCGAACAGTCCTCTTTGCCAATAGGTAAACAAAATAAGAATATAAAAATATGCATTGATTGTCAAGAATATACGATTTTTGTATAGAAGCAATATGTCTAAAAGAGGACATGAAACAAATGTGGGCGAAGATATCTATATAGGAAGCCAACACTGTGATTGACGATTGGATAAATTAGACCGGAAGTACAAAAATGGCAAATATCATATCTATACATAAATATGGAATATTAACATGGTATGACTGTCACATGTCTACTGCTAAAGTAATTTTCCTCTTATACTGGCCAATTCAAGAGAATTTATTTTGTTTTTTTATCTCAACTGGCTTATAATCTCAGGAAATTTATCTAAATTTGTACCACTAATTTAAAACTTATGGAAATACTATATTTATTGATTGGAATCGTTATAGGTTGTATAATAACTTATCTTATAATTAATGGTAAGAAAAAAAATACTGATGCACAATTGATGCTAGCTGGTCAACAGTTGACACAAGAGCAGACGTTGCGCCAAACAGTGCAGAGACAACTGGATGTTGCTATTGAGGATAACCGTGAACTGAATGTGCAGATGACACAGGTTAGGGTTGATTTCGGCCGTGTCAGTGCACAACTAGAAGCAGAGCAGGAACAAAACACCAAAGAGATGCAGATGCGAAAGGAACAGTTTGAACAGCAATTGAAAACCGTTCAGGAGCAATTCTCTAATCTTGCTACGAAAGTGCTGAACCAAACTTCAGACAAACTGAAGTCAACGAATTCGGAAACATTCGAGAATTTGACCCGTCCATTGAAGTTGAATATCGAGCATTTGCATCAGGCAATTCAGACTACTAATTCAGAAACAGCAAAGAACACAGCCTCACTGTCACAGCAATTGAAGGATATGAGTGAACAGACACAAAAAATAGACGCTACAGCGACACGTCTTACAAATGTCATTCGTGGTGGAAATAAGGCGCTGGGTAGTTGGGGCGAGCGTCTTCTCGTAGATATTCTCAATGCACATGGATTTTTGTGTGGAACGGATTATGATGTGCAGTATACCATTACCGATGATAAAGGAAACACCATAGTAAATGATGAAAGTGGTAAGCGGATGGTTCCAGATGTTGTTATTCATTATCCAAACAATGAAGATGTTGTTGTTGATTCTAAAATGTCAGTTGATGCATATTACCAATATGTGAACACTGAAGATGCTGTGTTGAAAAAGAAATTTTCTGAAGACTTAGTCAGAAGCATTCGTTCTCAGATGAACGGACTTGCCCGTAAAGACTATAGTAAATATATTAAGAAACCGCGCCGAGCAATTGATTTCGTTATAATGTTTGTCCCTAATGAAGGCGCTTTACAGTTAGCTCTTGCTAATGATCCTAAGTTGTGGGGAGAGGCTTTCGATAAACAGGTGTTTATAACTAGCCAGCAGAATTTGATGGCTATATTGAAGATGATACAGATAGCATGGCGACAGTATGCTCAAACTGAGAATCAGAAAAAAGTCTTCGATATGGCAGAGGAGATGCTAAAGCGTGTAGGCGAGTTTGTAAAGCGTTTTGACAAGATAGGCAAGGATATAGACGGTTTGCACAATGACTACCAAGATACATATAACAAGGTGTATACTGGTCGCCAGAGCATTGTGCAGAAAGCCAATGAACTGAAAGAACTTGGTGTTAAAGAAAGTGTCAATCAGCCAATACCACCGACAAATCCTGATTTGTTAAATGAGTAATTAAAACAAATAGAATTGAGAATTATGTCTAAATCGTAAATTTGTGATTCATTTACATCGTAATATTATTATTCTCAGTTATCAACAAAAATATGAAGCGAATATTGTTTATATGTCTAGGTAATATATGCCGAAGTCCGGCAGCTGAAGGGGTGATGAAAGCCATCGTCCATAGTGCAGGGCGTGACAATGAGTATGAAATTGATTCAGCAGGCATTGGTGGGTGGCATGTAGGACAGTTGCCGGATTTACGGATGCGTAAGCATGGTTCAGACCGAGGATACAAATTTGATTCACGTGCTCGCCAATTTTCTCATGACGATTTCTCATGTTTCGATTACATCTTTGCTATGGACAATGATAATTATCGTGATATAATATCGATGGCACGTTCAGCTGAAGAACGGTCAAAAGTGTTGATGTTTACAAATTATTTGAAGCAACATATAGGAGTTATGGCAGTTCCTGACCCATATTATGGTGGAGGAGATGATTTTGAATATGCTCTCGATTTGATTGAAGATGCATGTATCGGATTATTTGATATGTTGTGATGAATAAATATACGCTGTTTTTATGCTATTATGCAAAATACAATAACAAAATGATAAATAATCGTACTAAAATATTACAATTGTGATTATTTTTTAGTAATTTTGCAAGCAGATATTAATTTAAAAGGTGAATTAGATGATACTGGATATTGAAATGTTGAGGTCTTTTTACGCCTCGTATTCTGAAAATGTAGAGAAAACAAAGCTAGTTGTTGGTCGTCCGTTGACATACGCCGAGAAAGTTTTGTATGCGCATTTGTATGATTTTTCAGACATTAAGCCATACAATCGTGGTGTGGACTATGTGGATTTTCGTCCTAATCGCGTAGCGATGCAAGACGCCACAGCGCAGATGGCGTTGTTACAATTTATGAATGCTGGCAAAGATAAAGTTGCTGTTCCTGCATCTGTTCATTGTGATCATCTTATTTGTGCTGACGTTGGTGCATATAAGGATCTTCCTATAGCTCGCGAGACGAACAAAGAGGTGTATGACTTTCTGAAATCCGTATCACAGAAATACCATATAGGTTTTTGGGGACCGGGTGCAGGTATAATACATCAGGTGGTGTTCGAGAACTATGCATTCCCTGGGGGAATGATGGTCGGAACCGACTCTCACACTCCGAATGCTGGTGGATTGGGAATGGTAGCTATTGGTGTTGGTGGTGCCGATGCCGTTGACGTACTCACTGGTCAGCCTTGGGAATTGAAGATGCCAAAGCTCATAGGTGTGAAACTCACTGGCAAGTTGAGTGGATGGGCAACTCCAAAAGACGTTATACTTAAAATCCTTGGAATACTCACCGTTAAGGGAGGAACTAATTCCATACTGGAATATTTCGGTGAGGGGCTCGATACCATCTCTGCTACAGGTAAGGCAACTATATGTAATATGGGTGCAGAGCTTGGGGCCACATGCAGTATATTTCCGTTTGATGAGAATGCTGACAAATATCTTTGCAAGACTGGCCGTGAGGATATTGCCATTATGGCAAGAAAGAATTCTGTAAATCTGCGCGCAGATGATGAAGTGTATGCAAATCCAGAGGAATACTATGACAATGTGATTGAAATTAGTCTATCAGAAATCGAACCGCACCTCAACGGCCCGTTCACTCCAGATGCTGCCGTGCCAATCTCGCAGATGAAAACCAACGGCCCCGCCAACGATTATCCAATGGATGTAGAGGTTGCACTCATAGGTTCTTGTACAAACTCCAGCTATGAAGACCTATGTCGTGCTGCATCTGTGGCACGGCAGGCAGTCGAGAAGAACATTCTTGTCAAGACACAGTTTATTATTAATCCAGGTAGCGAGCTGATTCGTTGCACAGCCGAGCGCGATGGCATTTTGGATGATTTCAAGAAAATTGGGGCAATAATTATGACCAATGCGTGCGGTCCATGTATCGGACAGTGGAAACGCCACACGGATGATAATGAACGCAAGAACACAATCGTCACCTCATTTAACCGTAATTTTCGTCGTCGTGCAGATGGCAATCCCAATACATACGCTTTTATTGGCTCGCCAGAATTGACTACAGCTCTTGCCATAGCCGGTCGTCTAGATTTTAATCCAGCTGAAGACAAGCTCGTAGATAATGATGGAAATATGGTTATGCTAGACGAACCAAATGGATTCGTGTTCCCCTCAAATGGATTTGAAGTCAAAGATAATGGTTTCATCGCACCATCTGATGAAAATGCATGCATAGAGGTGGCAATTAATCCAAAGTCAAACCGCTTGCAAAAGCTTGCGCCATTTACTGCATGGGATGGCAATGACCTCTTTGACATCCCCCTGCTGATAAAAATTAAAGGAAAGTGTACCACAGACCATATATCTATGGCAGGTCCATGGTTGAAGTTTCGCGGACATCTGCAAAATATATCTGACAATTTATTGATGGGTGCAGTCAACTCATTTAATGGCGAGAGCAATAAGGTTAAGTGCCAACTCTGTGGCAACTATGTTGAGGTGAGCACTGCAGCCAAGAGTTACAAGTCCAATGGAGTGGCGTCTATAGTGGTTGCTGAAGACAACTATGGCGAAGGGTCGAGCCGTGAGCACGCAGCCATGGAACCCCGCTTTCTCAATGTGAAAGCTATTCTCGCAAAGAGTTTTGCGCGTATACACGAGACTAATTTGAAGAAGCAGGGAATGCTTGCGCTGACATTCGTTAACAAAGATGATTATAATAAAGTACAGGAAAACGATCGTATATGTCTATCTGGATTGAAAGAGTTCGCACCGAGTAGTAGAATGATTGTCACCCTTAAGCATGAGGATGGAACTACTGAGAGTTTCCCTGTAGAACATACATATAATGATGTACAGATAGCTTGGTTTAAAGCCGGTTCTGCACTCAACTATAGTAAATAAGATTAAGTTTTATGGCAAAGATTACAAAGCAAAATGGACAGTTAATGGTTCCTGATGTTGTGACAATACCTTTTATTGAGGGTGATGGTGTGGGAACTGAGATTACTCCAATATGCCAGAATGTTGTGGATGCTGCTGTAAAGAAAGCATACAACGGGACGAAAATGATAGAATGGATGGAAGTGCTTGCCGGTGGCAAGGCACATAAAGAGACTGGCGAATGGTTACCACAAGCCACGCTCGATGTCTTCAGAGAATATCTCGTTGGCATCAAAGGTCCGTTGATGACACCTGTTGGTGGTGGTATCCGTTCACTCAACGTAGCATTGCGCCAAACTCTCGATCTCTATGTCTGTCAGCGTCCCGTACGCTATTTCCCAGGTGTGGAGTCACCTGTAAAGCATCCTGAGAAAGTCAACATGTGCATCTTTCGTGAGAATACTGAGGATATCTATGCGGGAATAGAGTGGGAGGCTGGTAGCGATGATGCCAAGAAGTTCTACAATTTCATCAGTGAGGAAATGGGTGTCAAGAAAATTCGTTTTCCAGAAACTTCAGGATTTGGTATCAAGCCTGTGTCTAAAGAGGGTAGCGAGCGTCTTATCCGCAGTGCTATCGAATATGCACTCGACCACAATTTGCCATCAGTGACACTAGTCCATAAAGGCAATATCATGAAGTTTACAGAGGGTGGATTCAAAAAATGGGGATACGAATTGGCTGAACGTGAATATGGTGATGCTATAAAGAGTGGCAGGTTAGTTATGAATGATTGCATCTGTGACGCTTTCCTGCAGAACGCATTGCTCAAACCGCAAGACTACAGCGTCATTGCAACGATGAACCTAAACGGCGACTATATCAGTGATATGCTTGCTGCGCAAGTAGGTGGCATTGGCATTGCTCCGGGTGCAAACATTAATTACCAGAGTGGTCATGCAATCTTTGAGGCTACGCATGGTATTGCTCCCGATATCGCAGGGCAAGACAAGGTGAATCCATGCTCAATAATACTTTCGGCTGTGATGATGCTAGATTATATTGGATGGAAAGAAGCTAGTGGACTTATAACCAAGGTTATGGAAAAACTCTTCAACGGAGGTTATGCTACATATGACCTAGCTCGTTTTATGCCGAATGGCAAGCCGATGGGAAGCAGGGATTTTGGTGATAAGTTGATGGCAAATTTATATTAACAAAATAAAAACGATAATGAAGAAGGAATATTTGATATATAAGTTGAGTGATGCAGTAAAGAACTCTTGCAAAATTGAAAATGATCTGTTTTTGAAATTTGGTGTTAAGCGTGGTCTGCGTAATGAGGATGGCTCTGGTGTTCTCGTTGGACTTACCAACATTGGTAATGTTGTGGGATATGAGCGTGATGCTGATGGAAAATTGCAACCAACTAATGGTAAATTGTTTTATCGTGGTTATGAAGTTGATGATCTGGTTTCTCCGTTACTTAAGGAAAAGCGTTTCGGCTTTGAGGAGATTGCATTCTTATTGCTCTCTGGTGAACTGCCTGATAAGGAGGAACTTGCTGCATTCCGTGAACTGCTTAATGATAACATGCCGCTAGACCATCGTACAATTGTGCATATTATTGACCTCGAAGGTACCAATATTATGAACATTCTTGCACGTTGTGTGCTTGAGATGTACACTTTTGATCCCAATCCTGATGATATTTCGCGTGACAATCTGATGCGTCAGTCTATTGAGCTCATTGCAAAGTTCCCAACCATTATCGCATACGCATACAATATTTATCGTCACTCCGTTCAGGGACGTTCACTTCACATACGTCATCCACGTGAGAATATGTCGATAGCAGAGAATTTCCTTTATATGCTCAAGCACGAGGATTATACAGAACTTGATGCTCGTATGCTTGATTTGTTACTAATTATTCAGGCAGAACATGGTGGAGGTAACAATTCAACGTTTACTGTTCGTGTTACCAGTTCTACTCGTACAGATACATATTCGTCTATTGCAGCAGGTATAGGTTCTCTTAAAGGTCCGCTACATGGTGGTGCCAACATTAAGGTTATCAATATGCTCCATCACTTGAAAGAACAAATCAAGGATTGGAAGAACGTTGATGAGATTGATACGTTTTTGAATCGTATGCTTAATAAGGAGGCATATGACAAGTCTGGGCTTATCTATGGTATTGGTCATGCAGTATATACCATAAGCGATCCTCGTGCCGTAGAATTGAAGAGGCTTTCTGGAGAATTGGCCAAGGAAAAGGGGCGCACAGAGGAATACGAATTTCTGAAGTTGATTGAACAGGAGGGTGTCAAGTGTGTTTCGGCTCATCGTAAAACAGTTAAGCCAATTTGCGCTAATCTCGATTTTTACAGCGGTTTCATATATGAAATGATAGGTCTTCCACAAGAAATTTACACTCCTATTTTTGCAATGGCGCGTATTGTTGGGTGGACAGCCCATCGTATTGAAGAACTCAACTTTGAGGGCCGTCGCATCATCCGTCCAGCATATAAAAATATCCTTGATAGAAAGAAATACATTTCTATTTCTGATAGATAAGCTAAAGATGAAGTTACTGTGTTTGCAAATTGCTAACACATTAGTAACAAACAGGTATCGCTCTTTGTTGGCTTTTCGCATCTAACCGTGAGACAAGCCATATAATTCTGACGAAAAAGTTGGCACGCTGATAATTGGATATTATTTTTTGAAGTAATAAAAGATAAACTAATTTATTGTTGTTGGGTAAACATTTTTCGAGATACTAAATCTAGTTTAAACTCTTTGTTTAGATAAAACCCCGAAAGTTAGTCGAAGAACTTTCGGGGTTTTATGATTCTATAAACTTTTATTCACTGAAAAATATCGCATTTACTATTTGGATCTAGTCGCGATATTTTTTCCTTCAAATTTGCAGATGGCGTTCACCCATGATTCTGGCAATAGCATTGACTGATGGTTTATCAAGTCGTATGCAACCATAATCGAGGTACAGGTGCATTTAAGTTCGTTGGTTTCCATATCGTATACCTCTTGCTTGAGAGTGAAACTCTTGTTCCCGATATGCGATACGGCGGTGCGTACCCCCACCTTGCATTCGCCGATAATCTGTGAAATGAAATCCGATTCTATGTGCACCACCATTATGGCTTCGCGCTCCCAATCCACATTCGGACACACTTGGACCACATAATCGGTCTTCGCGGTATCGTAATACTGAAAGAATACAGTGTTGTTGACATGCCCGAACTTATCAATATCATTAAATCTGATTTGTACAGGCAAGATATGGTGAAATTCTATATTATCCATTTTATGATATTTTACGATACAAAGGTACAACGATTTATAGACAATCAAAAATAAAACGGTTTTTATTTTCAATTGTTTTGATTTTATATATGTTTAGTCATTTCATTATAATTGTCTTGTTCTGTTTGATTGTTGTCTGATGTCGGGCCTATCATTATGGTCATTTGACCTTTTGGAGATTCTTGTCAGTTGGCATCTGTATTCCATAGTGTTAGGTCACTCGAGTCAATTGTTATAGATACAGTCTGAATTTCTCCTTTTTTGATATATGTGCGGCAGAATCCTTTCAACCTCTTTGATGCCTTGTAGCCAGGCAACTTCACATATGCTTGTACGACGTCATCGTCATCGTGCTCCCCTTTATTTTTTTATGTTCACTGTCAATTTTAATTTATCATCAGTGGAAATATAGTCCTTGTCTGTTGTCAATTTGCTGTATTCAAATGTGGTGTAACTCTGTCCGTGACCGAATATATGAAGATGTTTATTCGTGAAATACATATATGTGTGTCTATTGCGGATGTCATAGTCATTATGTCGGGTAGCTGGTCTATGCTCTGAACCCAAGTTTTGGTGGTGCGGCCAGCAGGGTTGTAGTCGCCGAATAGAACTTCGGCCACGGCATGTATTTTATGAGATAGAGTGCCGCAATACCAGCTTTCAATCACCATGTCGGCACGGTTGCCAGCATTTGTTTGCTATAAGGCGGACAAACGCCTTGGTTTTGGGTTTTGTTCATGGATCTATTGTGCCATTAATGCCTATTTTGCTATAGGAATTTTTATCAAAATTGTCCAACAATCCAAGTCTTATCATTACCCGCAGATTGCCTTTTATGTTTTCATCTAATTGCTTTTCGGTTACTATCTTTTTGTTGTATGCGTTTTTCAGATATTGTTTGTAGTTATCAGAAGCGTTGTGGTGCCAGCCTTTATACGAGTACAAAGGATGAGTCTGCTACGCAGATATTTAGGATTTTGAAAGAGGTAATGCGCCTCGTATGCCATTGCCGAACCAATGTGCTTTATCAAATCTGCATTCTACATTTCACCAAGTCCGTAGCCTTGCGGATAATATGTAGTGACCTGTGCCCGACGTGCTTTGTTCCATGCTGCCCCACCCTGTACAATGCCATGAATGGTCTCGGTTCTGTCTACACCACGTATGCCAAAACGTTCAATGCCTGTACCTGAAACATGTTAATTTTCTAGTCAATAATCATTCTTGACAGCAAATCGTTGATTCTTTTCTCGGTATCAAGTTTTGAATTTTGGAATGGATATTTGTATTGCTGGGCATTAGTGTTAATGCAAGCAAATATCTAAAAGATAAGAATAGGTTTTTCCGCTTTCATGATGTTCAATATTATATTGTGCAAAGATTTGGAATTTTATGAAAAAGTTTATTTCATTGTGCCATTATTTCATGTTATCGTTTTTTTTTGTATCTTTGCAATAATTAAATTCATAATTGAAATGCAGACAAATCCTGAACTGCACATGGCATGGCAGTTTATCCAGAATACGGGCACACATCTTTTTCTCACAGGAAAGGCGGGAACGGGAAAGACGACATTCCTGAGGACTCTCAAAGAGAGGTCTCCCAAACGTATGGTTGTGCTGGCACCTACGGGTATTGCTGCCATAAATGCTGGTGGTGTGACGATACATTCGTTCTTTCAATTGCCATTTGCACCATTTGTGCCCAGCGCTACATTCAAGACGAATATGCAGTATCGGTTCGGGCGCGAGAAGATAAAGATTATTCGCACTATGGATTTGTTGGTAATTGATGAGATAAGTATGGTTCGTGCCGATTTGCTGGATGCCGTTGACAGCATGTTACGTCGTTACAGGGAAAGAGATAAGCCTTTTGGTGGCGTGCAGATGCTGATGATAGGCGACATGCAGCAGTTGGCTCCCGTGGTGAGAGACGAGGAGTGGTCAATTCTGAAACAATATTATGACTCGCCATATTTTTTTTCTAGCAATTCTCTGAAGATAACCCAATATGCTACTATTGAACTGAAAACCGTCTATCGTCAGCAAGACGGCCGGTTCCTTGCTTTGCTTAATAAGGTGCGCGAAAACAAGGCTGATGATGCGGTGTTGGCAGAACTTAATAAACGGTATATCCCGGGTTTCGTTCCACCAAAGGGTGAGGATTATATCAGTCTGACCACTCACAACATTCAAGCACAGAGAATTAATGATAAGGAATTGGATCTACTGACCACAAAGGCGTACAAGTTCAGGGCTGAGATAAAGGATAATTTCCCTGAATATTCTTATCCTACTGAGGAGGTGTTGACAGTGAAACAAGGTGCACAGGTTATGTTCGTAAAAAACGACAGCTCAAGCGAGAAGAGATACTATAACGGTATGATTGGCGAGGTGACAAGTGTTGATAGCCAGCATCTATGTGTATGTAATAAAACTGACAAAGAAGCCTTTGCTCTTGAACCTGAGGAGTGGACTAATGTAAAATATGTGCTCAACAAGGAAACTCAGGAGATTACCGAGGAGGTAGAAGGCACGTTCAAGCAATATCCTATTCGTTTGGCATGGGCTGTGACCATTCACAAAAGTCAGGGACTGACATTCGAACATGCAATCATAGATGTGCAAAGGTCTTTCGCTCACGGACAAACATATGTGGCATTAAGTCGTTGCAAGACTCTTGAAGGTATGGTGCTGAGTACGCCACTGTCGCATTCTTCAATAATCTGTGACAAAATGGTAGACGCTTTCAACAAGGATTGTGAGGAGCATGAGCCAGACGAAAATACGTTAAAGACGTTGGAGTATGAGTATGTTTTGCAAATAATAAAGGAACTCTTCAGTATTCAGAATGTTAGTATTGCATTTGGGAAGATGTTCCGTTTGATAGATGCGCATTTCGGTAAACGATATCCAAAACTGTTGGGAGAATACAAGACCAAGGCTCCACTTTTACAACAGTTGATACATGTGGCTCAAAACTTTGAAATACAATACTCAAAAATGTTGGCTGAGGCTAATGGTGATGTTTCCAATCCATCAATACAAGAGAGAATACACTCAGCTTCTGCATATTTCAGTGAGCAGTTGACTAGTTTTATCTCTTTGTGTAATCTCTCTGTTCTGACTACCGAAAACAAGATACTTAGACCGCAGGTTAAGGAATGCAAGCAGACGCTTGACGAGATGTTGAAATTCAAACATAAGATATTGACTTATGAGAGTATGGAAGATACTGTATTTTCTGTTCCTGATTATATGAATGTTAAGGCGAGAATATTGCTTGGGACGATGGATGATACAAAACTGACTAAGGTTAAGAAGCAAAAGGAGAAATCTCTAAAAGTGGATACAAAGCAGGTGAGCTACGATATGTATTGCCGTGGAATGAAAATTGCCGACATTGCAAGAGAACGTGGTCTTGTTGTTACAACTATAGCCATGCATCTGGCATATTATGTGAAGTGCGGAAAACTGGATGCAACGAAATTTGTGTCCCAGTTAAAGATTGATGAGGTTGCAAAATATCTCAAAGCAAACCCGGATAATGCAGTTACTTTGAGCTTAATTAAAGAGAATGTAAATGAGAACATAACTTATTCAGACATAAAATTCATATTGGCAGCAATCGAAATGTGATATATGTTACTGGAATACAATACAAGATTGGACGGAGTAATTGCTCTTACTGATGATTATTTGTCTACGAGAGGTTTGTATGCGACAAAGGGAATATACAAGTTTATATGGGTGCGTAGTGGAAGCGTGCCATTTGAGATGGATCACCAACCGATGACTCTTATGAAGAACGATGTGATATCGCTCTCACACATTCAGCATCTTGACTTCAAGTCTGTGGGTGAGGAATACTTGATATTGCTTTTCAATAACAATTTTTTATTGTATATATGGCAATGATCGTGGGATGTCGAGCAGTGGATTCCTTTTTAACGGTTCATCAGAAGTCATCCGTTTCTCGTTGCGTGACATTGAATATTCCATTCTTAACGGAATTTCAGAATATATGAAACACGAATTTGGAGTTCGGGATAATCTGCAAGAGGAAATGTTGCGCATATTACTCAAACGCTTAATTATATAATGTACGCGTATAGGGTTGCACCGTTTGGATATAACTGTTGACAAGGAACACCGCTTTGAGGTCGTGAGAAAATTTTATTATCTTGTGGATGAACATTTCAAGCAGAAGAAGCAGGTGTAGGACTATGCTGAACTATTAAATAAATCGCCAAAGACATTGTCTAATATATTCTCTATTTGCAAGTTGCCGTCGCCTTTGCGGGTAATTCACGAGCGTGTTGAGGCAGAAGCCAAGCGGATGCTTCTATATAGTAACAAGAGTGCAAAGGAAATATCATACATGTTGGGTTTTGATGACCAAGCTACGTTCAGCCGTTTCTTTAAGAAGATGACGGGTATGAGTATTGTGGAATTTAAAAGCTTATCATGCAGATGAACTGATATAGGTTGCATCATCTATATAGGAGAATAAGAATGAAAAGGAGCCGAAGCTTTGGGGAAGTCCGCTTAAGTATCAGCGATAAGTGGCTAATGCTTGTGATTTTCACGTTGGAACAACGTGAAGTGATGCGTTTAAAGAATTGTAGTGCACATCCCTGGCATTTTGTTAAAACGGTAGTGGTTTTACTATTGTTTCATCCACAATTTTTCCTTCCCTGCGTAGACGAACCATTTCCTTGTGCTTCTCCAGTTTGTCGGCAGCACGTTTTGCTGCTGCGATTGCAGCCTCGTTGGTGGAAGCTTCTTCGGGAGTGATGCGCATGGTCTCCGCTTTTTTAATTAAATCCTTTACTACCTCTCCTCCGATAATGAGCCCCGCAGCGGCAGGAACAAAAGCATTACTGGCAGGAATATCACGACGTTCGGTGCATTTGCGCATGTCCTTGTCTGGACAGATACACTGTAATCTGCAACTTATCGTAGTGTCGTCAATCGGACGGATTGGCTCTTCCTCACTGTATACAACCTTCAACTTTGGTATGCCGAGTTTACGCAACTTCTTGCGAATAACCTTTGCAAGCGGGTCCATCATGGTTTTGTTGATGTCTGTAACACGGAAAGCTGTGGCGTCTAATTTATTGGCAGCACCCATACATGATATTATTGGTATGTGCAGGCTGTAGCAACGCTTAATCAATTCTAGTTTTGCTGTCACAGTGTCAATACAATCCACTACGTAATCATATTGTGATAGGTCAATATCATCGGCGTTCTGTGGCATATAAAACATCTGATATTTATTGACTATGCACCGTGGGTTGATATCATGAATGCGGTCGGCTGCCACCTCAACCTTATGTCTACCAACGGTGGAGATCAATGCGAATATCTGCCTGTTTACGTTGGTGAGGCACACACGGTCGTCATCGAAGAGGTCGAGTTCGCCTACGCCACTGCGTGACAATACCTCTACTGCGTAACCGCCCACACCGCCAATACCAAAGACTGCGACGCGAGAACCATTCAATGTATCTATAGCTGGTTTGCCCAGCAGCAATTGTGTTCTGGAAAATTGATTTTGCATATTGGGTGCAAAGGTACAAAGAAAAATGAAAGAACAAAAGGATGGAAGAATGAAAAATTATAGTGTCGTTTGCAAAATGAACTAATTATGTTGTAATGGCGCAGTTTTTTTAATATTTATTTGTTTTTATTTGGCGTGTAGAATTGTACACATACAGGTTTGTCCAAATCAATGTCTTGCTTGGTGTTAGTAAGTAAACCTGTAGCTTTGTTAATGGAAAATACCTGAATGATATTGCTGTCGCGGCAAGCGCAAAGCAGAAATTTCCCATTGGGTGTGATGTTAAAATTACGAGGATGGATACCTGTGAGTTGGTAACCAATTTTGTTTATTAGCCCTGTCTTGATGTTGACAGTGAAGACGGATATCCCATCATCTTTCAAGCGGTTGCTGGTGTATAGAAATCGTCCGTCGGGTGAGATGTGTATGTCTGCTCCGCCATGCCCTCCGACAGAATCAGACTGGATCTCTTGCAACCTTTGCATTTCTCCATTACCATATTTAAAGACTGTCACGGCTTCAGTAAGTTCGCTTATCACATACATGAATTGGTTGTTGTGGCTAAACACGAAATGTCGTGGACCTGAATTGCGGGATACTATTGCGGCTGTGCCCACACTTTTGAGTTTGGTCTTGTATGCAAATTCGAATCTCATCAGACGGTTGGCACTGAAATCTGTTGCCAATACATATTTTCCGTCTGTCGTGAACTGAGCACAATGCACATGGGCACTGTGCTGTTGGGGCATGTCAGATGGGGCAGTGGTTCCTAAAAATATTTGTGACATAGGTTTAAGCGACCCATCTTTTGCAAGTGGAAATACGCTCATTCCTCCGCCTGTATAATTTGCTGTTAGTACGAGGTCTCCATTTGTGGAGATATAGCATGGTCCATTGCAGTCGGTATGCTGTGTGTTCATGAGTTTCATCTTTCCGCTTTTTCTATCGAAAGAGATTGCGCTAGCAGCAGCCGCTGTGGTGTCGATTTCACACACGGAATAGATTTTTGTGCCATCTTTAGAAAATGTGATAAACGATGGATTCATTAATTCAAGAGTGTCTAGGGGGTGGGCTTTACCTGTGCTCTGGTCGAAACAGAATGAGTATATGCCTTTACTGGAACCATTAGTATATGTTCCGACAATGAGGTTTATTTTGTTTTGTGCCATAATTTTCATGCTACCAAGAGTAAGCAGAATAAATAACGTAAAAAAGTTTAGTTTCATAATGTACAATCTTGTGATACTTTATTATGCACAAAGGTATGAAAAAACATTTATACCGCAATATTTTATTTATTTTTATTTCATTTATCGAGACTAGTAACTACTCAGATTCCATTCTGCGGCATGAAGTGAATTCTGAGTAGTTACCAAAAATCTATCGCCAGCAGGCCAACCACTTTAGATCCAACGATGTCAGGGAAAGCATCCCCGACAGAATCGTCAGCATCAGCAAGCCCTACATCCGCCCCATAGTACGAGGCAAGGAAATCAAGAGCGTCGAGTTCGGTGCCAAGTCCAACAACATACAGGTTGACGGCATATCATTCATCGAGAAACTTTCCTTCAATGCCTTAACGAGGGTTGCAGGCTTTTCCACTGTATCACACTTCACAAGCGACTTTTTGATATGGACCTAAAATATCTCGCCAGCGACAACAGTTATTCCGGAAATAAAAACAGGGCGCTGTGCCGTGAGACACATATCGAAACCGACTTTGCACAGAAGGGACGAAAAACTGTTGATCATGATGGTAAAGAGTTCATACGAAAAGAACTGGCCAGAGTGAGAGCCACTTCCATAGAAGGATCCTTCGGTACGCAGAAAGAATATTATTCCCTCCGGAAGATACTGTCCATGACCAGAAAAACTGAGATCCTCTACATCTTCTTGGGCATACACACGGCAAATCTGGTATTGCTCGCCAAAAGGATTGAAGAGATGAAGAAAACGGCATAGACTATACTACAATAGACAACTTTGGTATGATGAATTGAGTCTCCAAAAGGGAAACTCAAATTGAATGATGTCCAAATCTTCAGAAAATGGACATCAGAGAATCTTTTTGATATAAATATTAGAATCAACAACTTATATAGGCAAGCTTACTTATCATGAAATACAAAAAATCTTATAAATGGCGATATTCCCTACTTATGGTCGATTTGGATTTATGTTGTATAGAACAGTAATTAATACGATTTTATTATGTTAGACTTTTGACACACTTGAAATGACATCCTCAGCTATTTTTCTTTTCAAGCTTTTTTATTCTTCTTATTGCTTCCGGAATATCCGGATATAATTCCAATGCTTTTTGGTAATTGCGTATGGCTGCAGATGGCATACCTTCTTTCTCGCAATCACGGCCCATTACGTTATATTCTGCAGCAAGTCTCTTAAGCAAGTCATTTTTTTTATTAATTTCTTCATTGAGTTGCTTATTTTGTTCCTGCAACTTATTTATAATATTCAATTTTATCCTAATTAGACGTTTTATCGCTGGTTTTTCTATGTCATATCTGCTGTGTATGGCGAGAAAGAAATTGTCAATAGCTTCCTGCATGTTACCATTATCAAAGGCTTTCACTGCATTATAATATTCTTTATCAGCTTTGCTTTGCTGCAATGCTGTATTTATTGTATCAAGGTCGTTATAGTTACGGGAGAATTTTTTTACTTCGGAACTAACGAAAATTTCGTCACGTCTGATAGGCTCGTTCAAGCTGATTCCTTCCAATGATGTACAGCGAGATAGGGCGACATACGTTTGCCCACCAGCGAATACACCTCCAGTGAAGTCTATCTTGACGCACTTGAATGTTAGTCCTTGGCTCTTATGTACTGTTATAGCCCATGCTAATCGAATAGGAAATTGTTCGTAAGTCCCAATCTCTTCTTCTTCAATCTTCTGTTCTTTTTCATTGAATGTATATTTCACGTTACTCCATATCTCACGGTCTACATCGTAATCAAACCCATCTTCGGTGCGAACATATATTTTGCCATCTTCCTCTTCATCACCTATCCCTATTATTTTGCCTAGCGTTCCATTCACCCATCGCTTGTCCTTGTCATTTTTTATGAAAAGTACCTGTGCTCCAATTTTTATTTCCAATTCAATTGGGGTTGGGAGACTACTCTCTGGAAACTCGCCAGAGATGGCTCCACGAAATATAGTTGTGTTGCCTGGTAGTTGTTCCAAACTTTTTTCATTTATATTATCCACGGTATCTCGACGTGTAGACAATGTTATAGCCAACTGGTTGTCGTTAGCTATATCAAGTTTAGCGCCTACACGTTTGTTCAGCATTACTAAATCTTCGTTGCCGACCTGTGAAGTACGTATATTGTCGAGTATACTAATAAATAACGAATCACTCTGCCGATAGACTTTCTTCAGTTCTATAGCTACCAATTGCATTTCATGGAAAACTCTTGCGTCAAAAAAAAAGCCAGATGAGTAGAATGGTGTTAGTAATTTTCTGTCATCCTCTTTCAAAACAGGTTCTAGCTGATAAATGTCACCTACGAGTAGCAGTTGCTTTCCACCAAATGGTTCACGCATATTGCGGCAGTATATTCTAAGTACTTTGTCTACAAAATCAATGATGTCTGCTCTCACCATACTTACCTCATCAATGATAATTAATTCAACTTCACGGATTAGTTTTAATTTTTCTCCATTATATTTCAGTTTATTGCGAATGTTTTTGGCATTGTAACGTGAATCAGTGGGGAGTAGTGGGTGAAATGGTAATTTGAAGAAGCTGTGTAATGTGGCGCCACCAGCATTTATTGCTGCAATTCCAGTAGGAGCCAAAATGATGTTTTTCTTTTTTGTCGTAGCTGCGATATAGCGCAAAAAAGTCGATTTACCCGTCCCTGCTTTCCCTGTTAGGAAAAGCGAGCGACGGGTAAACTGAATAATTTGTAGAGCATTCTGTAACTCCTGATTATTTAAATCAATATTGTCAATGTTAATATCTGGCACAATACCAATTATTATAAGTCGTCAAAATTTACTTGTTGCTCGGTTGGACGACTTTTTTTCTTTTCTTTCTTATCTTGTTTCGGCTCTGTTCCAACTGGCTTTGGCGTATTGGAAGTTTCAGTCTCTTCTTTTTCTGGTTTTACTGGTTGTGAAACAGGATTGCCGTTTTCATCAAGTATTATTTCCTCAGTAGTCGTTTTTAGACTGTCATGGCGCGTAGTGTCTCGTCTAGCTGGTGCATAATAACTTTCACATATATACATGTCCCGAGTTATGTCATCATCTTTTGGTTTGTTGAATTTGCCATGATATTTTTCAAAATTCGGGTCTTTAAATACAGCCTGAAGGAAATACCCGCATATTGGCAACGCAGTGCGGCTTCCTTGCCCTAATGCTCCCGTGCGGAAGTGTATACATCGGTATTCTCCACCAACCCATGCTCCTACAACAAGTTTTGGGCTCACTCCCATAAACCAAGCATCGGAGTGATTGTTTGAAGTTCCTGTTTTTCCACCAAATTCAGTGTCTCGATAGTCTCCAACATATCCCCAAAGACTTTGGGACGTTCCTCCTGGTTCGCGCATGCCTCCTTGAAGCATTTGCTGCATAAGGAATGCGCTCTTGTCAGAAATTACTTTTTCATCAGATGTGGGGCCAGCATATACTTCATTGCCGTCTTTGTCGACAATACGTGTAACTAACACTGGTTCGTGATGCTTTCCGTCATCAGCAACTGTGCAGTATGCATTAGTCAATTCCAGAAGGTTTACATCACTTGATCCTAGTGCCAAAGAAGGTGTTTCGTCGAGCGGACTTTTTATACCCATACTCTTTGCGGTTTCTATGATTCTCTTGATTCCCATTTCTTGTCCTAAGCGTACAGCAACAGAGTTGATGCTCTTTGCAAAAGCTGATTTCAATGGTATTGAATCTCCAGAGAATGAACCATTGGCGTTAGATGGAGTCCATGTTGTCATCTCGTTTTTCTTCTTGTCGTATACTTGCATAGATATATATTCGTCACGGCGTTTGTCGCATGGAGTTAATCCCTGATTCATTGCTTCTGTATACACGAATAGTTTGAATGTAGAGCCAGGTTGTCTCATGGCTGTTACCTTGTCGTATTTCCAAGAGTTGAAATCAATGTCACCAACCCACGCTTTGACTGCTCCTGTTTGAGGTTCCATTGCAAGAAATGCACAATGCATGAAATGTACCATGTATCGTATAGAGTCCATGGTTGATATTTCCTGTTCTATCGTTCCCTTTTCATAATCAAAAAGTTTAACCTTATGTGGCTTGTTGAGATAGTATTTGATGGAATCTGGATTGTTTGGAAATCTTGCCATAAGTATTTTATATACAGGTTGTTTTTGGGCAATTCCTTCTATGAAATTTGGAATTACTTTTCCGTCTTCATCAATCCATGGGTCGTTATCACCCCAATGGCTCTTGAAGTTGCGCTGAACTTGCTTCATTTGTTTGATTACGGCATTTTCAGCATATTTTTGCATACGGGTATCTATTGTTGTGTATATTTTCAATCCGCTGCTATATAGGTCATAACCATTATCTTTACACCAGTCTTTTAAATAGTCTGCAACTGCTTCACGAAAGTATTTTGCCTGTCCGTCATAGTTGTTTTCCACACTATAGTTAAGTTTGATTGGAATGTTACTGATCGAATGGTAAACAGTTGTTGACAAATCTCCATGCTTAACCATATTGCTGAGGACGACATTGCGACGTTTTAGACAGTTTTGTGGGTTTGTCAATGGATTGTAGTGGGTTGTCGCTTTCAGCATACCCACCAATACAGCAGCCTGTTCTGTAGACAGATTTTTTGGTGTAGTATTGAAATAAGTCTTGCTTGCTGTTTTTATTCCGTAAGCGTTTGATCCAAAATCCACAGTGTTGGCATACATTGTGAGAATATCTTTTTTATTGTAGAGCATTTCAAGCTTTACTGCAATAATCCATTCCTTACTCTTCATAATAAGCATGCGTACTCCTGGAATTTTACCGATAATTCCAGTTGAGTATTGAGTGCGGACTCGGAACATATTTTTAGCCAATTGTTGTGTTATGGTTGAAGCACCACGTGCATCATTGTGCATTATGGCATCTTTTGCAGCTGCGAACATTCCTTGTGGATCAATTCCGAAATGGTGGTAGAAACGCTCATCTTCCGTATCTATGAGAGCTTTCCAAAATAGTGGATTGACTTCATCATATTTTACAGGAGTACGGTTTTCATTGAAATATTTACCGATAAGTTTCCCGTCAGCACTGTAAATTTCAGATGCCTCGGATGTATTGGGATGCATTATTTGAGTAAAGCCAGGTGACTTACCAAAGAGCCACAAAAAATTCATGTCAACCATTCCAAGATATATTATCAATGCAGCAAAGAAAGATGCTATACCAATTGCCGTCTTTGTATACCATGCACGTCCATAATATAATCCTTTGTACCAAGGCCAAAATGCTTTGATTTTATTCCAGCACCAATGTAGGATATTATTTATCTTATTCATAATTGTTTATATTTTCCTTGTAATCTGTGTTTACCTTTATTTATATTGCAAAAATACTAAAATACTTACTATTTATACTATTCGATCAATATAATTTATGATTTCTTCAATATTCTCGGGATTAAACCATTGAATTTTATCATCTTTCTTAAACCATGTGAGCTGTTTTCGACAATATTTATGTGAGTTATTCTGGATCTTGAGGACTGCTTCACTTAATGTTATATTGCCATTGAAATACTCAAACAATTCTTTATATCCTACTGTGTTTAATGAGTTTATACCATTGTATTGATAAACTTTTCTTGCTTCATCAATAAGTCCGTTTTCAATCATTTGTATTACCCGTTTGTCAATTCGCTCATAAAGTTCTTCGCGTGGACGGTTTAAACCTATTTTTATTATATTAAATGGCCTCTGCTTAATTGTATTTTTGCGGAATGACGTGTACGTCTTCCCTGTCATGTGACATATCTCTAGGGCATGGACCACTCTTCTTGGATTGTTCCTGTCGATGATATCATAATGTTCAGGATCCATCTTTTTTAATTCTTCAACAAGTGAGGGCAATCCCTCCTCATCGAGACGGCGTTTTATAAATTTCCTTGTAGTTTCATCAATTGTTGGTATGTCATCGATACCATTGCAAACAGCGTCAATATACATCATACTACCACCTGTCATCAGTGCCACATTCGTTTTATATAACATTGTGTTGAGCAGGTTCAATACATCTTGTTCATACATAGATGCACTGTAATAATCGTGTATTGAGTGATTGCCAACAAAATAGTGCTTTACCTGATTTTGTTGCTCTGTTGTTGGTGCCGCTGTTCCAATAGGTAATTCTGCAAATATTTGTCTGGAATCTGCATTAATTATTGGTATCGAATAATGTTTGGCGATATTCAGACAAATGTCTGTTTTGCCAACACCAGTTGGGCCAAGAACAACTGTTAGATATTTCATTTGTATAAAAACAATAAGTGGAATGAAGAGTGTTTTTGTTATTTTCTTTTCACTTGCATTCTTCACTCCCCATAATTTATTTCCTGATTATTCCACGTTGTGACGATTCAACAAAATCAATGATATATTGTATTTCTTTTGTTATTTGGAGATTTTTCTTTATCTCTTCAATCCCCTCTGCACGTATACCCTTTGAATAGAGTATGCGATAAGACTCGTGTATTAGTTCGATGAGTTCATTACTGAAACCGTGGCGTTTTAATCCAACAATATTAATACCAGCAAAACGGACAGGGTCTCTTCCTGCAATTGTGTATGGTGGTATATCTTGGCCGAAACGTGTTCCGCCTTGTATCATGACATAACTGCCGATATGACAAAATTGATGGCAAAGAACAGATGCACTAACTACAGCATTGTCATCAACAATTACTTCACCTGCAAACTTTGTAGAGTTGCCAATTATGAGGTTTGAGCCGAAGATACAGTCGTGTGCAATGTGCATGTTCTCCATAAAGAGGTTATTGTTCCCTATCTGTGTCGTGCCTTTTGATGCAGTACCACGGGATATTGTCACATTTTCTCGAATGCTATTCTTATTGCCAAGTTCACATATAGTGTCTTCTCCTTTAAACTTCAAGTCTTGAGGCTTAGTAGAAATACTTGAACCAGGAAAAAATTCATTTTCATTGCCTATACGTGCTCCATAATTTATGGTTACACTGTTTTGCAGTATATTGTTGTCGCCAATTACTGCATTGCAATCAATATAGCAAAATGGACCAATGATATTATTGTCTCCTAGTTTGGCATCTGGATGAATATATGATAACGGGCTTATTTGATTCATGCTTTACCTATTATTTATTCTTTACAATTTGAGCGGTAAATGTAGCTTCAGAAACTACATGGTCACCAACAAATGCATATCCTTTCATTGTACTGACACCATGACGCACAGGATGAAGTAATTCAACACGGAACAACAATGTATCCCCAGGAACTACTTTCTGGCGGAACTTCACTTCATCAATTTTCATAAAATATGTAGACCAACGCTCTGGATCCTCAACTTGGTTTAGTACGAGCAATCCACCACATTGTGCCATGGCCTCAATCTGCAGAACACCTGGCATTACTGGTTCTTGCGGAAAATGGCCTACAAAGTACGGCTCGTTGCTTGTAATATTTTTAACACCAACAATATTATTGGGACCTATTGCTATTATTTTGTCTATAAGCTGCATTGGATAGCGATGTGGAAGCAACTCGCGTATGCGGTTGTTATCCATTATAGGCTTGTCATTAGGATCGTATATAGGCGCTTGTATTTCGTGCTTGCGAATTTCTTTGCGCATTAGGCGTGCAAATTTGTTGTTGATGGTGTGCCCAGGACGTGTTGCAACAATACGACCCTTGATAGGCTTTCCAATGAGGGCCATATCTCCAATAATGTCCAATAGTTTATGGCGAGTACATTCATTTTCCCATACTAGAGGCTTGGGTTGAATGTACCCCAATCTTGTAGCATCTAAATGAGGTACTTTAAGTTGATCAGCAAGTTGGTCGAGCAAGTCTTGGGTCGTTTGGCGTTCATATATAACTATTGCGTTATCCATGTCGCCACCTTTTATGAGATTCGCTTCCAATAATGGTTCAATATCACGAACAAAAACAAATGTTCTTGCAGGTGCTATTTCTTCTGCAAAATTTACAACATTATCCAATGTAGCAAACTGGCTATTTATAAATTTGGATTCAAATGAACACATCGCAGTGATACTAAACTGTTCATCAGGTAGGATAGTGATGCAAGAGCCAGATTCTTCATCCTTAACCTCAATTTTGTTGCGGATGATATAAAAATCTTTAGGAGCATTCTGCTCTTCAAAACCAATTTGTAGTATTTTTTCGACATAGATGGCAGCAGATCCGTCAAGTATTGGGAATTCTGGTCCATTAACCTGAATAAGGCAATTGTCTACCCCAAGTGCATAAAGTGCAGCAAGCCCATGTTCAACTGTAGATACACGCACATCTCCATTTGCAAGCATCGTACCACGCTGTGTATCAACTACACGTTCTGCAATAGCTTCAATAATTGGTTGATCATCAAGATCTATGCGTTGTATTCTGTAACCTGTATTTTCTGGAGCAGGATTGAATGTAACCGTCAGACTAAATCCGGTATGCAAACCTTTGCCACAAAGTGAAAAGCTTCCTTTCAGTGTCTTCTGTTTAAACATAATTTTTATTTTCCTTTTTTAAGTTCATCAACTTGTTTCTGAAGTTCGTTTATCTGCTTGTATAGTTCTGGTAATTTTCTGAATATTGCTTGTGACCTAAAATATGGTTTCGGCTCCATGGTTGGGGTTCCAATTAATGTCTGATTGTCTTTTATTGTTCCAAGTACTCCTGATTGTGCGCCAATGAAAACTTTATTTCCAATGGTTATATGTCCGGCTATTCCTACTTGCCCTCCTAACATACACCATTTGCCAACCTTTGTACTTCCAGCAATACCAACTTGTGCAGACATTACTGTGTTTTCTCCGATATCTGTGTTGTGGGCAATTTGTACCAGATTGTCCAACTTGACTCCTTTACGAAGATATGTGCTACCCATAGTTGAGCGGTCAATACATGTGTTGGCCCCAATCTCCACATCGTCTTCTATAGTCACAATTCCTATTTGTGGTATTTTGTCATATCCATTTTCGGAAGGGGCGAATCCGAACCCATCAGATCCCACAACACTTCCTGCATGGATAGTAACATTGTTGCCTATCTTGCAGTCATTATAAATTGTGACATTAGGATATATAAGACAGTTGATACCCAGTTCTGTTTTATCACAAATGGTAACATGAGGGTATATCTGACATCCATCACCTATTACAGCGTCATCTCCAACATAGGCAAAAGCTCCAATATAGCAATTTTCTCCAATCTTGGCGTTTGGTGAAATAAATGCTAATGAGTCAATTCCTGTTTTTTTAGGTTTTGTAGACTCATATAATTGTAATAGTTTAGCGACACATTCGTATGCGTTTTTCACACGAATTAGTGTATTCTTTACTGGATGTTCAAGCACTATGTCGTCGTCAATGAGTACAATGCTCGACTCTGTATTGTATATATAATGTGTATATTTTTGGTTAGATAGGAACGAAATAGCTCCAGGAATTCCCTCTTCTATCTTAGCAAATGTATTAACGGTGGCGTCTTCGTCACCAACAACTGTTCCTTTTATGAATTCGGCAATTTGTTTTGCAGTAAACTCCATGTTCTATCAATATGGTTGAATTAATTTGCAAATATAACTATTTTTATTCAAAAACGCTGATAACAAAGGTAATATTTGCGAATTTTTTTTGAAAGTAATGCAATATTAAGGATTTCAGATGCATCAGCAATGTCTTTACATGTTCCATCTTTGTATAATATTGAGATGTGATCATCATTGATATCATACATGTCTTTTTGTACTGTTTTTACACTAATCAAATAGTTCGTATCCGCCATTGACACTCCTAATTTTTCTGCTATTATAGTCTTTATTTTATCAATTCTTTCTTCGGTAATGGGATCTTCGTGCACTTCAACTTCAAATATATTCCGCTCAATAAGGTCACGAGACAGGATGGACAATATTTTATCTTCATTGTTTATCCATACTTTCACGCTGCTCCAAATATCATTGTCATCTAATTGTATGTAATGTTGAAGTGCTTCTTGATTAGAATGAAAAAAAACAGAATCAACATTATTGTGCAAGAAGTACCTAAGCGATGGTGGGGCAAAGAGTTCTTTTCCTTCATTTGCTAATTGTTTGGCTCGAAGCAAAACGTTGACTAATACTTTCTCACATGCAACTGCGGTTTTGTGAAGATAAACCTGCCAATACATAAGTCGACGTGATGTAAGATAATTCTCAATTGAGTATATACCTTTTGACTCAACAACTAGTCTGTCGCATAGGACGTTAAGCATCTTTATAATTCTTGCTGAGCCGATATTCCCCTCTGTAACGCCTGTGAAGAAACTATCCCTGCGCAAGTAATCCAGACGATCCATGTCCAGTTGGCTACTTATCAACTGGTGAAGAAACCTTTTGGGGTATTCATCTTTGAAAATTTTTAATGCAAGATTCAATTTTCCATCCATCTCCTTATTTATAAGCTCCATCATCATAAGTGATATCTCTTCATGAGATATACCACTGATAAGTGTGTCTTCAAGAACATGTGAGAATGGACCATGACCAATATCGTGCATTAGTATGGCTGCTTCAACGGCTTCAGCTTCGCTATCGAAAATGAAGATCCCTTTTTGTGTGAGCGACGTTATCGCCTCACTCATAAGATGTAATGATCCTATGGAGTGTTGGAATCTTGTATGTTGTGCTCCTGGATATACAACAGACGCAAGCCCAAGTTGCTTAATTCTAGTAAGCCGCTGCATCAATGGATGCTTGACAATGTCAAGAAGCAGCCCATGTGGGATCTTTATGAATCCGAAGACGGGGTCATTTATAATCTTGCTATCGTTCATTATTTAATTTTTGCCAACTCAACTTCCATTTGTTGTTGTAATTCTTTTGCTTTTTGTGCTGCCACTTCTGCAAAATCATTACCACTGCTGGCATATATGATACCACGACTGCTGTTGACTAGTAAACCACAATCTTTAATTATACCGTATTTGCAAACTTCTTGCAAACTGCCACCTTGCGCACCTATTCCTGGAACAAGAAGGAAATGATTTGGGGCACATTTGCGGATATCTGCAAACATTTTTCCTTGAGTAGCACCAACAACATACATCATGTTTTTCTCATTTCCCCATTCTTGTGATTTCTCCAGTACCTTTTCAAATAAACGTTTCCCGTCTTTGTCTTTAGTAAGTTGAAAATCATATGATCCTTTATTACTTGTCAATGCAAGCAAAATAACCCATTTCCCAGCATATTCAAAAAATGGTTTCACGCTATCTTCTCCCATGTAAGGAGCTACAGTTAATGCATCTAGATTGTATTCTTCAAAGAAAGTACGGGCGTACATTGATGATGTGTTTCCAATATCACCTCTTTTTGCGTCTGCTATGATGAAATGTTCTGGGTAGAATTTCTTTAGATACTCAATAGTGTGTTCAAATGCAGCAATGCCTGTAACGCCATGACATTCATAAAAAGCTAGGTTTGGTTTGTAGGCCATGCAATATGGTGCAGTAGCGTCAATAATGGCTTTATTAAAATTGAATATTGGGTCTTTTGTATTCTTGATATGCTTTGGTATTTTCTTCGTATCAGTATCCAATCCAACACAGAGAAAAGATTTCTTAGTGAATATTTGATCTACTAGTTGTTTCCTGTCCATAAAAATGTGATTAAAAATTGATGATTAATAAAATCGCGTATGAATAAATGATTCTATTAATCATCAAATTGGTTTATAATTCTGATTCTTTCATTCTTTCTGCATTCTCAGCTACGGTCAATGCATTAATCATGTCTTGGATGTTTCCACCCATGAAACCTTGCAAATCGTGGGTTGTATATCCAATACGATGGTCGGTGACGCGGCCTTGAGGGTAATTGTATGTACGTATCTTAGCAGAGCGGTCGCCTGTAGAAACAAGACTTTTACGACGGTCTGCAATGTCGTCTACATATTTTTGATGTTCTCTGTCGTATATAAATGTACGAAGGCGAGACAATGCCCGTTCCTTATTCTTTGGTTGATCACGTGTTTCAGTACATTCTATCAGAATTTCTTCTGTTTCGCCAGTATTTGGATTTTTCCAAGGATAACGAAGGCGAACACCTGATTCAACCTTATTTACATTCTGCCCACCAGCTCCTGAACTGCGGAATGTATCCCATTTGATATTACCCTCATTTATATTAACTTCGAATTTTTCTGCCTCGGGCAATACTGCAACTGTAGCTGCAGATGTATGCATGCGTCCTTGTGTTTCTGTTGTCGGAACTCTTTGTACACGATGAACACCTGATTCATATTTCAATATTCCATATACGCCATCACCGCTTACTGCAAAATCAATTTCCTTGAATCCACCAACAGCACCCTCGCTTGTACTTGTAATAGACAAGTTCCATCCCATTGAGTCACTGAATTTTTTGTACATTTGAAACAAGTCTCCAGCAAAGAGGGCGGCCTCGTCACCACCTGTACCTGCACGGATTTCCATTTGCACGTTTTTGGCATCTTCTGGGTCTTTTGGAACAAGAGCAATCTTAATCTCCTCTTCAATCTTGGGTTGTAAAGCATCATTTGTTTGAAGCTCTTCACGTGCCATCTCTTTCATATCAGGATCGCTTTCGTTGGCAATGATATCCTTTGCTTCCTTAATCGAATTCAGGCATGCAATATAGCGATTGCGGGCATCAATAATATCGCCCAAGTCCTTATACTCTTTAGTGAGTTTGACGTATCTTTCTTGATCTGCAATCACATCAGGGTCGGTGATTAGAGTTGAGACCTCTTCGAAACGGTTTTCCAGCCCGTCTAATTTTTCTAATATACTATTCTGTTCTGGCATATTTCTTATTTGAAACTGTTTTTGACAATATGTTATTGTCAAAATAGTAAAATTAATACTCGAATGTTCCGAATTCAGATTTTATTGTCAGTGAGTGACTTCCTTCCTCTATGTGACCAACAATCTGTGCGTCAATGTTGAAACTGTTGCTTAACTCTATTACATTGTCAGCGACTTCAGGACGTACATATATTTCCATGCGGTGTCCCATGTTAAATACCTGATACATTTCTTTCCAGTCGGTGCCACTTTCTTCTTTGATTATCTTGAAAAGAGGAGGAACGGGGAACATATTGTCTTTGATTACACGACAATTATCATTTATGAAATGTAATACTTTTGTTTGAGCACCACCTGTGCAATGGACCATTCCATGTATTTCATGACGAAGTCGATCTAGTAATATTTTAATTACAGGGGCGTATGTACGGGTCGGGGACAAAACGAGTTGTCCTGCATCTACATCAAGACAATCAATCTTATCTGTCAGTTTCTTGTGGCCACTATATACAAGTTCTTCTGGTACATTATGATCATAACTTTCAGGATATTTTTCAGCAAGACATTTTGAGAAAACATCGTGACGGGCGCTGGTGAGTCCATTGCTTCCCATTCCTCCGTTGTATTTATTCTCGTAGGTTGATTGTCCACATGATGAAAGACCAACTATTACATCACCAGGACGAATGTTAGCATTGTTTATTACATCACTGCGTTTCATGCGACATACGACAGTAGAGTCTACAATTATTGTGCGAGCCAAGTCGCCTATATCAGCAGTTTCTCCACCTGTCGGATAAATGCCGATACCCATTTTCCGCATTTCTGTCAGTAATTCGTCTGTTCCATTAATGATGGCAGAAATAACTTCTCCAGGAACGAGCATTTTGTTTCGTCCAATAGTGCTTGATACAAGGATATTGTCTACGGCACCCACACAAAGAAGATCGTCTGTATTCATTACAAGGGCATCTTGAGCAATGCCTTTCCAAACGCTTAAATCTCCTGTTTCTTTCCAATACATATATGCAAGTGACGACTTCGTTCCCGCACCGTCAGCATGCATGATGTTGCAGTAATCAGGATCACCGCCCAAAATATCAGGGATGATTTTACAAAATGCCTGTGGAAAAATACCTTTGTCAATATTCTTTATTGCGTTGTGCACATCTTCTTTTGCTGCACTTACACCACGCATCATATATCTATTATCCATTTTGTATTTATTATTCGAAATTAATTGTTAATTTGTACTGTCAATTATGAACTACAATATTATTCGTTTCCATTCCAAAATTTCCAACTTGCGAAAGCCTGTAGCAACAGCATTTCTAGTCCATTCTTTGTAGTCGCTCCACGTTCCGCTCCTTTTTTCATGAAGAGAGTCTCATCTGGATTATATATGAGGTCATACAACAATGTATGGTTGTCCATAGCCTCGTATGGAATGTTAGGACATTCGTCTGCATGTGGATACATTCCTATTGGAGTGCAGTTTACAATTACATTATATTCTTTTATGACACTAGCTGTTATTTTTTCGTATTGAATGAAGTCTGCACGTTCAAATCTGCTGACAAATAAAGTTTCTAAACCTAATGATTTTAAACCATAATTAATGGCTTTTGACGCACCACCAGTTCCCAATATCAATGCTTTTTTATGGCAAGGTTCAAGAAGTGGTTCAATACTCTTTGTAAATCCAATGACGTCACTGTTATATCCTTTTAGAATAGCCTTTCTGCCCTTGTGAATAATGCGTATAACATTTACGGCACCAATTGCCCTTGCTTCTGGACTTATAGTATCGAGAAAACTAATTACCTTCTCCTTATATGGAATTGTAACATTAAGTCCGCGTAGTTCCGGATTAGAGTCGATAATCTCAGTGAGACTATCAATAGCTGGAATCTCATAATTTACATATTTGGCATTTATTTCCTCGTTTTCAAATTTCTCGTTAAAGTAACTGATAGAAAAGGAATGCCCCAAAGGGAAGCCAATCAATCCATATTTGTCCATAATCTATGTTGTTATTTATTGATTACTAATGAACGTATATTGTCACAGTAAATAATTGATTAACAGTTATTTTGTTGCAAAATACATCGTACAGATTCCAAATGTGAGCCTTTTAAAACTTGTTTCAGAGAAACCTGCTTTATGTAGAATATCCATCATCATCTCTCCTTGTGGGAAAGCTTCAATAGTAGCTGTGAGATAACTATATGCACTTTGGTCTTTAGAAATTAGTTTGCCATATAAGGGTAGAATTGTATGTGAATACAATCTGAATAATTGATGCATTGGGAAACTAACTGGTTGGGATAATTCGACAATGCTCAAATGGCCTCCTTTTTTTATAACCCTGCAAATTTCACTGAGTCCTTTGTCTAGGTCTTGGAAGTTGCGAATGCCAAATGCAGCAGTAACAGCGTCAAATGAGTCGTTGTCGAAAGAAAGAGAAAGACAATCTTCTTTTTGGAATAATATGATGTCCTGCAGTCTTTCTGTAGCAACTTTCCGTCTGCCCACTTCCATCATTCCTTCTGAGATGTCTGCACCTATAAGTCTTGATGGATTGAGAAGCTTTGCTGATAATATTGCAAAATCGCCTGTACCTGTAGCTATGTCAAGTATCGTCTGTGGATGAAATGGGATTAGCTGTTTTATTGCCTTTCTGCGCCATCCCTTATCAATGTCACATGACAAACGATGGTTAAGCGTATCATATGTGGGCGCGATGTTATCAAACATCTCTTCCACCAACTTGCCTTTGTCGTCAGTTCCATTGTATGGCTTGATCTGTTCTTGTTCGTACATATATTATTATTGAACATTAATGGTTATTGGCATATTATATAGCCAATAACCATTAAGTATAATTATCTATTTGCAAGATAATTCTTTACGTTATTTTCGATGCGTGCAACTATATTGTCTTCTTCTGAGGCCTTGTCGAACTTTACACCAGTAATATGCTCGTATAGCTCAATGTAGCGGGCGCTTACGCTATTAGCATACTCGTCAGATATTTCTGGCATAGTTTGACCAAGTTCGTTCATGAAGTTGTGCTCGATAAGCCATTGGCGAACAAACTCTTTAGATAACTGTTTCTGAGGTTCACCATTCTTGAATTTATCCTCGTATACGTCAGCGTAGAAATATCGGCTTGAATCAGGGGTGTGAATCTCATCAATAAGGTATATGTTACCGTTATGTTTACCAAATTCATATTTGGTATCAACAAGGATAAGACCTTGTTTTGTTGCTATTTCCTGACCACGCTTGAAGAGCTTTTTAGTGTAATCTTCTATTATCCCATAGTCTTCTGCATTGACAATGCCTTGTTCTATGATTTCTTCTTTTGAAATATTCAAATCATGTCCTTCATCAGCTTTTGTGGTAGGGGTGATGATTGGCTCAGGAAAACGTTGGTTCTCTTTCATTCCCTCAGGCAACTTGACACCACATAAATTTCTGCATCCCTCTTTGTATGCACGCCAAGCGCTACCTGTGAGTATGGATCGAATAATCATTTCTACACGGAATCCATCACATTTTAAGCCAACAGTAACCATCGGATCTGGTGTGGCTAATTTCCAATTAGGACAAATATCTTTTGTCGAATCCAAGAACTTTGCAGCAATTTGATTTAGGACTTGTCCCTTGAAAGGAATGCCTTTTGGCAGAATCACATCGAAAGCTGATATTCTGTCTGTTGCAATCATAACAATCAAATCGTCGTTGATGTTGTAAACATCACGTACTTTTCCGTGATAAACACTCTTCTGTCCATTAAAATGGAAGTCAGTATTTGTTAATGCTTTCATCTTTATATTATAAAATTTACTATTTTAAATTAATAATCATTTTTTGCTTTGTCGTATGCATCGTAAGCATTTACAATTTTTGTAACAAGTTTGTGACGTACAATGTCTTTTTGATCTAGAGATACAACAGAAATCCCTTCTACATATCTTAGGATGTTAAGTGCTTCACGCAATCCGCTTTTCTGCTCTCTAGGTAAATCTATTTGTGTGATATCGCCAGATATAATCATCTTTGTATTCCACCCCATACGGGTAAGAAACATTCTAATTTGTGCGGGAGTAGTGTTTTGCGCCTCGTCTAATATTACAACCGCATCACTTAACGTCCTTCCACGCATAAATGCGAGTGGTGCTATCTGTATGATATGCTTTTCCATCATATCGTGTAATTTTACTGCTGGGATCATGTCCTCAAGAGCATCATAGAGCGGTTGCAGGTATGGGTCTATTTTATCTTTCATGTCGCCAGGTAGAAATCCCAATTTTTCTCCGGCTTCTACTGCAGGTCGGCTAAGAATAATCTTTTTCGCAGTTTTATCTTTCAATGCCTTTACTGCGAGCGCTATACTCAGATATGTCTTTCCTGTGCCTGCCGGCCCCTCGGCAAATATCATGTCGCTGTTTTCAAACGCGTCTATAAGTTTTTGCTGGTTCTCACTACGGCTTTTTATTGGCCGTCCAGAAATGCTGTAGACAAGCACGTCTTTTATACTGTCGGCTTTTGTTTTGCGACCTTTTATGATGTCTATAATATCTTCCTCAGATAGCGAATTGTATTTGAGTACATGTTCGCGCATATTCTCAATGTTACCCTCAAACTTGCACATCTCTTCTTCCTCGCCTAATACGCGGATGACATTGTCTCTTGCAACAATTCGCAATTTTGGGAATAACGATTTGATCATCAATAAATGACCATTATTGACCCCATAAAACATAACAGGATCTATATCTTCCAGAACAATATGCTTCTCTATCAATGTTTTCTTAACCTTAATTCTTTATATTTTGCTGCAAATTTACATTAAAAATATGAAATCTACAAATAAATTGTGAATTATGACTAATGATTTATGAATTAATTTATTACCTTTGTATTTTAAATAGAGTATTTTTAGATGAAACTTACAAGAAACAGATATTTGTTAGGATTTGGAATAATTGTTGTCATTCTTGCGCTAGTTCGATGTGTGTTCCCGTCAGTGGCTTTGCCTAAAAATGAGAAAGCCGCTAATGGGGATGGAATTGTAATAGATTCTGTTAGTAGATCTAGAGATATGGCAAATGATGCTCAAGCAATTAAATCAGACTCGAGATCAAGGTATTTTAATGCAGATGGGTCTTTGGTAAAAAATAAAATTCGTAGTGTGGCGTGTTTTTCCAGTGCTTTTCCTGATCAGAATGATGTGCAGTTGATTGTAGCTAATAAATATGGTGTAAAACCAGTTGCTGACAATTTTGAAGCGGAAAACCGTAAGTCAGAATTGGTATATGTCGGTAGTAATCCATTCTTTTATATGGACCGTCTTCATAGTAGCATACCGTATCTTGTTCCTAAGGCAGCGGTATTGCTTCAGGATATAGGACGTAATTTTTATGACAGTTTGCAAATTAAAGGTGTGCCTCTTCATAAAATAATTGTTACTAGTGTGATGAGAAGTAAAGCTGATGTAGATAAACTTCGAGGTCATAATGGTAATGCAACACAGAATAGTTGTCATTTATACGGAACGACATTTGATGTTTGCTATAACCGTTATAAGACAGTTCAAGATCCAGCAGGACCATTACTCAGGCAAGTTCGCAATGACACATTAAAATGGGTGTTGAGTGAAGTGCTGAATGATATGCGTCTTCATAATCGCTGCTATGTAAAATATGAGGTTCATCAGGGATGTTTTCATATCACAGTAAAGTAAATTGTTTATACAGAAAAAGTATGTTTATAAAGCCAATTATAATGACAATATCGATCCTGATGCTTTCATCGTTTTGTTATTCTCAGACACCTATTGCCAATAGGGTTAAGGCTATGGCTAACAAATTACCTAAAGGTACTTTTGTTGTTGCAAAATATACTGATGACGCCAGGCATTGCTTGTATTATGTCATGCACAATCGTCTTTATAGATATGATGTATTGAAAGATAAAAGCCAGAATATTGATTTTGCGACAGATGGATATCTTAGTATTATTGACACATTCATAAGTCCTGATGGAAACTATTTGTTCATTGCGGTAGAAAATGGCTCCTTGGCATCATTTTACCCTGACGATGGTCAGGAACTATGGCGTATAAATTCTCGGACCCTTCGAGCATTAAAGATAGGGGAGGGGTTTAAAGTTGAAAAACGTGATGATTGTTTGGTAATTAGAAAGTTTTTCCGTTGTCTTAATCCAAAAGATCCTATCAACAAACAAAAATGGATGGCAAGAGATCATTATTTTGATCTGTATGGACATGTGAATTATGCAAAAGATGAATATAGGATAAATATTAGGATGTGGAAAAAGTAATTTTTTTCCTGAACATCCCTTGTGCTATTAATAATTTGTTTGTTGCATGAAATTTATCTGTACATGTTATCAACTTTTTTGATTGCTAGCGTGACTTCTAATGTAAACGTTCTATATTCCGCCTTGACACGATCCAATAATGATATTACCTTTGTGGCATCAACTTTAAAAAAGTAATAGTTATATATTTCTTTACTTACAGAATAATAGCCTATTCGTGTTTTACCAAACAGCCCGTTCA
>OBMA010000045.1_pt1 | contig 48068 bp, 45 predicted proteins | sample 1539141 | NCBI WGS metagenome assembly OBMA01 (sample SAMEA3991484, study PRJEB22521) | metagenome | biome: anthropogenic terrestrial biome; feature: sewage plant; material: raw primary sludge | place: Sweden | collected 2012-09-26
AACATATTTTACTTACTTTTGGTACAACATGCTCTAAACAAATGGGACTGATCCATCTTTGAAAAATTCGTTTTTTATCATTAAGTATTGTGTGTGTGTGTGTTACAAACACTGGCTTTGAGCCTATTATTTTCTTTGAGAATATTTTCAAGAAATTTGTTTTTTATTTGAAACAAAAACACCAACTCCAGACTATAGTCCTTTGTTGATGTTTTTCTAATTTTTAAATCCCCTACAACTTCGAAACTACCGCATCCCCAACTTCAGATGTTGATGCTGTTCCTCCTAAATCAGGTGTTAGTGATTTACCTTCTACTAGTACTTTTTCTATTGCTTGTAAGACTTCTTTTCCATAATTTTCATATCCAAAGAAATCTAGCATTTGACTTACTGACCATATCGATGCTAAAGGATTTGCTATTCCTTTTCCTGCAATATCTGGTGCTGATCCATGAATTGGTTCGAACATTGATGGATATTTTCTTTCAGGATTGATATTTGCCCCTGCTGCAAGACCCATTCCACCAGCAATTGCCGCTCCTAGATCAGTTAGTATATCTCCAAATAAATTAGATGTTACAACTATTTCAAATCTTTCAGGTTGTTTAATAAAAAACATTGCTGCAGCATCTACTAAATACGAATATGTTTTTACATCTGGATATTCTTTTCCAACTTCTATAAATACTTCATCCCAAAATACCATTGAATAATTAAGCGCGTTTGCTTTACTTATACTTGTTAATGATCTTTTCTCTTTTCTTGCCATTTCATAAGCGTATCTTATAATTCTTTCTGTTCCTTTTCTTGAGAATACTCCTGTTTGTAAAACGACTTCTTCAGGTTTCCCTTTGAATAACCAATCTCCAGCTCCAGCATATTCTCCTTCACTATTTTCTCTAACAACCATCATATTAATGTCTTCTTTTTTTACATCTTTCAGAGGACATGGTGCACCATCAATTAATTGTATTGGTCTTAAATTAACATATTGGTCAAATCCTTTTCTTATTTTAAGTAATAAATCCCATAAAGAAATATGATCAGGAACACCTGGAAACCCAACTGCACCTAAATATATAGCATCAAAGTCAGATAATATTTCTAGTCCATTATCATCCATCATTTTTCCGTGTTTCAAGTAATATTCACATCCCCAAGGGAAATATGTGAATTCAAATTTCATTTCTTTCGTTCTTTCTGAAATTCTATTAAGTACTTTTATTCCTTCTGCTAAAACTTCAGGCCCTATACCATCACCCGCAATTACTGCTATTTTATATATTTTCTCCATTTTTCCTCCTAGAATATATTTTCTTTACAATTATTAATTAAAAAATGTTTCGTGTACTCCGCCTTCTTTTCTATTTTCTGAATAAGAAGATATTCCTACCATCCATGTATTTCCTAATTTATCTACAAATACACCCATTTCTTCTCCCCAAAACTGCATTTCTAAAGGCATTACTACATTAATTGTTTCGTTTTCTGTCGCTGTTTTAAATATTTTTCTTGCTTTTTCTTCTTCCTCTTTCTTATCTTTATCAAATGAAAGAGATAATGATACAGGATGTATTGGATTACTTTCACCAAAACAGTCTGATGCGTACACTAATGATCCTCCAAAATTCAGTTCCGAATGAAGTGTCTTTCCTGATATGTCTCCTTCTACTCCCATCCCTTTAGCCATCTCTTCAGTCATTGGCATTCTTTTAACTAATATTTCCCCAAAAATTGTTTCGTAGTATTTTATTGCTTCGATCGTGTTTTCAAACGTTAAGTATGGTATCACTTTCATATATGTTCCTCCTAGTAAGATTTATTTTATATCTTCTTATTCTTATAATACCATAAAAAAAGAACATTTCCAACTATTTGAAAATGTCCTTATTTTTTATCTAACTACTTGAAATAATACCGCAACAATTAAAAATGCTGCCGCTATATATTCTGTGAATTTTTCTATTCCTTCTTTTTCATAATCCAAAACATTAGCATTCTTTGATATTCCTTGACTTCTATCTGGTTGCAATAAAATCAATCCAATCATCATTATTGCTAGAACAACTAATATTACTACTAAAAATGCTCTCATTGTTTCCTCCTAAATATATTACAAACTATATAGAATCTCCTGCTTTTATTATTTCTGCAAAACTTGGTGCTTCTAAGCTTGCTCCTCCAACTAATCCACCATCTATATCTGTTTGAGAGATTAATTCTTTTGCATTATCACCTTTCATTGATCCACCATATTGAACTGTTACGTCTTGTGCAACAACTTCTCCATATAATTCTGTTAATAATGTTCTTATAAATGCATGAACTTCTTGAGCTTGCTCAGGTGATGCAGTTTTACCTGTTCCAATAGCCCATACTGGTTCGTATGCTATTACAACATTTTTCATTTCTTCTGCTGTTATCCCTTTAAGTCCACCAACTGTTTGTGTTTTCACAACTGCTTCCATTGTCCCAGCTTCTCTTTCTTCTAACTTTTCTCCAACACATAAAATTGGTTTTAGTCCGTGTACTAATGCTGCTTTTACTTTTTCATTTACTATTTCATCAGTTTCTCCATAGTATTCTCTTCTTTCAGAATGCCCTAATATAACATATTCAACACCTATTTCTTTTAACATTAAAGGTGAAATTTCTCCTGTATATGCTCCACTATCTTTTGCGTTCATATTTTGTGCTGCTATTTTAATGTTTGAACCTTCAACTTCTTTAACTGCTGCATATAATGCTGTAAATGGTGCCCCTATAACTATTCCTGCATTTTTAACATCTGATACTAATGGTTTTAACTCAGATAAAAAACTTACTGCTTCTTTAACAGTTTTATTCATTTTCCAGTTTCCAGCTACGATTACTTTTCTCATAATTCATCTCTCCCTTATTAGATTATATCAATTTATTTTGAACATTATAATTTTCATTATTATATCATAGATATATTCATTTTTCAAATTTTGAATTTTATTATTTCTAATCTCTAAAATACTTGAAAATTAAGGTTTTCAACGCATGATTATCATTCGATGTTGTAATAAATTTTGAAATTGCTTTTATTTCTTCTCTCGCATTTTCTACAGCTACTGGTAATCCTGCTACTTCTAGCATTGTCATATCATTAAAGCTATCTCCAACACATATCATTTCTTCTGTTGAAATACCTAACATATCGCAGAGTCTTTTTAATGACTCTCCTTTATTTATCCCTTTTTTTGTAAATTCCAAAAATATTGGTTTCGATATATTTATTACATAGTCCTGTTTGTACTTTTCTTGTAACTTCTTCTGAACAGCAGTCAACTTTTTAGGTTCCCCCAATATCATACATTTTATTGACTTTTCTATTGGCAACTCATCAAAACTATTTATTTCTTTCCATTTCATCCCTGTTAATGTTACTTCTTCAGTAGTGTATTCATTCCATTCATCACCATAAATTGTGTCATCGCTGTATGTTAAGAATGATAACTCATTACTTTTTGATTCATTATAAATTACTTCTATATCATCTCGTGTTAATGCCTTTTCAAAAATAATATCTCCTGTTGATACATCAATTATTTCACCACCATTGTATCCTAAAATATAACCACCTAATCTTTTCATATCAAGTTCATTTGCAAAACTATGCATTGCAAATGTAGGTCTTCCACTTGCGAGTACAAATTTAACTCCTTTTTCTTGAACTTCTATTATTGACTGTATATTCTCTTCACTTATTTCATGACTACTATTTAGTAATGTATCATCCATATCCGTTGCTATGATTTTATATTTCATTTTACACCTCTCTCATAATACTTTTCTCATTTTGAAATTTTATTATAAATTTCAATGATTGCGGTTCTTCACTAAGTATTTTGTATTCTTCATGACATCTTGAACCCCAGCTGTCATCTCCACCTATTCCACTATGTTTGCTTGATATTCTAACATATGTACCTGTCGATTCTCCTAATTCATAAAAATGCTTTGCCTCTTCCAATTGTGAGAAGCTGTATGGTATAGCACTAAATTCAATTAGGTTATCGACACCTTCGAATAAAATGTTGTGTTGTTCATTATAAATAGAAACTTCTGATACCTCAGTTCTATTTCCACATTCTTGTGGATAAATATATTTTGTACACATCTCATCTACTGTAGTTTCATATTTACCTATCATTGATCCAAGTTTTCTATCAATATAGTTTTCTTCAGGCCCTCTACCTATGTATGAAACTTTATTAAGCGAAGGATCTAACTTAAATATAATACCAAAATTCAACAAATCTGGCAAGTTATCATAACCAGGATACTTCATATCAATTAATAATGAATTATCATCATGTAATGTGATATCAACATATGCAAATACTTCTCTATCTGGTAATAATTTATACTGTAATGTTATCCTATGTTCTCTAACATCTATAGAAACATTAGAATTAGTTGACATGTTACGTAGTAAACTATGGGTAAATGGTATTTTTGCACCTCTGTCATTATCTATAGGCGCTCTATAGAACAGTGGATGAATTGCATCTTTTAAATATTCTAGATCATTGTATTTAATGGAATTAAGTCCTCCAAATATATGACTTGCCAACATTGTTAAATTATCTGTCCTCATTCCAACATTAAAATTTCCATCAATTGTTTTTACTGCATTTCCAGTTACTTTACTTTTTTTTCTTTCAGTAAAAATCTTTTGTTCATAAGCAACAACATGATCTTTTAGTAATAGTCCTTCATCTTTTTTTGTTTTCACATAAACAACTACATTATCAGATTTATTATTAATTGCTATTTTTGTTTCTCCTAATGGCTCACATGGTACAACTATTTCCTCTATGCTAACTATATTTTTTAATGTTCCATCACAATTTGTTTCAAATCCATTATAATAAATTACTTTTACAATATAGTCTGATAAGTTTCTAAATAAATATTCATTTTTTATTGTTATGTTTCTCTCATCAATTGTTATTTGAAAAGGTTGATATATGTATTTAACCTCTGTAATCTTAGGAGTTAGACGTCCATCTCCTTCCACTATTCCATCACATACAAAATTACCATCTGTTGGTCTATCATCAAAGTCTCCGCCATACATTAATTCTTTCTTCCCATTTCTATCTACTAACAAAGAATGATCTTTAAATTCCCAAATAAATCCACCTTGATACATTTCATATTTTCTAGTTAAATTTTGATATTTAAAAAAATTTCCTAATGAATTCCCCATTGCATGTGCGTATTCACAATATATAAACGGTCTATCTGGATTATTATTTAGAAACTCTTCAACATTCTCTATCTTATCATACATACGTGACTCCACATCACTTATGTCCGTAGTTCTATCAAAAAACACACCTTCATAATGAACTAATCGCTCTTTATCTTTTGATTTGAAATATTTGGATACTTCAAGAATATTCTCTCCACCTAGTGATTCATTCCCACATGACCACATAACAATACAAGGTCTATTTTTATCTCTTTCATACATGTTTTCTGCTCTAAAAAGTAACAAATCACGATACATTGGATCATTTCCAGGAATATAATATCTAGCTCCATCAGGCATTGATTCATTTGGGTGATTATATGCAACCCACGATCCATGTGTTTCTAAATTTGTCTCATCCATTACATAAAAACCATATTCATCACACAATCTATAAAATTCGGTATGGTTTGGATAATGCGATGTTCTTATTGCATTTATATTATGTTCTTTCATTATTCTCATATCATTTATCATATCTTCTTTTGTAATTGCACGTCCTGTTTCACACGACCATTCATGTCTATTAACACCATTAAATACAATTCTTTTGCCATTCAAATGATAAACTTTATCTTTTAATTCTAATATTCTAAAGCCAACTCTATCGCTTATTATTTCTACTAATCTCTCGTCTACATATATCTCTATCTTTAATATATAAAGATTAGGAGTTTCAGCAGACCAAGCATTTATGTTCTCAATCTTAACACTTGTATCTAAAACGTTAGAATTGATCTCTTCATATACTATTCTACTTCCCATTCCATTTTTAAATTCTCTATCGAATTCATATAATTTCACAATAAATTTCTTGTTATTTCTGTCTAAATGATCTAGTTTTACTAATAATTCTCCGTCTTTATAATCATTTATAAGTTTACTACTTATTTTCATATCTACTGCATGAGATTCCGATACACTCGCTATAAAGACATCTCTGAAAATCCCAGAAAATCTAAAAAAGTCTTGATCTTCTAGCCATGATCCAGAACACCATTTGAAAACTTGTACAACTAATCTATTATCTTTATCTTTTATTTGTGATGTTATATCAAAACTACCTGTTGTAAACGTATCCTCTTTATACCCTATAAATTCATTGTTTAACCATACTGCATAAGCTGACTCTACTCCCTCAAATGTTATAATTACTTTATCTAATTTATCTAAAGACATATCAAAAACTTTAACATATGTCCCTACAGGATTAAATTTCTCAGGTATTTCTGGTGGTTTTATATTTTCTAATCCATCCCATGGATACTGTGTATTAACATATTTTGGCGTATCATAGCCTTGAAGTTGCATATGACCAGGTACTTTTATTCCTGACAGCAAATTTAAAGGTACTGTGTAATAATATTCAATTGGTTTTGTATTACTATAATTTGTTGCATAATCAAATAACCAGTTACCATTTAGTAACTGCTTATTTTCTTTGCTTAATTTGAAGTTTTCATCATTTAAGAAACTTTCATATGTTGATTTCTGTTTTAGTACATTTTTTTCATATATATTGATGTCCCTTACCCATGAATAATTAAACATTCTTGCCCTCCCATATTTCAAAACCAAATCATTCTTTAGCACTAATTTTTATTTATATAATCAATAAATTTCTTAAATCCTTTTTTTCCTTCTTCTGTCTTCTTATAAATTCCACTATCTTCTAAAACTCTAGAAAAAGTTTCTCCTATTGCATTTTCTAAAAATATATCTATATCTTGAGAAATCATTTTTCCTATTTCTTCATCTTCTATATAAGTTTTTATCCATTTTCTATGTTTTGATACATTATTATCTAAATCCATTAATTTATATATTTCTTCTACTGAACTTGCTCTTTCCAATATACTTTTAATTTGAGCAATTTCCTCTTTTAACCTTCCAGGTAACACTGCAAGCCCCATAACTTCAATAAGACCTATATTCTCTTTTTTTATATTATGATGCTCTTCGTGTGGGTGGAATATTCCTAAAGGATGCTCACTACTTACTCTGTTATTTCTAAGCACTAAGTCCATTTCATATTTCCCATTCTTAAATCTTGCAATAGGCGTAATTGTATTATGTCTTTCACCATTTGTATTTGCATAAATCTCATTCTCTATATCAGAATACTCTATCCATTTATTAAGTATCTCTTCAGATAGATCTACTAGTTCCTGTTTTTCTCCCCTAATTCTTATAACTGACATCGGCCATTTTAATAATCCTGCCTCGACTTTTTTATATTTCTCAAAAATTATATTTTCTTCAACTTCTGACATTTCCATAGGGAACACGTGTCTTCCTGCTTGAAAATGATCATGTGACAAAATAGAACCCCCAACTATTGGTAAATCAGCATTTGATCCAATGAAATAATGTGGGAACATTTCAACAAATTCAACTAATCTTTGGAATCCCAATTTATCTATTTTCATTGGTCTATGTTCTGAAGAGAATACTATTGAATGTTCGTTATAATATACATATGGAGAATATTGTAAGTACCACTCTTCATTTGTTAAATTTATATTCAATATTCTATGATTTTGTCTTCCAGGATGATTCACATTCCCCATATAGCCTTCATTCTCTTTGCATAATAGACATTTTGGATAACCTTTCGATACAATATTCTTTGCTGCTGCGATATCTCTTGGATCTTTTTCTGGCTTTGAAAGATTTATTGTTATTTCAAGATTTCCATATTTATTTAAATAATACCAGTGAACATCTTTCGTTATTCTATCCGTTCTAATATAGTTACTTTGTTTTGATAATTCATAAAAATAATCTGTTGCTTCTGTTTTACTCTCTAAATATTTTGAATCAAAGACCTTTTTTATTTCTGATGTTCTTGGAATAATCTGTCCCATTATTTTAGAATTCAATAAATCTCTATATGTTATAGTATCATCTTCCAGCTTTCCATTTATTGCTGCCCATTCAACAATATTATCAAGAATTTCTGTTGGATATTCTATGTTCGTCATTTCTTGATCTATTTGAAGAGTCTCCTCTTCAGTGAACTCTCTATAATCCTGCATGTCTATAGTCTCTAAAAGTAAATTGGTAACTAATATTTTGTCTTGTTTACATATCAGTCCTTTATTTATAGCATATCTTATTAACTTTTCTATTTCTATAAAAATATCTTTCATAATACTCCTAACTTTAATATTTTCTATTTGTTTCCCATTTCCATGCAGAAATAACTATTTGCTCCAATGAATATTGCGGCTTCCAATCTAATTCTTTTTCAGCTTTTGCCGAATCCGCAATTAATATTCCTGGATCTCCGGCTCTTCTTTCAACATACTCCACTTTGAAATCTTTGCCTGTAACTTTTTTTACATTATCAATAATCTCTTTCACAGAGTACCCTGATCCACTTCCAAGATTATAGTTAAAGCTTTGATTGTCTTTTATCATTTTATCCATTCCTAAAATATGTGCTTGTGCCAAATCATATACATGAACATAATCCCTTATACATGTCCCGTCTTGCGTTGCATAGTCCGTTCCAAATACTTTGATTGAGTCTCTTCTTCCGCTTGCTGCTTGTAATATTAGAGGGATTAAGTGTGATTCAGGGTCATGACTTTCCCCTATAATTCCATTCATGTCTGATCCACAAGCATTAAAGTATCTAAATACTACACTTTTCATTCCGTATGCTTTCTCATAATCCTTTAGTATTTTTTCAACCATAAGTTTTGATTGTCCATAAGGATTAATTGGATTTTGTGGGTGCTCTTCATTTATTTTTTCCATTATTGGTTCTCCAAATGTTGCAGCTGTTGAACTAAAGATAAATTTTAAAACATTGCTTTCTACCATGGCATCTAATAATTTCAGGACTTTAGCTACATTGTTTTCATAATATTTTGCTGGATCTATAACAGATTCACCAACTTCTATGAATGCTGCAAAATGCATGACAACATCTATTTTTTCAGAAATGAAAATATCTTTTATTTTTGCTTTATCAGCTAAGTCACCCTCCACAATTTTCACGTTTAATATTTGACCTACTTCTTTATGTCCTTTGGAAAAGTCATCATATATAATTACATTATGTCCTTGATTTTTCAACAAACTTACTGCATGCGACCCTATATATCCTGCTCCTCCTACAACTAGTACGTTCATCATTACCTCCAATTTTATCTTTTTATTTTCTATATTTTATCATGAATACTAAACTTTAAAAATGTTTCAGAGTAATATTTATCTCCTTTTTTTAAAATTTGCATTTCTTTCTCACTTATATCACTGCTATTTATTTTATTAGGAATTGCTTGTGTCTCTAATGCAATACCAATATAGCGCTCATTTGCAAATTTAAGAAAATTACCACTATAAAAGACTAAACTCTCTTGATTAGTAATAATATCCATTTTAATTCCACTTGTTTGCGAATAAAGGCTCGCATCAACAGAAAATTCTTTTGAGCTCTTATCTAATATAAATGGATGGTCATAACCTCTTGTTATTAGAAACTGCTCATGTCCTTCTAATAAGCCTTCCTCTATTATTCTATACGATCTAAAGTCAAATATTGAAGACTTTACATCTTTCACATTCCTTGGAATCATATTACTATCCAATTCTAAAAATTTCTCTGCATTTATTTTAAGTGTTTGTTTTGCACCATTTTCTCTAAAGCTTTCATTATTTTCAATCTCACATCCAGAAAGATTGAAATAAGAATGATTTGTTAAGTTAACATATGTATCTTTATCTGATACAGCTTGATACTCCATCTTTAATGTACTATTTTCTTCTATTGTGTATTTAATACTTACGTTAAGGTTCCCTGGGTATCCTTCTTCCATATCAGGGCTTATATAATTCAATACTATCCCATTCTCTATAATTTCTACATCAAATATTTTCTTATCTAATCCTTCTCTACCACCGTGGGATGAGTTATTGCCATTATTTATATGCAGTGAAAATTCTTCTCCATCTATTGAAAATTTCCCTTTTTCTGTTCTGCCTGCTGTTCTTCCAATTATTGCGCCAATATATGATTCATTTTTCTTATAGTCTTCAAATGTATTATATCCTAAAACAATATTTACAAATTTATTATTTCTATCTTTTGTAATAATATCTGTTATTATTGCGCCATAATTTATAACATTTACTTGAAACCCGCTGTCATCAATCATTTTATACTTGTTTATTTCTCTTCCATTCATATCACCAAAAGTTTCTTTATATATTGTCACCATTCTTAATTCTCCCAATATTATATTTTTCTTGCTCCATCACTTACTGCTACAATATAAAAATCAGCATTGAGACCTGTTTTTTCTCTGTATTCTGTTCCTACGTTTTTTATAAACATATTCACCTTATCCTTTTCAACAATAGCAACTGTACAACCACCAAAGCCTGCACCTGTCATTCTAGCACCTATGACTCCTTCTTGTTTCCATGCTGCTTCTACTAATGAATCTAGCTCTTTTCCTGTAACTTCATAATCATCTCTCAATGATACATGTGATTCATTCATTAATTTACCAAACTCTTCTAATCTACCATCCGACAAAGCTTTCTGTGCTTTTAAAGTTCTTTGATTCTCATAAACCGCATGTTTTGCTCTTTTTCTTTCTATTTCATTAGTTATTATATTTTTATTTTTTTCAAATTCATCTATTGACAGTTCACCAAGAGCTTTTATATCTAATTTTGCTTGTAATTGAGTTAGTGCATGCTCACATTCACTTCTTCTCTCGTTATACTTAGAATCTGCCAATCCTCTTTTTTTATTTGTATTTCCAATAACTATATCGTGATTTTTCAATATTACTGGGACATATTCATATTTTAACGTATTACAATCAAGTAATATTGCATTATCTTTTTTTCCCATACCTATTGCAAATTGATCCATAATTCCTGAATTTACTCCAATGAATTTATTTTCTGCTATTTGACTCATCTTAACCATATCTACCATATCTACATTTAATTGAAATAGGTCTTTGAGTACTATTGATGTTGCTAATTCAATTGATGCAGATGAAGATAATCCAGATCCATTAGGAATTGTTCCATAAAATAATATATCAAATCCTGTGTCAATTTTAAATCCCGCATCAATAAATGTTTTTATAACTCCTTTAGGATAATTTGACCACCCATGTTTACTTTCATTTTCCAATTTTTCTAAAGTGAATTCGTAAGCTCCTAGTTTTGCAAAATTTTCTGAATACATTCTAAATTTATTATCTTCTCTTTTTCTGACTAAAGCAAATGTTCCAATATCTATAGCACATGGGAATACATTTCCACCATTATAATCAGTGTGTTCTCCAATTAGATTTACTCTCCCAGGCGAAAAAAATTCCTCTTCTGATTCATACCCGAAAATTTCTAAAAACTTTTTCTTCAAATTTTCTATCATATTAGTCTCCTTCTTTGCTTTTATTTGAACTTTTTCTAAAAAATTCTCCTCTATATAGAATTCTATTCTATACAAAGGAGACTTATTGTTTTTTCTATGTTCTATGTTCTTTTTCTATATTTCAATGTATCTATTGCTACTGCTGATATTATGATTAATCCTTTTATTATATATTGCCAATAAGGACTTACTCCTATGTACGATAATCCATAATTTATTAATGTAAAGATTAGTACACCTGTTATTACTCCTTTAATTTTTCCAATTCCTCCACTAAATGAAACTCCTCCAACAACACATGCTGCTATTGCATCTAACTCATATAAGTTTCCTACGTTATTTGTTGCTGATCCTATACGTGCTGCCTCTAGGAATCCTCCTAATGCATATAATACTCCTGCTATAACATATACTAATATAAGTGTTCTTGTAACATTAACTCCAGATACTTTTGCTGCTTCTGGATTTCCTCCTACTGCATATATATTTTTCCCAAATGTTGTCTTATTCCAAACTACCCACATTATTAATGTTGCTATTGTTGCATATACTATTAAATATGATAATCTCATTTGTCCTGATTGAAAAACAGCTCCTTGAACTAATTTTGAATACTCTGGTTTAAATGATGCTACTGGAGATGCTCCTACAGCATCAAAAAGTAATGAATTAAATCCATAAAATATTATCATTGTTCCTAATGTTGTTATGAATGGTGTTACTTGGAGTTTAGCAATAATGAATCCATTGATGAATCCAAATAATGCTCCTATTAAACATACTATGATAATAACCATTACTATTGCAACTTGAGGTGGCATACTTTTTATTATCCCACCAAATGGTAATTTAGATAGCGTAAGTGCTTTACCTGATGCTTGTAAAAATATTGCTGATACTAGTGCTGCAACCCCTACTTGTCTTCCTGCTGACAAATCAGTTCCTTGTGTTAAAATCAATCCTGCAACCCCTAATGCGATTATTACTCTTACTGAAGATTGAGTAAGTATATTCTGAAAATTTATCAAGCTAAAAAATGATGCATCTTTAATCCCTATTATTATTAATAATATTATTAATACTAAATATATTCCACCATTCATTAAAAATTCTTTTGCATTGAATTTCTTTTTTTCTAATTGTTTCTCTGCCATTTCTACCTCCTATAAGTACTTTGCAGTTAATTTTAAAATTTCTTCTTGTGAAGTTTCTTTTGTGTTTACGATTCCAGCAACTCTTCCATTACTCATAACTAATATTCTATCTGTTACTCCCAATAACTCTGGCATTTCTGATGAAATCATCACTACACCTTTATCTTTATTTGCTAGATTTATCATAAGTTGATATATTTCAAATTTTGCTCCTACATCAATTCCTCTTGTAGGTTCATCCATTAATAATATTTCTGGTTCTGTTAATAACCAACGACCTATTATTACTTTTTGTTGGTTCCCTCCTGATAGACTACCTATTTGAGTCTTCTGGGTTGGTGTCTTAACTCTCATACTATCTATAACCCATTTAGTATCTTTTGTAATCTTACTATCATCTAATAACCCTGCAGTCCCTTTGTAACTTTTTATATTTGAAATAATAGAATTGAATTTTATATCCAACATACCAAAAATACCTGTTGTTCGTCTTTCTTCTGTTATCAATGCCAAACCATTTTGAGTTGCTTCTTTTGGACTTCTTATATTTGTTTTCTTACCATGAATGTATATTTCTCCACTTTCTATACTTCTCATTCCAAAAATTGTCTCCACTATTTCTGTTCTTTTTGCTCCTACAAGTCCTGCAATTCCTAATATTTCACCTTTGTGAAGATCAAATGTTACATCTATTATAGAAGGCTGTACTTTTGCTGTTAGATTTTTTACTTCCATAATAACTTCTTTTGGTATATTACTTTTTTCAGGAAATCTACTTGTTAAATCTCTTCCTACCATTAAATTGATGACATGGTCTGTTGACATCCCTTCAACTTTCTCTGTCGCAATCCATTTCCCATCTCTTAATATTGTTATTTCATCACAAAGAGCTGTTATTTCTTCCATTTTATGTGATATGTAGACAACTCCAATTCCTTGATCTTTTAATTTTCTTACTATTTTAAATAAGTGATTTACCTCATTTTCTGTAAGTGATGATGTTGGTTCATCTAGTATTAAAACTTTTGATTTGTATGATACTGCTTTTGCTATTTCTAACATTTGCATTTGAGATACTGATAATTTTTCAACTTTTATTCTTGGATCTATATTTATTTCTAAATCTTCGAATATTTTTTTTGTATCTTTATACATTTTCTCTTCATCTATAAATCCAGCTTTTTTAGGATATCTACCTAACCAAATATTGTCCATTACATTTCTTTGTAATACTTGATTTAACTCCTGATGTACCATTGAAACTCCATATTCTAACGCTTCTTTCGAACTTTTAAAGTTAATTTCTTGTCCATCTAGATAAATTTTACCTGCATCTTTATTATAAATTCCAAACAAACATTTCATCAGTGTAGATTTACCTGCTCCATTCTCTCCCATTAAAGCATGGACACTATGAGGTCTTATTTTTAATTGTACATCATCGAGTGCTTTTACTCCTGGAAACTCTTTTGTAATTCCGATCATTTCCAATGCATATTCGTATTTTTTTGCATTACCTTCCATTTTTCACCTCTTCTTTTAGAGTGTTTTATTTTTTCTTAAAAGATACCACAAACAAATTTTTGATTTTGATTGTGGCATCCATATTATTTACTTCTATTTAAAATCTTTTGCATTATCTTTATCTACACCAACATACGCTACTCTTACTGCTTTATCTACTAATTTCCAAGTTGTTCCTGCGATTGCATCTTTTCCTTGAGCTAAGTTAAATGCCAATTCAAATGTTGCTTTTGCTTGATTTTTAGCATCATTCAATACAGTTCCCATCATTTCTCCAGATTCAATTTTCGCAATTGCTTCTGCTAAGGCATCTACTCCAAATACTGGTAATTTTTTACCTGCACCTTTTAATGATTCTATTGCTCCTAATGCCATTCCATCATTATTCGTGATTACAACTTCAATTTTATCTCTATTTGGTCCTGAAATCCATGCATCCATTTTATCTTTTGCTTGAGCTGTATCCCACATAGCTGTATCTTCTTGTAATTTTTCAGTTTGGATACCTTTATCATTTAATTCTTTAATTGAGTATTTTGTTCTTGCTTCTGCATCAGGATGCCCTGGTTCTCCTTTTAACATAACATATTGGATTTTACCATCTTTGTTTAAATCCCATTCTGGATGTGCTTTCCATTGTTTTTCTATTATGTCTCCTTGAATAATTCCTGATTCTTCTGATTTTGTACCTACATAAAATACTTTATCCCAACTTGCCATTGCTTCAGGTGTTGGCTCTTTATTATAAAATACAACTGGTATATTTGCTGCTTTTGCTTTGTCAATTATTGTTTGTGCTGCTGCTGGATCTACTAAATTTATTGCTAATACTTTTACACCTTTTGAAATCATTACATCAACTTGGTCATTTTGAGTAGATTGGCTGTTTTGTGAATCATTCATTATTAATTCTGCCCCTGCTACTCCACCTAATTTTTCTATTTCTTGTCTTACTAATGCCATGAAGTTATCATCATACTTATAAACTGTAACTCCAATTTTTACTTTTCCCCCAGCTGGTGCTGCTGCCCCTGCTGCTGCTTCTTTTTTCCCTCCACATGAAACTAATGTTCCTAGCACAACTGCTAATAATAATAATTTTTTCATACCTTCACCTCTATATTTTTTTTTTATTACCTTTGATATCCTTAAAATCTGCTTGTAGAATTTTTCTTTCTTTAAAAAGATTTGTTATGACTAATGAAAACGCTCCATAAACGCCAATAGAATCATCTAATTGTGTTGGTTTTACAATTATTGTTTTATTTGCATTATTAATCAACATTTTCTCCATACCCTTATTAAAATTATCAAAAAAAACATTTCTAGAGCTTATAATGTCCCCGCATACAAATATTGAATTAATGTTTAGCACATTTAAGACGTTTCCTAATGCTTTGCCTATTTCATAAGACGCTTCTTTAACAGTAGAATAATAAGGCTCCTTCTTTTCCATTGCTTTTTCATAAATAATTTTGATATTATCATCTTCTTTTTGTTGCTCAATATTATTTACTTCAAAGTGCCAACTTACTTTATCTTTTATAGCTTGATCTGAAAATTCTGCTTCCAAACATCCGTATTTCCCACAGCTACATTTTGTTGTTGAATTTTCTTTTACAACATAATGTCCTATTTCACCAGCACTATATGTGTTTCCTTCAAAAGGTTTACCATCTATTACTATTGATGATCCTATTCCATTACTTATGTAAAGCATGACAAAACTATTTAACTTCTCTGCGCTTCCAAACTCATGCTCAGCTATCGCCATTGCTCTAACATCATTTTCAACTATTATCGGCATCTTATAGAGTTTTTCAAGCAACTCTTTTATGTTTAACTCTCTCCATCTAAAATGTGGCGAAAATAATGAAATACCTTCTTTGTTATCAACAATTCCATGAAGTGCTAATCCTAATCCAACAATTTCATTAATATTATATTTACTTAACATTTTAGAAATTTCTTGAAAAAGTAACTCTACTACTTTGGCTTGAGTTTTATATGTAAAATATTTTTTGTCTGCTTCCAACAACTTTCCATCTAATTGCCCAATAGCTACTTCAATAAATTCCGGACCTAAATTGATACCTATTATTTTTTTATAACCACTATTAATTTTCAGTGTTTTTTTTGGCCTTCCTCCTGTTGATTGAAGTGAATGGCTTTCAACAATTAGATTATACGATATCAACTTTTTTATTATCTTTGATATAGCTGCTGGTGTTAAATTAAAAAAAATTGAAAGATCTGTTCTAGAAATTTTGCTATCTATTCTTATCCTTTCTAGAACTTGATAATCCGTTGAATTTAAATTTTTCATTTTCACCGCCCTATCTACACTCCATTTATACCTCGGTTTTCTTCATTTACAAATTTTTTTATTTTTTTTTGTTCTACTTACTTAACTTTTTTAAATAATTACAAACGCCTTGCTATATCATTGGTTCTCAGAGAAAAAACTTTATTAACTTTTTCAAAAGAAATATAGTTGTATTTTTTATACTCCATTATTTATTTCTATTCTTTATTTACTTCAATTCTCCCCATGTTTTGGCAACGTTCCCGTTAGCTTTCAATCTCACACTATCAAATTTAATTGTATTTTCCATTAAATCATCTATTAGCGTCATGTATTTATCAATTGACTCATCTTTAACCTCAAATATTAATTCATCATGGACTTGAAGTAACATTTTTATATCTGTTTTATCTTTTAATGTTTTATATAATTCAATCATTACTACTTTAAGTATATTTGCAGCAGTTCCTTGAACAACTGTATTAACTGCCATTCTTTCCGCTTGTGCTTGAAGATTTTTATTACTAGAATTTATTCCACTAATATATCTTCTTGTCCCATACAGAGTTTCCACAAATCCATTCAATCTTGCACTTTCTAAAACATCATTTAAAAATGTTCTTACTTTAGGATATTGTTCGAAATATGTATTTATATATATTTTTGCTTCTGCCATAGGTATTTTCAGTTCTTTTGACAATCCAAATGGTGTTTTTCCATACAGAATACTGAAATTTATTACTTTAGCAATACTTCGTTCTTCTCTTGTAACTTCTTCCTCTTCTGTTTTGTAGAATAATCTTCTTGCTGTTAAATCGTGTAAATCTTTATCTTTCGAATAAGCGTGGACTAAATTCTCATCTTTCGATAATTCTGCCAATACTCTCAATTCAATTTGTGAATAATCAAAAGATATAAAACTGTACCCTTCTTTTGATACAAATCCTTTTCTAATCTTCATTCCTTCTTCTGTTTTTGATGGAATATTTTGTAAGTTAGGGTTTGTAGAAGATAATCTCCCTGTTGATGTTCCATTTTGATTAAATGTTGTATGTATTCTACTATTTTCATCTACTAATTTAGGTAATGGCTCCACATATGTTGACAATAATTTTGCATAACTTCTGTATTCTAATAACTTCTCTGCTATGCTTATTTCTCTAAGTGCCAATGCTTCTAATACTTCAACATCAGTTGAATACCCTGTTTTTGTTTTTTTCACTGGTTCTATTTCTAATTTCTCAAACAGAATTTCTGCTAACTGTTTCGGTGATCCTATATTGAATTTTTCTCCAGCTAATAAATATATTTCTTCTTCTAATTTTTTTATCTTTTCTTGTAGCTCGATTTTATATGTTTCAAAATATTTTAGATCTACTTTTATTCCTTCTAATTCCATTTTTGCTAGTACGGGAATCAATTTGTTTTCTATATTTTCATAAACTTTACTAAGATGTTCATTTTTCAATCTTTCATCTAGCACCGTTTCTAATCTCTTTATTAAATAACTTCTTCTAGATAAGAATAGCGCCTTTTCTTCTATTGACACTATTTCCAAATCATTTATATCTCTTTTCTTGAATTGATCTTCAAATTTTTCAAGATTTTCTCCAAACTCAGTAAATATTATATTTTCCAAATCTTGAGAACTTTCCGTTCCTAATACATACCATGCTAGGACAACATCAAAATAATTGACTCCGTTTGGCTCAAGTCCTTTTTTGAAGTAGTCTTTTATATTATATGCAACTACTCTCTTATTTTTTATTTTAGAATATACTTCTTTTATATCACCTTTGTTATTTTCTTCATTGTAGAGTACTACAATATTCGTAGCATTATCACAAATAGAAATTCCAAATTCATTTTCATAAATAGATATTTCTTCTCCCATTTGATCTATTTTTTCATTCATTTTATTTAGATTGATGATCTCATAGGCTATTTCTGTATTTACAGTTTTGTCAGTTTCTCTTGGCAATTTTTGCTCTTGCGTGTTACCAAAAAGACTCATACTTGGCTCTTGTTTCTCAACTTTTATAGTTTCTTTTTTTTCAATTTCTAATACAAATCTTTTGAATTCCATTTCTTTATATAGTGGTAATAAAATATCGTAGTCTTTTTCTTCAAGAATCAATTTGTCATGATCATACTCTACATCAAGATTTCTATGTACCTCTGCAAGATCTCTACTTAAAAAAGCTTTTTCCTTATCTTCTATCAACTTTTCTTTTCTTTTACCTTTAATATCTTCTATATTCTCATACAATGTTTCTAAATCACCGTACTTATTAATCAGTTCAACACCTGTCTTTGGACCTATCCCCTGTACACCTGGTATTCCATCAGATGAATCACCCATTAATCCAAATAAATTAGATACTTGGTTAGGCTTTACACCTAAATATTCAACAACATCATCATCCGTTCTTATATATCTAAATAGTGATTTACCTTCACCTTTACCTAATAATGCGATATTTACATGTCCATCAACCAATTGCATAAGATCTTTATCTCCTGTTACTACATATACCTCTATTCCATCTGCTGCAAATTTTGATGCTAATGTTGCAATTACATCATCTGCTTCATATCCAATCATCTTATATTTAGGGACTCTATATCCATCAAGAACTTCCATTATTTTTGGTAATTGTTGGACTAATTCATCTGGCATACTTTCTCTATGTGCTTTATATGTCTCCAAATCCTCTGATCTTTTCAATTCTGACCTTTTGACATCTAAGCAAGCAACTAGAAAATCTGGATTGAATTCTTTCAATACAGCATTCAATGTATTTATCATTCCATATGTAGCACCCGTTGACATTCCTTTTGAGTTTTTCATCCCCATTAATGCAAAATGATTTCTATATATTATTGCACTTGTATCAAGAATTACAGCTTTTTTCATCTATTTTCTCTCCCTTATATCTAAATATTCTATGTTTTATTTTCTCTAATATTATACCACATTTATTATCTAATTTCTTCTTGACTTTTTTCAAATAAAATAGTAATATTAGATATGTCAATAAACAATAATCTTAAAAAATAAACAAGTGCTTATTAAATTTTAGAAAGGAGTGGTTCTATGTTAACAGAAAGAGAAAAAGAAATACTTAAAGTCATTAAAGAAAATCCTCTAGTGTCACAGGAAGAGATTGCAAAAAAACTTTCAATTACACGTTCATCTATTGCAGTTCATATAAGTAATATAATGAAAAAAGGATATATCATTGGAAAAGGATATTTAATAAATGAGGATCCTTATATTTTATCAATCGGTGGTGCTAATGTTGATATTCAAGGCTATTCATATTCTCCTATAAAGCCGCACGACTCTAATCCTGGTAAAGTTAGCGTTTCTTATGGTGGTGTTGCAAAAAATATTATCGATAATATCGCTCGAATGGGTGTTAGAAGTAAGTTTATAACTATATTAGGTGATGATATGTATGGAGAGCAAATGAAAAACTATTTAATAGATCAGAATATAGATATAAGTGAGTCTCTATTTCCTAAAAATCAATCTACATCTACATATCTATCGGTTTTAGACTCTAATAGGGATATGAGCATTGCAATTGCTTCAATGGACATATTTAAAGTCTTAACTAGAGAACATCTAGAACGAAGATCTAAAAGTTTAGAATATGCGCAAGCCATCGTTACAGATACTAATCTAGAAGCTGATACACTTAAATATATTACTAGCTTTAAAGATAAAACAAGAATTATTCTAGATCCTGTATCAACAAAGAAAGCTATGAAAATCGTTGATTTCATTGGTGATTTTCATACTATAAAACCAAACAAAATTGAAGCTGAAGCACTTTCAGGAATAAAAATTTCAAATGAAAATGATTTAACAAGAATTGGAAATTTCTTTTTAGAAAAAGGAGTAGAGAATATTTTTATTTCTTTAGGAAGTGATGGAGTTTTTTACATGAACAAATCAGAAAAAGGATGTATAAAATCTGAAAAGATATCGCCTAAAAATGTCACAGGTGCAGGAGATGCATTAACGGCAGGGATAGCATACGGTATTATTAATGATTTCAGTTTAAAGGAAACTGCAAAATTTGCTGCAGCTACATCTATTATAACGCTGTTAGATAGAAATTCTGTTAGTAAAAATGTTAGTTTAGAAAATATATACAAAACTATTGAGGAGATGAAGTTATGAAAAATTTGAAAAATTATTTAGAAATTAGTGAAGAAGTGAGTACTGCACTTTTAGAGAATAGAGCGATTGTTGCCTTAGAGTCTACAATAATATCGCACGGAATGCCATATCCACAAAACTATGAAACAGCTATAAAAGTTGAAGAGATTATTAGAGAAAATGGTGCAATTCCTGCAACTATTGCAATTATAAATGGAAAATTGAAAGTTGGATTATCTAATGAAGAAATAGAATTACTTGCTAAAGAGGGTCTTAATGTTACAAAGGTAAGTAGGAGAGATATTCCATATGTTGTTGCAAATAAATTAAATGGTGCTACAACTGTTGCCTCTACAATGATTCTTGCAGAACTTGCAGGTGTTAAAATATTTGCTACAGGTGGAATTGGTGGTGCTCATCGTAATGCAGAAACTACTATGGATATTTCAGCAGATCTTGAAGAACTTGCAAATACTAATGTTGCCGTGATATGTGCAGGTGCTAAGTCAATTTTAGACTTATCTCTAACATTAGAATACCTTGAAACTCACGGGGTTCCTGTGCTAGGTTATAAAACTAAAGAGCTTCCTGCATTTTATACAAGAAAAAGTGGTTTTGAATTAGATTATAATATTCAAAGTGCTGAAGAATTTGCAAATATTTTAAATGCAAAATGGTCATTAGGACTTAATGGTGGAGTTGTCATAGCTAATCCTATTCCAGAAGAGTATTCAATGGATTATGATGTAATAACTGTTGCAATTGAGAATGCTTTGATAGAAGCTGAGGAAAAGAATATAAGAGGAAAACAAGCTACCCCTTTCTTACTAGGTAAGATTAAAGAAATTACAGGCGGGTCAAGTCTTGATGCAAATATTGCACTTGTATTCAATAATGCTAAACTTGCATCTCAAATAGCAATTGAATTATGTAAACTTGGATAAAATTTATTTTATAATTTTAAAAACGGCCTATCATTATAGATAGGCTGTTTGCTTATTAATCAGTTTTCTTGTTAAATTATCCTCAGTAAGTGAGATTCCCACTAATTATTTTCAAATAAAATCAATTGACCCCTAATCTTATCATAAAAACTATCTGGGCAAGAAGAAATAATAACATCTATTTTTTTTGATTTGTCTGAGTATTTAATCCCGTAATCATCTACTGTTTTCTCATAGTTCAAGTATAATTTATTTTGAATCTCATTTAAGATATCTTCATTTTCTAATATTTCACCATAGAGTCTATGTATTTCTCCTTCTAAATCAACAAGAACATATTTTTTGAATTCTATAATTTCATCTTCTTCTGTACCAATTCCAGATTCCAATATCTCATCACAATCAACAATGATTGCTTTTTCTTTACTTTCAGAAATGCTTATCAAAGTCGCTACTTTAACAAAGCTTTCAACGGATTCTCTGTATATTCTTATATCTTCATTTATTCCATGGAAAATACATAAAATATTTTCATTATTGTAATATGCTATTTCTTTTATATTAAATAATTTATTAGTCAAACCAATCAACTCCTTCGACCCCTGTAACATATTTTCTATTATTTGATGTAAAAAATTGTGCTATCCATTCGTAAAATTTACCTGATTTATCTGCTTTTGATGGTGAGAGAACTAATTTTATTGGTTCTTTTCTTCTTTCACGTAAATTATTAAGATCAAATGTAACAATTGGTTTTTTAGGGAGATAAAAAAGATAAGCTACAATTCCATTTATGAATGGTATATTTGCTACAATTGCTTGTTCATAAGGTGCACTTATAAATTTTGAAAATGTTTCCGTATAATAGTATCTTCTTTTAACTGGAACATAACTAAATTCGGGATTTTCTTCCCAGTCAGTCTTCGGCAAATCTTTGGTATTTCTTATATCATCATGATCTGGTATCACAATATATCTTTCTACTTTCATTATATTCATCATCTCTATCTCTAATGATCCATCTATATAGTAATATTCTCCTACAACTAACTCAAATTCAAAATCATTTTTGATTTTTTTTATTTCTTCTACTTGAAATTTGTTAAATTTAATTTCCATGTTTTTCATTTTCAATACTGTATTAGTAGGATCTACAACTTGAGTGAAATTTTCTAACTCACTAAATATACTTCCTCCTGCTTCAGTATTTGATCTACCATTTATATTCCCAGTTAAACTATCTGTGTAACCTATTTTAGCTTTATATAACATATTTTACCTCCCTTGAATTAATACGGATTGAGTTTCATCATTTTCTTACTTCCAAAAAATAGTATTGATATGGGAAGTATAAATTCGAAAATAACTATTAATATTAGCAATAAATATTCATTTGTTGATAAATTTATAAATGAATCAAAACTAATAACTATAATTTTTATCCAAGAATATATAGGTGCTAATAAAATTAGAAATGAAAATAATAGAATTATCTTCTTGTAGCAAAACAAATATATTATATACCCTAAATTTCCTAAAATTATCACTATAGGGAATCCATATATATCCAAAATTTATCCTCTTGAATATAAAAATTTATTTATTGTAATTAGGACAAATGCAAATATAGTATTTACTATAACTACTCCTATTAAACTTAAATTCATGATTTTTGCTATTTTTTCATTGCTTACTCTCTGCACTTTAAAGATAATCTTCCTCCTTATTTAGCCCCTATCTCTTCTCATAATATGCATATGTGAAATCAGTTATGCTTGTAATTGGTCTTCTAATTATATTTTTTATATTTTTATTTATATAATGATTTTCTACAGAAAAATATAGAGGTGAAATTACTGCTTCGTCTATTAATATTCTTTCTGCTTGTGATGCAAATTTATCTCTCTCTAAACTTCCTTGCATTTCTCCTATTCTCTTAACAATATCATTGTACTCTTTCTTTGACCATGAAGTTGTTATTTTCTCTTTTGAATCTTCTTTAAACCATCTATTCAAGTATGTTGTAACATCATCATATTTAGGACTCCATGTGTTTAGTACTATATCATAGTCACCTGCTCTTGTACGCGCAAGTCTATCTTTAAATGACACTACTTCTACTTTAACTTCGATACCTAATTTAACCCTTAGTTCCTCTTGAATAAACTGAATTTCTCTTCTTTCTGGTTCAGAATTCGCCGATAACAACCTTATTGTAAGTTTATTTTTACCTAACTCATTCAATGCTTCATTATATAGTTTTTTACCTTGTTCTACATCATTATCTTTAAAGTACTCAATATCAGGATATTCATTTCTAAACTTACCGTTATATCCAGATATAACATTACTTATAATTGATTTTGCTATTGTTGATCCATCTTTTTTGATTTCATTAACATACTTTGCTCTATCTATTACTAATGAAATTGCTTTTCTTAGTTTTATATTTTTCAGATTATCATTGTACACATTAAAGTCCAAATACCAAATACGTCCATTTATATAAGTATCTAATGTCCCATCTTTTTTATACTCGTTTAATCTGTAATTTTCTACTCTAGACATATCAATTTCACCATTTTTTATCATCGTATCAGTTGCTTTAAAATCTTCTATAACTGTATACTTTATTCGTGGTATCTTTATATTTTTTGCATTCCAGTAATTTTCATTTTTATCCAAAATTATTTCCGTATCACTTAATTTCGTGATTTTATATGGCCCATTAAAAAGAAAACCTTTAATATCAATAGAAAAGTTCTTCCCTGACTCTTTATAGAAGCTTTCTTTTATTGGTGCACTTATAGGTAATGTTAGAATATATTTGAAATACGGAGTTGCTCTTTCAAGGTCAATCTTAAGTGTTTGCTCATCTATTGCATTTACACCTAACTCTACACCTACACCTTTTACATTATAATACTTTTCAGCATTTTTTATAGGAAATAACATTTCTGAGTATTGCGCTGCTACTTTATCATCCAACGCTCTTTTTATCCCAAATACAAAATCATTTGCTGTAATTTTTGTTCCATCGCTCCATTTTGCATTATTTCTTATTTTAAATGTTATACTCTCATTTGTTTCACTAACTATTTCTGCAACTCCACCAGTTATATTACCTTTCTCATCCAATCTTAGTAAACTTTCATAAATTGTAGAGTCTACTTGTAAAGATATCAATTCATTGAATAAATGTGGATCTAGTGATTGAGGTATTAACCCTAAATTATAGATTATTGTTTGCTCTTCAATTTGTTGCTTCTTGTTTGCGTTATACATACTATATGTAAATAAGCCAAATACTCCAAGTATTAATAGTAATATCAGTATTTTTATTTTTTTATTCATTAAAATAAACTCCCTATCCAATCTTTAAGTTTTGATATTGTATCATCTTTCTTTTCCTTTATTGCTTGTTTGGCATCATCTTTAATATTATCTACTTGCTCATTTATATCTTTTTCTATAGAATCTTTTAATTTTGCTAATTCCTTACCATATTTATCCATACTTTTTGTAACAACTTTATCTATATCTTTTGAATATTTAGAAATAAATTCATTTGTAAAATATTTTTCAGCATCTATTTTACCATCTTTCGTATATTCTAATTCTGATATTGTTTGTTTTCTTTTTTCTTTTGTTTTACCTTCTTTATTTTGTTGTATTGCAACAACTTTTGCTTTAGCAAGATTTGATTTTTCTAATTCATCTTTAGCAACTTGAACCATAATTGCTCTCATTTCTTTCTTTAGAACTTCTTCAGGTACTTTTATTGCTATTTCTTGTTGATCATTAGCGCTATCTTTATGGTTCCCAATCACTTCATATTTAATTTCTTTATTCCCATTTGTATTATCTTGTTCTACAGTTTCAGTTTGATTTGCAACACTTTCCACAGGTTGGCTAGTTTGTACCTGTATTTTACGTTCCTCACCACCATCAGTATCATTCCATATGAAAAAAGATGTTCCAAATGTTGATACTAATAACAATATCATTGCATTTGCTCTCCATTTGCCACTTTTTTTATGATCTTCTTCCCATTTCTGAAGTTCCTCTTCTGAAAGTTTCTTTCTTGATTTCTTATCTATTATTATGCAAATAACATAGTAAATTCCATAAGTTATTGTTGCTAATAAAAGTAATATAAATATTTGTAACATGTAATTACCTCCATTTTATAAGTATTTCATTATCTCTTCTGTTTTATTCGTTCTTTCCCATGGTAAATCAATATCTGTTCTTCCAATATGCCCAAATGCTGCTAAATCTTGATATTTAAACTTAGGGCTTCTTAATTCCAAAGAAACTTCTATTCCTCTAGGAGTTAAGTCGAAAACTTTTGATACAATTTCAGCAATTTTTATTTCATTATATTGAGATGTTCCAAATGTATCTACTTTTATAGATGTCGGCTCAATTACTCCAATAGCATATGAAAGTTGTACTTCACATTTTGTAGCAATTCCTGCTGCAACTATATTTTTTGCAACCCATCTTGCTGCGTATGCTGCTGATCTATCAACTTTAGAAGGGTCTTTTCCTGAAAATGCTCCTCCACCATGTCTAAAAAAACCACCATAAGTATCAACTATTATTTTTCTTCCCGTAAGTCCCGCATCTCCATGCGGCCCACCAATTACGAATCTACCTGTAGGGTTAATATGGTATTTTTTTACATCTTCTATGTTTAAGTTGTATTTTTGCAATACTGGTTTTATTACCAATTCTTTTACATCGTTTACTATTTGTTCTTGTGTTACATCTTCATTATGTTGAACTGACAATACTATCGTATCAACATACTCAACATTTTTTCCTTCAGAATCATATGCTAATGTAACTTGAGACTTTGCATCCGGTCTTGCCCACGATAATGTTTTATTTCTTGTTAATATTGTTAACAATCTTATTATTTCTCTAGACAATGTCACTGCTAATGGCATTAATTCTGGTGTTTCATTTACTGCACCACCAAACATTATTCCTTGATCTCCTGCACCTCCAGTGTCAACACCCATTGCAATATCTGGTGATTGAGCATGAATAGTATTCATTACACCACAGTCAGGGTCAAATCCCATTCCTTGTTTGTATCCTATTTCTTCTATCTTTTCTCTAACTATTTTCTGTATGTCAATATATGTTTCTGTTGTTATTTCTCCACCTACTATTACTAGTCCTGTTGTTGCAAATGTTTCACATGCTACTCTAGATTTAGAATCTTTTTCTAAGCATGCATCTAAAACTGAATCTGATATTTGATCACATATTTTGTCTGGATGTCCCGGTGAAACAAATTCAGATGTAAAAAATACATTTTTTTTCATTTTATCTTTCCTCCTTATTTTATTAAAGCATAAATTATCTTATAAAATAAAAAAACTCTTCCACGTTTTGCGTTGAAAAGAGATGATTAACTTCTTATCTTCGCATTATATGCACAGGATTTAGCACCTTTTGTTCTGTATTGCTACAGTTACACGGTTGCTGGATGATTAACGGGCCTGTCCCTACCATCACTCTTGATAAGTTTCATATTCTATTGTAACGTTATTGTATATCTTTTGCTTATTTAAGTCAATTGTTATTTCTAACCATTTACAATATATATTGAATTTTATAAAATATATAACTTTTAATAATTAATTATTTTTGAAAAACGTGTTATTATGATTTTAGTAAATAACTACTAATTAGTATTATTATGCCTTTATATAATAATATTCTATATTGTGTTATATCAAAATAATCTATGTAACATCACTTTAAAAAGCACTTTAAAGATATAAGATCATAGCATTATTTAAGATATTAATTCTATTTATAACTAATTAGAGGTATTTAACTCAATATTTAAACAAATGGAGGGATTTTTATGAGAAAGATTTTAAAAGTATTACCAAAACATATGGCTTTATTACTTATATTTTTAACTATAGGTATCAGCTCTTTTGCTGAGGGAGAAGCAGTTAAGTTAGACACTGGAAACACTGCTTGGGTTATTGTTGCTGGAGCAATGGTATTCTTTATGACACCAGGGTTAGCATTCTTTTACGGAGGAATGGCAAGAAGATCAAGTGTATTACACACTATGATGAAAAGTTTTTTAGCAATTGGAATAGGTGCAATCGTGTGGATTGTAATTGGATACACAATCACATTTGGACCTAACGGAAATGCATTTTTAGGTTCTATGAAATTTCTAGGCCTTTCAGGAATGACACCAGATTTACTTGAACCAACTGGTATTCCTACTCTTATCTTTGTATTTTTTCAAGGAGCATTTGCCGTTATAGCAGTTGCGCTTATAAGTGGTGCAATAATTGAAAGAACAAAATTTGCTTCTTACTTAGTATTTATTATTTTATGGCTTATATTAGTTTATTCTGTAACAGCTCATTGGGCTTGGTCATCAGATGGATGGTTATTTAAAATGGGTGTTCTTGATTTAGCAGGTGGAACAGTAATTCATATAAGTGCTGGAGTATCAGCAGTTGTTGCTGCTCTTATCATTGGACCTAGATCTAAAAAAGAAAATGGTCCACATAATATTCCTTACGTTTTATTAGGAACAGGAATTTTATGGTTTGGTTGGTTTGGATTCAATGCAGGTTCTGTATTAGCTGCTAATGGTGTCGCAGCACTTGCTGTAATGACAACATTTGGTGCTAGTGCAACCGGATTTGTTACTTGGTTAATTTGGGATGCAATCAAAGGAAAAAAACCTAGTGTTGTTGGAGCTGCTATTGGTGCAGTTATTGGACTAGTTGCAATTACTCCAGCTGCAAGTTTTGTCACTCCAATAGTATCTTTATTTATTGGATTTGCTTCTGTAACAACAAGTTATTGGATTTTACTTTCAAAAGAAAAATTACCATTTGATGATGTATTAGATGTATTTGCTTGTCATGGTATTGGTGGAATAGTAGGTGCTCTTTTAACTGGTGTTTTCGCATTTACAACAGGTTCAGGAAATCCTTCAATGATAAAACAAGTCGGTATACAATTTGTTGGTATATTTTCAATCATTATATATGCATCAATTATGACTGCTATTATACTTTATGCAGTAAAAGCAATCTTCGGATTAAGAATAGATCAAGTTGGTGATGAGAACTTCAATTATAGTATTGATGAAATCATTCATGGTGAGTTAGGTTATGGAGAATTCACTAAGATCAAAAAAGCTGAAGAAGATGCTAACTTATAATTTTAAAAATTTTACACTATATATAAAGGCGTCTCACTTGAGACGCCTTTTATTATATTATAGGGGTTGATGAATAAATTATTTCTGAATTCCAGGATATGCCCATATTCCAGAAGCTCTTCCTAAATCTCTGAATATTACTAATCTTTCTTTCGCTGTTACAGCCATTGCTTCTTCAATTGATTTGTAATCTAAATAAACAAAATTCTCTACCGTTGTTTCCATTCCTGCATTTGATATTGCTTCTTCAAATATTGTTTTCGCTCTTCTTATATGACTTGCACTTGTTATTAAAATTATATTTTTAGCATTGTTTACTTTTAAGATTTCCACTGAATTTAATGCATTGTCTACTGTATCTTTTGATTTGTCTTCCGGAATGATTCTATTCGCATCTATCCCTTTCTCAATTAGCCATTTTTTCATTAGATATGATTCTGTTACTCCTGATTTTTGTACTCCACCCGATACAATAATCTTCGCATCAGGATTTGCAATTGCTGCTAAATATGTTTGATCTAATCTCTTTATTAATGTTTCATGCATTGTTCCATCAGAATTTAGAGCATACCCTAGTGTTACTATAAAGTCTTTTTCTTTTGGTGATTCAACATAGTTCAATACTAAACTTGTATTTCTTTCTGCATTTTCAAATTTTTTCAAATATGCTTCTATTTTATTTGGAAATTTCTCTTTTAAGGCTTTTATTGTTTGATCATACATTTCTGTTTTATCTGAAACTTTGGCATACATTGCTTTTAGTATTCTTGCTTCAAAATTATTCTTGTCCAGTTTCACAATTCCATCATATGTTGCAATTGCTTCATCAATTTTACCTTGAATTATTTGAGTCGACGCAATAGAGAATCTCAAATCTAATCTTTGTGGATCTAACGCACTAGCTTTCTTAAATGCTTCCTCTACTACATCATACTTACCTTTAAGAGTGATTCCTTTAAAAAATTCATTTTCAACTTTTTTAAGATCTCCTCCATTCCAATAATAATAAATTCCGGTTTGAACTAATTCATTAATTTCTCTTTGCTTATCAAATTTCGTTTGTTCAGCAAGAGTGAATACAGACATTACTATTAAAAGTAATGAAATTAGCATTTTTTTCATGATAGTACCTCCTATGTTTTATTCAATTCGATTATACATCGATTTTTTTGAATTATCAAGTGCATTAATGAATTTATTTTTTTAATTTTAGAGCAATAAAAAAGAATCTCCATTATTAGAGATTCATTTTTATATTAATTTAATGAATTTTGTTCGATAGTTTTTATTACTTTTTTAGTATATAAATATGTAAATAGTGCTGCTGACCATGTTGCTATAAATATTGCCCACCAAATCCCAATTTCTCTCATATTTAATAACTGGCCTAATATAAATATTAATATCATTGGTGCGATGAACTGTCTATACGCCCCGACATACATACCTAAATTAGGTTTTTTTAATCCTTGTAACACAGCAATAGATACCGATATTAGAACATATGCAAAGTATACCCATGCATCAATATACAAGTATTTCAGACCTTCTCTCATTACATCTGCATCTTTTGTGAATATTAAGAATAATTGTTTCCCAAATATGATAGAAAAGATCGTACCCAACAATGTTATTACAAGTCCATATTGAAGTATTTTATTATAAATTTGTTTTACTCTTTGTATATTCCCTGCACCATAATTTCGCCCTACTAAAGTCATTGCTGCAACACTAAATCCTAATGTTGGTAACAATGCTAATTGTTCTATTCTCATTGCTGGTCCGTATCCTGCTAAAACATCTGAATTTCCTAATCTTTTGATTGCATTCATAATTACAAACATACCCATAACCATTGTAGCCATATTTAAGCTTGCTGGAATTCCTTGTCTAAGAATCTCTCTTATATTTTCAGATTTCATCTTGTAGTCTGATTTTTTAAGATTTTTTACTAAATCTATTTTATTTACTTTTATATATAGATATACGAATGTTATCATTTGTGATATTACTGTTGCTATTGCAACACCAGCTGTTCCAAAATTAGGAAGGATTCCTCCAACACCTAAAAATAATGGATCTAGTATGATATTTATAACAACCGTTATTAAAAGTATCTTTGTGAATGATATTGTGTCACCTTGTGACTGTAAAATTGAATTATATACTCCAGTTACTATAAAGAATACTATTCCCATTGTGAGTACATTCATATATTGAAGTGTTCCTGCATAAAAGTCTTCTGTACTTACTATCTTAACTAAAAACGGCATTACTAAAAATGCTACTATTGTTAAAAATAGAGAGAATAGAAATGCAAATACTATTCCATTACCTGCATATTCTTTTGCTTTTTTTTCATCCCCACTCCCAAGTGATGTTGATATTAGTACGTTAACACCTGTTCCAATACCACTTCCTAATGCTAAAAATATAAAGAATAGAGGAAACGAAGCAGTTAATGCGCCTAGTCCATTCTTCCCTAATATATTTCCTGCAAAATATGTATCTGTGAAATTAAACATTGAGTTAAAAAACATCCCTAGACTTGCTGGGATTGAAATATTCTTTATTAATTTACTTATTGGATCATTTAGAAAATCCATTTCTTTTGGTTTTAGAAACCTTAGTAATTTTTCCATATATTGTTGCTCCATATCTCTATTTTATTTACATAAATAAAAATTATTCAGCTGTAAATTTAAGTGTTATTTCTTTATCTCCTAAATTAAGTTGCTTTAATTCTACTTCTGCATTCTTAAAAATTCTTTTTGATGCTTTTGTGCTATCCTTTTCAGCATGTTTATCTGATAAATATACTACTTTTTTAATTCCAGATTGAACAATTGCTTTCGCGCATTCATTGCAAGGAAATAATGAAACATAAATAGTACAACCTTTTAGTGATTTTATACTATTTAATATTGCATTTAACTCTGCATGAACAACATACGGATATTTTGTATCTAAGTACTCTCCAGTTTTATCCCAAGACAAATCATCGTCTGAACTACCCATCGGAAAACCATTATATCCTATTCCAATTATTTTTTTATCTTCATCTACAATGCATGCTCCAACTTGTGTTGATGGATCTTTGCTTCTAAGTGCTGACAAAAATGCAATTCCCATAAAATATTCGTCCCATGATAAGTAATCTATTCGTTTTTCCATATGATTCACCTCTTTTTTATTCTTGTATAATACTCTCAACTTCGCCATCTATGAATCTTGTCTGTATTATATCACCCTTTTGTAATCCTTTTCCGCTTCTTACTACTTTTCCATTCTTTCTTGTTAATGTGTATCCTTGTTTCAATATTTCATCAATTGAATACTTAGAAATTATTGCTTTTTTATATTCAATACCACGCTTTTCTGATAATATAGATTCAGTTATCATTTTACTTAACAAGCTTTCTTTTACTTCTAATTGATTTTTCTTAAGTGCTATGTTCTCTTGTAAATCTAATCTATTAAATCTTGCTTTTACTATTTCAAATTTTTCAGAAAATTTCTCTACTTTATATTTAAGTTCTTTATTTAATTGTGCTTCTTTATGTATAAGCTCCATCTTTTTATCAGTAATCTTTGTCATAAAGTTTCTTAGATAGTAACTTTCCTTTTGTCTTTCTATATCTTTTTTCATAATATTAAGTTTGTTTTGCAAAAACTTATTTAATGTGTTTTTCCTACTGTCTAACTCAGCTATTAAATCTGATTTCAATGGAATTAATATCTCTGCTGCTTGAGTTGGTGTCGCTGCTCTTCTATCTGCAACTAAATCTGATATCAAATTATCAATTTCATGACCTACAGCTGATATAATTGGCAATTCTGACCTATATATTGCCTCTATTACAGGCTCTTCATTAAAGGCCCATAAATCTTCAATACTTCCTCCACCTCGACCTACAATCAACAAGTCCAGATCTAATTCTCCATTTGCATTCACTTTATTGAAATAATCAATTGCATGTTCTATTTCTTTTGCTGACCCAACTCCTTGTACTTTTGTTGGATATAAATATATATTAACATTTTTATATCTTTTATGAGTTGTATTTATAATATCTCTTATCGCTGCTCCTGTTTCTGCTGTAACAGCGCCAATATTAATAGGTATTCTAGGAAATTCTTTTTTTATACTACTATCAAAGTATCCTTTTTCTAGATATTTTTTCTTTGTTTCTTCTAATTTTTCGTAAAGTGATCCCAATTTATTGGCCTTCTCTAATGAATCTGCAATTATCTGATATGATCCAGTTTGTTCGTATAGTGAAGCATTTCCAACAATTTTTACTTGATCTCCTTCTTTTAAGTCAGAAGGGACTCCTTTATATAAGTATTTGAAAATAGCACATTTTACAGTAGATTTGTCATCTTTTAATGTAAAGTAAAGATGTCCTGATTTGTAATATGTGACATTCGATAATTCTCCTTGTATATGAAGGTTTTTAAATGTCATTGTTCCTTCTAAAAATTGTTTTACTGCTTTATTTATCTCACTTACTGTAAATATAGTTGCACTCATAGTTGAACCCCTTTATCCTAATTTCTCCTCATAAACATCTTTATTAAACCCAACAATAACCGTCGATTCTTGAACTAATAGAGGTCTTTTTAGTAGCATCCCATTTGATGCTAGTAATTCTAATTTTTGTTGTAAATCCATCTCTTTAAGCTTATCCTTTAGATTAAGCTCTCTATAGACTAACCCTGATGTATTAAATAATTTCTGTACATCTAATTTACTTTTTTTATAGATCTCTTCTACTTCTTTATATGTCAAATTCGAATCCACAATATGCTTTTTACTATATGGAATCCCCTTTTCATCTAACCATTTCATTGCTTTTTTACATGTGTTACATGTTGGATAATAATATACCTTCATTGCCATAACCCCTATCATTGATCGTATTTTCTTTATTGTTATAATTCTAACATTAATTTTTTCAATTGTGCCATTTTATCTCTTTTTCTTATTGCTTCTTCAAAATTAAGCTCTTCAGCTAATTTTTTTATTTCTTTTTCCAATAATTTTATTTCTTTTTCTATATCTTTTACACTGTTATACTCATTTCTAATATTATTGACATCATCTTCTACAATGATTTCATAATTGACAAGCGATTCTGAAATTTCACTAATAATATTCCTAGGATCTATATTGTTTATTCTATTGTACTCTACTTGCACTTCTCTACGTCTATCAACTTCATCCATTGCAACTTTCATTGAATCAGTTACTTTATCAGCATAAAGAATAACTTTTCCTTCAATATTTCTTGCTGCTCTACCCATCGTTTGTATAAGGGATCTTCTAGATCTCAAATACCCTTCTTTATCCGCTTCTAGTATTGCAACTAAAGACACTTCTGGTATATCGAGTCCTTCTCTTAGTAAGTTTATTCCTACTAAAACATCAAATTCACCTTTTCGTAGACCTCTTATTATTTCTATTCTTTCTAGTGTATCTATATCAGAATGCATATATTTTACTTTGATTCCATATTCTAAATAATAATCCGTCAATTCTTCAGCCATTTTTTTCGTAAGTGTTGTAACTAATACTCTTTGGCCTTTTACTGTTCTCATTTTGATTTCATCCATTAAATCATCTATTTGATTTTTTGAAGGTTTTATTGTTATTTCAGGCTCAATTATTCCTGTTGGTCTCACTAGTTGTTCAATTACTTCACTCTTGGATTGATTTAACTCATAATCACCTGGTGTTGCTGAAATATAAACTACTTGTGGCACTTTTAAAAAGAATTCATCAAATTGTAGTGGTCTATTATCAAATGCAGATGGTAATCTAAATCCATTTTCTATTAATGATGACTTCCTAGCTCTATCTCCTTTGTACATTCCATTTATTTGTGGAACAGATATGTGAGACTCATCTAGAAAAACTACTAAATCATCTGGAAAATAATCTATTAAAGTATCTGGTGCTTCTCCTTCATTTTTACCTGTTAAATATCTAGAATAATTCTCTACACCCTTACAATAACCTATTTCTGCAATCATTTCTAAATCATATTCTGTTCTTTGTTTTATTCTTTGAGCCTCTAGTAACATGTGTTTCTTCTCAAAATAAGTTATTCTTTCTTTCAGCTCATCTTTTATACTATTAAACATAACTTCAGAATCTTCCGTAGATAAATAATGTGTTGCTGGCATTATTGTAATTCTTTTAATTTCTCTTATTTTCTGACCTGTAAGCGTATTAATTTCCGATATATCTTCCAAATCATCACCAAAAAATTCAAATCTGTACCCTGTATCTTGATATGAAGGATGTAAATCTATAACATCCCCTTTAACTCTAAACTTTCCACGCTCAAATGCTATATCATTTCTCTCATATCTCAACGAAATTAATCTATGTATCAATTCATTTCTGTCAAATCCAGTTTCAAGATCTATTGGTATAGAACGTTTCTTATATGCTTCTGGAGATCCCAATCCATATATTGCAGAAACTGATGCAACAATTATTACATCTCGTCGGTTAAGTAGAGCCGCTGTAGCCGCATGTCTCAATTTATCAATTTCATCATTTATTGATGAATCTTTCTCAATATATGTATCAGTAACTGCTACATAAGCTTCAGGTTGATAATAATCATAGTACGAAACAAAATATTCTACAGCATTTTCAGGAAAGAACTGTTTATATTCATTATACAGTTGTGCCGCTAATGTTTTATTTGGAGCCATTATTAGTGCAGGTCTATTTAATTTTTCTATTACATTTGCAACAGTAAAAGTCTTCCCAGATCCCGTAACACCTAATAATATTTGATCTGAAATCCCATTCTCTATATTATCCACTATTTTTTCAATGGCTGCTGGTTGATCCCCTGTTGGCTGAAATTTTGATACTATTTTGAAATCCATCTATATCATCCTTTATTATTTTTGAGTACCCTTCTATTTTATCACAAATACTTGTTTTTTAAAAATATATTTTATTTAGTACAATTTGACTTTTCTTCTTACAACAAGTATACTTTTCATTACATACTACGGAGGTGATCACTATTTTTAATTTAGACATAACTACACTAATCCTTTTTGCATTTTTACTGTTCTCTGCAGGATTTGTAGATGCAATTGGTGGCGGTGGTGGACTGCTCTCAGTTCCAGGATACTTATTAACCGGTCTTCCAATACACACAGTTTTTGGAACAAATAAATTTGCTGCATCAGTCGGTACTGGTGTTAGTTTCTTACAATTTTTGAAGCACAACAAGATGCATTTAGGACTCCTTAAATATTTAGCACCTATGTCATTTTTAGGCGCTATTTTAGGTGTTACTACTTTGCAATTTGTAAATCCAAGTTTTTTGAAAATTATAATTCCATTTCTTATTTTAGTTGTGGGTTCATATACATTATTTAATAAATCATTAGGAAACGAGAGTAATTACAAACATCCGAAAAGAAATGTCTTAATAAAAGGGATGTTTTTTACACTTGCAATTGGATTTTATGATGGATTTTTCGGACCAGGAACAGGAAGTTTCTTCATATTGATGTTAATTAAACTATTTGATGTTGATTTTGTTGAAGCTGCAGGAAATACAAAAATGCTTAATCTAATTTCTAATATAACATCTTTAATTATATTCCTTTTTAGAGGTCAAGTATTTTTACCACTTGCAATACTTGGGAGTGTCTTTAACTTAGCAGGAGCATTTCTTGGAAGTCACTTTGCAATAAAAAAGGGCACTGCATTTATTAAGCCAGTTTTCATTTCAATTTCTTTCATTGTCGCATTTAAGATGCTATACGAACAGTTTTTAGTGAAATAAAAAAGAAGGGATTCATAAATCCCTTCTTTTTATTACTATAATCTTTCCTTTACTAATGCTTTCAAATATCTATATTCATTATGCCACTTACCATCATAATATGTGCTTTTATCTATTCTTGCAAACTTTTCAAATCCCATTTTATTATAGAATCTCTGACCTTTTTTATCAAAATCAAATATTCCAGCCTCTATGTATTTAAAACTAATTTCATTTAATAAGTTTTCAAACATCTTAAATGTTGTTTCCAATATTGCTGTTTTTAAATACTTCTCTTTAAATCCAACAAATATGAATGCTGTATCTTTTTTATTTGATTTTAAAAATTTATAATCTTTCTCCCATGATAGAAATCCTATCATTTCTTCATCATTGTAAACTACATAAAGTTTTTTACTTCTATTTTGATCATAGCTTTCTTTTATTTCTTTTGCTCTAGTTTCTTTCAAAATTCCGGCTGATTGGTTTGCTATTAAATTATTTAAATTTTCATTTTGTACATCTTCTACAAAGATATACTCCTCTAATTTCGATACTTTCTCTATTTTTAACATAATACCACTACCAAATTACAAATATAAACAAATAGTTTCATTTATTAGTTATTTCAAATATGGCCCTTCCATTAATTTTGATGTAATTCCTTTAGGATTTTCTAATAGTGAACTATAACTGAAAAATATGCTCCCCTTTACTTCTGGAAATATTCGATTAAATTCTACTTGAGAAACCAATTCATTATCATCTTGCCATTCTTTTACTTTATATGCTGCTTGTCCAATATATAAATCTGTTTTTGTTTTCTTTGCTTCATCACTCCACCATTCAACTAATGTATCATAATCTGCAAGGCTGAATCCTTGATTCCAATATATTTGTGGTGCAACGTAATCTACCCAACCTTCGTCCATCCAATGAACTATATCCGCATACAAATCATCATAATTTTGGACTCCTGCTTTTGTTGCAGAACCATTAACTGGATCAGTGCTTTTATTTCTCCATACTCCAAATGGGCTTATTCCAAATTGTACATTTGGTTTTGCTTTCTTTATTTCAGTAGATAATTTTTCTATAAGTCTATTAACATTATCACGTCTCCAATCTCCAACATTATAGAACTTTTTCCCATACTGCGAATATGTTGACTGATCTGGATATTCTTGATCTTTAACTTTATATGGATAGAAATAGTCATCCATATGTACTCCATCAATGTCATAATTATTAACTACTTCCATAATTTCATCAACTACATAGTCATCAACACCTGGTTCACCCGGATTCAAATATAATTTACCTCCATATTTAATCATCCACTTAGGTTTTGAAAATGCTATATTATCTTTTGATAACTTTGTCGTATCTGTTGTTATCCCTACTCTATATGGATTAAACCACGCATGGAATTCAATTCCTCTTTTATGTGCTTCATCAACCATAAATTTAAGTGGATCATATCCAGGATCTTTACCTTGTGTTCCTGTCAAGTAAGCCGACCAAGGCGCATATTTAGAAGGATAAAATGAATCTGCAGCTGGTTTTATTTGAACTACAACAGCATTCATATTCCATTTTTTTACATTTTCTAATATTTCTATAAATTCTTGTTTTTGTTCTGATATACTAAGCCCTTTTTCTGATGGCCAGTCAATATTTCCAACACTTGCAACCCATACTGCACGAAATTCTTTTCTTTCAATACTATTAACACTATTAACAACTTCTACTTTCTTATTTTCTTTCTTATTTTCTTTAGCTTCTATAAAACTTGTAAAAATCATTGTAAATAGTATTACTAGAACTAATTTCAACTTCATATTTCACCTCTAATACTCTTATATTTTATTTTTTATAATTCCTATTCCATCACCGAATGGAAGTAGTACAAAATTCTTATTTTCATTTAACTCTTCAATAAACACTTTTAACCTAGTAACTATTGTTTTATATCTCTTTGGAATATCTTCGCTTTCAAGTGTAACCATCCCACGAAATAATAGATTATCAATAAACATTATACCATTTTCTGACAAAATAGGAAATAACAATTTAAAAAAGTTCCTATACTGACCTTTTGCTGCATCCATAAATATAAAATCATATTTTTTGTTAAGATCATATAATTTTGGTATCTCTTCTAATGCATCACCTAATATAAGATTATTTTTACCATTAAGTAAGTCCATTTTTTTAAAATTATTAACTGCTTCCGAATATCTGTTTTCGTCAATTTCTATCGACATGAAATTCCCTTTGTTTTCTGCTGCTGCTTGTGCTAAAAAGATTCCTGAATACCCTGTTGCTGTACCTATTTCTAATATATTGGAAGATTTCTCACTTCTAGCTACGAATAACATATATTTTAGAACATCTCTCGTTATTATAGGTACTTTATTCAATATTGCTTCATTTTCTATAGCTAATATTCGCTCATCCTCTATTTCAAACAAGTTTTGTGCAAATTTTGTTGCTAATTCAAAATTTTCTATCATTAGTTTATAACACCTCACTCTTTTATACATCTTTTTATTATCTTATTATTTTATTATAAGTTCTCGCCTAGTCTAAATATTGGTAGCATGACAGACAGAACTATTACACCTATTATCATCGCTATGAATATTATTGATATCGGCTCTAATAATTTCAAAAACAGTCGTACATTTCCACTAACTCTTTCGTAATAAATATTCTTTAATTGCTCGAAACAGTATGGTAAGTTACCTGTCTTTTCTGCTATTCTTAAATAACTTCTATATTCTATATCAAATATTTCAGATTCCTTGAATGCTTTCTCTATACTATTTCCTTTTTCTATTTTTGAAATGATTTTATTGATTTCTTCTTTTATATAATTATTTCTTGTTTTACACACTATTTTCAAAGATTTTATAAAATCTACATTTGAAATTGTAAGTGTGTATAGCTCTTGCGAAAACTTTAATAAAAATATTTTTTTGTTAATTTTACCAAATATCGGTAGTTTGAAAATATATTTATCAAAATTGATAACCTTTTTCTTTTTCATTATATAAAAAGATGAAACTATTATTATCAATATAACCCCAATATGGATAGAATATTTATCTGTAATCTCACTCATTTTAATAGTCATTCTTGTTAATTTTGGAAGTTCTTGGTTCATGTCTTTATACACTTCCACAAATTTTGGAACTACTACTTTTAATAATATAAATACTATTATTATTGATGTTACTATAACTGTAACAGGATAAATAGTAAGGCTTATAACTTCTTTTCGTACATTTGCCTCAAACTCATATTTTTCATAAAGAGTCTTAAATATTAGTGGCAATTCTCCTGTTTCTTCACCTATTTTGATTAAATTTAGAAAATCTTCATCAGTGCTGATCAGTGAAAATGATTTTTCAAGTTTCTCACCTTTTTTTACAGCGCTTTTTACTCTCTTTATCCTTTTTAAAAATTCTTTATTGAAACTGTATTCAATGATTTCCAGTGCTTCTATCAAATTAATATTTGCATATAATAAATGATAGAGATTTCTTACGAATTCTCTAATTTCTTTTTTTGCCATTTCGTCCCCCCCAGTTTGAAATACAAAATTTTATTAAATTATTTTTTTTCTAATAGTATTACACAATATGATTTCATGCCTTCCATCGATCCCGTAAATCCTAAATTCTCCTCAGTTGTTGCTTTGACGCTCACGCAATCTATATCTATGTTCATATTACTTGCTAAGTTTTCTCTAATTTCATCAATAAATGGTCTCAATTTAGGCTTTTGAGCAACTATTGTTGCATCAACATTTACTATTTTATAGCCCTTTTCTGACATTACATTTAATATTTCATTCAATAACAGTATGCTATCCGCATCTTTATATTTAGGATCTGTATCTGGAAAGAATTTCCCTATATCGCCCAATGCTAATGCCCCAACTATAGCATCCATAATTGCATGTGTTAGAACATCTGCATCTGAATGTCCATCTAACCCAAGTTCAAACGGTATCTTAACACCGCCTAATATCAAATCTCTGTTTTGTGCATAACGATGAACGTCATAACCTTGTCCTATTCTCAACATTGTAATTCCTCTTTCTATTATTAAAAAACACAAGGCTTATAATCATAAGCCTTATTGTATAATTTATTTATTGTTTTCCATTGCTAATTTCCCTAATGCAAACGAACCTATAAATCCAGCATAATCACCTAATCCAGGATAAATAATATAGTTTTCTATATCTTCTAAAATTTCTTTTTTATCAACATATCCATTTAACATTTCTTTTACATTTTTATGAATTAATGGGAACAATTGTTTTTGTTTCATTACTCCACCACCCATTATTATTTTCTCTGGTGATAATATTAATATATAGTTTACTAACGCTTGAGATAAATAATATGCTTCCATTTCCCATACTCTATTATCTTCCGCTAATTCGATTCCTTTTTTACCCCATCTTTTTTCAATTGCTGGCCCTGCTGCCATTCCTTCTAAACAATCGCCATGAAACGAACATGTCCCTTCGAATGCATCTTCTGGATGTCTTTTTACAGATATGTGACCCATTTCAGGATGTGTAAGTCCTTGTAACATTTTACCATCAACTGTTGCTCCTGCTCCAATTCCAGTACCTACTGTTATATACATTACATTCTTAAATCCTTTACCTGCTCCCCACCATGCTTCTGCTAATGCAGCTCCATTTACATCAGTATCAAATTCCATTGGAACATCAAAGTGTTTCTTTAGTTCTCCAATAAGATTATAATCGCTCCAATATGCTTTTGGTGTTTTTGTTATGTGTCCGTATGTTTTTGATCCTTTTATTGGATCTATTGGACCGAAACTTCCTACACCCATTACATCAAATTTTTTGTCTTTGAAGTACTCTATCACTTTTTTCATTGTTTCTTCCGGAGTTGTTGTTGGGATACTTACTTGATCAATTATATTTCCATTCTCATCACCTAAACCACAATTAAATTTTGTTCCTCCTGCTTCAACTGCTGCCATTATTGCCATTTTTTATCCTCCTATTATTTATCAATTTTACTCATTATTTCATTATAAAATTTTACAATTTCCTCTTTTGTTGTGACTGCAGTTCCTATTTTACTTACGACTATTCCTGATGCGGTATTTCCTATTTTTGCTGCTTCTGACCATGTTGCTCCCGCTGCTGCTGCTAATGTAAATGTTGAGATAAATGTATCTCCTGCTCCTGTCACATCAAATACTTCTTGTGCAACCGTTGGCACTCGTTCGTGTTTATCTGTAAATATTGATAATCCTTCTTCACTTCTTGTTAAGAGTAGACATTCAAGTCCTAACTCTTCTTTTGCATTCATCATCTTATCTATTAAGTCTTGTTCATTTGAGAATTTAGAAAGTCCCAAATAATCAAGTACCTCTTTTCTATTTGGCGTTATTGATGTAGCTCCTATATAATTCTTAAAATTTTGTGGTTTTGGATCTACTACTACTATTTTATTATTCTCTTTTGCTATTTTTATTATTTCTTTTGCAACATACTCTGTTATCAGTCCTTTGTTATAATCTGAAAGAATAATCGCATCAATAGTATCTATTTTAGATTTGAAATTTTCAATCAATTTATTTTGGATATCTAAAGAGATCAAAGAGTCATTCTCCCAATCTAATCTAAGTAATTGTTGACCTTGTGCTAAAACTCTACTTTTGATTATTGTTGGTCTTGTCTCATCAATAATGATTCCTGATAAGTCAATATTTCTTGATTTTAATTCATCTGTAAATTTTCTACCATTCGTATCATTTCCTATAACACCATATGATATTGCATTACCTTTTAAACTATTAATATTATTAAGTACATTGGCTGCACCACCTAAAACAAATCTTTCTTCTGTTATGTTCACTACCGGAACTGGTGCTTCTGGAGAGATTCTTGATACTTTACCAATCAAGTACTCATCTAACATCATATCTCCAACTACTGCTATTCTTACTTTTTCAAATTGCTCTAAAATTTCATTTAATCTAGATTCTGATATCATAATTCTCCCCATTAAAATAATTATTTTCTTTAATAGATTATACAATATTTATTTCCAATTTCAAAGTACTTTCTTCTATATTTAATAACATTATTTTTCCTTATCATCAACTACAAGTGCTTCGATTTCTATGTATATGTCTCTCACTTCTTTATTTGTTGCTTTATATTTAAAAATAGCCCCTATTATAGGTATACTGGATAATAACGGGACTTTTCTAGTAGATTCTTTCTCTACATTTTGCTTAAGTCCACCAACAAATGTTGATCCACCATTATTCAATAAAACTACCGTTTTTGTTTGATTTTTCTGTTTTGCACCTTCTGATTCACTATATGATGATGTTAGTTTGAAATTACTTATTTCCATGTCTACTTTTAATAATATTTTTTCTTCATCTCCAACTATCTTAACCTCCGGAGTAACTTTAAATACAATTCCAGCTTCTGAAAATATTGGCTCCGTATATTCTTTTGTCCCAGATGTTACAGTTTTTTCTCCAACAATAACTTCTTCTGTTACTTTAAGTTCTCCCTCTTCTTCTTCAAGAATCATTAATGTTGGCATTGCTTCAATTTTAATATCTCCTTTTTCTTTAAGTGCAGCAATATCTACTCCTAAAAAATTACTGTTACTTGTTAATAGTGCGCTAAGTGACAATTCACCTGAAACAATCTTTGCAAGTATTCCTTTATCAGTCCCTGTACCACTATTAGTAGCACCACCTAATCCTAGACTCCAATCTACTCCTAATCTATCAAATAAATTATTACTTGTATCTATTATGTTAGCTTTTATAATTACTTGTTTTTTAGGTTTGTCCAATATTTGTATTATTTTACCAATTTCTAAAAGATTTTCTTTAGTTCCTCTCATGATTACACTATTCTCAAATCCGGTTATCTTTACTCCATTAAATCCATTCAATTTTTCTGCTATTTTTTCAGGATTTATGTAACCTAAAGTCATCTTTATTGTTATTTCTTCTGGCAATTTTTGTTGTGTTGTTTGCTGTGTAGATGGCTGTGTTGTTTGTACAGGTTGTGATTGTTGTGATTGTTGTTGTTGTACTTGCTTTTGATTTATAAATATTTTCTTACTATTTTCAACATCTGTCTTATCTATATAATCTGTTGTTTTCGCAGCAAAACAATGTATGAACGACAGAATTAATAAAATTAATATACGTTTTTTCATTTACTCTTTACCCCTTCCTTCTATATATCCCAGTGATATTTTAAATTCATCTTGTGTCAATTCAAAAAATGTGTTCGATGTATCAATATATTTTTTACATTTATTTATTAAGTACAAGAACCTTCCAAAGCTTGTTAAATCTCCTTTTAGTTTATAGTGTATATAGTAAATTTTGTATGTTCCCGTATCAATTATTTTCTCTTTGTTTGATGATTCTCTAAGTTTCAAACCACTTTCACGAGATAATACGTATACCATTTTCTTGAAATCAGATTCATTCTTAATTGATAACATTTCTAACTTTGATAACAATATGTTAAGGCTCTCTAGTGTGTTTTTATAGCTATTACCTTCACTTTGTTCTTTTGCATCCAATTCATTTATTTTATTATCAAGTTCTTTTCTCTCTTCTTTTAACGTAAGATTCTCCCTTTCAAGATTTTTCTTATCACTTAACTTATTATTGAATAAGAAAATCCCCACTGCAATCAATAGAATAAGAACTACATTCAATATTTTATTTTCATCACTCATATTTTTTACATCCTAATTTTAAAAATTTTATTCTTCAACGAAATACTCAAAAGATGACTTCTTATCATCTTCTTGAATACCCATAAATTCTACTTTTCTATATCGTTCTTCTATTTTTTGTTCAAATTTCTGAAAGCTATCATATTTAGTAAACTCTCCTTTTATTTTCCATTTTCCTTTTTCGTAAATTATGCTCGTGTAATCTATTCCATAGGCGTTATTATCTATAAGAAATTTTATAAATGAGTAGTGCTCTCTTCTCTTAAGCTTCTCATCCAGACTTTGTAATTTCTCTAACTCTGCAATGTAATCTTTTGGTGCTTTTGACTTTCTATTTTTCATATATTTTTGTTCTTGTTCCTTTAAGGATTCTCGTAATTGAGCATTCTGTTCTTTTATTTCATTTGTATTCAATAATGTACTTACACTCAATACATAGCAAAATAGAACCCCTAAATATATCACCAAATACCTCATCACTTGCTTTTTTGTAAATTGTATATTTATAGTTTTTTTAGATTGGAAGAAATTATAGTATTTATCTCCTTCACCACCTAAAAATATTAATTCAATATCACTTTTTGTTTCATTGATTACTCTAATATCAGCAAAGTCATACTCATCAAACATATCCGTTTTTTTACCTATGTCTATTTGCTTAATTTCATTTATTTCTCCTTGAGAAAATGATGTGAGATAACTTTTGTCCATTCCAATACACATATATTCTTGATCTAAATTTCCTTCTTTATTGCTAAGTGCTGAATATACAGATATCAAGTCCATTCTTATTTCCTTAATTATAAATTTGCTAGTAGCAAATGTTCTTACATACTTCTTTATTTTGTCTTTTTTCAAGCCTATCATTGCAATATTATGTATTTCTTTTATTACAAATTTATTTTTATCCTCTTTGACAAACATTTCAAACTCTTCAAAATCAAGTGTTAATACAACTTCTTTGTTTTCTTTCTGCATTTGGTATTCTTCAACAATCTCTTCTAACAATATTTCCAAATCCTCAAATTCATAATAATGAACCTCATTATTTTGCTGTAAAAATAGTTTGTTTTCATTTTTTATATAAATATTTAACATTTCTTATCATCTCAATTCTTTGCTAAGTACTTTTATATCTACATTCCCTGTAGAATTAGGTATAATTTCTAATGTTTCAACATAATAAAATGTTTCTTGTAATACTTTCTTGCTGTATGTTATTGTTACGTTTTCGTATTTTGTATTCGCTACTAGCGGTAATTGTTTCGTCGAATTGATAATCTTATAGCCGCCAATACTTGTAGCTGTATTTTGATAGATTAATCTTTCATAGTTTGTGCCTATGATTGTTGATGTAAAGTAATTCTCCTCTTTAGCAAATTCTTTTTCTTTGGCTAATAATATACCCCTAATATTCTTATTTTCCGCATTGCTTAAAGACTTTTTTTCTAGTCTGTTTATTCCTTCTTTATTTTTGACATATAGTAGGAAACTTGTTGAGAATACTGATATAAAAGACATTAGAATTAACACATATAGTAAACTTATTCCATTTTTTTTATTCATCGTAAACTAATCACCCTTATTTTCTCTTGAAATTTTTCATTTTTTATGTGAATTTCTAGTTGTTTTGCATTTTTTATAAACCTAACATTTTCATAATCGCCAATTCTATTCTGTCTTCCAAAATCTGTAAGAGTTGTTGAATTTGCCATGTATAACGTACCATTCTCATATGATACTCGATAATATACTCCATCTTTCAAGTATATTATCTGATTTATTTTAATATCTACAATACTATCTCTATTTATAATTTCCTCAACTAGCTTATCTACAGTATAATAGTAGTTCTCATATAGTTTATGATCACGCGCTCGACTCTCCTCTATATTTTTTATTTTACTCAAAAAACTAAGCATAAACATGACTATAATCGTAAATATAAATATGCTTACTAGAAATTCGATGAGCAAAACCCCACTATTCTTGTCTTCATAGCTTGGAATGTAATAATCTTCAATGCCATCAACTACTATTTTAAATATATATTTTTTTATTACGACCCCTTTTTCATATTTTTGATAATAAAATTCTTGTCGAATTACTGCTACATCCATTGAATCTATGGTCTGAGTTCCTTCGAGTTTTTCTATTTCTGCATATGAAATACTTTTTAATTTCTCAAGTAAATTTCTTTTACCTATTTGCTTCTCTTTTTCATTGTTAACTTTGTAGTTAACATTTGTCATCTTTGTTAATATATTTGATGTTGGAATTATTATTGTTGTTACAAAAAATATCGATAACAATGATTCAATTAGACTTTCTCCCCTTTTTTTATCCATTTATTACCTCCAAAGTAATACAAATGTCAGTATTATTAATGGTCCAAATGCTATGTACTCAGACTTTTTTTTCTTGAAAAAAATTATTATCATAATAGAATAGAGACCTGAAATAATGAATAACAGTTGATAGAACATAACAATATTATAAATATTTTTGTATTTGGCTATTGCTCCTAGTGCCATCATAAGTTTTACATCTCCAAACCCAATTAATTGCTTCTTAAAGTAATCTTCGGTACTGTAGATGAGCAACAACCCTATTGGGTATGTACATGCTCCTAGAAAGGCATTTTCGAGCTGATTTGTATTTATACTTTTTATAATTCCGTAAATTAATAATAGTAATATCCCACTATCAAGTATTATTTTCTCTTTATAGTCATAATAAGCAATAAAAATAAGGACTGCGTACAATAATAAAATTTCCATTGTACTACCTAGAATGTATTTCTTCGTTAGCATAAACTTTACTTGAAGGAGATATTTTTGCATAAATTTCACCATCTGACGCAACATAAATCATTATTCCCTCAATGTTTCCCGTCTTGAATGTTCCATCTGCTTGTAAACCAATACCTAACTTTGATAAATTTCCTTGTTCTGTAAATACATCTGCCATACTTGTGGGCATGTTCCCATTATTTTCTATACTCCAAGAAGTACTTGTTGTATTTAAATCTGAAACTGCTGCTATTATTTTAGTTCTGTTCGCTTTGTTGATGTACTTTGCTACTTGTGGTATTGCAAATGTAGCAATAATTGCAATAATTGCTAATACTAATAGCATCTCAATAAGCGTAAATCCTTGTCTTTTTGCCTCTAATTCCATTTCCCCATCCCCTTTTATATTTAATTCTAATTTAATATATACTCCTTTTATTTGTAATTGTCAATCTTTTTTTAATTTTAAAATAATAATAAAAGAAAACTAGAGCAATTTGTTTCTGCTCTAGTTCTTCTCTTGTCATTATGAAATGTTCTTTTACCCTTTATAAAATACTAATAGATTCAGTCCTTTGTTGATGTCTCTCTTGTATTTATTTCTTCACTTCTTCTTTTGCTATTTCTTCTAATACTTTATCTGCTTCTTTAACTCCTGCTTTCTGTGC
>OBMA010000047.1_pt1 | contig 47900 bp, 35 predicted proteins | sample 1539141 | NCBI WGS metagenome assembly OBMA01 (sample SAMEA3991484, study PRJEB22521) | metagenome | biome: anthropogenic terrestrial biome; feature: sewage plant; material: raw primary sludge | place: Sweden | collected 2012-09-26
CAGACGTGTGCTCTTCCGATCTGATCAACACAATGTTCTATGTCCATCCAGTCACTAACAATAAAGCCTTTAAATCCCCATTCGTCACGTGCAAGGTCGGTCATCAACCACTTACTGGTATGACACGGGATACCGTTGAGTTCATTATGGGCTGTCATCAACGACATCGCCCCTGCATCGATTCCCGCTTTATAAGGGGGAAAGAATACTTCACGGAGCGTACGCTCAGAAAGGTCGGCAGGAGCACCGTTGGTGCCATTAATTGGAGTTCCACCACAGAAATGTTTGATACAAGCAAGTACGTCCTCATCTGTGTCAAGGTTACGCTGGTATCCCTTCACAGTCTGAACCCCCATCTGAGTGACTAGATACGGATCCTCGCCGAAAGTCTCTCCGCAACGTCCCCACCGTTGGTCGCGTGCGACTTCGATATTCGGATTGAAGGTCCACTGCATGTTCATTGCACGCATCTCCACAGCCGTTTGACGGGCTATTAGATAAGCCATTGCCGTATCAAACGAGCTGGCCAGTCCTATGTTAGTAGGGTAAACTGTATTATTCAGACATTTGGCATTGCCGTGAATAGCGTCAATACCAATCAATAATGGAATCTGAAGACGACTCTTCATATTGAGTCTCTGCAGTTCATTAGCCTCTTCGAGTGTTAACACATGAAGAAATGAACCGATGAGTCCCTCTTCGGTCCACTTGGACACATCCTTATCAGTGATGCCGGGATAAAATGCTGTTGCAGTATTGGTTTTCAGATCAGCTGCAGTCATCGTCTTGCTGTTCTGACGTATATGTTCAAGACCCACAAACTGGTTCATTTGACCTACTTTCTCTTCAAGGGTCATACGGCTCAAGAGATCATTCACGCGCAAGTCTATTGGCACTTTCGGATTCTTGTACATAGGTGTACTGTCATCTTTGGCTCCAAGATGGAGACACATTGCTGTTGCTATTGCCATTGTTAATATTTTTTTCATATATAAGTTGTATTAGTAACTCTCTAACCACGATCGACCATCTGTGGTATAAACAAGGTTCATTCACCTTTCTATTTTATTCCCATCTGGCTCCAAAGCCATTCATTCCACTCGTCATATTGCTCCTGATACCAAAAGTGACCGGTTTCAGGGTAAGGGTGAAGTTCTTTCTTTCCACCAACCACATTATAGGTAGCAAATGCGGATGTGGGAGGTACTACTTCATCATTATATCCAAACGAAAACCAGCCGGGCACAGTTATTCTGTGGGCAAAATTGATACCGTCATAATAACGGCTTGTCTCCACTTCTTTCGGGTCGGGATTTTTCTGACCATAGAAATAATGAGGCCATCCGCAAGGCTCTCCCTTCAAAGAGGCCAGATGATCACACATGGCAGCATGCACAGCTCCATAGAATGTCACTCTTTTGTCAAGAGCAGCGCACACTAAAGACAACATTCCGCCCTGACTGCTACCAGTTACACCAAGAGAAACTCCATTCCATTCCGGAAGACTACAGATGTAATCTATGGCACGTATGGCACCTACAAAAACCCGTTTATAATAGAACTCATCACGGTTGTTACGGTTGAATGTCCAATACCCGTTGAGGGCTCCATAAAAGAGTTTGTCATAGTAATCCTGCGTCATTGTAACCGGTATGCCATGAATTCCTATTTCGAGCGTGATAGCACCCTTACTTGCAGTCTGGATATCTCCGTAATAGGGACGTATACCTGCTCCGGGAACCCGTAATAATGCGGGATAACTACCGGGTTTGACAGGTATGCAAAGAATGCCGTAGGTACGACTTCCCCATCTGATATTCTGGAAACTAACCTGGTATACATTCACATCTTTTGTACATCTGTCCGGTAAAAGTTCAATCGTCGGTTCAAGCGGGGTATTACGCGCATCACTGAGGGCTTTACCCCAAAACTCGTCGAAGTCATCCGGGCATGTAGTAACAGGTTGTATCTTCTCCGGCGAAAAAGCAACAGAACAGAGACCGTCATAATCTTTACCATCGACATGAGCCGTCACCTTGAGACGGAGGAAACCGGCCTTTTTCATGGTTGCTGATGTAGTCATTGTTCCTTCGGTCAGAGTCACATCTTTCTTCTTTATAACGGGATACATCACGGGACCCATCTCATAATCTATCTTGGCATTATCGAGCAGAGTGCCCGACTTCAGGACATTGACAGTGAAGGAAACCCGTTGCCCTATCTTATAGGTCCAGTCCTTGTGGTCTGGAGTCACGGTGACACGGATATTATTCCCGCGCACCTGTCCTATCATCTGACATGTCAGAAGGATTGATGCTAATAATAAAACGAGTTTCTTCATCATTATATTGTCTTTATCTTATTTAAAATCAGGAAGTTCATCACGAGTTATAACATACTTTGAATTCATCTGTTTGGTAAAGAAGCTCTCACTGTTATATGGTTCGTGCATGTATCCGCCATACCAAGGCATGTACCAACTCCAGACATCACCACCCTGGAGCATATTTCCGGCTTCAGGAATAGCTCCGCATTCACCTAATGTTACAAGTTTTTTACCTTTTGTGATGGCATTTAATGCATCAAACTCTTTCTTGATTGACTGATGATATAGCGAAGAATTATTCTCGTAATAGTCACGTGCAATGATATCTACATATTCGTCACCGGGATACCATCCTGCATCATCACCTTCGGAGGTCCATACCCAGATAAGATTGTTTACCCCCTTCTCTTTGAAGTAGTTGAACATACGTTTCCACATATTTTTAAAGGCTGTTGCACCTCTATTACCCCACCAGAACCATGCTTTTCCATCAGGATAACGGTTGATATTACCTGACGCCTCATGTAGAGGACGCCAAAGAACAGGAATACCTTCAGCCTGTAAAGAGAGTAAATAATTGGCAATGATATCCATATCTTTTGTTGCTCTTGCATATTCCCATGATGTGGTTGAGGCAGCTGCCCTTGCGGCATTGAAATCAGTAAATAATTTTGTAGTATCATTCACATAGAATGTGTACTTATCGTATTTTCCTTCATCAGCCTGGGTATCAGGAACACTCCAATGCCACATACATGCGACAATACCTCCGTTGTTCCACCAGTTCTTAACTGGAGTAATGTTTGTATAATCTATCCAATTTGAAGGATTAAGAGGCGCACTGCTAATGAAATGGACAAAATCGAAACAGTTGATTGCTGGATATTTGCCAGACATCTGATACATCGTGTCAGCTTCCTGCGTATTCCAGTTTACATTAGCCATTGCAGCAGAGAGCACATGATGCCCGAACTGGGACTTGAGATATTGATAGAGTTTCTTGGTTACTGATGTAGCATTAGGATTACAAAGAGAATCAGTAATATTAAACTGCGTTGCATCGAAATTATTGATTGCAGCAGTCGAAAATGACAACGTATAGTCTGAGGCAAAATTATAAGAGGAATCACGTACACTCGGTTTTCTGATTGTAATTGTATACGTCTGGTTTCCCTTTGTATTAATAGGAATAATCAATTGGTTGCCTCGTGCCACCACACCAGAATCTACGTAATATGAGTCATTTACCTTGATGGTTGTCACAGGAGTGCGAAAGATGGGTTCGTTGTAAGTTATAACAACAGAATCAATAGTATCCAGTTCTGTGGTATCCGGTGCAGGTGTTACAGAAACAATTTTGGGCGCATCTACATCACCACTCGTATTATCATCTGATGACGAACTGTCCTTACAGGATGCGACAAAAGAAAGAGTCAGCACAGCCATCAATAAATATAATATCTTTTTCATTATCGTTTACTTTTAATAATTCTTTGGTTCTATACGGAATTGTCCGAAACTATGGTCAATCTTCCAACTATCGGCGGTATTTGGCTGTAAAACAAATTCCAGGGAACACCAGTTTCCTACTACAGGAACAGCATCAATGCACATTTGATCTAAAGGCATAGATACAGTCACCCACTTGCCGTATGTATTGGTGAGGCCACTGGATACGGGGTCAAACTGACAAAGTGTCTTCGAACCATTTAAAGTTATGTCATAACCACCATTTTTGGCTCCACTAGCACCGTTATCTCCGTAATTATAGAAAGGATAAGATGAATTTGTATTCACCTCAAACTTAACCACATAATTAGAAGGATTTGCAGAAGCATCAGCAAACGACCAGATGAGTCCGAAACCTGTGGAATTCCACGACCAGCTGTCAAAAGTACCTTTCACACGCAAATAATTATATCCTAATGATGCAGGTGCTCCACTGGCGGTGCCGTCACTGACAAGACCTTTGCCCCAGTCGTTCCACCATCCCAGATCACCCTTAAAGTTGCCAAACATCAGATCCTTTGTCATTTTATAAGGTATAGTCTTCGTATATTTTACCCCCATCTCATACCATGTGAAAGTGATGAGAGAGTTTTCCGGACATTTCTTTGGTATCGCTATACCCATGTATTCCTCTGTAATGGAATCGGTTTTTATCTGCTGTGTATAACCAGAATCTACATTTGTAATGAGGATCGTCGCTTTAGAAGTTGCGGTTGTATCATTGAATCCGAATAGATCGAAATTGGCTCCGCTCACCTGAACCTTGTCTCCTTTCATCGCAAACTCATTACGTAACCCAGTGACACTCATTTTAGGTATCGACACCGGAAAATACCTGGTGACAATTCCTTTCTCTGTCTCATAGACAAGTGTATCGGTTACAGACTGAGGTATCTTACGTGGCACTTTAAGATAGCTGTTTTTCGACTCGGCATAGATACTACGCAAATCAACGTCCAAACCATTAAAGGTAACCTTCTTCACATAGCTTAGGTTCTCACCACTGATACGCAACATTTCATTCAGAAGACCTCCTGTCAATGGTGTAGGAATAGATGCGGTATCCTGCACATCATATATAGCATTGATAACAGGAGCACCATTGCTGGCAAATACATCTTCAAGACTATCTGAATAATTTACGACATCGCTGCATGCTGTCACTGTCAATACGGTTATCAGACCACATCCTATATATTTTATATTCTTAAATTTCATAATCGTATAATTTTTGAATTAAAACATGATTAGTTCCATCCTGGGTTATTTGCACTTATAGCCTTATTTACATTCATCTCCTCGGTTGGAATAGGATAAAGCAAATTACGAGTTGCACGGGACTTATTGATATTTCCATCGTCATGTCCAATTGCATTCATCACATCCAGATAGATACCCCAACGTATAAGATCCCAACGACGGTCTCCCTCACAGGCAAATTCTTTTGCACGCTCCTCAAGTATGGAACTACGAAGATCTGTCTGACCTGGATTGGTAGTCATTTGAGTTGCATTAGATCGTAGACGAACCACATTAAGGTACTTCATCGCCTCAGCAGCATTGCCCAACTCATTCTCGGCCTCAGCATAACAAAGTAACACATCTGCATATCTAAGGAACGGCCATTGGGAATCAGCATAATCAGTAGCTTTATTGGTCACATCATCATACTTAGTGGTAAAGGCCAAACATTCAGAACTCTGATTGTATTGATAAGCAAGACCTGTAGATTTGTATTCAGTATCAGGTTGACGAACATAATTACCATCAGCATCGTAACCGGTAACTTTTACCGACCAACTCTGCGGATAATAGAAACATCCATTATAATTCTCCTGATAATAATACCTCCATGTATGACGCACACCCTTGACAACACGATAATCATTGTCATCAAAGAGACTGTACCAGTTATTGGTACATCCAACCCAGCCACCAGACACAAGGAATACACTCGAAGCACTCTCGGTATAGCCTGAATAAAAAGTATGCACATTGGTACAATATTTTGTATCTCCATTTACTGATTGAATGTTAAACATAAATTCGGCATCATTACGATGAGAAGCAGACCATAATTTATCATAATCAGTAAGAACATAAGGACCGTAGTTGCCATCAATTACTTTCTTTGCCCATTCTGCTGCCTTCGTATAAAGCTCCTGGGAATTCATCTGTGTATAGCCTGCAACAGTATCCTTTTCTAAAGTCTCCGCTGAAGGCAAACGATAATGTTGTTTTCCATTGACCATTTCATAGGGAGCACCTGTCTTAACCACAATTTTCGTTCCTTCTGGCATAGCTGCTGATGCCATCGTACAATATACCTTGGCCAAAAGACCTGCAGCAGAACCTGCGCACACATGTCCAGACTTATAATTGGAGTTATCTCTGTGATACATCATTGATGATGCCTTGGTCAACAAATCTGTGATGTGACCATAAATCTCACTTACCGGGCGACGTGGTTCATAATATGTATTTCCATTAGCTACATCTGTATCAAAATAAGGAACGGCCCCATAAGCTCTTACAAGAAGGAAATAGGCAAAAGCTTTCTGAAAATACATCTCGCCTAATGCATTATTTTTATAATCCTCATCAACACTGCTCATAGTATTGATATATCTTATTGCCATATTGGCATCATTAATCAAGTTATAAGGACCTTTCCACATTTTCTCAAGAGAACTTTCACCTTGAAAGTCACCAGCACCTAAATGACCAAACAACCAATCGGGACCTGATATATAATCGGCATCAAGTTCCAAGACACGAGGAAATTCACTCCAACAGAACATATCATAAAGCCAATTACTATACACACCTGTAACCCAGGTATCAACTGCATCTTTGGAATCGCCTACATTTTCGGGACCGATAAAGCTTTTTGGTTTCTCTTCAAGATAATCATTGCAGGACACGTTGAGCATTGCTCCACATCCAATAATCATTGCTGAGATTATGAATTTATTTATTTTCATTTTGATATCGTATTAGATGATTAGAATGTTAAGTTAAGACCGAACGTGAATGTCCTTGCTGCAGGATAAGAGTAGATATCTACGCCACGGCGGCTCGAATCTGATCCGAATGCATTAACATCAGGATCATACCAACTATAGTCTGTAATCGTAAAGAGATTTGTGGCACCGAAAGAAAACTGTGCCATCTCTATACCAGCAACGGGATGATGCCACTTGTACGACAGACTGATATTCTTTAGTTTAAGATAAGACCCATCTTCGACATAACGATTACTGATAAGATAAGTACGATTATAACCTGAAGAAGCTTTCGGCCATTTAGCATTCTCATAATTATCTGCGGTCCAACGTGAGTTATAGGCATCGCATGTGATATTTCCGATATTTCCCAATGTGATGTCTTGCAGGTTTCCATTAAAAATATCGTTTCCCTTAGAACCTTGGAACATAAATGTAAGTGATAAATCTTTCCATGAGATATTGTTTGTAATACCATAGGTGAAATCAGGATTGGTATCTCCAATAATAGTACGATCGGAATCGGTAATTTTACCATCATGATTCAAATCTCGATATTTGATCTCACCGATCTTCTGTTTTACGGTAGCGGCATCTGCCATCTTATAGACCGGATCAGCTCGTACTTCAGCCTCATTATCATAGAAGCCATCCTCTACGTATCCGAAGATAGCTCCGATAGGACAACCGTTGCGCTGAATGAACACGTCATCGGCTCCATACCAAAGAGTATTCGCATACTGATCACCATTGAGCCCTCCAATAGTATTCTTATTAAATGCTATATTTGCATTTATATCCCAATGCAAGTTTTTATTATTGATTGGAGTGCAATTTAAAGATAATTCAAGACCTTCATTAGTCACGTTACCACTGTTGGTCAACATATTTGTAAAACCTGTTGACTCTGGAATCTTCACCTCCTGAAGCAAGTCACGTGTCTTCTTATGGTAATAATCAATATTGAAAGATATTTTATTATCTATAAAACCAAAGTCAATACCTGCATTATACTGTGCTGTGGTTTCCCACTTAAGATCTGTGCTCACCGGCCCACGCCAAGTCACAGATGCAGAGCCACTGTTTGTAGATCCTCCAAACGGATAATTGGCGGTATCAAGCTGTGGCAATGTACGATAGGAACCAATACCCTGATTACCAGTTTCACCATAGCTAATACGGAACTTTAAGTTACTGAAGATATTTAAATCCTTAATAAACTGCTCTTCGGATGCACGCCATGCGAGGGCTCCGGAAAGAAATGTTGCCCATTTATTTTTAGTAGTAAACTTGGAGGAACCATCACTACGAACACTGGCTGTGAAAAGATACCTATCAAGTAAAGTATAATTAATGCGTCCAAGCAGCGAAGCTAGACGTTGATTTCCATTGTCACTAGAAAGAACAGGGATACCTTTGGCCCTAGCCATATCATAATCCTTTGTCAGGTCATCAGGAAAATCAGTAACAACCATACTACTGTTATCCCAACTGCCCTGCTCAACAGTAAAACCGGCTACTGCATTGATTTTATGTATCTTAGCAAAGATATCGTCAAAGGTTAGCAATGATTCTGAGGTTATACCTTTCCAAACATTTGTAGCCTTTCCTGCTTTACCGTTTGTTGGAGATTTTCCTTCCTGAGTATGCCGATCATAATAAGAACCACGGTGCTGATCGTTGTAAGAAAGCCCCAAATTCTGGCGAAACTTAAGAAAAGGAAACAGCTTCACCTCAAGATAAGAACTACTAAAATAGTTAATTGCCGTCAACTCATCCTTGGTATTATTAACATAAGCTGCTGGATTTGCAGCAAGCCAGTTGAGATCATCTGCTTGAGTTGTATCCATATTTGGGCCGTATGTCGGAGGAAACAAAAGTGCAGAACGAACGATACCGGTATTATAACTTAATGTATTAGCGAAGTTGGTCGTTGAGTTTGTAAAACTTGTATTAGTTCCCATCTCCAACCAATCTGTTATCTTGCTGCTGATGTTAGCACGTAAAGAGTAACGCTCATATCCGGAATTCTTTATAATACCATCCTGTTTAGAGTAGTTGCCTGAAAATGAATAATATCCTTTCTCTCCTGCCCCACTGACACTGGCATTATAGTCTTGTGTCGTCGCTGTACGAAAGATCTCATCCTGCCAGTCTGCAACAGCCAGTTCTGTAGAGTTTCCATATTCATCCTTATATATTCCCGGATGTGCATAATCTTCAGGAGAACCAGTATATACACCTGTGTTATAATTAGCATGACCATCAGTATAATATTGATAACCCCAAGTACCGGAATAGGGAATATTTGTATTTGTCGAACCTTCATAATAAGCTGAATTTACCTGTTCCTCATTAATATATTTAGCATAAGTGACAGGATCGAGCATTTTCATTTTATTCGAGATTGTTGATATACCGAAATTTGAACTAAACTCAACTTTCGGTTTACCTTCTTTGCCTCGTTTTGTGGTAATGATGACAACACCGTTGGCACCACGTGAACCATAAATAGCTGTGGCAGAAGCATCTTTTAGGACTTCGATGCTTTCTATATCGTGAGGGTTGATAAAACTCAATGGGTTTGACGACTGCTGATTAGTCGTAGCACCATTAGATGGGGTGCTTCCCGTTTCAAAGGGAACTCCGTCTACAATATATAAAGGTTGAGAACTCGTAGAAAATGAGTTAACACCACGGACAACAATGCTCATACCACCACCAGGAGCACCGTCACTCTGTTGAACGGAAACTCCGGCTATTTTTCCTTGCATTCCATGAGCCAAATCAAGAGCACCACCCTTCATCAGATCTTCACTTTTGATCTGTGACATGGCACCTGAGAGATCACGTTTCTTCATTGTACCATAACCTACGACAACCACCTCATCCATGATTTTACTATCTTCAACCATGATGACACGAATATTATTTCTTCCTGAAATATTGATTGTCTGTGACTTATAACCAACACTCGAAACGACTATCTGTGTTTTCCCGTTCGGTACTTTTATAGAGAAATGTCCATTTATATCTGTTATACCACCAGAAGAAGTTCCTTTAACAATAACACTTGCTCCAATTATTGGCTCCTTACTACCAGAACCATCCAGAACTGTACCTGTTAATTGATTCTGAGCAAAGAGTTGGCAACCGAATATTAGCGCCATTAGTAACGTTGTTATTTTTCTCATCTTTTATTATTTAAGATCAACTATATACTATCACTTTATCGTGAATAAAACTATATGTAACACAAATACAACATAAAATACAATTTGTACATACATGCAATATTACGTCTGCAAATTTAATGTTTATTTAATTGAAAGTATAATACTATTTTGACTATCATTTATACTTTGTTGGGGTTTAATGTTAATAAAATCAAATTTATTAATAAATAATGATGGTTAGTTATATGGTTAACAATAACACTAGAATTAAACTAAATATATGAAAATAAGATAATAAGGATGACCAGGCTTCTGGTCATCCTCTCATTTATCATTTAATCAAAACTTTCTTACTAATGGTATTTCCATTACTCAACTGAGTTCGGACGATATTTATACCTTTCTTCAATACATTTATTTGTTGACCTGCAACTGTATAGATGTCAGAACGCATTACTGTAGAAATCTCGCTTGTACTTGTCGGAGATTTAACCCCTGTCGTATATGACGCTACTGCTACATAAGCTGCACTAAATGTATAGGTACTGCCTGCAGGTCCCTGAAGATTAATCTGCTTTACACTATTCTTCGCAGAAGAAAGATTACAAACTTTTTCTGTTGTATTAGCATCAAAAGTACCGTCGTCACCATTATTTGTTCCATCATTATACTCTATAACTATTTTTCCATTTGCCGTTGTTGCGGGATTGAAATCAATCACTAGTTTATCAAAATCAGAATAGTCTGCTTTATCAAGCCACCAACCCTTACCAGACCAGTCATCACCTATTGTCAATATCTTTGTGGTTGCATCATAAGTGCAATTACCCCAACCAGAAGATAAACTTAATAAGCTTAAATCCGAACGTTGCGGTTTATTTCCGTTGACAGCTGCTGTATATTCATCTGCTGAACCTAGGTAAGCGCCTTCTACTCCGATCACACCAGCAGCATGACTTTGGAGATAAAACTGTGCAATAGCATCACTATGAGTCGTATTCAATTTAACTCCCACAATGATATCACCTGATTTACCAGATATACTTGTACTGTAAGAATCATCTATAGTGCCGGCACTACCCATATATTGTACATTAAAGGTAAAATCACATGTACAAGAGTTTAGTTTTATCCAGAGATAGTCATATTGAGAGGCATCCATACCTCCATTAGAGCCTGTATTGTCAGCCAACCAACATCCAGCACCTTTCCAAGCATCAGTGAATGTCAGAGTATTTCCACTCACGGTACATCCATCCCCCCATGAACTAAAAGTGTGGGTTGTCAAGTCAATAGTAACACTTGCCATTGAACTGACTGCAGAAAGTAACATCATACAAAAAAACAAAGTAATTTTTTTCATAAAAGTAAATTTTAAAGATTAATATAATTAAGGAATTATTATTTATTCAAAATGAGTCGATAGCAGACAATATCATGAGCGGGTATTGTCAATGCACGCGCTATCTTCTTTTTCATAAGGGTATTACCTATATTTTTATGCATCCATAAATCATATATAGTATAAACCTTCTTATCAAAATCTGTACTTAAACCCGAAACCTGAGTATCGGCAAGATTGTAATCCTGCCAGTTAATATTGCATTTTTTTATCTCTTTCGTAGGATTGAGTATAAAAAAGGCCCAATCACCTCCAACAAGAGGTTTAAACCAATACTCTAGTCCGTTTTCAGATGAATAATGCAAGCCCTGAACACCAAGAGAGTCTTGATCGATTGCAATCATCTCCTTATTCATCAGGATAGATTTAACATTAACAGACATATCACGCACGTCATTGCCTAAGATCAATGGTGAAGCCATCATACACCACATAGAGAAATGTGCACGGTCTTCATTAATTGTCATTCCATTGCCGACCTCAAGCATGTCTGGATCATTCCAATGCCCTTTCCCTGCATATTGGCGGAGCGTATCATTATAGTGGATACATTGCATGACTCCAAATTGCTGATAACCAGGGAATTGATGTATGGAATCGAAAGCACACCATATATCTGGGGTTGTTCTCCAGCTATTACCTATATCACGAGCCCATTTCCAAGGCATATTGTTGCCCCACTCACACATACTGAAGAAGATTGGCCTTCCCGCAGCATGTAGTGCATCGCTCATAAGCTGATAAGCACATTTTGCATTTACGTTAGTCGTATTACACCAGTCGTATTTCAAATAATCCACGCCCCAACGTGAATACTGTAGAGCATCTTGATATTCATGTCCAAGACTTCCCGGCATACCGGCGCATGTTTCTGTTCCGGCATCAGAATAGATACCTAATTTCAAACCTTTAGAATGTACATAGTCACTAAGAACTTTCATTCCAGAAGGAAATTTCTTAGCATCAGAGGTTATAAAACCATTACTGTCACGTTGACCATGCCAGCAGTCATCAATATTTATATAATTATAACCGGCATCACGAAGCCCGGATGTAACCATAGCATCGGCAATACTCTTAATAACTTCTTCATTAATGTTACCTTGAAATTTATTCCAAGTACTCCACCCCATCTGCGGAGTATCACCTAAATGAGAAAACTTTTGGGCACTTGCCGGTAAAACGGCAAGTGCGGTCAAAAGTACAAGTAAATTAAAATGTTTCATAAATTCACTAATCTAAATCTAACTATTAATAACTAACTACTAATAAATGAAAACTTAACTATGTATACTTCATATAACTTATGTCTTTTACATGTGTACCCTTCCAAAGCAAGCACGTGTTTGGAATACCTGCTTGTAAATATCTTCAGATATTTAGAAAAGTTTTTTATTATTCCATTGCATTCTATTTTAAGGTTTAATACTTATTCATTAAAATTCGATGCAAAGTTAAAACAGAAATTCTGAAATATATGATACTTTTTTAACCAACTCTTATACTTTAGAAAATATATGGTTAAAAAAATTAAAATATAGCATTTTTCGTGCATATTGAGTGTAAAAACACCACTATTTCGACTTTTATAAATTATATATTCATTTTTTATAAGAAAATGAGAACTAAAAATTTCTGAATAAGAAGCATTATAATACCATATTTATAATCAAACGGCAGATATTTTACCGCTTATTACAGGCTTTATTCATTCTGGAGACCTGTTGCCTGACAACTGCAATGGTCGATGCATCGCTTGCAAAGACACTGTTCAGACCCTGTTGTTCCTGAGCAGGATCACCACAATAATCATCACCCACTTGCCAGTTTAGGTGTTTCGGTTTTGCAAATCCACCCCAACCCCAAAAGTTACATCCAGCAAAATAACCTCCATTCTCTGCATTATCTGCTACTAATGAGAACACATATTTATAATATGCATCTCTTACCGTGGTCTTACTATCAAGACTGAAGGAAAAACCATCACGTGGGAAGCCAAATTCCTCCATAACAAGAGGTTTATGTAGACGAGCACAAACCTGGAGATGCTCATTTATGTACTTTTTGGTATTAGCACAAGATATATCAAGATCTTTAGTCAAGGTCTCGGCATGCGCCCAACTCCAGTTGTATGGCCAAAGATGCACATTCAGATAACTGACATTAGGATCGGCACAGATCTGCTCATATAAGCTGATGTCACCTTCACACCCCCAAGAGCCTTCACTACCTATACTTATGAGATGATTGCAATCAAGCTTTCGGATTAATGCAGAAGATTCCTTAAGCCATGCAGCAAAAGGAGCTTTTGCCTCATTACTGAATGCTCGCGGTTCATTACCTATCTGCCATGACATAATGGCCGGATCATTAGTATATTTTTGTTTTGTATATCTGTTCGTTCTACCAAGAATATACCTTACGTAATTATTAAATAAGGTATGCGCACGCGTGCAAGAAGCATATCTTGCTACAAAATTCATATAGGCAGGATACCCGTCAACTGATGGGGCCGGCGCTTTCCCTTCTCCTGCATTCTCAAGATAAAATCCATATCCGCCGCTCCACTCCCAAGAATTATTAAGATACAGAATTGCCACCATGCCTCTCTTTCCCATCTGTTGTAAAAGATAATCCAACCCTGCCAGAATGGTATCATTATAAACCCCAGGTTTAATCTGCAACGTAGGTTCAACCTTTGCCTTTACGCCTCTTGGGCCATCGGAGCCTACCAAAACACGCAGATTGTCAATACCAATTCGTTTTAATTCATCAAGTTCGCGACATAGTCTTTTACGATTTCCTCCCTGGCCTATAGAGCCAAGAATAGCTCCATACCACAGATTAGTTCCTACATAATAATAAGGCTTACCTCCACGGAAGAACTTCCCGTCCTTTATCGTGACAAAATTATTCTTAACAGGAGATTGTATCTGTTTTGCAACGGCAGAACCAGAATCAATTAATGCACACACTATCATTATTATCAACAGAATCCTTTTCATAGAAACACAAGGTAAGTAATTAATAAGTTTCAAGGTGCAAAGAAACTAATAATTTTTCAGAAACATTGATACTTTTTTGCCGATGTTTGATACTATCTTAGCGATTCTATATCACAACACGTGTCTTACGATAGTTTTCACGAAACTCAGACGGGGAACATCCCTTCTTCTTCTTAAAAATACGATTAAAGTTACTTAAATTATTAAATCCACAGTCAAAACTTATTTCTGAGATGCTCCGCGAGGTGTCAACAAGGGCACGAGAAGCAAATCCCAATCGTATCTCTATGATATAGTCACTTAAATTCTTACCTGTATGTAACTTAAAGAAGCGACTGAAAGCAGAGGATGACATTCCGGCAAGATCGGCAAGAGTGTTGAGCCGGATTTCCTCCATATAATTTTTATTGATATAGTTCTTTACCTTAAGAACTCGTCGGCTGTCACTTTCCACATCCACTTTCGCATAAGACGATGTGGCAAGTGTGCGAGCACCTTCAGATCTAGAGAGTTCATAAAGAATTGTCAGGAACTGCTGTACTGCATAAAATCCATCCTTAATGGCTGATAATGTATCGATGAGAGAATACACTTTCATAATGGCGGACAATGGGAAACAAAGCCCCTTTCGTGCCTCATTGAGCATCTTACGCATGGAATTGAAGGGATTCCGTCCCATAAAGCCTTCATCAGAGAAGTCCATATCAAACTGTATCGTTACCTCTCTGATTTCTTCAGACTTACAGGCATTTTGTTCCCATACATGTTCCAAATCAGGACTTGTTATCAAAACCAAGTCGTAATTATCAATAACTTCGCTTGAGTCACCTACAATGCGTCTTACTCCAGATGCATGTTCAACAAAGTTAAGCTCAAACACTTCATGATTATGTATCGGGTAGGTGAATTCCTTCTTTCGCCGATCAGCAATATATAGGAAATCCTTACCCATCAAAGGAGTAATTTCGTGAATGACCCTTTGCTCTTCCATGACACTTACCAATTAAGGTCCTTAAGAATCTCTGATATTTTTTCTCTTGTTGTAATACGAGTTGGAACCAATGGGAGACGAAGCACATTCTTAATCATTCCCATCTGATGAAGCATTGCTTTGACACCTGCCGGATTGCCATCAACAAACAGGAGGCTGAAAAGTTCAATGAACTTATGATGAATTCTACGAGCACCATCATACTCTCCTTTCAGAGAGAGACGGACCATTTTAGAAAATTCCTTTGGGAGGGCATTGCCGATAACAGAGATGACACCTACAGCTCCCACAGCAATCATAGGAAAAGTGAGACCATCATCACCGCTAAGCACATCAAAATCTAAGGGTTTATTTTTGATAATCTCATCTACCTGCTCCAAATTTCCGCTAGCCTCCTTGATTGCTATGATATTATCGCATTCGCGTGCAAGGCGTACAGTAGTTTCAGCCTTGAGATTGATACCGGTTCTACCTGGCACATTATATAAAACCACTGGCAAATTGGTAGCATTGGCAATTGCCTTAAAATGCTGATAGAGGCCCTCTTGCGAAGGTTTATTGTAATATGGGCAGACGCTTAAGACGCCATCAATACCCTTAAAGTCACCTGTTTTCAATTCCTCAACAACAGCTGCTGTGTTATTTCCTCCGCATCCCATCAGTATTGGGATTCTTCCTTTGACGGTCTCCACTATCAGATCCTTAATCAGATGCTTCTCATCGGAGTTCAGAGTTGGAGTCTCAGCCGTTGTAGCAAGTACACACAGAAAGTCGGCTCCGTTTTTGATCTGATATTCGATTAGTCGTTTCAGCGAGTCATAATCCACGCTTCCATCCTCTTTGAACGGGGTAATTAAGGCAATCCCGAGTCCTTTGAACATATTGTGTACCATTTAATAAGAATGTGATTTCAAATTTCCGCATGCAAATTTACAAAATTATTTTGTATGCCAATCCATTTGACAATAAAAAACTGCAAATTAATACAAATGTTGCAAATCAAATACATTCTTATGCAATTTAGCTATTCTAGTAAGAAAATTGCTAAAGCTAATTGTGATAAACGAAATCGATAAAATGGTCACAGCAAAAGAATATGTATATTCTCAGATGACATCTTATTATTATCAAAATAGGTATTCTTTATTGAATATATTACTGAAAAATAAACTAAAAACAGATTCATTCTCTATACAGATGAGAGGAGATGGGGTTAGGTGTTAAAATTTTATTGATTTATTTTGTTTCATTTATCATTGTATTATGTATTTAAATAAATAAAATATGGTATAAAGTAAAGACGCCTCAAGCCTCGTTTTAATACGAATACCCTACCTTTGTCTACATGTTCGCAAATACGTTTAAGATTATGTTTGCACTTATCATGCTAACTATCATACCTACCGGAATGATGGGACAAGAGATCTATAAGAACAGACGAACATTTAAAATTAAAAAGACGAAAGCAAAGAAGCCTCCTCAAAAGATAATACAGCCGTTCTTAGATTTCGAAGAACCACAAGTATACATAGAAGATACCACGTCAATATCTAAAGATAGCCTGGACAGAGAATATCAACAATGGCTCAAAAAAGAGCCTCTAAAGATGAAAACTCCGGAAATGGGATACCATCACTACATTCAACCAGACTTAGAACAGTGCAATCCAGATAATCAACCTCCTTTACCAGAAATTGGTTATCATTATGACAAACGTAATGTGAGACCTGAAAATCAGATAGTCGAGCCTCAGCAAGGGCAGATTACCTTTGATTTCGGCCAACTCATCAATAAGGACGCCCGTGACCGAGCAAGAGATATAGAGCATAAGAAAAGGGCAAAAAAGATACTGGATAATTACTAACATGCTCTTTATATATATCAAATAAGTATACATCATCAGAAACTCTATAAAAATGATGCTATAAGACAAGAAAATGGAATGATTCAACCCGATTAATCATTTTTTTGCATTATCTTTGCATTATGAGTGAAGATTATCCTATAGAACGACATCCTCTAACTCCATTTATACCTGACGGTGCAGAAATACTTATGCTCGGCAGTTTCCCTCCAGCTAAAAAACGTTGGGCCATGGATTTTTATTATCCAAACATATCTAATGATATGTGGAGAATATTCGGTATTGTATTCCATGAAGATAAACTTCATTTCATTGACACTATAGAAAAGACATTTAAAAAAGATGACATTGTCGAGTGTCTTAAATTGCAAAAGATTGCAATCTACGACACGGCATCTGCCATACGTAGAACAAAGAACACAGCCTCAGACAGGGATCTTGAGATCATTGAAATAACAAATCTCGAGAAACTCCTTGATAGTATACCTAACTGCAAAGCAGTAATAACAACAGGAGAGAAGGCTACGGAAACATTTACTGCCCAATTTAATATAGAAAAACCAAAGGTAGGAAACAGTATAGAATTCAAATTCAAGGAAAGAAACATGCGCCTTTATCGCCTTCCAAGTTCGTCAAGAGCCTATCCGATTAAGGTTGAAATAAAAGCAGAATACTATAGGAATATATTTAACGAAATTCTAAATAAATAAGAAAAAAATGACAATCATTGGTATTGCCGGAGGAACTGGCTCCGGAAAAACAACTGTAGTGAAGGAAATAGCAGATGCACTACCACCACACTATGTCACAGTGGTACCACTGGACTCTTATTATAACGATACGACAGAGATGACAGAGGAAGAACGCCATGCTATCAATTTCGACCATCCTGACGCATTCGACTGGCGCCTTCTAGCCAAACACATTTCTGAACTAAAATCAGGAAATGCTGTAGAACAGCCTACCTATTCCTATCTGGCATGTAACCGTATGAAAGAGACTGTACATGTGGAGCCCAAACCGGTACTGATCATCGAGGGTATTATGTCACTAATCAAAAAGAATCTTCGCGATATGATGGATCTCAAAATATTCGTAGACACAGATCCCGATGAACGCCTGATAAGAATTATAAGAAGAGACATCATAGAACGTGGCCGTACAGCAGAAATGGTGATGGATCGCTATATGAATGTTCTGAAGCCAATGCATGAACAGTTTATAGAACCGACAAAAAGATATGCTAACCTAATCGTCCCTCAAGGTGGCGAGAATAAAACCGGCATTTCTATCTTGAAAAAATATATAGAAACTCTAGTTCATTAGCTCATCATCAACCGCATCTGTGGAAGATACAGATGGAGACTGTTTCTTCTGCACAGAATGATACTTGAATGCGTTAACCAACTCCGTGATACCATACACCACGAAACTGCAACCCATGACCACCAGCGGAATGGCTACAGATATCATTGGATAAAGTAGAACAAATAGGCCCATAAGAAGTATTAGGGATGGAACAACATAAAAGCCCCACTCTACGATCCCTATTTTCTTTAAGTTGATCAGTGTCATATACTGATTAATGGCACCCAACACCATTACAGCACCCAACACATACATCAGGTAAGTAACAAAAACATTGGGCATCAACGACAAAATAAGTCCTAGAATGATACTGCCGATTCCTAGAATGGGAAATGTAGGAATGTCTCTTGTCTTTATTTGGACAGAGTCATCATACACCTTTTCTTTATGATGACGTGCGTTTATGTACGTTATTACAGAGAAGATACCGGGCAACAAGAACAGGATACCGATACATATAGTCAGTCCCTTGAGCGTATTTTCTGGATACATGATCAACAGAACACCTCCAACAATGGCGCATATTGCACGAAAAATTGAACTTCTAAGAATTTTCATTATCTAATTTATTATGGTTTTGAATGCAAAAATACAAATTTATGTTGAAAAAGATATTTTTTTAGTACTTTTGTTCATTAAATTGTAATTCAGAACTTATGACAACACTATATTTAGTACGCCACGGCGAAACAGAAGACAATGTAAATCAGATACTTCAAGGACAAACCGATGGTAAACTAACGACGAAAGGTATTGAACAGGCTAAGGAGTTACGTGACAAATTGGCTAATAATCATTTCGATGCGATCCTATCAAGTGATCTTCAAAGAGCAGTTGATACCGCAATGATCTTAAATGAACCACACCATCTAAACATAGAACAGACAAAACTGCTTCGTGAACGCTATTGGGGTGATTTCACCGGTAGGTTCATCCCGGACATACAAGAAGAAAAAGTTCCAGATAATGTGGAACCGATTGATGAAATGTTCTCTCGCGCAATGAATTTCCTAACTTTTATAAAAACTACATATCGAGATCAAAATGTGCTGGCTATCGGTCATGGATTATTCAATCGCTGCATACAGGCTGCATACCATAAAAAAACCATCCGTGATATTCCACGGATGGTTAATGCTGAGGTTCGTATATTGGAACTTTAGTTGTTGTTTGGATTACCTTGGGGAGCATTACCTTGTTGACCAGGGCCGCGCTGACCAAAACCGCGCTGAGGTTGTGACTTCTGATATTTATCATATTCAGAATACTGAGAATCAGAAAGGATGGACTTCAAAGAAGTAGTATAAGTCTTACGAAGTTCCTCCATCTTCGTACGCATCTGCTGCATTTCTTCGTCTGAAGGACGCTGACCCTGAGTCATCTGAGGACGGTTTTTTGACATATTTGTGATATATTCAGTATTAAGAGTATGTATCTTCTCTTTCTGAGCATCAGTAAGGCCAGTGACATTCTTGGTAATGCCCTCATCCATTCGTGTTACCATCTGTGTGGGATCCATTCTTCCACGTCTACCAGCATTTTGATTGTCTTGTGCCATAGCTGTCATACCCATCAGGCAAAGAACAGCAAAAATCAATGTGAATTTTTTCATTTTAGTTTTATTTTAAATTTAACATAAATAACTCTCTGGTTCTATGACGTTTGTACAACGAAAAAGTTTAAATCACAATGTAATAATCATTCGAAATAGCCATAAATTATCATAAAATGGCAAATTATTTTTTATTAAGCCAAAAGAAGAGCCATTGAGTCAGGAAATAAGAATAAAATCTTGAACATTTATTTTGTATTTTTCCCGACTTAAACTACCTTTGCAAAATAATACAATACAAATGAAGAAAATATTTATATCTGTTTTGTTAACATGCACAACATCTGTGATGTTTGGGCAATCATTATCCGAGAATCTTATTCAGAAGATTCGCTCGCAGTATAAACCAACCTCTTCGGAAAAAGCGCTGAGAAATGCACTCGGTGCTACCGACCTGAAGGCACTAGCTGTTAATCAGGACAACCGACAGGAACTGAATACTTTTTTTAGTAATGAAGTTCCCGGTAAAGGTATCACCGACCAAGAAAGTTCTGGACGCTGTTGGCTTTTCACTGGTACGAATGTAATGCGTGCAAAAATTATCGCAGACCATAACTTACCAGACTTTCGTCTGTCACAAGTATACCTATTTTTCTGGGATCAACTGGAGAAATCCAATTTATTCCTTCAGGGAGTTATTGACACACGTAACAAACCTATGGATGACAAGATGGTGGAGTGGCTTTTCAAAAATCCTATTGGTGACGGCGGACAGTTTACAGGCATATCCGATCTGACCGCAAAATACGGAATTGTGCCATTAGCTATCATGCCTGAAACATATATTAGCAATAATACGTCTCAATTCAGCCGTCTGCTAGAAAGTAAACTACGCGAATATGCCATCTCACTGAGAGACGACAAGAAATCGTCTGTCAAAGCACTCATTGGAAAGAAAGAGGAAATGCTTAAAACCATTTATCGAATGCTGGCAACGGCCTATGGAGAACCGCCAACTGAATTTGACTTCGCATTCAAGGATAAAGAAGGTAAATACCTCTCAGCACCTAAACACTATACTCCTCAGTCGTTCTATAAGGAGATGATAGGTGAAAACCTGAACGAAAACTATATCATGCTGATGAACGATCCTTCAAGAGAATATTGGAAGAGCTATGAGATAGACTTCGATCGTCACACTTATGATGGACACAACTGGACTTACATCAACCTGCCCATCGATGAGATCAAGAAAATGGCTATTGCTTCAATTAAAGACAGTACGAAGATGTACTTCTCATGTGACGTTGCTAAATACCTTGATAAAGATCGTGGCCTGTTAGATACCAAGAATTTCGATTATGGTAGCATTTTCGGAACAACATTCAATATGGACAAGACACAGCGTATCAAAACATTCGATAGCAGTTCTAGTCATGCGATGACCCTTACAGCTGTAGATATTGATACCAACGGTACACCATTAAAATGGAAGGTTGAGAATAGCTGGGGCGAGAAATACGGTCAAAACGGTTATCTGATCATGACCGACGAATGGTTTAATGAATATATGTTTCGACTAGTAGTCAATAAGAAATATGCTTCAGCTAAAGTGCTAAGCGTACTTCATGAAAAACCAATCCGTCTACCGGCATGGGATCCGATGTTTGCCTCTGAAGAGTAGAGCCAGAGATTTGATAAATCATTATACAAATAAAAAAACTGTTGCCGAGAATTCTCAGCAACAGTTTTTTTATTCCGGTATTAAGAAGTTTATAACCTCTTGATTTATATCTATACTGATAGGACAACGTAAGTCACGCATAAGCCGACCATCAAGTCCAATATGAGCATGGTTAGCTTCCTTTATCTCCACATGACTGGTACGATAAGGATGCACACTCTTGTGGTTGAGGAACCTTCCCCATAGTAAAAGCCAAAAACCTTCCATCAACTGCATTATCTGAGGTTGATATACAACCGATACATCAAGAAGGCCATTATATGGAACAGCATTGGGGGTCTGTCCATATCCTCGGGCACTACCGATGCAAACGGTCATCACACGACGTTTTATATTGTCATTATTAATCTTTATGTCCATTTTATATTCCAATCTTTGAAATATAAGCAGCAACATTGAAACAAGAAAAGACAATGTACGAGAGCCTAACAAACTCCGAGTCTGTCGACGAAGGTTCATGATAGCAGCGATTAGTCCGATATTAACACAATTGAGAAAATATCTTTTACACGGTTTTCCATGCTTGTTAATATAATGTAGGCATCCTAAATCTATCTTTCTTATACGATGAGCAACAAGCCAACTTACCGTCTGATGCACATTACCCTCACTGAAGTCCCAATAACGGGCAAAATCATTAAGAACTCCGTTAGGAATGACGCCCAAAGCAATAGAATCACGCACTTCCTTGTCTACAGACATCAAGCAGTTGACCGCATCATTTAGGGCAGAATCACCACCTACTATTATTATCGTCTTATATCCGTTATTGATGAGCATATACATCAATCGCTCTACACTAGTGGAATTCTCACTCTGCACAAAGTCGAAGTTGACTTTGTTCTCTTCAAGAAAGCGTTGGATCTTTTCCCAACGTCTCTGCGTATGAGTAATTCCTCTTTTAGGGCAATACAGTATACCCCATCTGTCTTTTTCCACTCCCATAATAATTATCCTATTATTCTTAGTATCTGTTCAGTCTTCTCTTCCAGGGGCAATTCGGCATCAATCCAATTAATATTGAATCCGCGTCTTTCCATACCTCTAAACCATGTCATCTGTCTTTTGGCAAACTGATGGATGGCAATCTGTAACCGTTCGAACATCTCGTCATATGATATCTTACCTATTATATATTCAGTTATGAATTTATACTCTAATCCGTAATAGATAAGGTTATCTGGAGATATACCCTCACCGATAAGTCCCTTAACCTCGTCAACCATTCCGTTATTCAGTCGTTCGCGAAGTCTTTTTGTTATCTTCTCACGTCTGAGCTCCCTGCGGATATCGAGTCCGATAATGATGCTATCTATCTTGGGAAAGTCTCTTGCACTTACTGGCGTATGCATATAAAAGTCTTCAATTTCAATTGCCCGTATGGCGCGTTTCACCGTATCTACGTCTGTAACATTATGCATTGTCGAGCTATTCTTTGCTTTCAGGTCAGCAAGCAGATCAGTAAGTTCACTGAGAGATTTTCCAGAAAGTGACTCACGCAACTCCGGATTATCCGGAACAGGTATGAGTCGGTAGCCTTTAAGTACTGCCTCTATATACAAACCGGTACCACCGCATAATATAGGTGTCACATTACGACTGATTATATCTTCATAAGCCTTCAGAAAGTCACGTTGATATTCAAATACGTTATATTTTGTGCCCGGTTCCACGATATCAATTAAATGATAAGGAATGTGACGATTGCCAATATCATAATCATCTAAATCCTTACCCGTACCAAGATTCATGCGTCTGTAAACTTGTCGACTGTCTGCACTAATTATCTCGGCATCTATCCGTTCGGCAACAGAGGCTGCAAGTGCAGTCTTTCCAGATGCTGTAGGCCCAAGTATCGTTATCATTTCTGAATTAACTTTCATCACTTTACGTTATACATTTATATCGATATATGGAACAAAGATAATCAAAATGTTTATTTTATCGTCGAAAAAATGTAAAAAAGAGAGTTATTACAATAATATTAAGCCACAATCACTTACATCTAATCGAAATCGGAATGAATACACAGCTATCGAAGATGTATGAATCATCTTTGCACAAAAAAAGCCGCCCTGAATAAACAGAGCGGCTAGATTATATCCTAATCGTAATTATGCGTTTACCTTAGCCATGTGTGCGATAAGCTCGAGAACTTTGTTAGAGTAACCGATCTCATTGTCATACCAAGAGATAACCTTTACGAATGTGTCTGTGAGGTATACACCAGCATTAGCATCAAAGATAGATGTCAATGTGCAACCCAAGAAGTCAGAAGAAACAACAGCGTCCTCTGTGTAACCAAGAACACCCTTCAATTCGCCTTCAGAAGCCTCTTTCATTGCAGCGCAGATGTCAGCTTTTGTAGCTGGCTTAGCCAAGTTAGCTGTCAAGTCAACAACAGAAACGTCCAAAGTAGGAACACGCATTGAGATACCAGTCAACTTACCATTCAGCTCAGGAATAACTTTACCTACAGCTTTAGCAGCACCAGTTGAAGAAGGGATAATGTTGCCAGAAGCAGCACGACCACCACGCCAATCCTTCATTGAAGGACCATCAACTGTCTTTTGTGTAGCTGTTGTAGAGTGAACAGTTGTCATCAAACCGTCAACAATACCGAACTTGTCATTCAGAACCTTAGCGATAGGAGCCAAACAGTTTGTTGTGCAAGATGCGTTAGAAACGAACTGAGTACCCTTAACATATTTATCAAAGTTTACACCGCAAACGAACATTGGGGTATCATCCTTTGAAGGAGCTGACATAACAACATATTTAGCACCAGCCTCGAGGTGAGCCTGAGCTTTTTCCTTTGAAAGGAACAAACCTGTAGATTCAACTACATATTCTGCACCTACAGCATCCCACTTCAAATCTGCAGGATTGCGCTCTGCAGTTACACGAATTGCTTTGCCATTAACGATCAACTGATTCTTCTCTTCATCAGCTTCGATTGTTCCTTCGAACAGTCCATGCATAGTATCATATTTCAGCATATAAGCCAAATAATCAACTGGGCACAAGTCATTAATACCAACAATCTGAATGTCATCTCTGCTCTGAGCAGCGCGGAATACGAAACGTCCGATACGTCCGAAACCATTAATACCTACTTTAATCATTTTTCTTTTTATTTAAAGGGTTAAAAATATCTCCATATACTTTCTCGCTTATCCGCCTATTACAATAATGAATAGTGTCATATTTGCGGTCAATAATCAGTGTTCACACACCTGAATTATAAATTAACAGCGACTCTTAAGCATTTATTTTAATTTTCGGGTGCAAAGATACAAAAATCTTTCTATATTTGCCACCGGATTAACATTTAAATTATATAAAATTATGGCAAAAAGTAAATTTCTACAAGATTTTAAAGCTTTTGCGATGCGTGGTAATGTTATCGACATGGCAGTAGGTGTTATCATCGGTGCAGCTTTCGGAAAAATAGTAACCTCCATAGTCGAAGATATCATCATGCCACCTATAGGCTGGCTCATCGGTGGAGTTAATTTTTCCGACTTAAAAGTCACAATGCCCATCAATCTTCTCAAACCAGATTTACCTGCCGCAACAATCAATTACGGCAAATTTTTGCAGACATCTCTCAACTTCGTGATTGTTGCATTCTGTATATTCCTTTTAATAAAAGGAATCACTAGATTAACAAAAAAGAAAGAAGAGACACCTCCCACACCTGCAGCACCCTCTAAGGAGGAGCTCCTTCTGACGGAAATCAGAGATCTGCTCAAAGAAAAATAAAATCTTAATTAGAAACAGACAAGGTGAGTATATGTGTTTGGCCTGAGTCAAACAACAATATACCAACATGATAAAACTTAATTATCCCCAAAGTACCATCCGCATTTATTCTTTGCTATTGGTACAACTGGGGATAACTAAGTTATGATTTAATGAATAATATTTACTCCCACTCTATTGTCGATGGTGGTTTTGACGAGATATCATAGCATACTCTATTGACTCCTTTTACTTTGTTAATGATGTCATTAGAGACTTTTGCCAGGAACTCATAAGGCAGGTGCGCCCAGTCCGCTGTCATAGCGTCCATACTTGTTACGGCACGGAGTGCAACAGGATTTTCGTAAGTACGTTCATCTCCCATAACTCCTACGCTCCTTACAGTAGAGAGCAGTACGGCTCCAGCCTGCCAGACCTTATCATACAAAAAGACACCATCGGTATCTTTCCATTCATGCATGGTCTCAATATAAATATCATCAGCCTCCTGAAGAATACGAACTTTCTCTCTGGTAATATCTCCAAGTATACGTACTGCCAATCCCGGTCCGGGGAACGGATGACGATTAATGAGACGTTCTGGCATCTGCATCTGGCGTCCCACACGACGAACTTCATCTTTGAACAACCATTGTAGTGGTTCACAGAGTTTGAGATTCATCTCTTCCGGCAGTCCGCCAACATTATGGTGACTCTTTATCGTCATACCAGTTATGCTCAAACTCTCGATACGGTCAGGATAGATCGTTCCTTGAGCAAGCCATTTGGCATCAGTTATCTTCTTTGCTTCAGCATCAAATACTTCAATGAAATCACGGCCAATAATCTTACGTTTCTTTTCCGGCTCTGTAACTCCTTCGAGATCTTTGAAGAACTTCTCACTTGCATCTACACCAATAACATTAAGACCCAGTCCCTGATAGTGCTCCATCACCTTTTCAAACTCGTTTTTACGCAACATGCCATGATCAACGAATATACAGGTGAGGTTCTTACCTATTGCCTTGTTCAATAAGGTGGCGCAAACACTACTGTCAACACCTCCGCTAAGACCTAAGATAACACGATCATCACCAATCTGTCGTTTTAACTCCTGAACAGTAGTTTCAACGAATGATGCCGCACTCCATCCCTGAGTACTTCCGCAGATATCTACTACGAAATTTTTGAGTAATTGGGTTCCCTGGATTGAATGGAAAACCTCCGGATGGAACTGTACTCCCCATATCGGTTCTTTATCGCTTGCATAAGCAGCTAAATGTACCTTCTCAGTAGAGGCTATACAATGACAGTTATTTGGGAGTTTAGTTATCGTATCGCCATGACTCATCCATACCTGCGAATTTTGATCGAATCCCTTGAAAAGGGGATTTGACTCCTCAAAATTCATCAGATTAGCACGTCCGTATTCACGACTACCTGCCGGCTCCACATTGCCACCATTTGTATAAGCGATGAACTGGGCTCCGTAACAGATACCTAAGATTGGATATTTACCACGTATCTCAGACAAATCCATCTTAAACGCTTTTTCGTCATAAACAGAATAAGGTGAACCGCTGAGGATAACCCCTATAACATCAGGGTCATCTTTAGGAAATTTGTTGTAAGGAATGATCTCACAAAAAGTATCCATTTCACGTACTCTGCGGCCGATGAGCTGAGTGGTCTGTGATCCAAAATCGAGAATAATAATCTTCTGTTGCATATAATATGTATTTATTTGTAATTATCTTCTGTTTTTAAGTATAAAATCCTCGGCTTGCGCCAATGTATCTAGCTTTCCTACATCCATAAGTCGAAGATCATCTTTCACCTCGCCGTGTATTTCTATTTCGCCACACACATTGAGATAGAAGTCAATAATACCGAACTTATCAGGAAACGACTGCATCTTTGGAAAAAGTGACGGTGAAAAGAGATGAATGCCGGAGAAAGCATATTGGTGACAAGCGTCCGGATTTAAATCCTTGTATGGGCTCTTCACCTCACCTGTCTGTGTATTTGTCCATCCCACAAGCCTATTATTATCATCAAAAAGCAGATAGCGTGACGTCTTTCTACTGCTAACAAGCAATGTGGCCTTGAAACTTTTGTTTCTTTCATAGAATTCGTTCAAGTTCACATTACTCAGAATATCTACATTATGAATAAGGATGGGATTATCACCATCAAAGAGTGAAGATGCCTTTCTCAGTCCTCCACCCGTATCGAGAAGTCTGTCGCTCTCATCGCTTATACGGATATCTATATTAAAATTTGAATGATCATCTAAGAAATCTCTTATCTGTTCGGCAAAATGATGTACATTAATGACGATTTCGTCCGTGTCTGCGTCTTTTAATAATTCAATGACCCGCTCGAGCAGCGTCTTGTTACCCACTCTTACAAGAGCTTTGGGTATTCTGTCAGTCAACGGTTTTAAGCGTGTTCCAAGACCTGCTGCGAAAATCATAGCTTGTTTCATTCTTTTTTCTCTCCGTTAAGCGTCTGGGTTATGTTCTGTTCACGATGTACAATCTGCACCTCTACTCCAAACTTCTCATTTAGATGTTCTGCTAGATGTTGCGCAGAATATACACTACGATGCTGTCCTCCGGTACACCCGAAGCTGAACATTAGATCGGTAAAACCTCTTTGAATATATCGCCTGACATGTGCATCAGCAAGCTTGTATACAGTTTCAAGGAAAGTTAGTATCTCGCCATCATCCTCCAGAAAGCGGATCACAGGCTCATCTAATCCGGTCAATTTCTTATATGGTTCATATCGTCCGGGATTGTGAGTACTACGGCAATCAAAAACATATCCTCCACCGTTACCGGTCGTATCTTCCGGGATACCTTTTCTATATGAAAAACTATAACAACGAATAACCAATGGACCGCTATTGTCGTACTTGGAGAAAGTAGCAGGACCATCCAACGGATGTGCCGGGTAAATTTTGCTGTCAGTAGTTTTAAGACCATCGGCTCTGCTTAATGCAGGTTCTTCAATAGTAGTAAACTGTGGTAGCTCGGTAAGACGTTTAAGGGTACTGATAAGATAAGGATAAGGGAACACATCCATTTCCAATAATTCCCTGAGATTTTTTATCGCCGAAGGTATACTGTCCATGAAATGCTTCTTGCGTTCAAAATAACCGCGGAAACCGTAAGCACCAAGTACCTGTAACGTACGGAAGAGAACGAAAAGACTGAGTTGATTAACGAAATGACGCACAGAAGGTACTTCTGTATACTGTTTCAATGAGTCATAATATTCATATACGAGATCGCGACGCAATTTATGGGAATAGTTTGCCGAAGCCTGCCATACAAACGAAGCCAAATCGTAATAATAAGGCCCTTTCCGGCCACCTTGGAAATCAATGAAATAAGGGTTTCCTTTAGCATCAAGCATTACGTTTCGTGCTTGAAAATCACGATACATAAAACTATGTCCCTTTTCAGACAACAGGTCATCAGCTAAAAGTTGAAAACTGGCTTCCAATTTAAGTTCGTGGAAATCAAGGCCTGTTTCTTTCAGAAAACAGTATTTAAAGTAATTCAAGTCGAATAACACACTGTTTTTGTCGAATTCTGGTTGTGGATAACAGTTTTTGAAATCTAATTCTCTGGCACCACGTATCTGAATGTTGGGTAACTCACGAATGGTCTTGACAAGAAAATCCTTTTCCTTTTTGTTATAACGTCCTCCCGCAGCACGACCTTCAGACAATGCGTCAAAGAGAGACAATTCCCCAAGATCCGACTGAATATATCTGAGTTCGTCTTCACTAACAGCCAATAATCGGGGTACAGGAAGTTTTCTTTTGGTAAAATGACGGCATAGATAAACAAAAGCGTGATCTTCATCACGACTCGTTCCAATAACACCAACCACAGTACCACCATCATGACCCGTTATTCTGTAGTATTCGCGGTTACTTCCAGCTCCTGGGAGTTTCTGAACATTGGCAGAATCCTCACCGCTCCATTTCTTGTATAAATCTAATAGCTGTTGCAAAATCGGTACCAAATATATTTGTGGTGCAAAGGTAGTGAATGTCGAAGACAATAGCAAAAATATAATCGATTATTTTTATATTGCTTAAGGCATCATATCTCCAATGAAGGCAAATGACCTGGCAAAGCGAAGAGAAGACAAAACAAGAAAATAGCTAGATAAAAGCGATGTGACCTATCGCCATAACAATTTATAATCTATAGAAATTAAGTTAAATAGGCGACAATCTATAACACCAGTAAATTGCATTTAGAGAGTTAAAGTGAACTGAGTAATTTAACAATTAATACTGATATTATAGACATATAATAAGGTATACGCGTAAGGAGACTACTTTTTAGGTTCAAAGGTCTCATAGGTAGAATCATCGAAGTAAATTCTTATCTCCGTTATCTTACGTTGATGTTTGTCAATATATTTCACTTCCTGTCGAATAACCTCTCGACGAGGTCTTTCATTTTGGATAGTAGATGGAGCAGGAGATACGTCAGGAAAATCATGAATTGCATTTTCTCCGGAGAAGTCAAGCAAAGCTTCGTCAGTGTCACTTGACTCTAGAGATAAACCGGTAGAGCTAGAAGGTTGAGCTGATGATTGAGACTTATACATATCACCATGACCAAAAATCAACCAATCTGTATTGATTGTTGGAATTTTCACTTTTATAGCATCAACGGTATTAAGGGTAGGTTTGGTTCTACCATTAAAAATGCTGCTTAGTATAGCAGGTGACATTCCGAGGAATTGAGCAAAGCTCTGTTGAGTCATATGTTGTGACTCCATGATTTGTCTAATTCTATCTTTCATTATGATAAAAATTAATAAGCAGGTGAAAAATCACCTTTACGGTTCGACTTTACAAAGGTAAAACAAAAAAATGAAATAGACAACAAATGTAGACCAAAAAATTAATATGTGAATACGTAATTTATAATTTTAAATTTAAAACTTCACATTTATATAAACGTAAACTTTAGCTTTTAAAATACAAATGTGAATTTAAAGAACTAAATCATGACAAACCTTTTATACAGGGGATTTTAGTAAAATATTGGCTATAATATAGATAGTTACATTTGTAATTGTTGACAATTGGTGTATTTGGGTAATTATACCCTAAAAGTAACTGTATTTTTATTTAAAAAGATTAATTCAATCGCACAAATGGCTGGTTTTTAAGTAATTAAGAACTATATATAGACTGTGTATATTTATCAATTTCAATTTCAATAACAACATACTCATATTTGAATATTTAAATATCAATTTAATGATTTAAGTATTCGAATTGTGAATGTTATCCATTCTTAGTTTGGTTATCTAAATTGTTCGATCGGTTTACAAATCAAAATCAACAAACTGAAATATTAAAATAAATTAAAGGTAAATTGAGAAGATCATTAAAAATGAAATTTTGGCATTTTAAAGTTATTCCGAACAGCCCTCCAAAAATCTAAAAATACGCGAGTTTTGACATAGTCAAATTGAAGTAAAACCCCGTATTATCAGCGGTTTAGGGCCAAAATCATGTTCATGGGAATTGTTTATTCTAGAAGAAAAACGATAAAAAAAGAAGGATTTTAGTGTAAAATGAAGAAAATTAGTTCTTTCATAAGGTCTCCAGAAGCTGTATTTGGGTTATCTACCCCTTTACTTTTAGCATCAATTTCGCGTAACTTAGAAATAATGTTCATCACTTTTATTCCACTATAGTTTTGCATAGCTTTCATATACTCCTCTACTGTCTTCTTCACCATGTATTGTGAGACATTCAAACCAAGAAAATTTCCTATTCCAGAAATGTCTTTCACGGGAGCATAATATGCTAACATGAGATTTGAGAAGAAACTGAAGAGTTGAGGCAACAATTTCTGTATCGGCATTTCTTTAGGATTTTCGTTAAAATATTTTATTATCTGATTTGCCTTAAAAATATGATGATTGACAATAGCCGCCCGAAGTTCAAAGACATTGAAGTCCTTGCTCACTCCAATCTGTTGCTCGACAATTTCAGGAGTTATCCTTTTAACATTTTCAGAAAGTGCAATTAACAATTTATCAAGTTCGCCAGTGAGCCTGTTCAAATCAGAGCCGACAGAGTCGGCAACAATCTGAGCAGCCTTTGGTTCGATCGTGAATTGTCTTTTCTGTATATAAGTATTTATAAATGGTACAAGTTGATAGTCATATAATTTTTTGCTTTCAAAAAGTACTCCCACCTTATCAACAAGAAGCATTAGTTTTTTTCTCTTGTCGAGTCTGGTATTTTTATGGCATATCACAAGTATGGTTGATTTCATTGGTTTTTGAAGATAGAAATCCAAAGCCTCCATATTTTTAATATTTTGAGCCTCCTTCACTATTACCACCTGATGTTCGGCCATCATCGGATAACGTTTGGCATAATCCACCACTTGAGCCACAGTAACATCAGAGCCGAACACTACCGTCTGATTAAAATCTCTCTCTTCAGGTGTGAGTACATTTTTAGCCATAAACTCAGATATCTGATCAATATAATAAGACTCCTCACCTATTAAATAGTATATAGGTGCAAATTGGCGAGCGCGAAGATCCTTCATCACGCTATCATAAGTAACTGCATTCTTTTCTGCCATCTTATATATTTTTGCTAAAAAACGACGGATTCTATTCGGTTTTTACTACCTTTGCCTCGTTTCAGACTGCAAATTTAATAAAATGAATCGATTAAACCTACCTGAATACAGTATAAAAATAGCCGAGAGGAACGGAAAGAAGGTTATTTTCGACATTTTACGTCGAAAATACGTAGCCTTAACTCCAGAAGAATGGGTCAGACAGCATTTCGTCCACTTCATCATAGAAAAAAAAGGCTATCCTCAAACATTGATAGCAAATGAAGTAGAATTAAAAATAGGGAATAAATCGCTCAGATGTGACAGCGTACTTTACGACCGCAACATGCAACCGAGAATGATTATTGAATATAAGTCTCCATCGATTGAGTTACAACAGAAAGTATTCAATCAGATCTCAACATACAATCTTTTATTAAAAGTGGATTATCTAATCGTAAGTAATGGCATGCAACATTATTGCTGTAAGATGGATTATGAAAATCATAAATATGTTTTTCTAGAAGAGATACCTGACTACGAATTTATTTAACAATAAAGGCTGTCGAAATTCGACAGCCTTTATTGTTAATATAAGGTATATAGAATTAATCCTTTTCTGAGAATTCAGGTACATCATCAACAGGTGTTGTATCCTCCTTCTTAACCACCTTCTTACGAATAGCACGTTTTTTCTTGGTTTTGTCCTCCACTGGCTTATCGGCTTTAACACCTGCAAGTTCTGGGTCAATCATAATACGACCGCAATATTCACATACAATGATTTTCTTGCGCATCTTAATATCAAGTTGGCGCTGTGGCGGAATTTTATTAAAGCAACCTCCACAAGCATCACGCTGAACATATACTATACCCAATCCATTTCGTGAATTCTTACGAATACGCTTGAATGAAGTAAGTAAACGTGGCTCGATTTTAGTTTCGAATTCCTTAGCTTTTTCTTTCAGCTTTTCTTCCTCGGCACGAGTCTCTTCCATAATTTCATCAAGTTCGCTCTTCTTAACTTCCAAGTCAGTACGGCGATCTTTGAGGTCATCTTGATTACGTTTCAGTTCCTCTTTTTTCTCCTCAATTTTACTTGCTCCTTCTTTGATTTTCTTGTTACACAATTCAATCTCAAGAGTCTGAAATTCGATTTCCTTACTAAGAGTATCGTACTCTCGGTTATTCTTAACATCTTCGAGCTGTTTCTTGTATCTTTCGACACTCATCTGAGCCTGATCGATGTCACGTTTCTTCTGCGTTACAGCATACTGAAATTCATCTATCTCATTCTGTATCTTTTCAATACGTATGGATAGACCGGCGATATCGTCCTCAAGGTCCTGAACCTCCAAAGGTAACTCACCACGCAAAGCTCTTTTCTCGTCAATTGCCGACAGAGTAGTCTGCAACTGATAAAGAGTCTTTAGTTTCTCTTCAACTGATAAATCTGTTGGATCTTTTTTTGTTGCCATATTTATTTACAAATATTTAATGGGATTAGTATTCGTCTCTGTCATATACAAAGACAACAAAGGAAACGCTTCCCGCAAAATTGAATATAATATCTCATTAGTAAATTGCTCAGTCTGGTAATGTCCCAGAACAGCAATCTGTATCTCTTGCTCATGACCAAAAAAATCATGATAGTGCATCTCTCCTGTAATGAAAGCATCAGCACCCGCCTTAATGGCATCATCCAGAAGAAATGAGCCAGCCCCACCGCAAAGGGCAACCTTGCTTATTTTTCGATGAAGTAGTTGATTGCATTGGGCGCATTCTACCCCGAACACCTTCTTAACCTTATCAATAAAGGCCATAGAATCCATTTCCGTGGGCAGTACGCCGATAACTCCATTTCCGGAGGTAATATCATCAACAATCTTTTCATCGAAGAATCTGACGTATTCTAGACCGATTTTTTCAGCCATCTTAAAGTTTACACCACCCTGAGCGTTATCAAGGTTCGTATGCATGGAAACAACTGTCACATGATTCTCAATTGCTTTCATTACGGTACGTTGAACGTAATTGATGTCAGACAGTGTTTTAATAGCATGAAACAACAAGGGATGATGAGACACAATAAGATTGCATCTCTTCTCTAATGCCTCATCGACGATACTTTCAGTAACGTCCAGACACAATAATGCCCCTGATACTTCCGTCTCTGTTAATCCAACCTGCAAGCCGGCATTATCATATCCTTCCTGCAGAGGCAGAGGCGCGAATCGTTCAAGGGCGTCAATTACTTCCTTTATTTTCACGCTTTTCAGCTTTTAAAAAATTCTCCAAATGCGTATTAGCAGGTGCCAATACACATTATGTTTGCAAAGATAACAAAGAATTGTCAGATAAACAACATTTTAAATAGATAATTAATTTTTCTTAACCGAAAGATAGAATCAATTCTGCCAATCGTTTAAGTTGCACTCAGCCTCTACTTTGTTTTCGATATTATCCGGCAGTTGTGGAAAGAAATCAATACCGGTCATGCGTTCCACCTGATCTACACTATTGGCATAAGACGAAAGAGGATTATTGCATTTGGCATTTTTAAATATAAATCCGATAGCTTTAGGAGTACCTCGCATGCACAATACCACTTTAAAGAATCCCTCGGGTACCACTACCCTATTATTTCCGATAGTCTTATGCTTCTGAGGGTATAATATAGGTCCGCAGACGATATAAATATCTCGATATTTCTTAGCCCATTTACGACAGGCCTTTTCTACCTCAGCCCAATCGCCTCGATTAAGACTGCTTTGTTGTGGACAGATATTGGTTAAAAGGAACGATTGCATGAGAGCTTCAGCGTCCCATTTATTATCACCGGCAGGACACATGTGACCGCGGTCATAACCAGAATTATAATAATCCCAGTCCACTGAGCGTTTGTCTTCTGGAATATCAGCATCTTCTTGAAACTTGATACCGGCACGTTTATAGGGTCCGAAACAGTGATTAAAAGTCAGATGCCATGCCACCCAATTGGGAATCTTATTATCCAAATTATACGAAGTGGTATAACCACGGCGGACGAGAATTTCTTCACTGCTATTTTTCATTGGAGCAGGAATCTCAATATTAGCAGAGGTCTGAGCCACCGTAAGATCAGAACTACTTCTGGATCCATTATCTTTTATCGCCGATACCGACACTGCAGACAAAAGAGCCACGGCAGATAGTGAAATCCATTTGATAATATTATTTATTTTTCTCATAATCTCTTATAATTTTGTTGTAAAGATAATATGAACTGAGGATACTACAAAATATATGAAAGATATTTTGTATATTTTACATCTATTGATTTCTTCTCCGTTGTTTTTTCTGTGGGTTCAACTCCCCTATTAATCATTTTTTAAAACAGCCGTCACTCTATCATTGTCCTGTAAGCTACTGAAAAACGGGATGATTACATCCTATAACCATCCCGTCTACCAGTATCTAAAGAAGAAAAACATATGTATTACACTCTTTTCTTACGTTTCTATTTCACAACAATCTTTTTTCCATTAACAATATAGATACCCTTAGCCATTTTCTTAGGGTATGCAAATGCTGAATTTACCCTCTGTCCACTGAGTGTATATGTATTCTTCATACCTATTTTCTCGCCTGTTATCTCACTCATCGATGTCGGTTCATTTCCGTCAATACTTACTAGCAGCTCTTTTGCAGAAGATGTCCCTGTATAAGTGAAATAAGCACGGAAACCACTGATCGCTACATCGGTTCCGCTAGCCTGGCTGAACTTATCATCATTTATGTAATAATCACCATTGGAAAGAGTCCCGGCAGAATAAACGCCTTTAAAGGTTATGACCCCATCGGTCTCTGTTATTGACTTCACAGGGTCACCAGACACTACGTCAACACCGCTGAAAGTAAAAATCGAAGTGGTAGTAGTTGGCTTTATCAGATAAGGAGTATTAGCGAGCATATCACCCGTCAACGTTGTGAAGTTTAGTAGATTGTTGGTCTTACCGGTAAATTCGGCCACCTTTGTACCTTCTCCGAAGAGAGAAGAAATATTAGTGGAGCTTATGGTATAGGGCAGACAGATAGTGTTCCACTGTGAAGGAATGAAGGAGCGATTCAGAGTTACATCAGCATCCGTCGATGCCTGAATAGTATTAACTGATGCCTCGTTATAAGTAAAGTTCTGACGCACCTTGCACGTAGCAGTCACATCACTTGGATAATAAGGGGCGGACAAATCCTTAGGTGATAATTCTATGCCCGTTATCTTGATTGTCATATCCCCTATCTTTGTCGTGTCACTTGCTTTAAGTTTGAGGTTTATTACCGCTCCTGATGTACCAGAAAAGGCCGCTTGATCAGAAAGGGATAAGATCACAAAGCGCCAGTTACCCTCTACTTTTCCATAACTGATTGTTTTTGCAGAATTTACTGTTTCATCAAACTCGTCTTTATATGCTCCGATACGGGCATCTGTCAGTGTAGGTTTTGATGGCATGGTAATACCTGCAGGTAATATCAGATCAAGTTGGATTGCGATAACTTCCATGTCTGGATTATTTAATTCAATGGTCACATCTTTGGTCTGACCAGGGGATATCCTAAAAGATGACATGCTCAATGTTGTGGTATATCCCATAGAAGCGATACTTATTGTCAGAAATGACAGTATCAATAATAAATTTCGTTTGTTCATAATGCTACTTTTTTAAGATTTTATTTGTTATTAATACAACATCATAAGTCGATATAACATTATCAACGCTCATGTCTGCTGCCTTTTCTATAAAGGAATCGTTAAACGCTCTCAATATGCGCTGGACTGTCATTACTGCATCAAAGGTAGAAATGACACCATCTCCGTTAACATCTCCCATGATTAGATTTGCAATGGGATAGGGGGTACTAGGATAGCCAGTCAACTTGTCTGACACAAAGGCCAAACTCGTTCTGGAAAGACTCTCCAAGGATGTAGACTTATTAAAATACTTAAATGTTATTTTTTCTCCACTCGCAACATTACTTCTTATCCTAAGATAATAGTAGGAGGCTGAGCCATTGACCAGACTCAGTTCACCAACGCCTCTGCATTCGTTACCACAGAATGCTGCAACTTCATAATTGCTTCCTGTTGCCGATATTCCATCTAACTGCAAAGATACATAAGCCGTCATATCATATTGAAAGGAGTATTGGTTGCAGCTCCAATGAGTCTGGGCGTCAACTGTTATTGATGATAACAGAATGAATATGAATGAAATTATTAGCTTTCTCATATTTATTGATTTTTAGTTGAAAGATCTTCCGTCCCGGAAAAAGGACGGAAGAGTCTCTTGTTTAATTACCTCTCTTTAACAGTTTCTTATAATATGTCTTTCCATCGGAGACTACCGTAAGAATATAGGCGGCATTAGGAAGACCGTTAACCGACTCGAACAGATGATTACCTTGCCAAGTTGAAGTGTAAACCCTACTGCCACTCATGTTTGTCAGACAGACTTTCTCCACATTAGAAAGACCTTCGATATACAGACGGCCGTCCTTTGAAATATAGGCATTCAAACTATTTGAGGCTGAAGCCATACCTGTAGACAGATTGCCGATATGCAACATATAAGGACTGCGAAGATCGCCCATAATAGACTGGCTGAACGAAGTCGTTTCTGTGATATCATAAACCAGTTCATTACTATTGTTGAAAGCTATGAAATTGATGTTCTCATCGCCATGACCATAAATATTCATCATCAGAGTACCTTTCACATACTCACCGATTCCTCGGCATTCACTTCCACAGAAAGCTCCCACTGTATAGTCGGATGATTCGGCCTTTACACCTCCGGTATAAACATCTGCTATCAAACCCATAATGTTTGGATAAGAATATTTATCTACAGCCCAAGGTGAAGAGTCAAGAAGAGACTTCCCATAGAGGGATTTCGCCTTCGATACTAAGTCGGAATAATAGACGAACGACTTTTCTGATACAGACTTGTACATATATCCCTTTCCTGTATTCAGTGTGGTCAAGGTTCCTGTCCATACGCCGCTGCTATATTCTGCTAATCCATCCTGGCCTACGATGAAGTCTGACTCCTCTGCATTCAGATTCTTCAGTGCTTCTGACAGACTCAAGGTCTGGCCAACAGGATAACCTATCCAGTTCCAACCTGACTTTAGATTCATAACAGCGTTGTTCGGATCATACTCAGTTCCGCTCATCACATAAGTGCTGTCTGCATTCATCTGCACCTTGTACAAAGACTTCACATCTGTCGCATTAAGATTTCCTACGAGACCAAGTTGTGGGTCAAGCACTAACTCAGAATTCTGACCGACAAGACGCAGTACATGTGCTTTCACAAATTCTGTCGGTTTCAGATCAGGCTGTAAATTATAAGATATCCAGTTCCAGCCCGTCTTCAGAGCCATAGATCCTGAATAATTTTTGATCTTATAAATATACGTAGCAACTTCACTCTCAGCTTTTGTTCCTGCTATTGCCATGGCCTTAATCGTCATATCTGACCCGACCACTATTGGCGAAATGTAAACATTGCGAGTTCCTGTAACATCACATGGGCATGTGCCATCTGTGGTATAGAAAATCTTGGCGCCCTTATCACTGCAGGTCAAAACAACTGTTGAGTTTAGATATACATCAGTTCCTGATACTCGAGATGACACAGGAAGAGCGGTCACCTGATTTTCCAAGCTATTGACAACATTTACGATTGACGTTGATTTTATGTCAGCATCCACTATTGAATAAATGATGACGGATGCACCTGGAAGTTCACCGGTTACTGTAAGTTTCGCCTGTCCGTTCCCGTCAAGCACAGCCTCAGATGTAACTGTTGAGATTGAAGTTGATGACGATCTTGCTAACAACTTCTTTCCAATACCGGCATCATAAGGAAGCACGCTGACCGTAATTTCCTTACTTCCGTTATAAAGGACTTTAATCGTTGAATCGGCAATGATACTCTTTACCTCCTTCACGATATCGAAGTTCTGTGAATAGTCATTCTGCATCTGGATTCCGGCATAGCTCTTTACTTTCTTATATACGATAAGAGTTATCTCATCCGTTGTAAGGAATGTAGTGTCTGGCACAAACCGTATTTTCGATGCATAGATAGAAGTTCCACTTCCGTTAGCATTTTCTGCATTTAGGAATGTTACCTTACCATAAACCTTTTTCCCATTTTTAGTCACATAAATATTATCGGGATTCAGACTCTCCGGTAACATATATTTATTGAACTCCACGTCAATACCATCCTCATAAGCACGCGCCACTTTAACACTAGGCTGAGTATTCTGAGTGATCGGGATATTTACATCAAGCTGAGGAGGAGGAACCGGTAACCACTCACTATAAGCAGTCTGATAACCATCCTTTTCAAACTTAACTTGCCATAAGCCTTGAGGCACATCCCAAGCATACATACCATTTTCATCGGTGAATAATGGATTTTCCTGTGCATATTCAGCAGCATTCCAAAGAACGGTCTTCTCATGTTTGTCGCCATACATATCCTCAACTGTCTCTTTGTAATAAACAGTTGCCGTTACGCCTTCAACACGATTAGAGGAAACAGCTTCGTACACAAATCCGGAAGGATCACGTACAACGCTTGTGCTACCACCTGGAGGAGGAGGTGGAATATATTCATCATCATGACCACTACTGCAATTTAGGTTATCTACGTCATTATTTAAACGATTAATTGCATATGTCAGTGTATTATCAAGACAGAAACGTCCTACAGTCAGAACTGCCTTCTGAGCAATTCCCCAAACTGTTGCCATCAGTGATGTTCCGGCAGATGCGACAGACCCAACTATACCAGCAACGACTTCTGCGTCGGAGATAAATGAACCTAGAAGATCTGCTGTAGCTATTGATACTGAAGAAGCTAACAACGTGTAACAACGAGCTTTACAAAGCGTAGCGTTCTCTTGATCATTTCCACAAGGCTCTGGTATTTTAAAATAGATGTTTTGCAACGTATTTATCTTTCCGGAAAGTTCTATGGCTGTAGAAATATAGCTTGCCACCGGCAATAACTTAAAGACATGTTTAAACACGCTCTTTGCGGTCTTAAGGGCCTGTCCTGCAACAAAAAGATTACGCTCGGAGAAGAATTTCTGAGCTTTCCATTTAAACAAGCCTACATTATCTCCTTTTAATTCTGCTAATTTGATATTGGCGTCAGCTTCACCAATATTTCTCTTGATGATATCTATCGCCTGCTCCAAATTTTTCTCAGCCTCTCCAGCTTTTGAGAGTAAGTCATTCGCCCAGAAATTAATTCTGTCGATAACCTTTTGAATCTTATCCAGTCCTTCTTTACACTGATCAGCAAAACTTTGCTGTCCCTGGGTGTTTGATTTCAAAGGAGCTAGTAAAGAATTCTTGGTGATAGCTATTTTGATATTTCTATTGAAGTCCACATATATGTATTTATTTTCTGTTGTCAACATATATACGGAAGAAGAATCAGAGTACTTATAACGAGAATAACCTTCATTTAACAAAGCTTCAGACGTGAGACCTTGAGTGGTTGTCATTTCAAATGAGACGCCGGAGCTTAATGTAAATGAGCATTCCTTTTTTAACTGGAGAAGCGCATTAATGGTGTTGATAAATGAAGCAACTGAGTCATTGTATAATTTCTGACGTGCTAACCCACCATTCATATATTGGGTGTACTCAGCCTCGGTCATTTTCGAGATCGCATTGTAAAGACTATCATTAAATGTGTTCTGATATGCGTCTAAACCTAACTGCTCACGTAACAAGGCTAATTCACTATCACTGATATCCTGATTCAGACTGAATACAGAATCAATCTTTGCAATACTCTTACTATAGATGTCAGCCAGTGATTCTATAGAGGAGAGGATATCCTTCAATTGTCGTGAATCATATACTTTTTCGTTATTTGATGTGAATTCCACACTTACATTAATAGGCAAATCATTATCATCAAATTTCGAAGAAACTACCCATTGATTCTTATTAAATGTAGCATTAAAGGTTCTGAAGTTATTCTTTTCGGTGAAGACATTCAACTTAACATTCGATATCTTTGTGGTATCATTACTCGTAAAATCTATCAAGAATGTAAAGTCAGGATAACTTGGCCAATACCAGTATGCAGGTAACTTTGTCTTAGGATTCTTAAAATCAAAAACGGTGCGATATTCCATTAAATCCAATGATGCCGATCCATGTGCAGTATTTAGCATTGTAACCTTTGATACTTCAATAGCATTCATATCATATCTCAGCTCTTCCGTTTCTGACTGCAACTTCAATCCTGATTTCGTTGTCACCTTAGCATATATCTGATGTGTCGACAGGTTGTATGCGTTATTCAGTTCGCAATTAGCCACCCATGTTCCTGTCGCCAGAGATGTAGTGGTGCCAATGAGCACATCATTATCGTATATCTCAATCTGTGAATTGGCAGAAGCTGCACCTGTAATTGAGACAGTCGTCCTGGCAACGGTACTAGGAACGGTTATAGACAAGTCCTTAACCGTATATGGTGCCGTACCAATAGGCTGTTGTACACTTTTCCCATTTAAAGTAAAATGGGCATAAGCATTAGGAACAAAACTGCCACCCATTGTAGGGATTATACAGAAACGAACCTGATCACCTGTGGTAGATACGGGAATAGTAAGACGAGACCCATCATAATTATACGAAGAGACTTTTGTTCCCACCATTACGGAGTTCTCTACAAACGATGTTCCTACAGGTAAGTCAACAATCATACTGACACCACTTACATTATTCTTATAAACATCCTTGAAATCAATGACTCCCTTCAAGGTGAGATAGTTTCCTGATATGACAGAAGCTTTATTTACAGTAAATGATGTATTACTTCCTGTGTAGTATAGTTTACTTTCATCAAGAGTCGGAATCCGCTCATTAGCAACAACAGCTATTATTCCACTCTTTACATCAATTACATTGACTACATAATCAGTACCTTCAGTAAGTCCGGAAGTAGCAAACTGATCAAGACGCATGATTCCGTTAAATAACGAGCTCGCGGCCATAGTGACCAGTGTATATTTGCCATCTGAAAGGTCAGTTATGTTCAAAGTAGCGATATTATACGTATACTTTTTAATCAAAACGCCATCACTACCATAAAGCAAGCCAATAACAGAGCTGTTACCAGTTTGTTTGAACGATGCTCTAATGCCGCCATACTGAAGAATAGGTATAGTTATCACTGCATGATTCAAGGAATCTATCTTCGTCTTAACAGTAACAGATTTGAACCCATTATTCTTACTGGTGGCAATGATGCTCAGTTGATCATTCATCCCAACCTCTTCCAGAAGTACGATAGAAGGATACTGTACATTGAATCCACTGATAGCTTTCGACTTCGTCTCATTATAAATGGAATATGTGACGTTGGCATAATCCGAATACCAGTTTTGTGTCTTTGCCGTACTATCCTTAAGAACACTTCCTGTATAAGTAAAGTTGGTCGTTATCGTTGCTCCAGTAATTGATTTTAATGAAATGGATCCCAAGTTCCGGTTGCTTAAAGAATCATAAGACAGAGTCTTACTGATATAATCCGTAGCAGATACGGTAACTGAACTTGGTTGATTGTATACATTTGCATTAAATACTCCCCTGCTATTGGTCTGGATCGTGAATGTCTTATAGTATTTTCCATTCAACTTCTGCGATATGGCTACAGTAGCTCCCGAAATCACACCTCCATTCACATCCTTCACGGCACCAGTCACATTCAATGTATCGATGGCAGCCAAAGTCAATATAGGATTATTATCACTTTCAGCTACGGTGTATTGATGAACCTGAGGTATTACATATTGCATACCTAGTGACTGGCCAATGCTTGCACTGTAATTCAATACAGTACTTGGTGTTATTCCGCTTATAGTAGCACCCATCGATAAATAGGTTCCTTTGGCATCAGTCCATGTTATCTGAGTCAGCGATGTAACATCTGTTCCATTAGGTGTGTTAACCTTAAGTGTTATTGATTGTGGGACTAATATCTTATCGAATGCCACTTTCACATTGTCATTATCGACAACAACTTTGACTATTTCACCTAGAACTTTCTGAAGTTGATTCTTAAGGTATATGTTATACTCTGTGCCTTTTATCAGTCCATTGAATGTATAAGTAATTCGATCTGAAACAACATATTTGTACACTTGCCCACTTGATGTATTGACGAGTTCGAGCGTCATATTCTTGTATCGACCATCAGCACTCTCAGCAGGTAAATTAACTTCTATAGTCCTTACTTCTTCTAATAATGGAAGCGACGTAAAGTCTTTCCAGCCTTCAGCTTCGCTATAAAGAGGTATAGATGTAGACAAGACATGTAACACAGCTCCATCTGCGATTCCGGTAAAGGCTTCGCTTTCCAACGAAGGGGGTGATACAGCATAACAGGTCACATCCGTCAACTTATTACAATTATAAAAAGCCCTGTATTTTATCTTAGTAACAGAAGATGGTAGTATTACTGATGTCAGGTTATTGCCATCGAACGCATAAGCTGGGATTTCATTATAACCGTAGGTCCGACTTAGATCAAGGAGAGCACAATTAGAGCAATAATTAGCTACGTTAAAATCATAGTAATTCATACATCCCACAACCGTGATCATGGTTACACTTCCTCTTTTATCAGACCCTCCGATAGCATTGTCTATCGCATATAATAAATTACCGGGACTGAAGTCATCGATAATCACTGAACCTGTGGAGGCATTCCAATAATTATTTCCGGGATTCTTAGGATTTCCTGGTACAAATTCAAACAATCCTTCTATGGATGAGTTCGATTTACCCATAATATGAGTATATGGCGAAATTAGTGAAACCACCTTGCCATCGATTTTCCATCCCTTAAATACATAATTCGTATTCGGGTAGGCATAAATATCAATTGAATAATTTTCTTTGAAAGATGCATTATTGACATTGAAGCTGCCACCATACGAAGGATTTGCATTAACCGTCAATTGATAAGATCGGGCCGTCGAATCAGGAGATGCGGGACTGGCCGGATCAAACACGAAGACAGCTGTCAACACCACATTTCTGGCAGGCATGGTATAAGAGAATGAAGACTCGGTTGAGACGACAGAATCTCCAATCATCCATTTCACAAACCTATAGTTGGTATTCTGGTAAGCATATATATTTACGTTATGCCCTGCCTTATATGCAGTGATCGTTGATAGATTCGTAGATCCACCGTACGAAGGGCTTGATACCGTCTGTATTGTATACGACGATACCGGCGTCTGTGGATCGCCAGGGTTGGTGGGATCATATCCGTCACCCACGCCGTACGAACTTTGTCCAAATATTACTAATTGGTACAAAAGCATCATACATAGACAAACAATTTTTCTCATTGTTGCAATGTTTTAAGGTTGATTATTAACGTGGAACGTTAATTTTATATGCAACACCGTTTACTTTAACGAGATAGAAACCAGCTTTCAATACAAATGATGCATGTTGAGCCGTCTGTCGTGATACCATTGTTCCGTCGGCAGCGTAAATATTTATTTCAGATAAGACAGGAGAATCTACTATGACTTCGCCGCCAGAGACTGTTATATTAGGAGTGTTCACTTTAGATGCAGAGAGAGAAGTACTAACATCTTGAAGTTTTACAAGGAATCTGTCATTATAGGTACCACTATTAGCTTCAAACGAATAAGAACCGTTATTCAAAACCTGTTGACTACCAGTTTTTTTATCAACCAATGTTGCTGTAACAGCATCATTTGCAGTCATAGAAATAGTATATTTACCTTCACTGCCAAAGTATGTACCAAGTACAATCATCGCATTACTGAGAGGACGTTCATTAATTGAATAATCAACATGATCATTGATACTATAAATCTGAGGAACGCTAAGATCTGTACTCATAAATTTGGTAGCATCACATTCCATATCATAGTTCAACGTAGCTTTATTATTAATGACAATTCTCGTTTTATCCGAAACTTTTTCACTTGAAAGCAATATATTCAGTATTGAGCGTGCAGACTCTGCATTTATACCAAAATAATGTTTTGCGTTATTCTGTCGAGCAACAACTTCCGAAGTCAGTTGACGTCCGTTAGCTGAGAATGTGATTGAAGATTGGTCAATCGGACGTTGTACAAAGAATGCCTCATTTGGATGGAGTATATAACTGTCGTCTAATGGAGAATAAGCCACATAGGTGTAACCATTCCATGTCGTTATTGGAGCCGTAAGGCTAAGTAATCTCGAATCAAAGAAACAAGGATATGGGTTACCAATCAAATTCCAGCTTCTGTTATGTCCAAAATCTGACAAATATTCATTCAAGGGCAACGTACGGTCGGCAGTTGAGAATATTTGATTTTTATTGATATTGTTTATTGCAGGAAAGGCGAATGTATTATTATATTCATTATCTCCACTACACATTATTATATAGCCTGTACCTGAGTGCATGATACTGTCGGAACTTAGATTTATCCATGTGCTGTCCATTAATACCTTTGCTCTGTTTAATCCGGAATAAGTACGCAACGCCCACCTCGTATTATCAGGAGCAATAATACTTGAAACCTTAACGTCATAAGGGAATGTGACGAAATGCCACCTGTCTCTATACAAGCTTACACTCTGAACAACACTGTCCGCACGCATCGTGGCATAATTAAGTAAGGTATTGTATGGATTATCATAAATGTAATCACCCCAGTAATTATAATACAAAGTGTTATATGTGCTAAATTTATTAACAGAAAACATATCTGTTCCATTGATTGTCATTTTAGCATATTCATTATCATACCCAAATAAATTAAGGTCAGGCTTATTGGTAGGTCTGACACCCGACTGTATTGATAGCAAATTGTGAACATTAATAACATTCGGTTCATAATCCATTGGTTCTATCATAGCAAAAGCATCCCAACCGTTGGTTTGTTTATATTGGTTGATTGCTAAAGCCGGAACATAAAGGACTTTACCAGTCATGTCAACCCCCGGTATTGGATTATTATTATATACCCTGGGAGCTGCGGCTGCACGGCAATAAAAGTGAGAAATATTGTAGCAACCATAAAAAGTATAATTTACTTTTAACATTGTACTGGGGAGCACGATTTCTTTAAGATTAATACAATTACAGAAGGCATAATCATCAAGAGTAGTTAAGCCTTCATTGAAATTAATTTTTGATAATCCTGTACAGTTGTTAAATGCACTGTAGTTTATAGCCAATAATGTTGAAGGAAAAGTGAGACTATCTAGTGAAGAATTATTATAAAAAGCAGAATTGGTAATATACTGTAATCCCTCATTAAATTTCACAGATTTGAGATTGTAACAACTGGAAAAGGTATTATTGTTGATTACACTAATGCCACTGGGAATTTCTACGCTTCTTAATTTATGACAGTCAGAAAAAGCGGAGTTGCCAATATATGTCAAGGTTTTAGGTAGATCAACATACTGAAGAGAATAACACTGACTTAAAGCACTATTGCCAATACTTATCAAAGAGTTAGGAAAAACGACTGATGACAACGCCCTTCTATTATTAAAGAAATTATCAGGCAAAGTTGTCATATTTAATCCAGACATGTCAACAGAAATAAGACCAGTCAAACGATTTCTGACATTATCTACATCAACATCATTTAATGTTCCTGATAATATTAACTTGTTTACATCTCTTAAATTTGTTGTTTTAGTCAATATCTGATCACCTAATGTTCCCGGAGTAGCGACGTCTATTGACAATTCTAGTGGTTCACCATTAATGATAATTCTGCTATTCCACGGGGAGATAGAATTATAAGCGTCAGCACTTCCCTTTGGAACTGTGATGGAATATAGATTGTCCGGTAAATAATCATTTGAAGGAGGATTGACAGGATTCATACGCAATGAAAATAAATTATTGCAACTACCGAAGGCCCAGCTTCCCATATTCTGAACAGACGCAGGAATCACTACACTATCAAGAGAATAACAATTTGCAAAACATGAATTGCCAATTGAGACAAGCGAATCTGAAAGATATACTCTCTGCAGCGAGTGGCAGTTGGCAAAGACATCATTATTCAAGACCTTTATATTCTTCGGCACAGTAACAGAAACCAGAGATCTGCAATTATTAAAAGCATTGCTGGAGATATTCGTCAATGATTCAGGTAAAACAAGATCTGTTAGAGAATAACATTCATTAAAAGCACTTGGTCCAATCGATTTAAGGGTTGAAGGTAACTTAATGCTTTTAAGACTGGTACAGTAATAGAAAGTCGCATCCGGAATATCTTTAATTCCATCTTCAATCGTAACAGAAACAAGATTCTGTCTCCAATTCATGACATTACCTCTATTAAAGATCACAGGATAAGTGTTTCCATCATATTCAATCGTAGATTTAATGGTAATATCAGTTGCATTATCATCTGAGAGACCATCTACATAAGCATATCCTTGCGGAAAATCTTTTGAAATTTGATTCACAGTCTGATAAATTACTTTACCAAACGTGAGTTGAT
>OBMA010000049.1_pt1 | contig 47341 bp, 41 predicted proteins | sample 1539141 | NCBI WGS metagenome assembly OBMA01 (sample SAMEA3991484, study PRJEB22521) | metagenome | biome: anthropogenic terrestrial biome; feature: sewage plant; material: raw primary sludge | place: Sweden | collected 2012-09-26
CATGTATACTGTTTCATCTATTTACCATGCATTGCATAACAATAAAGCAAAACAAGTTTTTCAAATACTAGATCATTCAGCAATATATATTTTAATTGCTGCAAGTTATACGCCTTTTTTACTTTTAGTTGTTAAATCAAAAGCTGGATATATTATATTTTTCATACAATGGTTAATATGTATATTTGGGATAGCTTTTAAATCCCTTTGTGTTGAAAAATATGTTCTTTTCTCAACATTACTTTATATAGTTATGGGATGGATGATTATGTTTGTATGGGGTGATCTTATAGCCAATATTTCGCAGCAATCCCTTATCCTACTTTTCATTGGGGGAATCTTATATACTTTAGGTACTATTTTCTACATGTGGAATTGGTTTAAATATCACCACTTCATATGGCATATTTTCGTGTTACTTGGTAGTGTTGCACATTTTTTCGCAGTATATCTACTAGTTTAATAATATTATCATAAAAAAAGCTGTACTCTCTTATAAAGAATACAGCTTTTTAAATTTTATTTTTTCATAAATCTTTTTATTATTAACCCTATTGCTATCCCTACAGCTAATCCAATTATGAATCTTACTATCATATTTTTCCCTCCCTTGATTCATTTAGAATTTCAAGCTCTTCCCGTTGTTCTCTTAACTTTCTTAGTGAGAATATGCATAAAAGTATAATTACAATCCCTAAAAACATACCCATCAAAGAAAATATAAAGTTAACTATTCCAGATGCTAATAAAAATTCTCCACCCTCTAATTTATTCTTTCTCATTTTTATGAATATCATTATAATTAATAATAGTAAAACTAATGATACAACTCTATATCCTTGAAGTAAAATTATTTGAAAATCCTGTGCTGCTGCTGATTCATACATCATGATATTAGAAACGTGAGTTCCTATAAATACTACTATAATAAGTACTATTAGTAATATATTTAAAATCTTTGCTCTCTTTAATATTTGCTCCATATATCCTCCTATTTATTTTTATTCAATTTTGCATCAATTGATTTTGCTGCTATTTTTCCTGCTCCCATAGCAAGTATGACTGTCGCTGCACCGGTTACTACGTCTCCTCCAGCATACACGTCTTCTTTTGTTGTCTGCATTGTCTCTTCTTCAACTATAATTCCGCCCCAAGATTGAACCTCAAGGCCTGGTGTTGTTTGTCTTATTAATGGATTAGGACTTTGCCCTATTGCTACAATTACTGTATCCATATCAAGTGTGAATGCTCTATCTGTTTCAATTGGTTTTCTTCGACCCTTCTCATCAGGTTCGCCTAATTCCATTTCTTGGCATTCCATTCCAACAACCCATTTATCTTTTCCTAATATTTTTTTAGGTAGTGTTAAAAACTTGAAAATTATTCCTTCTTCTTTAGCATGATGTATCTCTTCTAACCTTGCTGGCAATTCACTCTCACTTCGTCTATACACTACATATACATTTTCAGCTCCGAGCCTCATTGCTGTTCTGGCAGCATCCATTGCAACATTTCCACCACCTAGTACTGCTACATTTTTTCCTATTTTTACAGGTGTTGGATTTTTCTTAGGATCATACGCTTTCATCAAATTTACTCTTGTTAAGAATTCATTTGCTGTATACACTCCATTAAGGTGTTCCCCTTCAATATTCATAAACTTAGGTAATCCAGCTCCACTACCAATAAATATAGCTTTATAGCCATCTTCCTTCAATTCATCTATCGTTATTGATCTTCCAACTATGACATTTTTTTGTATTTTAACACCTAATTTTTCTATATTTGCTATTTCTTTCTTTACAATTTCTTTCGGTAGTCTAAATTCAGGTATTCCATATAATAAAACTCCACCTGGAACATGTAATGCTTCAAATATTGTAACATCATATCCTAATTTTCCTAGTTCACTCGCACATGATAATCCTGCAGGTCCTGCTCCTATCACACCAACTTTTATATTATTCTTTTCTATTTCAGGTATTTTTTCTTCTACATTTGCCATATAATAATCTGCAACAAATCGTTCGAGTCTACCTATTCCAACAGGTTCATTCCTAATTCCAACTACGCATTTTCCTTCGCATTGTGTTTCCTGAGGGCACACTCTTCCACAAATCGCTGGAAGTGAATTTTGTTTTAATAATATCAAATGCGCTGCTTCAAAATTACCTTTTGCTACTTCTGATATGAATTCAGGAATATAAACATTTACTGGACATCCTGAGACGCATCTAGGATTTTTACATTGGATACATCTTTTTGCCTCTTGGATAGCCTCTTCTTCAGTATAACCAATTGCTACTTCTTCAAAGTTTCTTTTTCTTATATTAGGGTCTAACTCCCTCATCTTAGTTTTCTGTATCATGACTACTCTCCTGTTCCAATTATGCAATCATGCTCTTCTTTTTTAAACATACTTTGTCTTGTCATAAGCATATCAAAATCTACTAGAAAGCCATCAAAATCAGGTCCATCTACACAAGCAAACTTTGTTTCATCACCTATTAGAACTCTACATCCACCGCACATTCCTGTACCATCAATCATTATTGGATTCAATGATACTGATGTTTTTAAATTTAAAGGTTTTGTTATGTTTACAACATTTTTCATCATTATAACTGGACCTATCGCTATTACTTCATCATAATCATTTCCTAAAGCTATTAGTTCATTTAGAACATCTGTTACAAAGCCCTTTTTACCTTTACTTCCATCATCAGTTGCATAATAAATATTATTTGCTATCTTTTTAAATTCCTCGTCCATTGTAATATACTTTTCATTTCTTGCACCTAATATTACATCAACTGCAACACCCATTTCTTTTAGTGCCTTTATTTGTGGATATAATGGCGCAGCTCCTACTCCTCCACCTATTCCCAGAACTCTTTTATGTTTTTCAAGGTGCGATGGATTTCCTAGTGGCCCTGCAACGTCATATATGCTATCTCCAATATTTTTCTCTCCCAGTAATCTAGTTGAGAATCCTACTTTCTGATAAACTATCGTTATTGTCTCTTTTTCTCTATCATAATCTGCAATTGTTAACGGTACTCTTTCTCCGTCTTCATTTATACGGATAATTATGAACTGTCCCGGTTCACATTTTCTCGCAACAAATGGAGCTTCCACAACCATTTCTTCAACCACTTCATTTATTATTATTTTATCTATTATTTTATACATTTTTTTGACCCCCAATTTTTTTCAAATTGTATAAACTTATTATTTTATAACTATCGTTTTGTAATGAAAATTATAATATAATACAGGTGTATTTGTCAAGAAAGAATAAAGCCCTAAATGATAAATAGTTACAATATCGTTCAGGGCTATTATTACAATGATTTTTCTAAAATTTCTTTACTTATATCAAGATTCAAATCTCTTGTTTCTGAAAGTGCTGTCAATCCGTTTTTTCTTAGTTGTTCTACTAGTAAAGGAATACTATCGGCTGTTATACCGTATTCACTTAAACGAGTTTTTATTCCTAAGCTTTCAAAAAATTCTCTCGTTTTCTTAATTGCTAAATCTATTTTCTCTTCTTTAGTTCCTTCTGTTATATGCCATACACGCTCCGCATATTGCAATAATTTTGCTTCTTTTTGATTACGTCTTACTTCTAACATTGTTGGTAATATTATTGCTAACGTTTGTCCATGATCGATATTAAACATTGCTGTAAGTTCATGTCCTATCATATGATTAGACCAATCTTGAGGTACTCCTGTTCCTATTAATCCATTTAAAGCCATTGTCGCACTCCAAACTAAGTTAGCACGTGCATCATAATTTTCAGGCTCATTTATAGTAGTCGTTCCTATTTCTATTAATGTTTGTAATATTCCTTCTGCCATTCTATCTTGTATTCTTGCATCAACTGGATAAGTTATATATTGTTCCATAACATGTACAAATGCATCAGTTACACCATTTGCAACTTGTATTTTAGGAAGTGTAAATGTAAGAGTAGGATCCAATATTGAAAACTTAGGAAATGATAACTCACTCATCACTGGATATTTTGCATGATTGTATGATACAACTGCTCCACTATTCATTTCTGATCCTGTTGCAGGTAAAGTTAACACACTTCCAAATGGAATAACTTTCTTAACCATCTCGCTTGTTACTCCAGAAAATCCTTTCATTAGTAACTCTGTCGCATCTCCTTCGTAATTAGATGCTAATGAAATAAATTTTGTTCCATCAATTGTTGATCCTCCACCAACTGCAAGTATATAGTCAATGTTTTCAGCTTTTACTACTTCTACTGCTTTCATTAGTGTTTCATATTTAGGGTTTGGCTCTATTCCAGAAAATTCAAATATTTCTCTACTTCCTAAGATGCTTTTTACTTTATCGATAAGTCCACTTCTTTTTGCGCTTCCTCCACCGTATGTTATCAGTACTTTTGCATCAACTGGAACATTTTCATTAATTGATTCTAATCTATCCTTACCAAAATAGATCCTTGTTGGATTATAAAAATTAAAATTAAACATGTTTCCTCCTTGTTTTTTTATATCTCATTATACAGTAAAATGTTTGTATGTGCAATCAATATTTTTTTGATAATAAAAAAATAACAGACGAATCTGTTATTTTACTTATATCATTCAGTAGCTATATTATATTCTCGTAAACTAATCGTGCCCAAGACTCTAATTCATCAGGATTAACTTCTTCTTTTCGTAACCATGCACCTGATATAATTCCTTCTTCCATTGATTTATAATCTTTATGTGCAACATCAATAAGATATACTAATCCTAAATGATCAGCCCCTACACTTCTTTCTTCTGTTTCTTTTATAAATCCAACTAGCTCGATATTCTTAATTTCCTCTTTTGGAATCCCCACTTCTTCTAGTAATTCTCTATATAAGCCTATTTCTATTGTCTCTTTCGGTCTTATATTGTTATTGTCGTCAAGCACTGCATCAACACCATCAACATGGCCTCCTGGTAATCCTTTACGCCCAACTAATCTAGTTTCAGTACTCCCACTTTCCCTAAATAGAAAGAAGTAAAAAGGTATTTCATTTTCTATATATCTCACTAAAATATATGGGATTGGATGTCTCTGTATTGGCAAATGCTCTAATAAGCTTCTTTTTGCAATATATGGTATTACATTTAATTCATTAAACGATGTTTTTGAGAATCCTGATGGAATATTTTTTAACTCGCTCTCAAGAAAATATAGAATTGGCTCTTTTAAAGAAGGCTTCTTACTTTCCAATAACTCTGCCTTAAGAATGTTAATTTCATCTTCCACTTTCGTCTCATTGTTAATTTTTTCAAGATACTTCTCTAACATTTTCGCTCCTATCTTAAATCTATAATTTTAAAGTTTTCCGTTATTATTTGCATCTAACACTTTGTTCCATTCTGCTATTCTTTCTTTTTCTTTCTCCAACAATGGTTTTATAGCATCCCCTGATACAGTTATTGAAATTATTTTATCGCTTGTTGCTATTGATTTCAATATTTTCATATCAGCTTCTGATTTTATTTCTCCAAATATTGTATGTTTATTATTTAACCAATCAGTTGGTACTGTTGTTATAAAAAATTGTGATCCATTTGTTTTTGGTCCTCTATTTGCCATTGCTAATTTCCCAGGAACTGCGAAATCAAATCCATTATTAAATTCATCTTCAAATTCATATCCAGGTCCTCCTGTTCCATTACCTCTAGGATCTCCCCCTTGAACCATGAAATCTGCTATTACTCTATGAAAAGTAAGTCCATCATAATACTTTCTTTGTACTAAATTCACAAAATTTGCTACTGTTAATGGTGCATTTTCTGGATATAATTTTAAATTTATTGACCCTTTTTCTGTTTTAATAACTGCTGTAATTTCCATTTTTTTTACTCCTTTTTTTGTAGTTTTTTTTGTTTGAGCTGCGAAACCAAGTGCTGCTAAAAATATAATTGCTAGTAATATTGTTATCATTTTTTTCATTTTTTTCTCCTCTTGTTTCAATTTTATATCTAGATTATTTTATCACATATTTCTTAGAATTTACTTAGTCTTTAACTTCAATAGTTTTTCAGCTTCTTTATAATTTGACATATAACTACCCACATACTCATAAAATGACTTTCCATGATGAGGGTGTTTTAAATGAGAAAGTTCATGTAAAACAACATATTCTATCTCAAATACTGATCTTTTTACTAATTCAACATTTAAATTTATGTACTTCTTCTTATGATTACAAGATCCCCATCTAGTTGTCATTTTCTTTATTGAAAGGTGATTTATTTTTTCATTTAATATTTTTAACCACTTATCGATTATGTCTGAAAAAATTATGTTTGCTTTTTCCTTATACCATTTATTTATCAGCTTTTCCTTATATTCTTTAGTATTTTTCTTTGTGTACAAATAAAGATTTTCGCCATCTATCTCTATTTTATCAATTTTGCTTTCAATTACTTTTAAAAAAAAATCTTTTCCTATTATCTTATGCACTTCTCCATCTATATACAGATTTTCTTTTTTATTTTCTAATATCTGCTTTCTATTTTCAATAGCTTCCGTCATCCAAGATTCTTTTGAAATAAGAAATTGCTCTATTATACGACTATTTAACCTTAAAGGTGCAGAGATTTTAAGTTCTCCACTCTTATTAATTCTTATGTTAATATTCTTAATATTTTTTCTAACTACTAAATATCCATTTATATACTCTTCTTTTTCTTTCATTATATCAATACCTTTATTATTCTATTTAAATTTACAACTTGTCAAATGATCATTTACAACTCCAACAGCTTGTAAATAAGCATAAATAATTGTTGTTCCAACAAACTTAAATCCTCTTTTTTTCATATCTTTACTTATTTTATCAGATAATTCTGTACTTGCTGGCACTTCTTGAAGCGTTTTCCATTTATTTATAATTGGTTTATTATTTACAAACCCCCATAAATATTTCGAAAAACTTCCAAACTCATTTTGAACTTCCATAAATTTATTTGCATTTATTGCTGACGAATGGATTTTAAGTTTATTTCTTATAATTCCTTCATTAAGCATCAATTCTTCAAATTTTTTCTCATTATATTTAGCTATTTTTTTATAATTGAACTTATCAAATGCTTTTCTAAAATTTTCTCTTTTATTAAGTATTGTTGTCCAACTAAGACCCGCTTGAAATCCCTCTAATATAAGCATCTCAAATAACTCATTGTCGTCGTAGCACGGTTTTCCCCATTGTGTATCATGATATTCTATGTCTAACTCTTTCTTTGCCCATCCACATCTATCGCTTTCTGTAATCATATTTATCTCCTCAATCTTAATATCTAGATTTTCTATACTAATTTACTTATGAATAATGTTGCCAATCCCAAATACATAAAAAATCCACAAGTATCTGTAAACGTTGTTAATATTACAGCCGATGCTAGTGCGGGATCTATTTTCAAAAATTTAAGTGTTACTGGAACTAAAAATCCTATTGAACAAGCTAACGCCATATTACCTGTCATTGCTAGGAATATAATAATTCCTAGAAATGGATTGCCATGTAATAAAAGCATAATAAATCCTGTTAATATTCCTAATACTGCACCATTTATAACTCCTACAGTCAACTCTTTTATAACTAATCTTAAAGTATCTTTCGGATCTAATTCTCCTAGTGCAATTCCTCTTATTGTAACTGCAAGAGTTTGTGTTCCTGCATTTCCACCCATTCCAGCGACAATAGGCATCGCTGCAGCTAATATAACTACCCTAGAAATCGTACTTGAAAATAAACTTACTGTCGTTGATGCAATAAATGCTGTTATTAAATTTACAAATAACCAAGGTAATCTTCGTTTAACAGAAAATAAGAATGTAGAATCTATATTTTCATCTTCTGAAACTCCTCCTAATTTCAAGATATCTTCTGTATTTTCTTCTTGAATTACATCAATAATATCATCTACTGTTATTATCCCTAACATATTTTTTCTTTTATTTATAACAGGTATAACATTTAAGTCATATTTTGATACTAACATTGCAACTTCCTCTTGATCATCTTCAGCATGAGCATATATTACATTTTCATCTGTTATTTCAGATAATGCTATATCATCTGGCGATATCAAAATATCCCTTAAATCTGCTATACCAATCAATTCTTTTTTCTCATTTAAAACAAATATTGTTTCTATTACTTCTGTCTTAGGTGCAATCATTTTAATTTTTGACATTACATCTTTTATTAAAAGTGTTTCTTTAAGTGCAATATAACGTGTTGTCATTATTCCACCTGCAGAATCTTCTTCATATCCAAGTAACTCTCTTAATTTGTTTGCCTCAGATCTTTTCATATTTTCAAGGATTACTTTACTTTTTTGAAAATCGATATTTCCTAAAATATCTGCTATATCATCTGGTGACATCTGCCCAAATATTTCAATAACTTCATCTACATCTATCAAATCTATTATTTTTTCTTGTAAATCTTCATCTGCTTCTTCTAATATTCTTGCTTTTTTGTCATTACTCATAAGCTCAAATACTTTCAATATCTCTTCATCATCTAACTCTTCAAAGCTTTCAGCTATATCTACAGTATGATTCTCTTCAAAAAACTCTTCTAGCTCTTCTTCAGATTGTAATTGAACAATTCCTTCTGCTATTTCTTCAGGAGTTACATCCTCTTCTTCTTCAATAACATTGTCTTTCTCTTCTTTTCTTCTACTTTTTATTTCATTTTTCAATTCTTCTATTGATTTTGTTTCATCTTTAGAGTCTTTACTATCTAAATCAATATTTTCAAGGTTTTTATCATTTTCCATTGTATAAACCTCCCTTCCTTTAAGTATTTTAAGTAATCAACAAACTTATTATCTTTTCAATTGTGAAAAACACAATACTGAGAATAATGTTTTCATATCATTGGAAATTTTAAGAATATCATCTATATTAAACCATTCGCTTTCAATATCTTCACCATCATCCAACATTAGTTCTTTTGCCACTGTACTATCTGACTTAAGTCTTCCATAGAAAAAATGTAATTGCTCAGTTGTATACGCAGGACTTGCATATATTCCTTCTTCTAATCCATCAATATCAACAATATCATCTAACGAATAACCTGTCTCTTCTCTTAATTCTCTAAATGCTGCATCTTTTGGATTTTCTCCTTTGTCTATAAGCCCTGCAGGAACTTCCCACGTTTCCCCTTTAACACCTGGCCTATATTGCTTAACTAATATAACTTTTTCTTTTGTTTCATTAAATAATACAAAACAAACTGCGCTAGATTTCTCAAGATATTCTAATGTAATTCCAGTTGTGGGATGTATTTCTTTTTTTCCTTTTAAAAATCTAAATCCTTCCATTTTACCACTCCCAATTATTTAAATTATAATTTTTATTTTGATTATCTAAAATATTGTTTCAATTGGATATATATTCAGTTCTCTAGCAAATTCTCTAACTTTTTGTATTGCCTCATCTTCTATCATTTTATAGTCATGACAATCTGATCCAATTATTGTTCTTATATTGTATTCTGCTACAATTTCCCAAAACTCTTTATAAGGATATAAATATCTATCCCCTTTTATATTTTTTTCTTCCGTTTTTCTTATACCATTAGCATTTATTTCCAATACTATGTCCATTTTTTCAGCTGCTCTACATATAATGTGTGTTGCTTCAATGCAAGCTTCTGTCCAATTCCTATAACCCGCCATAAAAACATCTGGATGGGCAACAATTTCAAAATAGTTACTTTCTATTGCATCTTTCATAAAATATGCATAATCAATAACACCTTCGTCATCTTTAATTGCCCAAGCGTCATTTATTTTACCATTTTTAGGATATAAATGTAACCCCAGTAGCAAATAATCTAGCTTTGTTTTAAGTTTCTCATAAAATTCGCTGAATTCTGGAAAATATTCTGCTTCAAGTGACTTGTAAATCTTTATTTTACCTTTATATTTTTTTTGTGCCATTTCTATCTCTTCAAAATAACCTTCTAACTCATCCATTCCCATTCTATCAAAACAATAATCTGGTAATGGTGAGTGATCTGAAATACCTAATTCAGTATAGTTGTGCTTAATTGCTTCTTTAACATAGTCTTCAACATTTCCTACTGCATGCCCACATCTATAATTATGTGTGTGAAAATTTGTTTTTTTCAAAAGAATCACCTCACTATATTCTATCAGTTATTAGTAAAAAAATAAAGTCTTCGTTTACACTAGAAATTTATTATTTTTTTTGTTATAATCTAGTGTATGATGTTATATTTTAGAAACTATATAAATTAATAAACTTTTATTATATAAAATAAACTTTAGAGGAGGAAATAACTTGATATCTACAAGTAATTTGTCAGTACAATTTGGTGGAAGAAAACTTTTTGACGAGGTAGACATAAAATTTACGTCAGGAAATTGTTACGGTATTATCGGTGCTAATGGTGCCGGGAAGTCAACATTTTTAAAAATTTTAGCAGGTGAAATAGATGCTGGAACCGGTGATATTATTATTGAAAAAAATAAAAGAATGTCATTTCTTAAACAAGATCACTTTGCATTTGAAGAAGTTAGTGTTTTAAATGTTGTTATGATGGGGCATGAAAAATTATATGAAATAATGCAAAAAAAAGATGCACTTTACTCAAAATCAGAATTTACTGAAGAAGACGGTATGATTGCAGCGGAGTTAGAAGGTGAATTTGCTGAGTTAGATGGTTGGGAAGCAGAGACTAATGCAGAAAAGTTTTTAGTTGGTTTAGGAGTAATGCCTGAGCTACATCACAAACTTATGAAAGAATTAACAGAACCAGAGAAAGTTAAAGTTTTGCTTGCTCAAGCTATATTCGGTAATCCTGATATCTTATTATTAGATGAGCCTACGAATGGACTTGATTTAAGAGCAGTCACATGGTTAGAAAATTTCTTATTGGAGCTTGAAAATACCACTGTTCTTGTAGTTTCACATGATAGACATTTTTTAAACAAAGTATGTACACATATTGCTGATATTGATTATAGCAAGATAAAAATGTTTGTTGGAAACTATGATTTCTGGTATGAATCAAGCCAAATCATGTTAGAATTATTACGTAACCAAAATAAAAAAATGGATCAAAAGAAAAAAGAACTTCAAGACTTCATCGCTAGATTCTCTGCAAATGCATCAAAATCTAAGCAAGCGACAAGTCGTAAGAAACAATTAGATAAGCTACAATTTGAAGATATGCAAGTTTCAAATAGAAAATATCCATTTATAGAATTTAAACAAGATAGAGAAGCTGGAAATAATATGCTAAAAGTAGAAGGTCTTAGCAAAACTATTGATGGTGAAAAAGTATTAAACAATATTTCATTTACTATAAATACAGGTGATAAAGTTGTCTTATTAGGAAGAAATGATATTGCTAAAACTACTCTTTTACAAATATTAGCAGGAGAATTAGAAGCGGACTCTGGAACATTTGAGTGGGGTACAACTACAACACAAAGTTACTTCCCTAAAGATAATACTGAGTTTTTTGAAAATGTTGACATGACATTAATTGATTGGTTAAGACAATTCTCTTCTGATCAACATGAAGAATATGTAAGAGGATACTTAGGACGTATGCTGTTCTCTGGTGAAGAAGCTAAAAAGCAAGCTAAAGTTCTATCAGGGGGAGAAAAAGTTCGTTGTATGCTTTCAAGAATGATGTTAGCAGGGGCTAATGTATTATTATTAGATAACCCAACTGATCACCTAGATCTAGAATCGATTACATCATTAAATAAATCTCTTATTAAATTTTCAGGTACTATATTATTCACAACACACGATCATGAATTTATTGAAACTATTGCAAATAAACTAATAGAAATTACACCGAATGGTGCTCTTGAAAAAGAAATGGAATATGATGAGTATATTGAGGATGAAGATATTCAAGCAAGACTAAATGAAATGTATAAATAATTTACAAATTAATATTAAACAAATAAGGGACTATCAAGTTGATAGTCCCTATTTTTGTTACTAATATTTAATTATAATCCGAAGTTATATCCTAAACCTAATGTTATTCTATTGAAATTCATGTTTCCTAGATCTTCACTTCCAAGACTAGTTCCCGCTACTGAATAATCTGCTGATAAAGATGAATAATTTGTTTGGTAAGATAAGTCTGCTGTGTATCCTTTGTACTCAACTCCACCACCAATTGCTGCATAAAGTCCATTTTTTGCATTCATATCAATATCTACTTGAATTCCTGATACTGTGTAATTGTAACTCCCGTCATTCATGTTGAATGAATATCCTAAGTTCATTTTTGCATATGGTTTGAATTCTGATTTGTTAACAAAGTTGTATCTTGCAGTTACGTATAAAGGTACTGAATCATACATTTTTAAATCACCATCTGAAAGTTCCATTTTACCATGACTTTGGTAAGCTAATCCAGCTCCAAGTTCTAAATTGTTCCACACTGGCATTCTGTATTCAGCTGCTAATTCCCATGATGTTTTAACATCATTTGAATAAGTTGTTTGAGTTGTTCCATTTGAATCATCTTTAAATTTTGAATTTACGTCTAATCCAACTCTTACTTCTGCTGTCCCTGCAGAAAAACTTGCGACACTTGTAACTAACGCTAATACGATCAATAATTTTTTCATTTTTACACTCTCCTAAGTTTTTTATTTTTTACTATGCCCATAATAGCATTTTTAATTTAATATGTCATTTTTTTTACTTTTTTATGTCTTTAAACTTACTATTTTCCTTTCTTGCCTCTTCATTTTTTTTACAAAAAATGATATTATATCATAATAATAAGGAGGATCTTATGGACTTAAATAAAACACCAAGTGCTAACAGACTACATATAGCAATTTTTGGAAAGAGAAATATGGGGAAATCTTCCCTAATAAATGCCATTACTAATCAAGATTTAGCAATTGTCTCTGATTTTGCTGGTACTACTACTGACCCTGTTTATAAATCTATGGAAATTCTTCCAATAGGACCAGTTGTACTTATTGATACTGCTGGTATAGATGATGAAGGTGAACTAGGAGAGCTAAGAATAAAAAAATCTTTAGATGTTATAAAAAAGACTGATATTGCATTAATATTAGTTGATGAAACAGGATTAAATGACTTTGATATTAAGATTTTAGATTTATTATCAAAATCAAAAATCCCTTTTATTATAGTTATTAACAAGATCGACGCTATCATTTCTAAGGATAATATTAGAAAACTCACTATTCAATTTGAGAATTTAGGATATAATCATATACAAGTTTCTGCAAAAGAAAATATAAATATACGAGAATTAAAAGACATGATAATTAAATATTCTCCTAAAGAATTTGAAGAACCTAGTATTTTAGGTGACCTTGTGCAAAATGGAGAACATGTAGTACTAGTTATTCCTATTGATACTGGAATGCCTAAAGGACGTCTTATACTGCCACAAGTGCAAATTATGAGAGATTTATTAGATAATGATGTGAACTTTCATGTATGTAAAGAAAGAGAACTGCGAATGATGCTAGAAAGCTTAAAAGAAAAACCAAAATTAGTAATAACTGACTCTCAAGTATTTTCAAAAGTTTCAGCAGATACCCCAGATGATATATTATTAACATCATTTTCGATTCTTTTTGCGAGATATAAAGGTGATTTACTTTCTATGGTTGAAGGTGCATTGGCACTTAAAACATTACAAGCTGGCGACAAAGTTCTTATTGCTGAGTCATGTACTCATCATCAACAACCTGATGATATTGGTAAAGTTAAGATTCCTAGATGGATAAGACAGAATATAAGTGAAGATATTATATTTGAATTTTCTAATGGACGTAATTATCCAGATAATCTTAAAGATTATAAAGTTGTGATTCACTGTGGTGGATGTATGTTGAATAGAAAAGAAATGCTTTATAGAATTGAGTCGAGTGTTGAACAAGGTGTTCCAATCATAAACTATGGTTTGACAATTGCTTATCTTAACGGTATTTTAGATAGAGCATTAAAAGTATTTCCTGAAGTCTATGAAATATGGAATAAAAAAAATAGTATATAAAACAAAAGCGGCATATGCCGCTTTTATTATCTTGAAATTACGTTTGTTGCTTGAGGACCTTTTGGTCCTTCTTCTACATCAAAACTAACTTCTTCGCCTTCGCTTACAGTTTTGAATCCGTCTTTGTCAATTTTTGAGAAATGTAAGAAATAATCATTTCCATCCTCACCTGAAATAAAACCGAATCCTTTTTTGTCGTTAAACCATTTAACTTTTCCTAACAATGTGATACCTCCTAAAAATATTGTTACCTCAAACAAACTTCTGTTACAAACTACTGTTACTTTTTTGTTACACTACTTTGTTCCACTTGCTCTTGGTTTCTAAAATCATTATAGCAACATTTTCACATTTTGCAAAGTTTTTTTTTTATTTTTTTGAATAACCTTTATCATATATATCAATTATCCCCAATTATATTGATTAAAGTTATTGAAATTTATCTCAAAATAATATACTATATATTGTAAATAGTAAAATTAAATATAAAATTAGATAGTATTTAGAAATTTGGAGGTATTAATGGCATTAATTATTCAAAAATATGGAGGTACATCTGTTGCAGACGGTGCACGTGTAAAGGAAGTTGCCAAAAGAGTTCTAAAATATAGAAGTGAAGGTCACGATGTTGTTGTTGTTGTCTCTGCTCCTGCTGGTGTAACTGATAGTCTTTTGAAACGTGCAAAAGATATAACTGATTTACCAGATAAGAGAGAACTTGACATGCTACTTACTACCGGCGAGCAAATATCAATTGCTTTGCTCTCTATGGCGATTAAAGACATGGGAGGCGATGCAATATCATATAATGCGTTTCAAGTAAAATTTGGCACTACTGCGGACCATACAAAGGCCCTCATAACGAATATTGATACCACAAAGATCAAAGAACGACTAAAAGAAGGAAAAGTTGTTGTTTTTGCCGGATTTCAAGGAATAACAATTGATAACGAAATTACTACACTTGGAAGAGGTGGCTCAGATACTACTGCAGTTGCTCTTGGTGTTGCGTTGAACGCTGATGAAGTTGAAATATATACAGATGTTGATGGAGTTTACACTGCAGATCCACGTATTGTTAAGAACTCAAAAAAACTAAATGAGATTTCGTACCAAGAAATGCTAGAGATGGCTGCTTCTGGAGCAAAAGTATTACATCCACGTTCTGTTGAAATTGCTGCAAAATATGGTATTCATATACATCTACGATCATCGTTTGATAATTCAAAAGGTACAATTGTAAAAGGAGAAGAGGAAATAATGGAAAAAGCAAAAATAGTTGGTGTTTCATCATCAAAAAACGAAGGTAAAATAACTATATTAGGAATGCCTGACAAACCTGGCATTGCTGCAAAAGTCTTTGCAACTCTTGCAAAAGCTAAAATTAATACGGACATCATAGTTCAAAGTTCAAGTACAAATAAAGAATTAAATAATATATCATTTACAGTAAGTAAAACTGACTTGCCTGAAGCAATTGCTATTTCAGAAAAAATAAAAACGGAAATAGGTGCCACTTCCATCTTAAGTGATGGTAATGTTGCAAAAGTATCTGTCATTGGTGTTGGTTTGAAATCACATTATGAAACAACAGCAGATATATTTGATACATTAGCTGAAAATAATATAAACATTGATATGATCTCTTGCTCAGAGATAAATGTTTCTTGTATTATAAGTCAAGACGATGTTGATAAAGCCGTAATTGCATTGCATGACAAATTTATTGTATAATAACTAAAACAAAAACTTAAATTTTAACATTGAAGGGGGAAAATAATGAAGGTAGGAATAATAGGACTTGGTACAGTTGGTGAAGGTGTACTAAAAGTGTTAACACTTGAAAAGGAAAATATAAAGATTAAATCTAACTGTGAGTTAGAAGTGAAATATGCATGTGACTTGAATATAGACAGACAATTTTCTTTTGATTTTGATAAAAATATTCTAATTACAGATTATAATAAAATAATAAATGATCCTGAAGTTGATATTGTTATAGAATTAATAGGGGGAGAAACACTTGCTAAGACAATTATACTAGATGCATTTAGAGCAAAGAAAAATGTTGTTACTGCAAACAAAGCATTAATTGCTAAACACGGTGTTGAACTTTTCCAAGTAGCAAAAGAAAATAATGTTGCATTCTTATTTGAAGCTGCCGTTGGTGGTGGAATCCCAATCATTACACCATTAATTGAAAGTTTAGTAGCTAACACAGTTACAGAAATTCAAGGTATAATGAATGGTACTTCTAACTATATACTTACAAGAATGAAGGAAGATAAATTAGAATTTTCTGAAGCACTTGCACTTGCATCTTCTAAAGGATATGCAGAAGCTGACCCATCATATGATGTAGATGGTATAGATGCTGGTCATAAAATCAACATTCTTGCTTCATTAGCTTATGGGGGATCTATAAAGTTTAAAGATATGTACTTAAACGGTATTCGTGATATATCTTCTATCGATATATTTGCTGCTTCTGAACTAGGATATACAATAAAATTAATAGCTAGTTCTAAATTAATTTCGGATGATGAAGCTGAAATTTCAGTAGAACCAACATTTGTAAAAAATGATGAGATATTAGCAAAAGTAGATGATGTATTTAATGCTATCGAAACAGAAGGTTCGTACACTGGAAAGACATTGTTTTATGGTCGTGGTGCAGGAATGGATCCTACCGCATCTGCTGTTGTTGCCGATGCAGTTAAGATTGGTACTGATTCTGTTATTATGACTGATTATTTCTTTAACTCTACAAAAATATTCAAAGTACTTGACAATAAAACAATCAAAGCGGACTTTTATATAAGAGTTTCTGATGATTTCAATATTGAGAAATCACCATTTGAAATTTCTGAAAAAGTAGATAATTATTATATAATTACAGTACAAAATATTTCACGTTCTGAAATTGAAGAAATTCTTGGAGATGTGCAAGAAAAATTAATATTAAAAATAATGAACTAATTTAACCAAAATAAAAAGCTCTAAGCCTAATTAAATTTAGGATAGAGCTTTTTTACTTATTTATATCTCTTTGCATTTTCTACATAGTGATTAGCATTTTTTACAATGTGTTCTATTTCTTCGTCTGTTAAAATTCTAACTATTTTTGCAGGATTACCTAGTATTAACACACCTTCTTCGTACTCTAATTTATGAGTAACTAATGAGTTTGCTCCGACTAAACAATTTTTTGCTATTTTTGCACCATTTAAAATAGTACTTCCCATACCAATAATAACATTGTCAGAAATATTACAACTGTGTAGTACAACATTATGACCTACTGTAACATTCTCACCAATTATACAAGGAATCCCAAAATCTGTATGAACTGTTGAGTTATCTTGAATATTGCTATTCTTCCCAATAACTATTTTTTCGACATCTCCTCGTAAAACAGCTCCAAACCATATACTCGCATTCTCAAATATTTCTACATTTCCTATAATATCCGCACTATTAGCAATAAAAGTATTTTCGTGTATTTTAGGTTTAATATTATCTAATTTAAGTATCATCTTATTTCCCCTCTTGTTCCTTATGTTTCTTATATTTTTTGTACTCTTTTTGAAATTCTTCTGATTCTAACTTTTTATTTAATAAATCTTCCCTATTTTTTTCTGTTTTTTCTATTGCTTTAAAATGTCTATATTCATCTATTTTTTTATGATTACCACTTCTCAAAACATCTGGTACAGGGTATCCTTCTTGAACAATAGGTCTTGTGTATTGAGGAAAACCAAGTAATCCATTGAAAAATGAATCTGTTTCGAACGATTCTTTCTTTATGACCCCTTCTTTAATCCTTATTACTGAATCCATTAGCACAAGTGATGGTAGATCCCCACTGCTAAGAACGTAATCCCCTATCGATATTTCTTCATCTACAAATTCATCAATGACTCTTTGATCTAGACCTTCATATCGACCAGAAATTATTGTCACATCATCTCTGTTTGATATTTCTATTACTTTCTCATGTGTTAGCTGTTTTCCTTGAGGAGTAACAAATATGACATATCCTTTTTTTTCTTTTTTCTCAATCATTTTCTGTTCAAAATAATTCCAATAAGGCTCTGGTTTTAATACCATCCCAGCACCTCCACCAAAAGGAATATCATCTACTTGATTATGCTTGTTTCCACTATAATCTCTTATATTTACAATCTTGTACTCTACAATCCCTAGTTCACTAGCGCGTTGCATTATTGTTTGCGCTAAATATAGCTCAAATATCTCAGGAAATAACGTTAAAACGGTAAACTTCATTTTTTACCTCATTCCTTCTATTAGTGTTACATATATTTTTCCTGCCTCAAAATCTACCTTTTCGACAAATTGTTCCACCATAGGGATCAACACTTCTTTCCCTTCTTCATCTATAACAATCAATATATTGTGTGCCGCAGTTTCTAATATATCTAGGACATCTCCAATTTTTTCATCTGCCTCATATACCGGTAAGCCAAGTAAATCTGTAAAATAAAATTCTTCGCTATCTCTTTCTGGTAGTAAGTCTCTTCTAATTTTTATTTGATAATTGTTAATTTCTTTTGCTTGATCTATTCCTTTTATTTCTTCAAAATTTACTAGTAGTTTTCTGTCATTAAGTCTTCTTACATCTTTTATTGTAAGTACTCTTTTCTGATCATTTTTTTCTATTAAGACTTTTTCACCTACGATTAGTTCTATTTCTTGAAAAATAGAATTTACTTTTACAGTACCTACTAAATGATGAGTTCCTATTATTGTTCCTATGTTGACTAAATTTTCCAAATTTCCCCCTTGTGTAATATAGTTATATTATATCTGATTTTTATATATAATATTTTAGCATTGGAGAAAGCTTTTATCAAGTTAATCTTTTTCTTCTATCCAATTTTTAGATCTTTCAACTGACTTTTTCCATCCACTATAATACTTTTCTCTCAGTTCATAATCTAACTTTGGCATAAATTCTTTCTCTAATTTCCAGTTCTCTCTAATATTCTCTTTATCTGTCCAAAATCCAACAGCTAAACCAGCTAAATATGCTGCCCCTAACGCAGTCGTTTCAACAACTTCAGGTCTATGTACATTTGTATTAAGAATATCAGCTTGAAACTGCATTAAAAAATTATTCTTTACTGCTCCGCCGTCTACTCTAAGCGCTTTCAGTTCAATACCAGAGTCTTCTTTCATTGCTTCTATTAAATCTTTTGTTTGATACGCAATTGATTCTAGACCTGCTCTTATTATATGGTTCTTATTTGATCCTCTCGTCAATCCCATTATAGTTCCTCTTGCGTACATATCCCAATATGGTGACCCTAATCCTACAAATGCTGGAACTAAATAAACATCACCATTATCTTCAACTTTTGTAGCGAAATATTCTGATTCTGATGCTTCTTTAAAAAATTGCATTTCATCTCTTAGCCATTGAATAATTGCACCTGCAATAAAAATACTTCCTTCAAGTGCGTATTCAACCTGCCCATTTAATCCAATTGCAATTGTTGTCAATAACCCATTCTTTGACTTTATATATTTCTCTCCAATATTCATTAGCATGAAGCACCCTGTACCATACGTATTCTTTGCTTCTCCTTTTTCAAAACATGCTTGCCCAAATAGTGCTGCTTGTTGATCTCCCGCTATTCCTGAAATTTTTATAGTAGTTCCCTTATCTTCACCCATAGTTAATCCCATTTGTGTTTCTCCGTAAATTTCACTAGAGTTCTTAACAGTGGGTAACATACTTTCTGGAATATCTAATTCTTTTAGCATTTTCTTATCCCATTCTAGCGTTCGAATATTATACAACATAGTTCTAGATGCATTTGTGTAATCTGTTACGTGAACTTTTCCTGCTGTTAGTTTCCATACAATCCATGTATCTACTGTACCAAATAGTAATTCTCCATTTTCTGCTTTTTTTCTAGCACCTTCTACATTATCTAATATCCATTTTATTTTTGTTCCAGAAAAATAAGCATCTATTACTAATCCTGTGTTTTCTCTAATATAATCTTCTAGTCCTCTGTCTTTCAATTCTTCACATATTTCGGCTGTTCTTCTACATTGCCAAACTATCGCATTATATATTGGCTCCCCTGTTTTTTTATCCCAAACAATTGTTGTTTCTCTTTGATTTGTTATTCCTATTGCCGCAACATCTTTTAGTGATATCCCAGACTTTGCAACAACTTCAGTTAATACAGATCTTTGACTTGCCCATATTTCCATAGCATCATGTTCTACCCAGCCAGATTGTGGGTATATTTGAGTTATCTCTCGTTGAGATTTTGCAATAATTTTAGTGTCTTTATTAAATATAATTGCTCTTGAGCTTGTTGTTCCTTGATCCAAAGCTATAATATACTTTTTCTCTCCTGATTCCATATATTTCACTCTCCTCGACTAAATTATACCTTTAAATTATAAAAAAGCACTAGAATTTTCTATATTCTAGTACTCTATATAATCTTATTTTTCACCTATTAATCTATCTAATATTATTGATACTGCACTTCTTACAGACAAGTGATTATACTTTGTTTTACCTCTTATAGGCTCTAATATTTTATATGATAAATCCATTACTTCTTGAGTCAATCCCCAACCTGTTCCAAATAGTATCAAATATGGTCTTTCATCGTTGAACATTTCCCCAGAAAGCTCTGCATACGAAACTGTATTAGGAAATATTTTTGCTGATGTTGTTATTATTTGTGGCCCTATTCCCTCTATTTCTTTAATCTTTTCAATTGTTGATTCAACTGATGTCTCTAAAAGAGTATTTTCAAATGCTTCGTTTCTATTCTTATTGAATTCTACTCCTTCACCATCTTGCCAAAACCCTATTATTCTATTTGTTAATTCAATTTGTGCATCAACTGGTGTTACAATGAAATATTTTTTTATATCATATGTTCTACACGTTCTAGATATATCATGTATATCAAAATTTGTTACTGATGTTGCTACAATTTCATCATTTTTATTGTAAACAGGGTAATGAATTAAGGCAACATAAATTTTATCTCTCACTTATCCTCCTAGTACTTTCAATTTCCTATATTCTACAACACTTCTCCATTTGTTTCAATTACTTTTTTATACCAATAGAATGATTTTTTTCTATATCTCTCTAGAGTTCCACTTCCATCATCATTTCTATCAACATATATAAATCCGTATCTTTTCTTTAATTCAGCTGTAGATGCACTTACTAAGTCAATACATCCCCAAGACGTATAACCCATTATTTCTACTCCATCTTTGACTGCTTCTTTGACTTGCATTAAATGATCTCTCATATAGTTAATTCTGTAATCATCATTTACTATTTTATTTCCATTTTCATCAGTTATAAGTTGATCTACCGCACCTAATCCATTTTCTACTATAAATAATGGTTTTTGATATCTATCATAAAATGTGTTAAGTACATATCTTAATCCTTGAGGATCTATTTGCCATCCCCATTCACTTGCTTTCAATGTTGGATTTGGAACTCCTCCTAAAAGGTTACCTTTTCCTTTTATTTGCTTGCTTGGATCTGCTGTTTCACAAATACTAAGATAATAACTAAATGATATGAAATCAACTACATTTTTTAATATCTCAAGATCTTCTTCTGTCTTTTCAATAACTATATTATTCTCCTCGAAATATCTATTCATATATTTAGGATAAACTCCTCTAACATGAACATCTCCAAAAAATAAATTCATATGATCTTTTTCCATTGTTCTAATTATATCATTAGGATCTGGTGAAAGTGGATATATTGGCATACTTAGTATCATGCAACCTATTTTAAATTCTGGATTTATTTCATGTCCTACTTTAACTGCCATTGCGCTTGCAACAAGCTCATGATGAACTGCCTGAAACAAATCTGATTTCGATAACTTATCTTTAGGTGTGTTTATTCCACCGCTCATAAATGGTTCATGTAAAATAGAGTTTATTTCATTGAATGTAAGCCAATATTTCACTTTATTCTTGTATCTTTTGAATACTGTTGTTGCATATTTTGTGTAAAATCCTATTAATTCACGGCTTATCCAACCGTTATATTGTTCTGCTAAGTATAATGGCGTCTCATAATGAGATAGTGTAACTAATGGCTCTATTCCATATTTAGCACATTCATCAAATACATTGTCATAAAATTGTAGCCCTTCTTCATTCGGCTCGGTTTCATTACCTTTTGGAAATATTCTACTCCACGCAATTGATATTCTAAATACTTTAAATCCCATTTCTGCAAACAGCTTAATATCTTCCTTATATCTATGATAAAAATCAATTGCAATCAATTTCATATTATCTTCTGTTGGTTTTTCCGTTCTTGGAGTCATAATTCCATGAGGTGTTACATCTTGCACACTTAATCCTTTTCCACCTTCATTGTACGCTCCTTCACATTGGTTTGCAGCAGTTGCTCCACCCCAAAGGAATCCGTTTGGCATTACTGAATTACTCATATTAATTCACTCTCCCATATTTTTTATATTTTTTCTTTCCATTATTATACTACATAATTTTCTATTAAACTACAATCGTAATTAGATTTTAAAAAAACTATTTGTCAATAGCGTGTATAAAATAAAAGTGTGCCAACTGCAAATTAGCACACTCCGAAGAAGTATTTATTATTACTTTAATTTTTTAAAATTTTATTTTTTATTCTCAAATATGTCTAATATATCTATTTCTTTATTGCTAGAATTCAATGTATTATACTGTTTTATCTCTTCCATCACTTCATCAACAAAATCTTGAAAATCTAGATCAATATTATTGTTTTTTATACTTTCAATTAATATCTCTAACTCTCCATTTTCTCTATCCAATTTTGTCACAATAATTTCTTTGTCTTCTAGCAACTTATTGACGATACAATTTACTTTTACTTTTTTATTGTTAATATTAAAAGCAAAAGACTTCATACCTTCACCACTCATATTCAAACATCTCCCCTATCCCTTGATTTTTTTTATAACCTCAAGTGCTTGAATATCATTTTCATAATTTTTTAGATTTATTAATATTTTAACTGCACTATTTTTTCCTATATCATTAAAATCATCATTTTCAGTAATAAAAATAATACAATCAATATTTCCAAATATTTTACTTTTAAAATATTCTAGAAAGGACATAACATTGAAATTTTTAATATTATATTTTTGCATAATTTTCAGTAAAATATTTTCAAAATCTTTATCCCTTACATCCCTTATAAATAGGACATTATTTAATGTGTCTTTTCCTGTGTTGTAGTCTATGAGATCATCTGAAACTTGATATTCAGCACTACCACTATCAACTAACCCAATATTTGCTTTACTTATAAACCTCATTATTTCATTTTTTTCCCTTGATGTAAAAAATACTTCTTCTTTTTTTTCTATTTTTTTAAGTTGATGTGCTACATTTGTTTCATCCATAAGATGACTTTCTCTTATTTCCAAGCCTCTTCTTTTCTCTTTTCCTTTTTTACTAGATATCATTAACACAATTTTTGCCATCAGTTTATTGTAATCATAATATCTCAATTCATTATAAGTTTCTTCAAGAGTATGCCTAACTGCCATATTTAAATAGCTTTTATGGAAAATTTTTAACTCTTCATTCAATAAATTTACTATTCTTCTTATATACATGTCCTCTGTTCCATTAATATAACTGAAGATATATTTTTCCACTAATTTTTCTTTTATTTTTTTGTGATCTGGTATTTTTTTATTTATATATTGAATTTTAGAGTTGGACTGCTCATAATCAAATTTATTTATATTATTATCAGCAAAAACTTCATCTACATCTGATTTAACTGTGTTTCTTACAACAGAAAAAAAGGAAGTTAATTCATTTAAATTTAAAATTTCATCAGAAAACAAAAGTTGTATTAGTATAGTTTCTTTTCTTAATTCTTTAGAGGTTCTTTTTATTTTTTGTGTTTCTTGTGTTAATTTTGATGTTTCTTCAATTCTCAAATACAAGAATTTGTCATCATATATTTCTATTTTATCATCCTCATTATGTAGTAGAGAAGAATTTATCTTCTGAATGCGATATAAAAGAGATTCTTTACTTATTCCAATTTTTCTCATAAGTCTTTCAGTAAGTATAATTTTTCTCTCAATTAATTCTTCTATTATTTTTACATCTTCATAACTCATAGAACTTTCATTATTTAACTTATATCCCAATTCTCCTCCTTCTAATTTGTTCACATCATATCTAATTAATTTCTATTGATTTTAATTATACGCTATTGTTATTTTTTGAACAGTTATCAATAATTATTTCGTATATAATGCTTATTTGTTGGGTTGTAAGTTATAATTTTCTGAGTTTATGTTTTTTGGCGTACTTTATTTTAATTTTATTTTAAAAAGAGACTATCAATAATATTTTGATAGTCTCTCTTCTTCTTATTTTATATGTTTTATTTGTTTTTTTCAAACCATAAATCGAGGTATTCTTTTACTTTCTCTTTTAACTCTGGATGTCTTACTGCAAACTCAAAATTTGCTTTAAACATACCAAATTTATCCCCTGTATCATATCTTAGTGCATCAAAGTCATATGCATAAAGTTTTCCATTTTCTTTTGCCATTTCTATTATAGCATCTGTTAATTGTATTTCTCCACCTGCTCCAGGTTTTAAATTTCTTAAATATTTAAATATTCCCGGTTCTAATACATATCTCCCTAATGCAGCATAGTTGCTTGGCGCTTCTTCAACTTTTGGCTTTTCAATAAAGTCTTCAACTTCAATTGTTCGATCGTCAATTCTATTAAGTGGCTTTATTATCCCATATTTATTTGTGTCTTCCTTTGGAACTTGCTGCACACCTAATATATTCCCACCACCAAGTTCATAATATTTATCAATTAATTGTTTTGAAACTCTCAATTGATCCACCTCTGTATGCATAATATCATCACCTAATACAACAACAAATGGTTCATCTCCTATGAATGCTTCAGCACAACTTATTGCATGCCCTAACCCTAATGGTTTTTTTTGTCTTACATAATAAATATTTGATAATTTTGATATATCTTGAACAACTTTTAAAAGTTCCATTTTACCTGTTTCTTCAAGTGTCTTTTCTAATTCATATGAATAGTCAAAGTGATTTTCAATTGATGCTTTGTTTCTTCCTGTAACAATAAGTATTTCTTCAATTCCAGATTCAACCAATTCCTCAACTAAATACTGCAATGCTGGCTTATCTACTATTACTAACATTTCTTTTGGTTGTGCTTTTGTTGCTGGTAGCACTCTTGTTCCTAATCCAGCTGCTGGAATGACAGCTTTCCTAATTTTTTTCACACTCATTTTTGACTCCTTCTTATATAATATCTAAGTAAATCATTTATATTATAACTTGCTTTTTCAAAAAATCAATATTTGTATTTATTTCTTATCTACAAATTTAGCAACAACTTCAATATGATGTGTTTGACTAAACATGTCTACTGATGCTATTTTTTCTAATTTATATCCTAAATCATCTAGAATTTTAGCATCTCTAGCAAACGTTGAAGGATTACAAGATATATAAACTAATGATGGAACCCTGTTTTCTTTTAAAACATTTAGTACTTTTTCATCAATCCCTTTTCTTGGCGGATCGAAAATAACTCCATCAATTTTTTCAGATTTCATTACTTTAGAGAACTCTTTTTCTACTTTTCCACAAATAAATTTTATATTTTCTATATTATTTTCAAGTGCTGATTCTTTAGCAGACATAACAGAACTCTCTATACTTTCAATACCTATAACATTTTTTGCTTTTTTTGCTAATAACATTCCTATCGTTCCTGTTCCAGAAAATGCATCCACAATAGTTTTATCTTCTATTTCACCAAAAAACTCTATTGCTTTATTATATAATTTTTCTGCTTGTTTCTTATTTACTTGGAAGAATGAATCTGGATAAATCTTAAATTTCAATCCTTCTATTTCTTCTTCAATATATTTTGCACCAAAATAATGTCTTAACTCTTCACCTAATATTATATTATTTGCTTCTTCTTTTAGTGATATATATACTGATTTTATTTCTTCTTTTGCTTTATACATATCCTCTAATATTTGTAACAAGTTTTTTAATTGTGATTTTTTGTGTATTACAACTATAATCATAACATCATTTTTTTCATTATTTCTAATTATGATGTGTTTCAAAAATCCACTATTATTAGCTTCATTATATACTTTAAAAGCATTATTTCCTGTTCCTAAGGCATTTATTTTAGTTAAGAGTTCTCTTGTAACCTCTTCTGCTATTTTTGATTTTAAAATGCTTTCTGTAGCTTCAAATACATTATGTGATTTTTTAGAATAAAAACCTGTTTTTATAATACCTGATTCCTTAAAAATAGGTTCTGATGTTTTATTTCTGTAATTTTTATTAAATTCACTTCCAATTATATTCTCATATTTATTTCTTATTTCTAGTCCTGATATTTTCTCTATTGTTTCTAAAGTAATTTGATCTTTGAACTCAAGTTGCTTCTCGTATTTCAACATTCCAAAATCACAACCATCAAAATCTTCAAATGATACTTTTGATAAATCTTCTACCCTATCTTTTGACGGCACTATAATTTTAGTTATAAGCCCTCTTGCATAACTTTTTTTGATTGATATTATTTCTATTTCTAATTCTTCTCCTGGTATACTCATAGGTACAAATACAGTGATTCCTTCATAATGACCTAGTCCTTCACCACCAAATATAATTTTTTCTATTGTTAAATTTACTTTTTGACCTACGCTCAATGTTTCCCTGATGTTCTTCTCCATTTTTCCTACTTTCAATTATTTTATTTTTTTAGTAATTCCATTATGTTCTTCAATTGCAGTTCTATTCCTATCTTCAAACTATCTTCATCTATATTAAATTTGGGATGATGAAGTTCATAAACTGTATCTTTTTCTACGTTTCTTGTTCCTAATCTGTAAAAACAACCTTCAACATTCTGTAGAAAATAACTGAAATCCTCTACATCTAGTCTCGGTTTTTCAATAATTTCAAGTGCCTCTTCACCAAATAAATCAATAATATTCTCTTCAACCTGTTTTGTTTTCTCATAATTATTGATTACAGAATCATAGCCTATACTTGTACTTATATCTGCTGTCCCATCTAGCGATTCTACAAAAAGAGGTAATTTACTATGTATCATGTCAACTATCATACTTCGTATTTCAGGAGATACTGCACGAATTGTTCCTTTCATTTCTACGCTATCACATATTATGTTTCCTACATTCCCTCCATGAATTGAACCAACTGTAATAACAGCTTCTTCCCTTGGGTCGATTCTTCTACTAATTATACTTTGCAAATATTCAACTACTTTTGTAGCAATCAATATAGCATCAATACCTCTATGCGGAAGTGCTCCATGTGATGATACCCCGTGAATATTTATTTGAAACCATGCAGATGATGCATGAACTTTTCCATATTTAATTCCGATTTTTCCTGTTTCTATTTCTGGTGCCATATGAAGTGCAAATATTGCATCAACTTGAGGATTTTGCAAAACACCTTCATCTATCATTCGTTGGGCTCCACCCTCTGTTTCTTCTGCTGGTTGAAATAAAAATTTAACAGTTCCAGACCATTTATCTTTATTCTCTGCTAATATTTTTGCTACACCTAGTTGTATTGAAGTATGTGCATCATGCCCACACGCATGCATTTTTCCTGCATTTTTTGATTTATAAGGAACATCATTCTCCTCAAGAATAGGAAGTGCATCTATATCTGCTCTTGTTGCAACAACTGGTCCTTCCCCATTTTCAATAGTGACAAGTACCCCTGTTCCTGCAACTTCTTTATATTTTAATCCCAAGTCAGCAACATATTTTTTTATCTTTTTACTTGTTTCATGCTCTTCATCACCTAATTCTGGACACATGTGAATTTCACGCCTTACTTTTACAATTTCATTATAAATTTTTTCAGTTTCACTTTTTATAAAATCATTTATTGTAATCTTATCTTCTCGACTTTTCATAGTTGGTCTCCTATAATAAATTTACTTTTATATTCTTTCAATACTATTAGTATAAAATAAAAAGACCTATTAAGCAAGAAATTTATCCGTAAATTTCTTTTTAAAGGCCTTTTTATAATATATATAGGTTTAAAATGACTACAAATTAATTTGTTACATCTACGTACTGTACACCTTCACTTGGAATAAATCCTAATTCTTTTGATTTCACTTCAACTTGTTGCAGATCAAAATTTGATATGAATGTTCCTTGTAATGCTTCTACTTCTCTTTGTGTTTCTGCTAATTTTTTTTCAGTAGCTACTCTTTTTATATCCATATCTGATAAAGAGTACATAGAAAACATCTTCAACATAGATACTGCTAGAAGTATTACAGAATATAAAGTTGCTTGTTTAATGTAACGACTTTCCATACCTATTAATTCTGCTCTATTAATACTTCTTCTAACTTTTACCCTCTTTTGTTGTTTAATCGCAGGTGCTTGGAAGTTATCGTATTTTTTAATTGTATGTGGTATTTTAGGAAAATCTACTACTTGTATTTTTCGCTCTCTATTATTCATAACTATTTACCTCTTTCAAATATTCTTAATTTTGCTGAATGTGCTCTATTATTTTTTTCTAACTCTATTTCTTTAGCTATTATTGGTTTTCTTGTAATAACTTTACCTTTTCCTACTTTTCCACAAACACATATTGGTATTTCTGGAGGGCATTTACATGGATTTTCAAATTCTCTAAATTTTTCTTTTACTATTCTATCTTCCAAAGAATGAAATGTTATTACTAATAATCTTCCACCTTCATTTAATAGGTCTAAGCTTTTATCTAATGCTTCTGTCAATACTTCAAGTTCTTTGTTTACAAATATTCTTAATGCTTGAAATGTTCTCTTTGCTGGATGTTTCTTCATACTTTTTCCTATTGATCGTATTACTAGATCAGCTAATTCTGTTGTTGTTTCAATTTTTTTAACTTGTCGTTGTTCTACTATCTTTTTTGCAATTCTACGTGACTTTGGTTCTTCTCCGTATTTATATAATATATCTGCAATTTCTTTTTCAGTAAATTTATTTATGATATCATGTGCTGTTATTTCAAGCTCATCACTCATTCTCATATCCAATTTTGCTTCATACTTGTATGAAAATCCTCTTGTCGGATCATCAAATTGTTTCGATGAAACTCCAATATCCATTAATATTCCATCCACTTTGTTGTACCCAGCTAAGTAAATAACTGTGTCTAAGTTTCTAAAATTATCTCTAAATATTCGTACTCTATCAGAATATTTTTCTAATCTTTTTTTTGCAAATTCTATTGCTTCTTTATCTTGATCAATTGCAATAACTATTGAATCACTAGTTGAGTTCTCAAGTATTCCTTCAGTATGTCCTCCACCACCAAGTGTACAATCTACATAAACCGACTTTTTATTTCTTATTATATTTTCTATTGTTTCATCGTATAAAACGGGTTTATGATATTCCAATCTTTTCTCCTTTAACTTATTACTATATATTGTGTTAATTTCTAAAAATCAAAGTTTATTTCATCTACAAGATCTTCAATTGACTCTCCTGTATTTTGAATATATTTTTTCCATGATTCTTCTGACCAAATCTCTATTTTATCATTCATTCCAGTAACAATTATCTTCTTATCAATTTGGGCATGTTCCATTAATGATGTTGGTATATTCAGTCTTCCCTGATTATCAAACTCAGTTTTTGTGGCAGCAGACATTACAAAACGTTGATACGCTCTGTGTTTACTATTTGTTGTTTGAAGTTTTTTTAGTTTATCTTCTATATTTTTCCATTCTTCTATAGGAAATAAATCTATACAATTATCTAACCCTCTAGTTATAACAAACTCTTGTTCCCCCAATTCATCTCTGAATTTTGAAGGTAACATCATTCTACCTTTGTTATCAACTTTACAGGTAAATTCACCCATAAACATACTTTTCCACCTTTATCCCTTGCCTTAAAATCTTTTTTACCACTTTCTTCCACTTTTTACCACTTTTTACCACTATACAAATAATATACCTTGATTTCTATTATTTTGCAAGTTTTTTTTTACTATAAATTTGAACTTTTTTCTAATGTTTATGCGGTTTTCAGAATATAATGTGTGCAAATAAAAATAAAACACAATATGTTGTGTTTTATTAGATAAAAAAATTATAAAAAAAATATCTCAAAATACTATTAATATTTTGAGATATTTCATATAATTACTAAATATAATCTTTAACTTCTACTTTTTTTATGTCCCAAATTTGATCAGCATACTCTTGAATAGTTCTGTCAGAACTAAATTTACCAGAATTTGCTATATTTTTCAACATCATTTGAGCCCATTTTTTTTTGTCTCTGTAAGCTCTTTCGATTTTGCTTTGTGCATCTCTATATGCAGAGAAATCTTTCAATACATAATAAACATCTGGTTTATTACCTTCCATACCATACATTAGAGATGTATATATCTCTCTAAAGTACCCTGTATGCTCATCATCATATGTACCATCTATTAATTGGTCTAATACTTTCTTAAGTCCTTCTACAACATGATATTCTTCAAATGGATCATATTTCCCATAAGAATCTAATCTCTCTACTTCATCGGCTTTAAGTCCAAAAATAAATGCATTTTCTTCTCCAGCTTCTTCAACTATTTCTATATTTGCTCCATCTAATGTTCCAACTGTCATAGCTCCATTTAGCATGAATTTCATATTTCCAGTTCCTGACGCTTCTTTACTTGCTGTTGATATTTGTTCTGAAATATCTGCAGCTGGGAATATTTTTTCTGCTATTGAAACTCTATAATTTTCCAAGAAAACTACTTTTAATTTACCATTTACATCTGGATCATTGTTTACTCTTTCAGCAACAACATTTATTAATTTAATAACACCTTTAGCTCTTCTATAACCTGACGCAGCTTTTGCACCAAATATAAATGTTCTAGGGTGAATATCCATTAATGGATTTTCTTTTATTTTATTATATAAATCCATGATATGTAAAACATTCAATAATTGTCTTTTGTATTCATGCAATCTTTTTACTTGAATATCAAATATAGAATTAGTATCTACATCTACTCCATTATTTGCTTTTATATATGCAGCAAGTTGTTCTTTTTTAGCCGTTTTAATTAGCATTAAGTTATTCAATACTTCATCATTTTCATAATGATCTTCTAATTTTTTCAATTTATATAAATCTGTTACCCATTCATTTCCAACTAAATGATCAAGATATGCTGATAATTCTGGATTCGCTTTTTTTAGCCATCTTCTTTGTGTTATACCATTTGTTTTGTTTTGGAATTTTTCAGGATATAGTTCATACCAGTCTTTCAATTCTATATTTTTAAGAATTTCTGTATGTAATGCAGCAACTCCATTAACTGAATGTGATCCTACAATAGCTAACCAAGCCATTCTTATTTGTCCATTACCAATTATAGACATTCTTTGTTTTCTTTGGAAGTCATCAGGATACTTTTCATTTAGTGTTTCCATGAATCTTCTATTTATTTCTTCAACTATTTGGTAACATCTTGGAATTAGTGATTGGAATAATGAAATATCCCATTTCTCTAATGCTTCTGATAATATTGTATGATTAGTATATCCAAATACTTTTTGACAAATTTCCCATGCTTCTGTCCAACTTAATTTTTCCCAATCTAAGAATATTCTCATTAACTCAGGTATTCCTACAACTGGATGAGTATCATTTAATTGAACTGCTACTTTATCTGCAAATTTAGAAAAATCATTTCCATATTGGTTTTTATATCTTCTAATAATATCTTGTAATGATGCTGATGTGAAGAAGTACTGTTGTTTTAATCTTAACATTTTTCCATCTTTTTCAGTATCATTTGGGTATAAAACTCTTGATATATCTTCGGCATTTACTGCTTCTGCTGATGCTTGTAAGTATTTTTGATCATTAAATAACTGTAAATCAAATCCTTCTGGTGATCTTGCTTCCCATAATCTTAGAGTATTTACAGTGTCATTTCCATAACCTATAACTGGTACATCATATGCTACTGCATGAACTGTTTCTGCATCTACTCTTTTGAAAAATTCTTTTCCAACTTCATCTTTATGTACTTCTATTTTTCCACCAAATTTAACTTCAAATGTTCTATCCATTCTTTTTATTGACCAAGGGTCTCCATATTTTGTCCAATCATCAGGGTACTCAACTTGAAATCCATTTTCAATTCTTTGCTCAAACATTCCATATTTATATCTTAATCCATATCCATGTCCTGGTAATCCTAATGTTGCCAATGAATCTAGGAAACATGCTGCTAGTCTTCCTAATCCACCATTTCCTAATCCTGCATCCATTTCAGAATCTTCTAATAAGTTAATATCAACGTTCATCTCTTGTAAAACTTCTTTTACTTGATCAAAAAGTGTTAAATTAATCATGTTATTTCCTAAATATCTTCCCATTAAAAATTCTGCTGACATATAGTACATTTGTTTTGCTTCTGAGTCTTTATAAGATTTTTTTGTGTTATACCATTTCTCAACAATGTAATCAAATATTGTTCTTGAAACCGCATAATATATCTCATATTCATGTGCTTCTTCAATCGTCTTACCGTACTGCCTTCTTACTTTTCTTAATATACTTTCTTTTAATTCGTTTTTATCAACTACCATTAGTAATCCTCCTATTTTTATGTGTGTTTATATTTTATTTTCTTTCATGGTATTTAAACTTATCTTATCCCAAAATCCTTCTTCATAAGTTTTTTCTAATTCTGTTAAGTAAATATCATTATGAACATGTTCTGCAATTATCTCAACCATTAACTCATTTCTTGTATATATTCCAGAAAATTCAGACAATTTAGAATTTGCAACTAACGTATCTTCCATGTCTACCACTAACATAATTCTTCTTCTATTTCCATTACTTATTGGTGTTTCTGTCTTATTATAAACTTCAATATTCAAAGTATAATTTACATGTTTCTCAAAACTAAAAAGTATTATTCTTACATTATTCTTTACTGCTTCATCAATTGCATCTTTGAATGTTTCCAAATTAATATTTGTATTCAAATATATTTCTTTTTTTGCTTTCAATATTAATTCTCTAACTTTGTCGTAAATGCTTTCTTCACCTTTCAGATTAAATGTCTGTTCTAGATTGTTTTTAATCTGAACTTTTGATAGTTCTTCTTTTAAAAAATCTGCAGTTTGTATGAAATCTTCTTTTAGTTTGGGCATTAAATTTTCTGGTTCTACTGCTATATAGTTCTTTCTTTCGTTTTCCGCTGGAACTAAATATACATACCCTAAAGCATATAATCTATCAAGTGCCATATACACAGACGTTCGCGGCGTGTCAATTTTTTTAGAAATTTGCGACCCATTCGAATTCGGTGATTTAAGCAATTCATGATAAACTTCTGCTTCAATATTTGTTAATCCAAACTTTTGCAATTCCAAAATTACATCCATAATTCTCAACCTCTCATTTTCTTGTCGTAAATATTATACAACATTTATGAAAAAAGTCAACTTTTTTAGTCTATTCCCACTAATTCTTGATAAAGTGTCTTTGCATAACTATCTGTCATACCGCAAATATAGTCAGTTACAAGCAATAGTCGCAAGTATAATTTATATTGAAATACTAAGAACTTATTTCCTTCATTATTCTCATATTGTTTAGAATAATGCTTATAAATATGTAAATAATTATCCGATATGATATCTATAAACTTCTGATCTATACCTGTCATTTTTTCCTCAGATAAATCTGTATCATAATATAAAAACGCATTCATAAAGTTTTCTAAAAAGAAACTTAGAATATTATTTGCTGCTATTTCCATTTTTATTATTGCTTTTGAATTAAATACTTTTTTTGTAGCTAATTTCTTTAATTCCTTTACTATTTCTTCAATTTCTGTATCTTTAAATATATCAGTTTTCATTTCCCCGTTCATTATACTAGTATAATTTTTTATGAATGAATTAGACACAATATTTAAAAAAATCGCTTGAAGAGACACTATCCATCTTTGAATACCATATATTTCTGGATTCTCATAGTCGTTGTCGACTCCTACTTTTTTAAAATATTCTAATTTCTCCATCAAATTATTTTTTAGCGTCTCATCTTTTATACTACTAATGCACTCCAATAAATCTTCAAAATGAATAAATCCTTTTTTTACACCATCTTCAACATCAGCAGTACAGTAAGCTATATCATCAGCCGCCTCTAATAAAAATGTTAATGGATGTCTATAAACTTCCCCAGTTTCCTTATCTTTTGTTCCAGTTCCCTCAACTATCTTATTAAATAACTCTTGTTCAGCAAAATAGTATCCCATTTTTTTCTTTCTTATGTCATTACATTCTCGATCAATAGAAGTAGATGAAACTGGATACTTTATTAGTGTATTTAATAATGCATATGTGAGATTCATTCCATTCTCATCTAAAAAAAAATGTAGTTTTGATACTAGTCTAATCGCTTGTGCATTTCCTTCAAACATTTTAAAATCCTCACACATTTGTTTTGTTAAGATTTTATTTAGTTTTTTCTTCTCAACTTCATCATAATAATTTTCTTCAATTGGAGTCTGTACTTCTATTTCTTCAAGCTTTTTTCTAAACCATTCTCTTATGCTATCTTCTCCAAAATGGCCAAATGGTGGATTCCCTATATCATGTAAAAGTGCAGCACTTGCAAGTATATTAGATATATGGTTAGCTTCTTCGTATCCAAAATCATCATCTAATTTCCCTAAAATTATCTTACTTGAGACAGACTGTGCAAGCGATCTCGCAAATGACGAGACTTCTATAGAATGTGTCAATCTTGTTCTTATAAAGTCATTTTTTTCTAATGGGAAAACTTGTGTCTTGTCTTGCAATCTTCGAAATGATGCACTACTCAAAATACGATGATAATCCTTTTCAAACGGGCTTCTCAAATCTCCTGTTATTTTGAAATTTGTTCTTCCCCGTTGACTATCTTCAGATATTAAGCTTTTCCAATTCATTCTGTAATTACTCATCTAGCCACTCCCTTATTTGTATTTTCGCATACTAATGCTACAACTAGAATATTATACCAAATTTAGTTGAAAAAATTAATCTTTATTTTTATCTTCAAAAATGATAAAATATGTTTTAGTAAAAAAAACAAAATTGGAACAGGTGATATATAATATGAAATTCAATTTCAAATCAAAAATTGGCTATGATGCAAGACAAAAAGGCTTACAAATGTATATGAATAATAAAGTTGAACTGACTAATTTTATTGATAAAGAAGATAAAAATGACATTTTCTTTTTTGAAGGAAATTCTTATGGTGACAGTAAATATACAACTAAAATTACAGTTGATTTCAATACAGCTTCAATTATTAGCCATGATTGTAGCTGCCCAAGAGTTACAACTAACGAAAAACCATGTAAACATATATTTGCTTTTCACTTGTTGGTAAATAATTTAGTTTCTAAGAGATATATTGATAGAAATACAAAACTATCTTTCGATGATATCATTTCTACTAAATCTGTTATTCCTAGAAGAAAAGAGTTTTCTGTAATTTCAAATGTTACTGAAAGTCCTAAAAAAAATGACTTCATAGATTTATTGGAAGATCTTGACAAATTGAAAGAAAGATTAAATATAGAAGTTATGATTGTCGAGAATTCAGACAATGATTTTGATAACTTCTTTTTGCACATCACCACTATAAACGCTGATTATATTTTAAAAGATCAAAAAATTATTGATTTTGTAAATTCAGTTATTATAAAAAAGAACTTTTACTTTGGTAAAAAGCTCACATATAAACCTGATTTTTTCTACTTTGGTGCATTTGAGCTTGAACTTATTAATTTAATTTACTCTAACAATAATAAAGACTTTACATTTCCTATGATTGCAAAAAATATTTTTTACTTGTTGAAAGATTTTAACCATAAAACATTTCATATTGTAGATACTAATTTAATAGAACCGTATAATTCATTTGTTATTAGAGACTTCAAAAAAATTAATGATTTTAAACTAGAAAAAATAAATTCTGATGAGTATCAATTGTCTCATGGATTCGAAAATTTATTTTTACCATTTGGAAAAAATATTATTGACTTTGTTCAATGTGAAAAAGGCTTATTCTACTACGTTGATAGTAAGTTGCGTCAATCATTTAGAAAATTTCTTCTTTTTTTTGATAGCAATAACAAAGTAACTATAAATCATGGTCAACTTGTTTTACTAAAGCAAGTTATTCTTGATTTCAAGAATACATTAGGCTTGAAAATAATTGGTGATATTTCATTTGAAAATATAAATGATGTAAAAATAAAACCTTCATTTTATTTAACTCTTAATAACTCACTATTTAAAACAAAACATTTAATATGTGAGATTGATTTTCAGTATAAAGATACACAACAACAACAAGATTTTCATAAAGAAAATGAAGTGATTGATTATGTGAAATCAAATGGATTTTTTACATTTGATAGAAAACTTGTGTTTGATCTTGACGAAACACCTCAAGAAAACATATACAAAATATATACTCTCCTTCGAGAAAGAGGAGATGTTTATTTAAATAAGAAATCTTTAAAAGTACAAAATGTATCTGACTACTCATTAAATGTAGAAAAAAATAAAAATAATTTACTTGAAATAAATTTTTCTGTTGAAGGAATGGATAGAAAAGCATTTCAAAGATTTATGAAATCATCAGAAGACTTTTTCTTTGATGGTGAGATACTACATTATCTTGACAAGTCATCAAAAGAAGCCGAAAAACTGAAACAAATTTCTGATTACTTTCAAATTTTCGAAGATAAAAATAAAATTATTATGAATGAGAATCAGTATGCAATTGGAGAAAAGTTCTTTGATCTTTCATATAAAATAAAAGATAATTTTTTAAAGAATTTTGAGAAATTGAAAAATAAGAACTTTAAACCATCTGAGCCATTAAAAAATGTTCTTAGAGACTACCAAAAAGATGGATTTAAATGGCTCTCTAGTCTTGAATACTTGAAAGTTGGTGGTATTCTTGCTGATGATATGGGTTTAGGTAAGACACTCCAAGCTATTTCATATATTGAAAGTAATAAAGATAAAGGTAAATTCTTAATAATCGCTCCTTCATCACTTATTTATAACTGGAAAAGTGAAATTGAAAAATTTGGACTTGATCTTAATCCTTTAATTCTTAATGAAGAATCTGAAAATAGAGAAAAAGTTATGAAAAATAAAAATCATAATGTCATTATTACATCTTATGGTATATTGTCTAGAGATATTGATATAATTTCTAAAATAAAATTTCATACAGTATTTCTAGATGAGGCACAAAAAATAAAGAATCCCAATTCTTTAGCACATAAAGCTGCTCGTCAAATTAATACAAAAAACAAATTCTGCTTAACTGGAACTCCTATTGAGAATAATCTTATAGAATTATGGAGTTTATTTGATTTCATAATGCCTGGATATCTTTTTTCTCTAGACAAATTTAAAACTAGATTTGTCACAAATACAGAGAATAATGTTTTATTAAATCATCTTGTTAAACCATTTATACTAAGAAGAACAAAAAAAGAATTACTCACAGAGTTACCTGATAAAATATATGAAGACATTTACATTCCTTTATATGAAGAAGAGAAAAAACTATATAAAGCAGCAATTGAAAATATTGATTTATTCAGTAATGGTAATAATAAAATTAAGATTCTTGCTCTACTAACAAGACTTAAACAAATATGTTGTCACCCTAAGCTAATTGATGAAAATTACAAAAATCATTCTAGTAAATTGGAGCTTTTTAACGATGTTGTTCAAAATGCTATCTCTTCTGGCCACAGAATCCTTGTTTTTTCACAATTTACATCAATGTTGAACATATTAGCTGATAGTTTGAAGAAAAGCAAAATAGACTACTTTATGTTAACAGGCTCAACAGCAAACAAAGATCGTTTGAACATGGCAAATAATTTTAATGATGGAGAAAAAGAAGTTTTTCTGATTTCATTAAAAGCAGGGGGTACAGGTCTTAATCTTACTGGTGCTGATGTAGTAATTCATTTTGATCAATGGTGGAATCCTGCGGTTGAAGAGCAAGCTACTGATAGAGCATATAGAATAGGACAAGATAAGAATGTACAAGTTATACGTTTAATTTCAAAAGGTACAATTGAAGAAAAAATTCAATTACTACACCAAAATAAGCGTGAACTTATAGAGCAAATTATATCTTCCAATGAGAAAAGCATTTTATCTTTAACTCCTGATGAGTTAAAAGATTTAATTAAATTAGATGAATTAGTTTAAAATACAGGTAATAATAAAATCCCTCCATTTAGAATAGAGGGATTTTTATTTGTATTATTTTTTATATTTCATTTTGATAAACTTTGTTATTTCCATTAATACAAATGGTATAAGTGCTAATAAAAGGTATTGTGCATACCCTAACATACTCATTGCTTCTAATTTGAAGAATTTAGCTAAATCAGGTATTAATACTAACATCGCATTCAATATTAATGCAATTCCTATTGCTGCATTCAATATTTTATTTTCAAAGAAATCTTTTTCGTAAAATAATTTCGATGAATTTATACTAAGTGCATATATTGCTGGTGAATTTGCCATAACAATAAATGCTGCTGTCGTAGCAAGAACATGATTTCCTGTTGTCTTTGTTATAAATAAATATACACCAAATACTGTTAGCCCTACATATGTTGCTGACAATAGCAATCTCAATATCATGTTGTTGAAAATACTTTCATTTTTTGCTCTTGGTTTATTTTCCATAAGTGAATCGTCATTTTTTGCCATACTAAATGGTATTGCAATTAGTGATTCAACCATTAAATTAACCCATAAAACATGCATAGCAGCCAATGGCTCTTTCATTCCTAATAATACAGTTCCTAATATTGCTGACACTTCTCCAAGATTTGTTGCCAATATGAATAATATCGCTTTTTTTATTTTCTCGTAGATGTTTCGTCCTTCATCTACTGCATTTACAATAGTCGTGAAATTATCATCAACTAGTATCATATCTGCTGTCTCTTTTGATACATCGGTACCTGTTATTCCCATTGCTACACCTATATCTGCTGCCTTAAGTGATGGTGCATCATTTACTCCATCTCCTGTCATAGATACTGTGTTTCCTGTATCTTGTAGTGCTTTTACTATTCTTACTTTATGCTCAGGACTTACCCTTGCAAATACTTTTATATTTTGCACTCTTTTTTTCAACTCTTCATCAGACATATCATTCAATTCAACACCTTCAATTGATTGCTCTATTTCATTCGCAATTCCAAGTTGTTTTGCAATTTCAAATGCTGTAATTCTGTGATCTCCTGTTATCATTTTAACATCTATACCTGCTGATTTTGCTCTTAAAACTGAATCTTTAACTTCTATTCTTGGCGGATCAATCATTCCAACCATTCCAACATATATAATCTCTGTTTCCAAAGTTTCTAATGTATAGTCTGAATTTTCTGGCAACATCTTGAATCCTAAAGATAATACTCTTAATGCTTTTTCACTCATCAATGTCATATTATTTATTATATTTACCTTATCTTCTGGTGTAATATCTATTATCTCATCATTTTTAAGTATCTTTGTTGCCCTTTCAAGTAATTGATCAACTGCACCTTTTGTAAATGCTATTTTCTTTCCTTTATATTGATTTACTGTACTCATAAGCTTTCTATCTGAATCAAAAGGTATTTCTGACAATCTCTTATTTTCTGATCTTATTTCTAGTTCATCATATGAAAACTTTTTAGGAAATTCTATTAATGCAATCTCTGTTGGATCTCCTATCACATTTCCTTCTTGAGAAATTGCATCATTACAGAGAACGAATCCTTTCATAAGAAGTTCTAACATATATTGATTACTTTCATCAATTTCAAGTGTTTCAACTTTTCCTGATTTTTCATCAAAATAATAATCTGTAACTTTCATTTTGTTTTGTGTTAACGTCCCTGTTTTATCAGAACATATAACATTTACAGAACCTAATGACTCTACTGCTGGAAGTTTCTTTACTATTGCATTTTTCTTACTCATCTTCTGAATACCCAATGCAAGTACCATAGATACTATTATTGGTAAACTTTCAGGTATTATCGCTACAGCTATTGTTAATGATGTTATAAGTGCTTTCAGAAATTCTTGTTTTAAACTAAATACTTCTATTAATAACATTACAACTGCAACAAGTGCTGCAACTTTTGTTATTTGTTTACTTAGAACAGCCAATTTTTTTTGTAGTGGTGTTGTTCCTTCTTCTTCATCTTGTATAAACTTAGCTATTTTTCCTATTTCTGTTTCTTCTGCTGTTCCTGTTACCACTGCTTTTGCTCTTCCGTTTGTTATAAGAGTTGACATATAAAGCATATTTGTTCTTTCTGCTATTATGATTTCTTTATTATTTTCTTCTATAACTCTATCGGTATTTTTTTCAACAGCCAGTGATTCACCCGTTAATACAGCTTCATTAACCATCAAGTTATGTGCTTCAATAAGTCTCACATCTGCAGGAACAAATTTACCTGCTTCTATTATCACTACATCCCCTGGAACTAATTCTTCTGATTCAAGCTCAACTAGTTCACCACCTCTTATAACAATTGTTCTTATGCTACTCATACTTTTAAGTGCATCTAGTGATTTCTTAGCTTTCACTTCTTGCATTGTAGCAACTACTGAATTTAATATTACAATTAGCAATATTATAATTGCTTCACTTGTGTCTCTTATTAGAAATGCAACTACAACTACAACTAATAAGATTATAGATAGCGGTTCCATAAATTGTCTTAAAAATATTTCTAATGTTGTCTTTTGTTTTTTCTCTTTCAATTTATTTTTACCGTATTTTTCAATTCTTTTTTTTACTTCTTCGTGTGTCAATCCTTCGTGAGAGTTTGTCTCCAAATTTTTGATCACATCTTTCACATCACTTGTATATGCCTTCATTTCCCACTCCTTGAATATAAAAATATTTTTAAGCCCTAAAATAATGTTACAATTAATTTAGATAAAACATCTAATATTGCAACAGCTATTATTGGTGATAAATCTAGTCTCGCATTTCCTACTGGTACAATAACTCTAAACATGTTTAAAAATGGACTTGTTAATTTATCAATATACTTGAAAACTGTTAAATCACTGTTCATCCACGATCCTATTATTGAGATAAATATCAATATCTCATAAAAATTAATTGCTTTCAATAAAATTCCAACTATGCTCATTTGTTCTCCGTTTCTATTTGTTTAATATACTTTTTGACTTCATAAAATATTCCCAACCAGATTGAATTGTTAATAATAAAGGAATTAGCATCAATAGGTTATTTATAGTGTATTTGAATGAAAATAAAATCATAATACATAAAGCAAGCATTTGCGTTGCTGTCTTCCATTTACCTAAAGTCTCTGCAGCTATTATTTTACCTTCTGCTGCTGCGATTGCTCTTAATCCAGTTACCATCAGTTCTCTTCCAACAATAATCAATGCAATCCATAAACTTAACTTATCATATTTAACAAAAACCATTAATCCAGACACAACTAATATTTTGTCTGCAAGTGGATCTAATAATTTCCCTAAGTTTGTCACTAGATTATGTTTCCTTGCTATTTGTCCATCATAATAATCAGTTATTGAAGCAACTGCAAATATTATAAATGCTATTATTCTCATTGATATTGATAGTCCATTAACATGATTATCATTTGCCATTTCAATTTTTAATGCTGAATCCATTGCAAGCACAAATGGTATAACTAATACCATTCTAAGAGTTGCAAGTTTATTTGGTAAGTTCATGATTAACACCTCTTTATAAAATTATTATTGATTTTCTTCTTTTTTCTCTTCAACAACAAGTGCTTTCATACTTAAATTGAATTTGTTTTCATCTTCTAGAGTTATTACTTTAACGTCTACAATTTGTCCTTCTTTTAATACATCTTCTACATTGTTTACTCTTTCTTTACTTATTTCAGAAATATGTAATAATCCTTCTTTTCCAGGTAAAACTTCAACAAATGCACCAAATTTAGCTATTTTTATTACTTTCCCTTTATAAACAGCATTTAATTCTACTGATTGTGTTTGTAATTTTACTAGTTCTAATGCTCTTCTCATTCCCTCAGGATCTCGTCCAAATATTGCGACACTTCCATCATCTTCTATATCTATTGAAACTCCTGTTTCTTCAATAATTCCTTTTATTACTTTTCCACCTGGACCTATTAATGCAGCTATTTTTGATGTATCTATTTTTAAATACTCTATTTTTGGTGCATTTTCTGCAACTTCAGGTCTTGCTTCTTTAATTACAGCTTCCATTTTATCAATTATTTCTAATCTTGCATCTAGTGCTTGTTTCAATGCTATTTTAAAGACTTCTCTATCTATTCCATCTATTTTTATATCCATTTGTATCGCAGTTATTCCTTCTCTAGTTCCTGCAACTTTGAAATCCATATCTCCCAAATGATCTTCTAATCCTTGAATATCAGTTAATACAGTAAATGCATCTCCTTCTTTAATCAATCCCATTGCAATTCCAGCAACTGTTGATTTAATAGGTACTCCTGCTGCCATTAATGCTAATGATCCTCCACATATACTTGCTTGTGATGATGATCCATTAGATTCAGTTATTTCTGATACTAATCTTACTGTATAAGGGAATTTTTCTTGCTCAGGCATTACATACTTAAGTGCTCTTTCTGCTAAACTTCCATGTCCTAATTCTCTTCTCCCTGGAGCTCTCATGAACCCTGCTTCTCCAACTGAAAAAGGTGGGAAGTTATAATGTAAGAAGAATTTTTTTCTTAATTCATCTTCCATTCCATCTACTATTTGCTCATCTGTTTTACTTCCTAATGTTACTGTTACTAATGCTTGTGTTTCTCCTCTAGTAAACAAAGCAGATCCATGTGGCATTGGTAATGTATCTACTTCAACATCTATAGCTCTTATCTCTGTAGTTTTTCTTCCATCTGGTCTATATTCTTTATTTATTATTGCATCTCTCACAATATTTTTCATTAATTCATGGTAGTGATTTTTTATTTCTTTTGCTATTTCAGAAGGTAATTCTCCATTTTCATATCTAGCTGTGAAGCCTTCTAATAATTGTGCTTCTAACTCATCTATCGCATCATATCTTTCTTGTTTTCCATCAGTTAAGATTGCTTCTTCTAACTTACCTTTACTTGCTTCAACAAACTCTTTTACTTCTGGTGATACTTCTTTTTTTACAAAATTATATTTTTGTACATTAAATTGCTCTAAGAACTTATCTTGTTCAGCACATATTTCTTTTATTCTATCGTGACCAAACATTATTGCTTCTAACATGATTTCTTCTGAAACTTCTCTTGCTCCTGCTTCAACCATCGTTATTGCATCTTTTGTTCCTGCTACAGATAGATAGATTGCTCCATTTTCTAACTGCTCTGCTGTTGGGCTTAATACACATTGCCCATCAACATATCCAACTGTTACTCCTGCTACTGTTCCTATGAATGGTATGTCTGATAATCCTAATGCTGCTGAAACTCCTATAGTTGCTAAGTTTTCTGGCATATTCACTTCATCAAATGACATTACTGTTATTGTAATATGTACTCCATTTAAAAATCCGTCTGGAAATAATGGTCTTATTGGTCTGTCAACTAATCTTGCGATTAATATTTCAGCTGTTGATGGTCTTGATTCTCTTTTTATAAATCCTCCAGGAAATTTACCTGATGCATAAAATTTCTCGATATAATCAACTGTTAATGGGAAAAAGTCTTGCCCATCTCTAACTTCTTTACTTCTTGTTGCTGTTACTAGTAGTACTGTTTTTCCTGCTTGAACCATTACTGATCCACCCGCTTGTCTTGCTATTTTTCCAGTGCTTATTGTTACTGGTGTGTTCCCTAAGTTAAACACATACGATTTTTCATTAAACATTTAATTCCTCCAATATTTTTTTTACACTGAAAAGGGAGCAAATAACATCAAAATCTTTTAATTTATAAAAAAATTTGAGATTACTTACTCATTATGTTTTTCAGTGTTACTTATTGTATCATTTTTAAGAAATTTTTACAATAAAAAAGCCTCCATTTTACACAAAAAAAGAGCCGAAGCTCTTCTTTCTCTTTTTGTCTAATTATATAATATGAATTGATTCCTCATCAAATCCAAAACTTAACATTTCTCCAACTTTTTTTATTTCTTTTCCATGTGGATTGCTCAATGTCAATTCAAGTACTTGATCTCCACTTTTAACTTCGTATTCGTGATTTTCACCCATAAATATACTTTTGACAACTTCTAGATTGATTATATTTTCATCAAATTTAACTGATTCTGGACGAACTACTACTTTTGCAGTTTCTCCTACACTATATTCTGTAACTTCATTAACATTGTATTCTACACCTAAAACTCTTATTTTAGTAGATTTATCTGATTTTTCTAATATTTCCGCATCTAGTATATTTGCTCTCCCAATGAATTTAGCTACAAATTCACTATTTGGTTTTTGGTAAATCTCAAAAGGACTTCCAACTTGTGCTATTTCTCCATCCTTCATTATTACTATTTTATCAGACAATGCCATTGCTTCTGCTTGATCATGTGTTACATAAACAGATGTTATTCCAACTTCTTGTTGCAACTTTCTAATTTCATCTCTCATGTGAAGTCTTAATTTAGCATCTAGATTTGATAATGGCTCATCAAATAAAAGTACTCCTGAATTCATTATTAATGCTCTTGCAAGTGACACTCTTTGTTGTTGTCCACCTGACATTTGAGAAGGTACTCTTTGTGCGAATTCTTCCATTTTCATCAACTCAAGTATTCTTGCAACTCTTTGTTTTATTTCTTCCGGGCTTTTCTTTTTTATTCTTAATCCATATGCAATATTATCATATACATTCATATGTGGAAATAATGCGTAATTTTGGAAAACCATTGAGATATCTCTTTTATCAGGAGTTAAGTGTGCTACATCTTTCTCCCCAATCAATATTTCTCCTTCTGTTGGTATTTCAAATCCTGCTATCATCCTAAGTGTAGTTGTTTTTCCACATCCAGAAGGCCCCAGTAAGCAAACAAATTCTCCTGGTTCAATAGTTAAATTAACATCTTTAACAGCCGTTACTTTCCCTACTTTTGTTATAAATGTCTTTGTTAAGTTTTTTATTTCTAATCTTTTTGATTCTCTCATTATAAATTCACTCCTTATCTATTTTGATGATGACGGGCTCATAAACCTCATTAATAATCTTACTATTAACATAAATACTGATACTATTATTATCAATAATGTACAATATGCTGATGCTATACCAATTCTTCCTTGATCTATGTTATTCATGATTTCTGGTGTCAATAATTTCCATTTTGCTGATATTAAGAATACAACCGTACTTACTAGTGTCATACTTCTGGCAAATGAATACATTAGTCCACTGAAGAATGCTTCTCTAATCATAGGAATTGTTACTTTTAAAAATGTTTGTACACTTGATGCCCCAAGGATCGTTGATGCTTCTTCAATCGAAGGGTCAATCTGATTAAGTGCGCTCATTCCTGATCTAACTCCTACTGGTAAACTCCTAATTATAAATGCCATTACTATTATAAATGCCGTTCCTGTTAATGTTGGAACAATTACAATATCCGTAAACGGTATTTTATATACTTTATTGTAACTAATCGCATAACCTATACCAATAATTGTTCCAGGTATTGCTAGCGCCATTATTGTTGTGAATTCTATAAATGTTTTCCCTATAAAATTTCTTCTTATTATCAAAAATGCTATAACCATTGAAAATACACTTGCTATTAATGTTGCAATAACAGAAAGATTTGTTGTTGTTATTATCGGCGCAACTCTATTAGTGAATCTAAATATTTCTTGGTAATGTTTGAATGTTATATTATTTTTAATACCAAAAATTTCTGTAAATGAACTTATTGGTATTAAAATATACATTGCAATAACAAAAGTTGTTAAAAATAATAATGTTATATACATTGGACGAACTATTTTAGGGTTGTCAATCAGTTCTCTTTCCCGTGACACTTTACCTGTCACAGTTACATATGATTTTTTATTAGTATAGTATCTTTGAATTGCAAATATTGTTATTGACATTGAAAGAAGTATCATTGCTAGTGCTGTTGCGACTCCTAACTCGTAATTCCCTACTCCTTCTTGGAATATTTTGACTGCTATAGTAGTGAACTTTCCTCCTATAACAAAAGGATTTGCATAATCTGCTATTGATTGTATAAATACTAATAAAAATGCATTTGCCATACCAGGAACCATTAATGGTAATGTTACTGTTCTAAATACTGTAAATCTTGACGCACCTAAAGATCTTGATGCCTCTTCTACTGATGGATCAATCATTTGAAGTAATCCAACTAACATCATATATGCTATAGGAAAGAAACTCAGTACTTGAACAAGTACAAGTCCATGAAATCCATATATTTCAAAATTATGTAATCCAAATAATTTATTTGTTATTAGACCTTGTCTTCCAAATAGTAATATTGCTGATAATGCAACCACAAAAGGTGGTGATATTATTGGTAATATTGCTATAAAATCAAATAATCTTTTTCCTTTGATTTTAATATACACTGATACATAAGCAAAGAAAAATCCTATAACTAGTGATATAAGTGATGTAATTGTTCCTAATACCACTGTATTTATTATTGCTTCAAGATTCCCACTTGACGTGAACGATTCTTTGTAATTTGCTAAACTAAACTGAAATACTCCTTTTTTACCTACATTTATACTTTCTACAAAAATACTCCATAAAGGTACTAATACAAAGAACGAGACAACTATTAAAGAAAATATTATTGTAACCAATAATATTGGATCATTCATTAATTTTCTTGCATTTTTTATTTCATGATTTATTTTCATTTTTAAATCATTACCCATTTTTTCTTCCTCCATTAAGAAATTTACTTCCATTTTATATGAAAGATACACACAAAATGGAAGTATTTTATTATATTTCTATTTTTATTGTTATTAAT
>OBMA010000052.1_pt1 | contig 46810 bp, 37 predicted proteins | sample 1539141 | NCBI WGS metagenome assembly OBMA01 (sample SAMEA3991484, study PRJEB22521) | metagenome | biome: anthropogenic terrestrial biome; feature: sewage plant; material: raw primary sludge | place: Sweden | collected 2012-09-26
CGTTGTGAGTTCTCAAACTCGAAGAGGAAATTAATAAACTAATATCCACCATTCACTTGGGGGATAGCTTTTTACGTGCCTTTGATCCAACTTTATAACCGTTTTCCTGATTTATAACTAATTTCTTGCAGGATTTCTTTTGGATTTTTAGAGGAAAGGCTGTACAGATGGGTATTCATGAGGATGAGGAGGCAACAGCTTACATACAAGAGTCACCAAGACTGAAGTCAAAGAGAATGATTATCTTGGTGGTTAGCGATGAGAAAAAAGACCTTGCTGTGGAGACTCTTATCAAGGCGAACCAAACAGGAAAAAGCGGAGACGGTAAGATAATTATTACAAATACTATTGATTCAGTTAATGTGCGTACCGGTGATAAGGGTGATGCGATACTTGACTGATTCTACTAAATGAATGGAGTTATGATAGAAGATAAAACAAAAGAGCTGGACCTCACGAAATTTAAAGAAGAGGTGCTGGAGGCCTATCCGCCAAAGGTGGCAAAAAAACGTGCCAAGTCCATAGTATATAATGATCCGTGCGACCGGCCTCAGATTCAGGCAAATGTAAGGACTGTTCCAGGAATCATTACTCAGCGTGGATGTACTTACGCAGGTTGTAAAGGTGTTGTTTTGGGACCGTCAAGAGATATTGTCAATATTACACACGGACCTATCGGCTGCGGATACTATTCTTGGTTGACACGCCGTAACCAGACGCGTCCCGACGGTCCCGGTGACAGCAACTTCATCCCTTATGCTTTTTCTACTGATATGCACGAAAAGAACATCGTATTCGGTGGTGAGGATAAACTGAAACAGGCTATTCGTGAGGCTTATGAACTTTTCCATCCCAAGGCTATCGCTATATTCAGCACTTGTCCTGTGGGGCTTATTGGTGATGACGTTCATCGTGTAGCCCGCCAAATGAAAGAAGAAATCGGTAATGGAATAATCGTATTCGGATTCTCATGTGAGGGTTATCGCGGTGTGTCACAATCAGCAGGTCACCACATCGCAAACAATGGATTGTTTAAGAATCTTATCGGTAAGGATGACACTATTGAGGGCAAATATAAATTTCGTGTAAACCTTTTAGGAGAATACAATATCGGTGGTGATGCTTTTGTTATCGAAGATTTGTTTGAACGTTGTGGAGTACAATTGATTTCTACTATGAGCGGAAACTCCACTCTACAGAAATTTGAACGGGCCCATACGGCAGATCTCAGTTTGGTAATGTGTCACCGCTCCATCAATTATGTAGCAAGTATGCTTGAAACAGCTTATGGCATTCCATGGATAAATGTAAATTTCATCGGTGCAAATGCTACATCTAAATCTCTAAGAAAGATTGGTGAATACTTTGGTGACGAAAAGTTGAAAGAAAGAATAGAAAAGGTTATCGCAGAGGAGGAAGCAAAAGTGAAGGTTGCACTTGATGCGATAAAACCCAAAACAGAAGGAAAGCTTTCAATGTTATTCGTAGGTGGTAGCCGTGCTCATCATTATCAGGAATTGTTCAAAGAACTTGGCATGAAAACTCTTTCTGCAGGATATGAATTCGGGCATCGTGACGACTACGAAGGACGCCGCGTGATACCTACCATACAAGTGGATGCCGATTCACGCAATATTGAAGAAATCACTGTCACGAAAGATCCTAGATATCGTGCCCGCAAAACTCAGGAGGAGCTGGAAGAACTAAAGAAGAAGGGTTTGGAGTTTGACGAGTATAATGGTTTAATGTCGGATATGGAGAAGGGCATGCTTATTATTGATGATCTAAGCCATTATGAAATGGAGAAGCTAATAGAAATGTATCATCCAGATGTGTTCTGTGCTGGTATCAAGGAGAAATTCTGTGTCCAGAAAATGGGTATACCATTGAAACAGCTTCACAACTACGATTACGGCGGCCCGTATGCAGGATTTGAGGGTGCGATCAATTTCTACAAGGATATCGAACAGATAGTAAGTTGTTCAATATGGAAAGAGTTGAAAGCACCATGGGAAAACTACGATTATGTAGAAGCTGAATATGTAGGATAATAAATTAAAGAAAGGGAAAAAGATTATGTTATTAAGACACACTACAGCTAAGGAAATTGACCGCAAGGCTCTGACGATTAATCCCGCTAAGACTTGCCAGCCTATAGGGGCAATGTATGCCGCACTCGGTATTCATGGATGTCTGCCTCACAGCCATGGCTCACAGGGTTGCTGTGCATATCATCGCAGTGCTCTCACTCGCCATTTTAAGGAACCGGTAATGGCTTCCACAAGTTCCTTCTCTGAAGGTTCTTCTGTATTTGGAGGAGCATCAAACTTGACACAAGCTATTCAAACAATATTCAAGGTTTATAATCCTGATATCATTGCCGTTCATACTACATGTCTTTCTGAGACAATCGGTGACGATTTGAACTCAATAGTATCAAAGGCGGATGAAGACGGATTGATACCTGAAGGTAAGAAGGTGATATATTGCAACACACCAAGTTATGTTGGTTCTCATATCACGGGTTATAGTAATCAAGTGGCAGCATTAGTGAAATTCTTCAGTAAATCATCACCACGTAAACGCAATGTTATCAATCTGATAAACGGATGGATGGAGCCTAGCGATCAACGTGAAATTAGGCGGTTGGCAAAACTTATGGAGATTCGCACTATCATGTTTCCTAATATGACAGATACTCTGGATACTCCACTTACAGGTAATTATAACATGTATCCGAAAGGTGGCACTACACAAGAAGAACTTATAGCTACGGGTGACAGCAAATTCAGTATAGGCATTGGTCATGACAGTACAGAGAATGCGTGCGTGAGGTTGGATGAGAAATGTAAAGTGAAATACGACATTGTGGACATTCCTATCGGATTGAAAGCAACAGATCGTTTCATAATGAGTCTTAGCCATCATACAGGCTTGGATGTACCAGATGAGATTAATGATGAGCGCGGCAGACTACTCGACATGGTTGCCGATAATTCAAAATACCTGTATGGTAAGCGCGTCGCTTTATTTGGCGATCCCGACACGCTTGTGCCATTAGTTGAATTCCTACTTTCACTTGATATGAAACCTGTGTATGTGATTACAGGATCGGAAAGCAAGTACTTTGATGAAGAAATGGCAAGAATGTTGAAAGTTATTCCTGAAGCAAAATATATGTCTGGTGAAATGGCAGATACATTCCGTTTGCATCAGTGGATTAAGCAAGAAGGCGTTGATATGATTATGGGTAATACTTATGCTAAATATATTGCACGGGATGAAGACATTCCATTGATAAGGATTGGATTCCCTATTGCAGATCGTCCCGGACATAACTATTTCCCAATTACAGGTTATGCAGGTGCTACCAATTTAGTAATAAAAATACTGAATGCTTTCCTTGATGAGCAAGATCGTACTTGTGATGAAGAGAAGGTGGAGTTCCAAATGTAAAGACAAAGAATATGGGATATATATTAAAAGAAAGACAAAATCAGGTCTCGGTAGCAGGTAACTGTGCTGAAACCATAGATTGCAACAAAGCTAGTCTGGCTGGTTCTGTAAGCCAAAGGGCATGTGTCTTCTGTGGCTCGAGAGTTGTCTTATATCCCATTGCAGACGCACTTCATCTGATACACGGTCCGATAGGATGCGCTGCTTATACATGGGATATTCGTGGATCATTGTCATCAGGCGCACAATTACATCGTTTGAGTTTCAGTACCGACCTGCAAGAGCGAGATGTGATATTTGGTGGAGAAAAGAAACTGGATGCTGCACTTCATGAATTGATAGACCAATATCATCCCAAAGCAGCGTTCGTTTACACCACATGTATTGTCGGTGTTATAGGCGACGATGTGGAAAAAGTTTGTCAACTGGTGGAAAAAGAAAAAGGAATACCTGTGATTCCTGTTCAGGCTCCTGGATTCCAAGGTACAAAAAAAGATGGCTATAAAATAGCTTGTGAAGCTCTGTTTAAGCTTATTGGACGTGTTAATAAGCCGACACCGCAACATAGCATAAATATTCTAGGTGACTTTAATCTTGCCGGAGAACTATGGACGCTAGTGGAATACTACAAGCAAATAGGTGTAAACGTAAACTGCTCCATTACAGGTGACGGTCGTGTTGAAGATATTGGTAATGCCCATCATGCAGCACTCAACGTTGTGCAATGCTCTGGTTCTATGAGCAGACTTGCTGTGATGATGGAAGAAAAGTATGGTATACCATGGAAGCGGGTATCATACTTTGGAATTGAAGATATGAGTGAAGCACTATACGAGGTTGCGCGCTTCTTTAAAGACGATGAGATGATGAAGAAAGCACGCGAATTGGTGCGTCGCGAATTAGACCGGTTGATTCCAAGAATGCAATGGTATAAAGAACGTCTTGCAGGTAAGAAAGCTGCCATATATGTGGGAGGGGCATTCAAGGCAATATCACTTGTGAAAGCTTTACGACTGATAGGGGTTCAAAGTGTGATAGTGGGTTCACAGACGGGTACTAAAGAAGACTATGATATTATCCGCAAACTGTGTGACGAAGGAACAATCATTGTTGATGATTCAAACCCTGTGGAATTAAGTAATTTTGTAAAAGAGACGGGAGCTAATATATTTATTGGTGGAGTTAAGGAACGGCCCATTGCATTCAAGATCGGTTTAGGATTCTGCGACCATAATCATGAACGAAAAGAGGCTTTATCGGGATATGAGGGCATGCTTAACTTTGCTAAAGAGATTTATTCCACAGCAATGTCACCTGTATGGCAGTTTACAAGAAAGTAGTTACGCACATAGCATTACAATAACAAGATTAAGGGGGTATATTAAAAAGAGGAGGTAAGGATTATGATCTCGGTTATAACAGAAAAAGATATTAAGCACAAATGCTACGTAAGTACTCGTAATGCGTGTAAACTTTGTGCACCACTTGGGGCATGTATGGTATTCAAAGGTATCGAAGGATGCGTACCAATGGTACATGGCTCGCAGGGATGTGCTACTTACATACGCAGATATACCATCAGCCATTTTCGTGAGCCAATGGATATTGCGTCAAGCAATTTCAGCGAAAAGACTACGATATATGGTGGTAGCCGTAATTTCATTACAGGTATAAATAACGTGATAGCACAATATCAACCCAAAGTAATGGGTATAGCCTCAACATGTCTTGCAGAAACGATCGGTGAGGATGTTCCGGGACTTATTCGCGACTATCAGGAAACCAACAAGGATAAAGATGATTTGCCTTTATTCGTATTTGCTTCTACTCCTAGCTATTGTGGTAGTCATATTGACGGTTTTCATCATGCGGTTTTAGCTACAATATCATCACTTGCCGATAATGGTAGTCAACAAGTCCATCTGAATATATTTCCAGGAATGGTTTCGCCAGCAGACTTACGATATCTTCATGATGTGATAGATGAATTCACGATGGATGCTGTTATATTCCCGGATTATAGCAAATCGCTCGACGGAACATTTACGCATGAGTATCAGCTGATACCATCGGGTGGAACACCGGTAAGCGATATACGGAGAACAGGTACGGCCCGTGCTTCGATAGAATTTGGTACGGTGTTCGCTAAAGGCAGTACCCGTATAAAGGATAATAAGAATATCCCAACCACAGGCGAATGGCTGCAATCTAATAGATATATACGTAATTTCCAGATGTCATTACCCATAGGAATAAAAGCTAGCGACTGTTTTTATCATACTCTGTGTAAACTAAGTTCGAAAAAAATGCCGAAAAAGTTTGAAGAAGAACGTGGACGATTGGTTGATGCCTACGTTGATGGACATAAATACGTGTTTGGGAAACGGGTTATGATATATGGAGAGGAAGACTTGGTATTGGGTATGCTAGGTTTTTGTAAAGAGATTGGTTTGGAACCAGTACTTATTGGTTCTGGTGGTAATAGCGGCAAGATGCGTGATGAAACCTTTAAAATATTCCCTGAGTTAGAATTGACATTAAAGGTAATGGATGATTGTGATTTCGAAACCATGTGTGATGTTGCTACAGAAGTTAAGCCTGATATCTTAATTGGCAATAGCAAAGGATATTATATAAGCAGAAAATTGAAAGTTCCATTAGTTAGAATAGGATTTCCAATACATGACCGTTTTGGAGGTCAACGACTTCATCATATTGGGTATAAAGGAACTCAGGAATTGTTTGACCGTATTGTTAATGCACTGATAGAGTATAAACAGGAAAATTCGCCTATTGGCTATAAATATATTTAAAGAAGAATCATTATGAGAACAAAGATGGAAGAGCATCCATGCTTTAACAAAGATGTTATGCACACAAACGCAAGAGTACATTTGCCAGTAGCATCGAAGTGCAATATACAATGCAATTATTGCAACCGTAAATACGATTGCATCAATGAAAGTCGCCCGGGCGTTACCTCCTCAATGCTTACCCCGAAGCAGGCCGTAGAATACTTGCGTGCCATTAATACGCGTATCGATAACCTGAAAGTGATCGGTATTGCAGGCCCGGGCGATCCTTTTGCAAATCCAGAGGAGACGATGGAGACACTGAGACTCTGTCACAATACTTTCCCTGAAAAGATCTTCTGTCTGTCAACTAATGGACTGGATTTGGAACCTTACATTGATGAGATTGCAGAACTGGGAGTATCCCATGTAACTATAACTATTAATGCTGTTGATCCTAATATCACTGCAAAAATATACAAATGGGTACGTGCAGGCAGGCATGTGTATCGTGGCATTGAAGGTGCCCGTATCCTTATGGAACGACAACTTGCCTGTATACCGAAACTTCATGCGAGGGGTATCATCGTAAAGATTAACAGTATTATCGTTCCTGATGTGAATGATGAACATATACCCGAGGTAGCAAAGAAATGCAAGGAATTGGGAGCAGACATTATCAATTGTATTCCTATGTTACCGACAAAAGATACCCCATTTGAATATCTTGGAGAGCCAGATAAAACTATGATATTTAGAACGCGTACAAATGCTTCCAGATATCTGCCGCTTATGGGTCATTGTGCCAGATGTCGCGCTGACGCAGCGGGCTTGTTGGGACATGATCTAAAAGATAGTTGCATATTACTTCAAGAATATGCCTCACGCCCGGATAATGATGTTACAGACCGTCCTTATGTAGCTGTGGCAACTAACGAAGGTTTGCTGGTAAACCTGCATCTTGGTGAAAGCTCTGAACTATACATTTATGAACAAAGTCCTAAAGGATATAAATTTGTTGAACGACGTACTGCTCCCTCATCTGGATATGGCGATCAACGCTGGATAGAGATGGCTCACTTGCTTCATGACTGCAGGGCTTTACTTGTAAGCGGTGTAGGAGAGAATCCGAGAGTAATACTTGAAAGTTGTGGAGTTCATCTTATAGAGATGACAGGGCTTATCGATGAAGGACTAGAAGGGATATACAACAATCGTCCTATTCGCAGCATATCAAAGCGTGAGGTCTCAGGATGCGGACATGGCAAGTGTGGAGGGTCTCGTGAAGGATGCGCATAATACAATATAGATATGTAATACTAACAATAAAAAAGAAATAAAAGATGAAAAAACCACAGTATCACATTATGCTCTGCAATTCTTATAGGCTTTCAGGGCAAACCCAAGGGGCATGCCATCAGAAAGGTGCAGCTGAGTTGTTGTCCTACATTATGGATGAATGTGCCGACCGCGGACTTGATGTTGCCATTACAACTACCGCATGTATGAACAACTGTTCACAAGGCCCCATTATGGTAATCCAGCCACAAAATGCATGGTATGGTGAAGTGGACAGTAAAGCAAAAATAGACGAGATTCTTGATGCTCTTGAAGAAAATGAGGTATGCTCAAAATATCTAATTTCAGACTGACTTATATAATATAAATCTATGAGAAAACCATACTTTATTGATACAACGCTACGTGATGGTGAACAGGCCCCTGGTCTCGTATTCTCACTGAAACAAAAGATGGTTTTATGTGAATTGCTCGATAAGGCAGGTATACCCGAGCTGGAAGTCGGAATGCCAGCCATGAGCAATGAGGAAATGGCTCATCTTATTGCTATAGCCGAAAAGAATTTCCATTTTAAAAGGCTGGGATGGTGCCGTGCCAACGAACGTGATATCCATCAGGCAATAGCAAGTAAAGTTAATGGAGTGCACATCTCATTTCCTGTATCTCAAATTTTACAGGATGCAATGAATAAGGATAGAAGTTGGGTGATGGATAATGTGTCGGAACTGATTCATGTAGCACGGAGCGAGTTTGAATATGTCACCATCGGTGCTCAGGATGCCGGGCGTGCCGATAAATCATTTCTTGAAGACTTTGCCAGCAAGGTGGAATCACTTGGCGCATCAAGAATACGGCTTGCCGATACTGTCGGAATATTAAATCCATTCACTACGAGTGCATTAGTGGCAAGTGTGCATCATGCAGCCACCTCCATTCCTATTGAGATGCATGCACATAACGACATGGGGATGGCAACAGCCAATACAGTTGCGGCCTTTCTGTCGGGAGCCAATTGCCTTAGTGTGACAGTAAACGGTATTGGTGAACGAGCTGGCAATGCTGCATTAGAAGAAGTGGCAGTAGCATTAAAGATATCTGAAAAAATTGACGTTCCTATTGATTTCGCTCTTATTTCGCAACTGTCAGATTTAGTATCAGAGATGTCAGGAAGACCAATACCCGTTGATAAGCCAATAATAGGAAGAGATGTTATTAGCCATGAAAGTGGTATCCATGTGAATTGTCTGATAAAAGATCAGAATACCTATCAATTGTTTCCTGCAAAAATGGTTGGTCGTAAAGAAGCTGAAATCGTTTTCGGGCTGCATAGCGGTAAATCATCTATCCGGTATATACTCAATCGGTTGAATATAAAGTATAACGACAAAGAATGTGCACAACTTCTTGAGATGGTCAAGGAAAAGGCGTCAATTTGTGGCAGGACCTTAGACGAATATGAAGTGATAAAACTATATAACGAACTAAAACTTTATTGTTATGGATAATTATGAGAAGCCAATAGAGGCAATGAAAGAAAATGCCTTATGCACATTGAAATTTGCTGAAGGATATTATAATGTACTCAAAAGATCATTACTTCATAGAAGTCGTTTTAGAAATGACGTGTTATATGGAATTATTACCATCTGTTTTGAAAAACTGATGGTCGCCCTTATGAGCAGTTACAATCAGATACCAATAAGCCATACACCAATAATGCTTTTCAAAGATGCTCAAAAGATTGAATCGCGATTGTCAGAGCATATGCTCGATACAACTCGTCTTATCAATCGTTTTGAATCAATCTGCTCACTTGATGGCTTCGGTTATAAAACACCTTCTGACGATGATATAAAGACAATGATTATAGGACTGAAATCTATTTATAATTTGGTCGTAAAACGAATTACTATAGAAATATAATTTCATTCAATATATTTAGTCCAGAAATACATCGGAGGTTCACAGTCCTTGAATCCCATTTCATTATAGACATGCTTTGCTACCTCATTATCAGAACGCACCTCAAGCGTAACCTTGCAATAGTCATGTTCTTTTGAATAATATATAAGATAAGAAAGAAACTTGCTTGATAGTCCTTTGCCTCTAAAGGAATTCTTTATAAAGAAATCATGGATATAAAGATATGGTTTTATTTTAAATGTGGAAAAGTTGATAAAGCAAGTAGCTATTCCTGCCCTTTCACCATTTATCAACATGAAAAAACATATAGCAGAAGGATGTCTTTCTAAAGCTTTTGCCAATATAAGTCCCTGATTATTATTATGCCCATGAGCTTCTCCACCCATAGGATGTACCATATATTCATTGATCATTTCAATATATTCTCCAGTCTGCACTTGATCAGTGAAGTCACATTTTTCAAATTTTATCTGCATCTTGTCTTTTAGATTTATAAATATTTTGCTCGATATCATATTTCTTTATTCTTATACCAAACATTCGTTCAGTAATACCCAGTTGCAAAGCTGATTTTGCCATATTACCATTATTCTGGATAAGAGCATCAATAAGTGTTTGTTTCTCCAGCCGTCCGAGGATAGTCTCAAGTGTACCTTTTTGTTGAGTATCAGTAGATACCGCTGTCTGCAGTGTCGGAGGTAAATTTTGTGCCCTTATCACTTCGTCATTGCTGAGTATACATGCTCGTTCTATACAATTCTCCAGTTCGCGAATATTGCCAGGCCAGTTATACACCATCAGCATATTCACAGCCATAGTCGTTATACGCTTAATATTTTTATGAAAATCTCTGCTATATTTTTCTATGAAGTAATTGGCGAGTACGGGAACATCGTTTATGCGTTCACGCAATGGCGGTATGAAAATGGGAAATACATTGATACGATAATAAAGATCATCTCTGAATTTTCCTTCACTGATCAATTGTTCTAGATTTTCGTTAGTAGCACATATGATTCTAACATTTACTTTTATAGACTTAGTACTTCCCAAACGGATTATCTCTTTTTGTTGAAGCATGCGCAATAGTTTTGCTTGGGTGGAAAGGGACATTTCTCCGATTTCATCTAAAAATATCGTTCCTCCTTGAGCGGCTTCAAAATGTCCTATTCGCTGCTTGTCTGCACCAGTAAATGCACCTTTCTCGTGTCCGAATAGTTCACTTTCTATCAGATTTTCAGGTAAAGCGGCACAGTTTACCTTAATAAATGGATGGCGTTTTCTGTCTAGCGAACTGTTTAGTTGAATTGAATCGGCAATCAGCTCCTTTCCAACCCCGCTCTCACCACGAATTAATACGGTAGAATCTGTTGGCGCAACACTTTGAATTAGTGAGAATACTTCGCTCATCTTACTGCTATTACCTTTTATGTTTCCTGGATTGATATGAGTGTGGAGATCTTGTTTCAAATAAGAATTTTCCTTTTTCAGCTGTTCAAGTTCTTCTTCGTATTCTTGTAGGCGATGTAGCGCTCTTCCGAGCATACTGCCAAAAACTTTAAGAAGCCTTACGTCTTGATCGAAGGTATATTCTTTCTTATAACATTCCAGGAAGGATAATGATCCGATGACCTCATGTTTGTATTTGACAGGAGTGATTATAAATGAATAATCAATACTATTAGATTGCAATGGCCCATGGGTCTGGTTATGAAATGATGGTTCTTCTTTTACTTTATGTACCAATATAGTCTCTCCGGTAGAAATAACCTTATTTGTTAAGTCTTCATCTTTATATACGACATTGTTTCTGTCATCATCAGATATTCCATATGCGGCTGCAATTGTTATTAATCCATTGTCACGATTGCATACTGTAAGTATTACTCTGTTTGCTTTTAAATGATTGCATAATATCTCAAGAGCAGAATCCAAGTTGACTTTCTTTTCACTCAACATGTCACTTAGTTGAAGCAGAAGATCCATCTCTCTTCTTCCATAACAGATATCACTTGAAAAATTACATGATTTTACCATACCATTATCATTTTACTACAATAAAAAGACTAAAACACCTATTTGACAACAAAAATACAAATAGATATAACATTGTGCAAGAATAAAGTGCTAAAAGTTATTTAAAGTGTCATTTTGGTCATAAATAGGGGATGAAGTAAGTTTTTGTATATATAAATCGTCTAGACAGGTCGTGTATCTTCTTCCTATTGGCAAAATCTTCACCTTACCGGAATCGTGTTTCAAAATATTAGTGATAGTAAATATGCACCAAAAATGTCAATCTATGATTGTATTTCAACCGGAAAAGTGTATATTTGCAATCGAAACTGGTTATGACCAGTGTGTTATTAACAGGGTATCGTCTAAAGAAATGTATATACATGCAAAAGAAAACGATTTTTATACGCCATTATCAGACTCCTGTAGGTGAGATGGTTTTGGGATCATACGATGGCCAACTCTGTTTGTGTGATTGGGCCAATGAGGCGCGTCGTGACAGAATAGACCGTCGTCTCAGGAAGTTCTTTAGTGCCGAGATGGTTGAAGGAAAGAGCGTGGCGACCGATATGGCTATTGCGGAACTTGAGGAATATTTCTTATGCAAACGCACATCGTTTGACCAACCTTTGATCTTTGCCGGCACAGACTTTCAGAAAATGGTGTGGTATAAACTTTTGGATATTCCTTATGGTGAGACCATGTCGTATGGCGAGATAGCACGTCAGTTGGGACGTCCTGAGGCTGTGCGTGCTGTGGCCAATGCCATTGGGGCGAATGCAATTTCTATTTTCGTGCCTTGTCACCGTGTCATAGGCAGCAATTTCAAGCTTGTGGGGTATGCTGGTGGACCGGATGCAAAAAAGGCACTTTTGAGCTTGGAGTGGGGCGAAACAGATCCACATCAAGAGGGAAGAAAAAAAATGATGGAAACAATAATCATTGCAAAAGAGGCTCATAATAACATCTGTTGTTCTATCTCTGATAACAATGATGTTCTGAAATCATCAAGAGGCACATGGCTTGATGGGGACATTATTTTCAAAAAGGCAGAATCCGGGGATTTGAAAGAAATTCTGGATTTGCAACATGTTGCATACAGGAGTGAAGCTATTCTTTTGGATAACTTCACAATCCAGCCATTGATGCAGACGTACGATGAGATTGTAGATGAGTTTAGTGGAAGTGTTTTCTATAAAGCGATAAATGCTGAAAAGAAAATCATTGGTTCTATTCGCGGGCATATTCAAGATGGTACTTTGCATATAGGAAAATTAATTGTAAGTCCAGAAAAACAAGGTCAAGGAATCGGCACTCGATTGCTGAAACATATCGAATCTGAATATCCATTTTTGAGAAAGGAATTGTTTACCAGTGACTTAAGTGAAAAAAATATTACTCTGTATGAAAAGAACGGTTATAAAATATTTAACAAGATACCAACCGCAAAAGGATTTGATATGATCTATTTGGAAAAATAGATGATTAATATATTTGAAAACGTAATGGATATGAACACTCTTTTAGTTGCATCGTTGCCCATCGTATATATGTTGCACGATTTTGAAGAAATAATTATGATGAAGTCGTGGTCTGAATCGAATGAGAAATATATATGTCAGCGTTTTCCAAAGATTGGTCCGAGATTGGTCTCACATCTTAAGGAAATGTCTGTAGAAGGCTTTTCACTTTGTGTAGCTATCTTATTTTTATTGTTAGGCGTTGTTACGCTTGCAGCATTGTGGACAGGAGTTTATTCGTTCTGGATAGGTCTCTTCATGGCATTCTCCATCCACATCGTTGTGCATATCATACAGTGGATTGTATTTCAACGATATGTCCCCGCCATAGTCACTTCGCTGCTGTGCGTGCCTTATTGCATATATGGATTTATCTGTGTAAAGAATGTGTTTGTATCAGTAGATATTTTGATTTACACTTTGATTATGTCGGTTGTGTTAATGGTATTCTTATATGCCGGTCACCGCTATCTGGCAAAATTGATATAAAGATGTCATCAATTCCGAATCTGATAACAATAAGTCGTGTTATAATTGGTATTTCTGTTAGTGATGTTTGTCATTATGATACCAGTCATCAATTGGAACTTATGGATTATTGTATGGATAATAATAATAGCGCTTATTCGACTTTTCTCAATTTTACTCGGATACAAGAAAGGCCGAAGATATACACCCTTGCATACACTTATGAACAAACTCTCCGGTTTATTGCTTTTCGTATTTGTTTATCTGTTTGCAGTTGTAGATGTGCTGATTTTTATCCTGTGCAGTTTTACTACGCTTGCATCAATAGATGAGTTAAGAAGAATCTGGTTGAATAACTATTGATCTTTGTCTCGTTATTACAATATAAAATGAAAGATATTGTTTACTTTTGCATTTTAAACACAAACTAATAAGCCCTACAGCATCACGGTAAGCTGAAGAAAAATGACAAGGAATAAAGCATTGTTTATTGGAGCGATAATCAATTTTATCATTTCGGTAGGACATCTGGCGTGTCTTGGGTGTCTTCAAAGGATGTTTCTGATTTATGACATTGCCGACGAAATGAACGGATTTACAGAATCTTGTGGTACCAACTTTCCGTATATCATCACAGTCATTATAGCCTTAGGCTTCTTTGCTTGCGGAATATATGGGCTGTCGGCTTGCGGAAAGATCCGCAGACTGCCTCTTTTGAAATTAGGCGTATTTGCTATTGCTGCTGTATTCCTTTTTCGTGCCTTATGGGGAATATCGATAATGATAGACAGTTTTACCATTATTGAGTTATCATCCACCTTGGTTTCCGCCGTGGTAGGATTGCTATATTTGTATGGTGGGGTAAAGAATAATAACATGAAAAAATAACATGATGAAAGAACAAGACTTAGATTTGGCAAGAAACTATTTCAATGATATTGAAAAGCAGATTAGTTTGCTTCCAAAAGATCAGCAGGGAGTGGTATTTGAAAGATGCGCAGCCAATTGCGTCACAAAGTATGTGTTGCCTATACTCAAGGGAAGATACGAAAAGTGTGGAGGCGATTTGGACTTATTCTTTTCGGAACAGGAAAATTCCGAATATTCATTCCAAAGTGTGATAGAAAAGGGACGTGTCTATGAGATGGGATATCCCAGATGTCTGTGTTTTATGCACGATATTGGTTTCGCTAAATCAAAGACACATTGCGAATGTTCAAGGCAGAGTATACTGTTTGTGCTGCACGAATTGTTTCCTGATAAGGATTTCGCAGTAGAAACAATCGGAACGGTCTTGGGCGGTTCTGACAAGTGTACATTCAGAATAACGGTAAATAGATAAGGTACGTCACGCAAATGAACTGATATCTTTTTTATTACACCACAATAAATAAGCTGGAAATCCATAACCTTTGTAATATCCACAAACAAAATCGTATGGAATCCAGCTTATGGACCATTTGCATTTTTATCTTTGTCACATTAATCAAAAAAGTTTACAACAACTCCTAAAAAACAGGCCTTATTCACAAAAAGTTTCCCCACGGTTGCAAATACACGATTCTAGAGCGTTGATGCAATGTGTTGATATTCAGGTTATTAATATTTTTGAGCAAAGTGTTATCCCCAAAATGCATTACAAATGATGCCATTTCAGCCTTCAACAAACCGTTAGATGCGTTGCAAGTAACGGTCAAATGCGCACCAAGTAACCGTTAGTTGCATTTTGGAAGACGCAAATCGCAGAACAGAAGCATATTTGCCATGCATGAATGTTCCCTTTCCTGTTTTTCTTTTTCTAGATTGTCACTTCTAGAAGGACCGATTTTTGGTATATTATCTTTACATATTCTGCTATCATAATTTTAGAAAATGGTTCAACTCCGCAAACGCTTTTTGATAATGATTCTGATTTTCAAACGGCAATGAAGATGGCTCAGGTGTTTCTACATTTCTATACATTGTTTCCAAATTTGAAGGAAACGGAAGTGACACATTATTTATGTACTACCATTAAAATGCGATGTGAATGCAATAATCGGGCGTCAAAGCTCGTTTATAAAGATGTATATACAAAAGATATAGAATATGATAGAATATGTAAAGGGCGAACTGGCAGATGTGACCCCTGTTTTGGCTGTCGTTGAGGCGGCCGGGGTGGGATATGCACTAAATATTTCGCTGAATACTTATAGCGCCATACAGGGCAAGCGGGAGGTGAAACTCTACGTGCATGAGGTTTTGGTGGCAGGCGGACGTGATGACTCGTTCACGCTTTATGGGTTTTCCACAAAGCAGGAACGTGGGCTTTACAGATTGCTAATCACCGTATCTGGCGTGGGTGCGAACTCTGCACGTATGATGCTCTCGGCAATGTCGCCCTCGGAATTGTGCAATGTCATTTCGTCTGGCAACGATAAAGTACTGAAGACCGTCAAGGGCATTGGCCTGAAGACGGCGCAACGAATCATTGTTGATTTGAAGGATAAAATTATCTCTACAGGTATCGCGCAGGAGTTGTCGTCTAATGGTGGCAGCGTGTTGATGGTTAACAATGATGTGAAAGATGAGGCGGTGTCGGCTCTCACCATGCTTGGCTTTTCACCTGCACCCTCGGCAAAGGTTGTTGTCTCAATACTCACAGAGCAACCAGACATGCCAGTGGAACAAGTGGTGAAGCTGGCTTTAAAACAAATTAAGTAAAAATCGCTCTCTCCTGTCTTCCCCCCAAAAGGGAGGAAGACAGGGCATAATGAAACGATGAGAGAAACGAAATTGAAATACTAATGACAAAGTGGGTAAAGCATAATAATAAAATCCATAATCAGGCAGGCTCTCACATAATTGGGAGATGTTTGGGAAAATTATTTATTTTATTGTTCGCCATCAGTTTGGCGGGCTATGCTATATCTATGCCTTATCAGCAGGACGACCGCTCACACCGCCAAACACCTCAGTCCCAATCGCAGCAAGCAAAAACGCAGGGGAAGCAAAATTATAAAAACGCTGAGACAGAGGCAGACAAGGCAAAGAAAATAACTGCCCAACCAATATTGGAAAACGAAGACTCCATACCCGATTCTCTGTTGCATCCTCGTTGGAAGGTGCAACGCACTACGCCAATAACTATGGGGGACCTTGACCAAAATTCTGTTGATCTGAAACGTCCCGACAATCTGAAACAGAACGTGTTGTATAATGATACGCTTGACCGTTATATTATTGGCTCAAAGATTGGAAATTCGTATATCAATGCACCAATAATGATGACTCCCGAAGAATATAGGGCGTGGAGTGGGAAGAAATTGATGAAACAGTATTTCCGCAGCAAGAATGATGAGATATTCAAGGCTCAGGGCAAAGATAAATTCGATTTCTCCGACATGCGCTTTGACCTTGGACCAGCCGAAAAAATATTCGGCCCGGGTGGTGTAAGAATAAAAACACAAGGAACAGCGGAGTTGAAGTTCGGAGCGACGCTTAAGAGCATTGATAACCCGTCGCTTCCAATCCGTAACAGAAAAACCACGACGATGGACTTCGACGAGAAAATTAATCTCAGTGTGAACGGCAAGGTGGGTAATAAGGTGAACCTGAATTTGAACTATAATACAGACGCTACGTTTGACTTCGATGCGCAAAACCTGAAATTGAAATATGACGGCAAGGAAGATGAAATAATAAAACTCGTTGAGGCAGGAAATATTTCGTTTCCATCAAACTCTTCGTTGATAACAGGTGCCAGTTCCTTGTTCGGAATTCGTACAGATATGCAGTTTGGCAAGTTAAAACTGCAAATGGTGGCATCACAGAAGAAAAGCTCGTCAAAGAGCGTGTCGTCAAAAGGCGGTGTGCAACTTACCCCTTTTGAGATAGATGTGGCTAACTATGAAGAGAATCGACACTTCTTTCTCTCTCAATATTTTCGTGACAAATATGATGTTTCGATGAAGACATTGCCAAATCTCACAAGTGGTATAAAAATCAACCGCGTGGAGATTTGGGTTACCAATAAGACGGGAACAACCACAAATACTAGAAATATAGTTGCCCTGACCGACTTGGGCGAGAGTTCAAAAATAAGCAACTCTATGTGGAGCGCATCAGGCAATGTTCCTGCAAACGGCGCCAATACAGAGTATTCCACTATGGTGAACAGTTATTCCGCAGCACGTGATATAAACCAAACATCTACGGTGCTCGATGGTATTGGCAAATTTGTAGGTGGAAATGATTATGAGAAGTTGGAAAGTGCCCGCCTGCTCACTTCTTCGGAGTATACGGTGAACACGTCTCTTGGTTACGTGTCGTTGAAATCCAGCTTGCAGACCGACCAGGTGCTTGCCATAGCTTACGAATATACTTATGGCGGAAACACTTATCAGGTGGGAGAATTCGCATCTGACATAACAGATACAAACAGCGCTCTGTTTGTGAAGTCGCTGAAAAACACCAGCAACAATCCTTCGCAAGGCAACTGGGACCTGATGATGAAGAATGTGTACTATCTGGCTTCTTCTGTTGAGAAAAATAAGTTTCGGCTGGATGTGAAGTATCAGAGTGATACCACTGGCGTGTATCTTACATATATACCTGAGGTTCAAGTCAAGGACCAGACATTGCTCAAAGTGCTTGGTGCAGACCGTTTGGATAATAATAATAGTGCACATCCCAATGGATATTTTGACTATGTGGACGGTTACACAGTAAGCAACGGTCGCGTTTTTTTTCCAAAGATAGAACCGTTTGGCTCGTATATCTACAGTTATCTCGTTGACAAGGGCGTTTCTGCCGCTGTGGCATCAAAATACAGTTACACTGAACTTTATGACTCAACCAAGACTGTGGCGAAACAGATTGCTGAGAAAGATAAATACATGCTGGTGGGACAATTCCGTGGCACTTCTGCCAATGTGATTTCACTTGGCGCGTACAATGTGCCACAAGGCTCTGTTGTTGTCACTGCGGGTGGCGTGAAACTTACCGAGGGGTCTGATTATAGTGTGAATTATAATGCCGGCGAGGTCACAATATTGAATCAAAGCATTATTGATGCGGGAACGGCTGTCAACGTTTCACTGGAAAGCAACACCGACTATGGACAACAACGGAAGACGATGTTTGGGGTGAACTGGGAGTATGACTTTTCGAAAAACTTCCAACTGAGCGGTACGTTGCAGCATTTGTCAGAGCAGTCGCTTACCTCCAAGGTGAGCATGGGTTCCGAGCCTCTGAACAACACGTTGTGGGGTTTGAACATGAATTGGAAGAAAGAAAGCCAGTGGCTGACCAATATGCTCGACAAATTGCCCTTTCTGCATCTTACACAACCGTCAAATATCTCATTTACGGGAGAGTTTGCGCAATTAATTGCCGGTCAGAGCAGCGGCACACAGGATAATGCCTCGTATTTGGATGATTTCGAAAACACGAAGAGCACCATAGATGTTAGCACACCCACATCTTGGATAATTTCCAGTGTGCCTTCTATGTTTGCTGAGCATAACGACAAGACAACTCTCGCAAGCGGATATAACCGAAGTCTTTTGGCATGGTACAACATTGACCCGCTCTTTACCCGCCGCAGTAGTTCACTGACGCCGGCACACATAAAGAGTGACTTGGAACAGTTGTCAAATCATTACGTACGCGAGGTGTATGTGCGCGAGTTGTATCCTAATCGTGACCAGAGCAGTTATAATGGTGCGACATCAACATTACCAATACTCAATCTGGCATATTATCCAAATGAACGTGGTCCATATAACTTTAATCCAGACCTTGCATTCAACGGAAATTTGAACAACCCAACCCAGCATTGGGGGGGCATGATGCGCAAGCTTGATACCAGTGATTTTGAAACTGCTAATGTGGAATATATCGAATTCTGGATGCTCGATCCGTTCATCTATACCAATAAGCAGAGCGATGCCAGCGAATATGGTGGCGACTTTTACATTAATTTGGGTGAAGTGAGTGAGGATGTGCTCCACGACGGTAAGAAATTTTATGAGAGCGGAATGCCTGTAGACGGTTCTTCAAGCTATACTACCACGCAATGGGGCAAGATTCCCACTCAGGCCACAACTACGTATGCATTTGCTACAAGTAAAGGCAGTCGAGCTTTACAGGATGTTGGTTTCAATGGATTGACGGATGATGAGGAGAAGGCCTTCGCATCATATCAGAGTTTTCTTACATCAATACAGGGCAAGGTGAGTGCCGCCGTATTTGACTCAATAATGAATGACCCTGCCAATGATGATTATCATTATTTCCGTGGTTCTGATTATGACAATATTCAAGCGTCTATCCTGCGTCGTTACAAATACATCAATAACCCGCAAGGTAATTCCCCGGATACGGACAACCGCACCGAGACTTACGATACATCATACAAGGCTACTCCTGATGTTGAAGACATTAATCAGGACTATACGCTGAATGAATATGAAAAATATTATCAATATCATGTTTCAATTCGTCCTGAAGACCTTGTGGTGGGTAAAAATCATATTGTAGACAAGCGTGAAGCAACGCCTTCGTTACGCAATGGCGACAACAAGCAGACTGTAACATGGTATCAATTCCGTATACCGTTAGATGAGTACGAACAGAAGGTTGGTTCAATAAGCGATTTTACAAGCATACGGTTTATGCGTATGTTCCTTAACGGATTCCGGCATCCTATTGTAATGAGGTTTGGAAGTCTGGACTTGGTACGTGGCGAGTGGCGTATATATGAGCAGAATTTGGATAGGTCAGTAAACAATACTGGCACTTTGGCCGTGAGTGCAGTGAACATTGAGGAGAATAATGACAAGACACCTGTAAACTATGTTTTACCTCCTGGAATAGTACGTTCCACGGATCCTACACAGCCACAACTCGTAGAGGCTAATGAGCAGGCATTGAATATGGTTGTTTCAAATTTGGGGGCTGGAGATTCTAAGGCTGTATATAAGACCACCACTCTGGACTTGCGCCAGTATAAGCGTCTGCAAATGTTCACGCATGCTAATGCAATGGAGCAGAATACAACAAATCTGACAGATAATCAGCTGTCTGTGTTCATTCGTTTGGGAAGTGATTACAAAAATAATTATTATGAATATGAGATACCACTAAAACTCACGCCTGCCGGACATTATGACACATATTCGGCTGCCGGTTGCAAGGCAGTTTGGCCAGAGGAAAATATGTTTAATATTCCGATTAGTGTATTCTCCGATTTAAAGAAAGCGCGAAATATAGCCAAGTCTAAGGGGCTTGCGTCATACACCAGTGTGTTCTCTAAATATGACGATGATAATCCGAACAACAAAGTCAGTGTGATAGGTAATCCTACATTGGGTGAGGTAAAGACTATGATTATCGGTGTGCGCAACAATTCTGGTGACATGAAGAGTGGTGAGGTGTGGGTCAATGAACTCAGGCTGAAGGAGTATAACAATCGTGGTGGATGGGCTGCACAGGGAAATCTTAACATGCAACTGTCTGACCTGGGCACCGTGAATGTCCAGGGTAAGTATGTGAGTGAGGGATTTGGCGGGTTGGAACAAGGTGTGAATGAACGTTCCACGGATGACTACAAGACTTATAGCGTGACAACGAGCATTGAACTTGGAAAATTCTTTCCTGATAAGGCCAAGATCACTGCACCGCTATATTATTCAGTGACAAAGGAAGAGACTCGGCCTAAGTATAATCCTCTTGATACTGATATGCTACTCGATGATGCGCTAGCTGCGGCGGCTAATAAACAGGAACGTGACTCTATTGAGAGCATTGCTGTGACGAAGACAACTAACACTAATTTCTCCTTATCAAATGCACGTGTGGGTATACAGACCAAACGGCATCCTATGCCATACGACCCAGCCAACCTGTCTTTCTCATACAGTCACTCGCACAAATATACCAGTGGCGAGACCACTGTTTATGAAAAAGAAGACAATTGGCGTGGATCTATGAACTACAGCTGGACACCGGTATACAAGTCCTTCGAACCATTCAAGGGTATTAAGAATAAATCTAGGTGGCTTGACATATTGAAGCGATTCGGATTGAACTGGTTGCCACAAAATATTGCGTTCAATAGCGAATTGACCCGTAACTACTACGAGTTACAGGAACGTAATATGGAGAGTGCCGATAATAGCAAACTGCCTTTGACGTTTAATGAACAGTTCTTGTGGAACCGTGATTTTACATTACGTTGGGACATCACCAAAAATATCCATGTTAATTTCCAGAGTGCTACTCATGCTGAAATAGAAGAGCCATATGCTCCCGTTAACAAAGACCTCTATGCAGACCATTATCAGGCATGGAAAGATTCTGTGTGGACAAGTATCAAGCATTGGGGAACACCGCTCAACTACGATCAGACGTTCTCACTTTCTTATCAGCTGCCATTGTCTCTCATACCTATCTTCGACTGGTTCAATGCAGATGCTACATATAATGCCACATACAACTGGGTGCGTGGTACCAATTTGGATAATGGTACATCGCTAGGCAACACCATAGCCAACAACCGTGACTTAAATATCAACGGTACGTTTAATATGGAGAAACTCTATAATCACATTCCGTTCCTTAAAAAAGCCAATGACAGGTTCAATATGGAGAGTAATACCGACAATAGAATGCTAAGTAAATCAAATAAGGCTAATAAAGTGGATAAAAAAACGAATCCGGAAAATAAGGCTAATGATTCAAAGGAGGATAAACAAAAAAAAGAACTACCAAAGAACAAGAAGAGTTTTGAAAAAGAGATTACCTTGATGCCGGATACAACCATCAGCGTGAACCATGGAAAGAAAACAAAACGGTTGCTGGTGTCGGCAAAAACTCAGGATGGCAAGGTTTATAAGTTGAAATTTAAGAGAGTGAACGAAAATATGATTCGTATTACCAATAAGGTGGATTCTGCATTAAAATTGAAAGTTATGATCTCTGCTAAGGACCCATTGGAAAATAAGGGATGGTATAAGACAGCCCAGAGCATTGCCCGTGTGATGATGATGGTTCGCAATGTGAGTCTGTCATATCGCAACCAATATTCCATGTCATTGCCGGGGTTTATGCCTAATGTTGGTGATGCTTTTGGTCAGACTCATGGTATGGGGACGTTGTCTCCGGGATTAGATTTCGCTTTCGGTCTGGTTGGCGATTCGTATATAGAAAGAGCACGGGAAAATGATTGGTTACTAGTAAATGATTCTGTTGCCACGCCGGCAACATCCAGCAAAACGGAGGATGTACAACTGCGTATGACTCTTGAGCCATTGAAAAATTTGAAAATAGACCTTAATGCCAGCCGCACAGTGACATGTGCCAAGAGCGTGCAATATATGTATGAAGGAAATCCAACCACGCAAAGTGGAACATTTACAATGACTACGATATCGTTGAATAGTGCGTTCGAAGGTATTGGCAATGCAAATAATGGATTCCACAGCGCATCATTCGACCGCTTCTGCAATTCATTGGATGGTTTTTGTAATCGTGTTGAGGCACAGTATATTGGTTCTGTTTATCCTTCTGGTACAACTTTGGCTGGTGGTAAGTTTAATACAGCAAACGGTACTGTTAATAAGTACAGTGCTGATGTTATGATACCTGCATTCCTGTCCACATACACCAGTATTGGTGGAAACTCGCTCAATATATTCCCCTCACTCTGTAGTATGTTGCCAAACTGGACTTTGCGTTACAGTGGATTGGGCAAATTACCATGGTTTCGTGATGTATTCAAGAGCGTGAACATTAACCATTCATATAAGAGTATATATGCAGTGGGTTCTTACAGTTCTTACAGTACGTTTATGGAGTATATGAATGGTTTGGGATTTGTTACTGATGCCACCACCGGCAATCCTGTTCCCAGCAGTATGTATAATGTGTCGACAGTTAGCATCAACGAGGCATTTTCTCCATTGTTGGGACTTGACATGACATTCAATAACAATCTTACTGCCAAACTAGAATATCGTACCACTCGTGTGCTGAGTCTTAGCATGACAAGCATACAGATTAATGAGGCGACAAGCCATGATTGGGTGTTGGGAATGGGATATAAGATAAACAATTTTAATCTCTTCAGTGGGAAGACTCATCGCGCTGTGAAGAGCAATGCGGGTGGCCCTAGGCTGGATGATAAGAATAAAACTCAAATCAAGACAAAGAACACCAATAGTCAGCCAAACCATGATTTGAATATACGTCTAGATTTGAGCTACAGAAATCAGGCAAGTATATGTCGTAACATTTCTACAATGACGAGTGCGGCAAGCAGTGGAAATACTGCGTTCAAATTGAGTTTTATTGCTGATTATACATTGTCAAAACTCCTTACGATGAGTTTTTATTTTGACCGTCAGACTAATTCTCCTCTATTAAGTAGCAACAGTTATCCTACGACAACTAGTGATTTTGGTTTGAATATTAAGTTCTCATTGACTAGATGATGCTATATCATGCATCATATTTGCAGATATATTAGTTCTTTATGATAAAAAAGAAAAGCTGATTCGTTGTCGAATCAGCCTCTTTTTGTTTTTATATACGCGCCACTAGAATTCAGGTGGCAGAGCGTTGAGTTGCACCTTGCTAAACACGGGCCCGTCCTTGCATACGAACATTGGTCCCACGTTGCAGCGACCACATTTGCCTATGCCGCATTTCATTCTGTTTTCTAGTGTGGTGAATGTGTTCTCGTCCTTGAATCCCAACTTCTCAAGTACAGGAAATGTGAACTTAATCATTATTGGCGGACCACAGACGATAGCAACAGTGTTGTCACTCATTGGTGCAGCCTTTTCAAGTACGTTCGGCACGAAACCAATTTCACCTTTCCAATTTGGTGTTTCACCACCTGGATCAACTGTCAGCACTAGTTTTACGTCAGGTCGTTCGTCCCATTCTTTCAGTTCTTCTTTGTATACCAGATCGTTTACTGTTTTTGCACCGTAGACGATTGTGACGTCGCCAAATTCTTCACGACGGTCAAGTACATTATCTATCACGGCACGCATTGGGGGCAAAGCGATTCCTCCGGCAACAAATACTAGGTTTTTACCTCTCCATTCTTCGATGGGGAAAGAGTTTCCCAAAGGAGCTCTGAATCCCATTGTCATGCCTTCTTCCAATCTGTCCAGTCCCGAAGTTACGCGTCCTGCCTTACGAAAAGTACACTCAACGTACCCTTTGCGGGTTGGTGCAGAGGCTATACAGAATGTGCACTCTCCTTCTCCGAAAGCAGAATATTCGGCAAAGTTGCCAGCCTTAAATTCAAAAGCTTTCCCTTCTTCTTCATTTTCAAAGCGCAGGCGCAATGTTTTCACACCCGGAGCTTCGACGGTAACCTTTTCGACTACCATTACATAAGGAACATATATATTTTTACTCATGACTTGCGTTTGCTATTGAGGTTAGATGTTCTGCAATGTTCATATCCACCGGGCAGGCGCGCGAACAGCGCCCGCATCCTGTACAACCGTAAACGTTGAGACGGTCGGGCATGTAAGAAAATTTGTGCATCACACGCTGACGCCAACGGGTGGCTTGTGTGGGTCGTGGGTTATGACCTGATGTGTGCTGCGTGAAAAGCGAGAATCCGCATGAATCCCAGCAGCGTACACGGCGACCATAATTACCGTGGGCGTCTTCCTGAATGTCGAAACAGGCGCATGTCGGACAAACGAAAGCGCAAGCCCCGCATCCCAAACAGCGTTCAGAATGGGCTTTCCATATGGGACTGTCAAACGCTTTAGCCAGATTTTTATGTATCTGCTCCTTTGTGAAAAGTATGGGAACATTTGCCAATGCGGATTCTTTGTTGATATTGTCATCGGCATTTATGAAACTGTCAGCCGACAAGTCTATGAGTTTATGTCCCTTGTCAGTCAATACCTCCACCAATGTACGGTTGTCGTCCAATTGTGTCAGCATTATATCACTGCCGGTTGTGTTGCCTGGACCTCCGCCAACAGATGTGCAGAAGCAACATTTGTCAGCTTCTCGACAAGCGAATGAAACTATCACAAGTTTGTCGAAACGGTTATTGTACAGACTGTCTTTATAATCCCAGTTGAATATTGTGGTAAGAGGATTGAACCCCACCGCATCACATGGACGTGCGCGCCAGATGACAGTCTCTACGAAGTTTTCTTCAGCCACATCATGGAGTTTTGTCTCTACACCTTGTTTCTCGTATGCAAATAGTGTTTCTGTGCGTGGAAAAGCAGCCCCTTTGACAGATGATGTCGTGGTTATGGTGTCGTAAGCCACCTCGTCATCCGATTTTATGGATCTAAACTCAGCCTTAGCCCCGTCTTTAACGGGAGCCAATACTCGTGGCACTCTCTCGATAATCTTGTTGAGCCATGTCCCGATGCTGTCTGATTTAATAATAAGTCTTTCCATAATCATTATTTAATGAAGTTCTCTTTATCATCGGCACTGTATGTGGAAAGCGCGCTTCCATCTTTCCATCCACCGAATGTATTCTTGACATCAATGCCCATCTTCTTTGTCAGTATGCCGATTGGCAAGTCGAGAGGGCAGGCTGCGGCACATTCACCACACCCGACACAGCGTCCTGACATGTGCATAATGCGGTTTATCTGCCACTCCATGTTGCTCAGAGGTGCTGACCATGGTTCTATCCATTGCGGACAGTTCACTTCTGTGATGCAGCGGTTGCAGTAGCACAATGGACATGCTGCCCGACAGGCGTAACAGCGGACACACTTTGACAACTGGTCTTTCCAGTAAGTCCAGCGCTCTTCACGACTCATCTTGTCTATCTTCTCGATTGCGGCAAGCACCTTTTCATTAGGGGCAGGTTCGTGAGTGTCCACATACTGTTGCATCTCTTCAATGCTTCCGAATGTAAAAACATCGTCGCCATCTACGGTCATCAATACAAGGTTTTCCAGATTTATCTGGTTCTCGCGGTCCAATTGAATTACGGTCTTGATTACGAAGTAATTACCAACGATACCTATTTTGTCTTCGCCAATAATCTCTTTCTTCGTGAGATATACAGCTAAATTATTCTTGCATGCATCATTGAATATTAGACGTGTACAGTCTTCCGGCGTATGGCAGAATGCTGGGCGAGGACGCTCTGTGCCTTGTTCGTAACCAATAATCATTTTCACTGTCCCTTCAGACAGAAGGGCAGCAGTCTTTTCTGATAATTTACTCATGACAAATCTTCTCCTCCTCTAAGAATTTTGCAGCTTTTTTGTACTCTGTATATGGTCCCATTTTACGTATCTTGTTCACTGTGTCATTAACCACATCTGCCCATTTTGCCCCTTCGGCAGCAGACACCCATGACCAACGGATGCGCTCAATGTCAATTCCCATGAAGTCGAGCATATCGCGGAAAACCATCCAGCGGCGGCGTGCATGAAAATTACCACTGGTATAGTGGCAGTCGTTGGGGTGACAACCAGAAATTATTATTCCGTCGGCACCACCGGCAAAGGCTTTTAGCAATAGCATGAAGTCTATGCGGCCAGTGCACGGGAAACGCACAATCTCTACGTTTGTGGCGTATTTTATACGGCTTGTACCCGTCAAGTCGGCGCCGGCATATGTACACCAGTTGCATACGAATGCTATGATGCGTGGCTCGAATGTATTATTAGTCTCTTCCATGATTTCTATGGTTTATTTGTTCAACAAGGCTGTTACCTCGGCATACATCTCTTCGTTTGTGTAGCCTTGTATATCTATTGACTTAGACCGGCAGAATGATACACATGTACCACAACCCTGACAGAGTCCCGGGTTGATTTTAGCCACGGTCTTTATCACCTTGCCAGTGCGGCGGTCCTTAATTTCCTCGCGCTCAATGGCGTTGTACGGACATATCGTTTGACACATAAAGCATCCCACGCATGTGCTGAACATAGGCGGTGCGCAACGGTTGACCACAGCTACCAACGGCTCGCGTACCAGTGTGGGTTGTGATAACAGAGCCACGGCTTTCACCGCAGCACCTGATGCAGACGCAACTGTCTCAGGAATATCCTTTGGTGCCTGACATGCTCCAGCAAGGAATATGCCGGCGGTATTGGTCTCTACCGGTTTTAACTTAGGATGTGCTTCGGCGAAGAAGTGATACGGATCGTAGGATATGTGCATCTTTTGAGCCAGTTCTTCGGCTCCCTGATTGGCAACTCCAGCAGTGGCAAGCACCACCATGTCGGCCTCTATTTCTACAGGTTTTGCACCCAAAAGCGTGTCAACGCCCTTGACAATCAGCTTGCCATTCTTCTCATATACGCGAGCCACACGGCCACGGACATAATTTACATGGTCTTCCTCAACGGCGCGACGTACAAACTCTTCATAATTCTTTCCTCCAGCACGCACATCCATATAGAATACTGTTGACATTCCGTCGTGCACCTTGTGCTGATACAGCATGGCGTGTTTGGCAGTATACATACAGCATATTTTCGAGCAATATGGTATACCCTTGGCTGGGTCGCGCGAACCGCAACATGCAATGAAGACAATATTCTTAGGTATCTGACCGTCAGACGGACGACGTATCTCTCCCAGTGTAGGTCCTGATGCAGATGCCAGACGCTCAAATTGTAGTCCGGTAATAACGTCCTTATATTTTCCATAGCCATATTCCGGGAAAAACTCTGTCTTCAGTACGTTGAACCCAGTTGTTACAACAACAGCTCCAATTTCTTCGGTTATGAACTCATCGGGCTTGTCATATTCAATAGCTCCCGTAGGACAGAATTTCTGACACACCTTGCACTTGCCTTTCTGATAGTAGTTGCAATGTTCCTTGTCAATAGCCGGCTTGTTTGGCACAGCTTGTGGGGATGGCGTGAAGATCGCAGTGCGCATGCCTAATCCCTCATTGAACTCGCTAGGTATTTTCTTTTGCGGGCATTTGGTAGTGCAGAGTCCGCAACCGGTACACTTGCTATAATCGACGCTTTTCGCCTTGAGACGTATTGTGGCCTTGAAATTTCCGATGAATCCTTCCAGTTTTTCCAGCTCGGCGTATGTGTATAACGTGATATTCGGGTGCTGTGCCACCTCTACCATACGCGGTGTGAGGATGCACTGTGAACAGTCGAGTGTCGGAAATGTCTCAGACAATTGCGCCATGTGACCACCGATGGACGGGCCTTTCTCAATGAGAATAACTTTCTGTCCACAGTTGGCGATATCCAAACTGGTCTGAATACCCGCGATGCCACCACCGATGACCAATGCCTTCTTCGTGATAGGCACTTCTATTGCGTTAAGAGGCTTGTTACGGCGAACCTTCTCTACAACGCCTCTTACTATCTCTATTGCTTTCTGTGTAGTAGCCTTGCCTTTCTCATGAACCCATGACACGTGTTCGCGCAGGTTTGCTATTTCGCAAAGATAAGGATTTAAACCTGCTTCAGAGCATGCGCGACGAAATGTGGGCTCGTGCATGCGTGGAGAACAAGAACCCACCACGACACCATCAAGATGATGTTCATGGATGGCATTTTTGATAAGAGACTGTCCCGGGTCAGAACACATATATTTGTAATCGGTGGCAAACTCGACACCTTCCATTTCGGAAGCAGCCTTTGCTACGCCCTCACAGTCGACTGTGGCACTGATATTCTCGCCACAATGACAAATGAAAACTCCTATTCTTGACATAACATTATTCTTTTATAGTGTGTTGACTTTTACAAAATGACGTTGCAGTCCTAATTTCTCAGGTGCTAAACCGACGGCCAAACCAATGGCTTGGGTGATATAGATGACAGGGGTGGATATGTTCTTACCCACATATTCGTCTATCTGCGGTCGGCGCATGTCAAGATTGGAATGACACATTGGGCATGCCACGATGATGGCTTCGGCACCGCGGTCAGCAGCATCTTTCAATATATTGCCCGACAGTTTTGCCACCAAGTCGGTGCGTGCTATCGACAGACTGGCACCGCAACATTCGGTTTTGAATCCCCAGTTTATAGGGGTGGCTCCAATGAGCTGCATCAGTTCGTCAATTGAGGTTGGGTCTTCCACACGGTCGAATGCTATGATTTTATGGGGACGCACAAGCAGACAACCATAATAGCAAGCTACTTGATGTTCAAACTTATGACTCAACTTGTCTGCAATCTTGTCCTTGATATATTTGTCAATAAACTGTACCACATTCAGAATCCTTACCTTATTATCGAATGTCATGTCTATGGCCTTTTCTGTCTGTTGTTTCAGTTCTGCATCATTGTTCATCTCATACTGTGCCACTGCCAGACGGTTGAAACATGCGGCACAAGGCACAACTATTTCGTTGAATCCCTGTTGCTCGGCAAGTGCCAGTATGCGTGCGGGAAGTGCCAACGACAGATTTTTGTTTACTGCATGTGCGGCAGAAGCACCACAGCAATTCCAGTCTTCAATATCCACTAGCTCGATATCGAAGACTGGAGCCAGTGCCTTGACAGATTCGTTGTATTCCCTGGCGGTTCCCTGAAGGGAACAACCTGGATAAAAACCTAATTTCATAGTCTTGTTATTTATCGTTTTTGGTTGATTTGAAGATATTCTTTATCACCTTTGTATCTTTGATGGAATCAGGGATTATTTTCAATTTCCCTTTAGCTAGCATTGACGGCGCAAGCATCACGTCTTGCCATAGTCGCATGGTGCGCATCTTGAAACCGATGGTCATCATCACTTCGCTCAGCCGGCCCGAATATTTCACAGCACCAAGGAATGATTTGTAGAAAGAGAGAATGGATTTCGCTTTTGGCGATACGTACCCAGCCTTGACAGACTCAGCACGCAAATAGTCCATTACTTTAGGAATATCCACTTCTTTGGGGCATCTGCCTATGCAGTTCTCGCAATTTTGACATAGCCAAATTGCATTTGAAGAGAGTATCTTGCGATAATTCTCTTCGTCGTCAGTTTGCAACATGCGTATAAGCATCGACGATGGATAGTCCATATCGCCGGCAAGAACGCATCCTGCTGTACATTTGCCGCATTGATAACACTTATCAATGTCGACTCTTGTGGCTGTCTTGATTTTGGCCGCCACTAAATGATTTATGGTCGTCATTGGCGTAATATATAAGATTTTTCTCTTCCAGCTGGTCATACAATAAACACTCCTCATAGCAGAAAAGCACCATGATGGCTTTTGCAGGGGCAAAGATACTTATTTCTAGGAAGATACAGAAACAAAAATATGATTTTTTTAGTGGAAACGTTTTAAAAATATTTCTCGGTCCATCAATAGTATTTAGTCTTCTGTTCTCTCATCGTGTGATAGAAATTCAACTATGAGTATGCTTGCCATGTTTGAAGGCTTGATAAATGAGTAGGGATGAAAGATGTCTGTTTACACCATCATACTTTCATTCTTCCATCTATAATTCTGTCATCAGTCAGGCACGCTCTTTCTTGAGTGGGAACGATGATTTCTTATTTGTCGTAAGCGTGTATGGGATAGTCTATTGTGAAGTGCAGACCGCGACACTCTTTGCGTTCAATAGCCCAACGGGTGATGAGGTATCCTACGTTTATCATGTTGCGCAGTTCGCAAATGTCCTTGCTCGCTTTGACGTGTTTGAAGAGTTCTTCTGTTTCCTCGTATAACAAGTCCAAACGGTCCCATGCACGTTTTAGTCTGAGGTTACTACGCACAATGCCAACATAGTTGCTCATTATCTCACCCACCTCTTTCACGCTCTGTGTTATAAGTACATGCTCTTCATTGGTCATGGTTCCCTTGTCGTCCCATTCTGGCACCATGTCGTTGAATTTGAATTCATCCACATGAGCCAGACTGTGCCTGGCTGCCGCGTCGGCATAAACCACAGCCTCTATCAGCGAGTTGCTGGCCAGACGGTTTCCTCCATGCAGTCCTGTGCAGGAACATTCGCCGATGGCATAAAGCCTTTTGATGCTTGAACATCCGTTCAAGTCCACCTTGATGCCGCCACACATGTAATGGGCAGCGGGGCGAACGGGGATATATTGCTGGGTGATGTCTATGCCTATGGACAGGCATTTCTGGTAGATGTTTGGGAAGTGATGCTTTGTCTCTTCCGCATTCTTGTGAGTGACGTCCAGGCAGACATGGTCCAGTCCGTACATCTTCATTTCCTTGTCTATGGCTCGTGCCACGATATCACGTGGTGCCAATGATAAGCGTTTGTCGAATTTCTCCATGAACGAATCTCCATTTGGCAATCTCAGTATTCCACCATAGCCGCGCATAGCCTCTGTGATGAGGAATGCAGGATGGGTCTCGCCCTGATGAAATAGGGCAGTGGGATGAAATTGGACGAATTCCATATCGGCCACAGTCCCCTTAGCACGATAGACCATGGCCTCGCCGTCGCCAGTGGCAATCACTGGGTTTGTAGTGGTCTGATACACAGCTCCGCAACCTCCGGTACACATCAGCACCATCTTGCTCAGATAAGTGTCAACCTTTTGTGTGTCAGGGTTCAGCACATAAGCACCATAACATTCTATGTCAGGAGTGCGGCGTGTCACCTCAATGCCTAGATGATGCTGGGTGATAATCTCTACAGCAAAATGGTTCTCCCTTATTTCTATATCAGGGTTTGCACGCACGGCATCCATTAGTCCACGCTGTATCTCGGCGCCTGTGTCATCGGCATGGTGCAGAATGCGGAACTCAGAATGTCCGCCTTCGCGGTGCAGGTCGAACTTGCCATCCTGTTGTTTGTCAAAGTTCACACCCCAGTTCACTAGTTCGCGAATCTGTTCGGGTGCTTTTCGTACCACTTGTTCCACAGCGACGCGGTCGCTGATAAAGTCACCGGCAATCATCGTGTCCTCTATGTGTTTGTCGAAATTGTCCACTTCGAGATTTGTTACCGAAGCTACGCCGCCTTGTGCAAAAGATGTGTTGGCTTCATCTAGTGATGTCTTGCATATCATGCACACTTTTCCTTTATGTGCTCTGGCTATTTTCAGAGCATAACTCATACCGGCAACACCCGCACCGATAATTAAAAAGTCGTATTTAAAAACCATAACGAATTTATTATCGGTGACAAAAGTACTAATTTATGTTGAAAACAGAGTGAAATTAGCAATAAAATCAGTAATTTTGCAACCGTTATGAATAGATTATTTCATCAGAGGTTCACTTTATCATATAAATGTGGCATAATCGTATTTTCTTTATTGGCATTTTATCTGTTTTGGATCAAGATGACAATTGTGGCTTTATTGGTGATTATTGTTATAGTAGTGATAATCGAGCGTGTTATTCACACCACATACAGTTTTATGGCTGAAGAAGATGCAGATGTGCTGGTCATAGACAAAGGCCGTTTCTCTTCCAAGAAGGTCATTCGTGTGAATGATATTGTGAAGTGTATCCCGATGAAAACCTGTTTCGGACTATCCCGTTATCTTCTCATTGAATATGGGGCAGGGCATATTGTCATTGTGCAGCCAGAGGATGATGCGGCATTTGTGATGGAACTGAAAAGGAGACTGAGTAAATGAAAAAAATGTCATTATGGTTGTTGCTCTTGGTCATCGCCTTGCCAATAGCAGCTCAGACTGAAGACGAGAATATAGAGGAGAAAGAAGATACGGCGTCCACCGATTCTTCAATGGTTGATTCGCTTACGCGTGACAGCCTCGTGTTACCGTGGCCCCAGTCTGTTCAGCATCATATTGATATGATGCTGAAGAGCGAAATGTTTAAAAATTCCCAGGTGGGACTTATGATTTACGATTTGGATGCAGATTCTGCTATATATCGTTTCAACGAGCATCAGCTGTTGCGCCCGGCATCCACGATGAAAGTTATCACAGCCATCACGGCGATAGACAAATTGGGGGGCTCATATCAGTTTAAGACAGAGATGTGTTATACAGGTGAAGTCAAAGACCGGACACTTAATGGAGATATATATTGTATTGGCGGTTTCGATCCGCGTTTCAATAGTGATGACCTTAATGCCTTTATAGAGAGCATTCGCAAGATGGGTGTGGATACCATTCGTGGAAATCTGTATGCCGACAAGAGCATGAAGGATTCTGCCACCATGGGTGAGGGATGGTGCTGGGATGATGATAATCCCGTGTTATCACCATTGCTCATCAGCAGGAAGGATGTCTTCATGGAGCGTTTCCTGAAAGAATTGCGTGATGCTGGTGTTGTCGTCGAAGCCACTATTGGAGAGAAGACCAAGCCCGAGGACGCCTTTTGTATTTGCACCCGTTTCCACACGATGGATCAAATATTAATGAAGATGTTAAAGGAGAGTGACAATCTCTATGCCGAATCTATGTTTTACCAGATAGCATCCAGCACGGGCAACCGCCCGGCCACTGCAAAAAGTGCGCGTGCGGTCATCAAACGGTTGATAAACAAGATTGGCCTTGATCCATCGCGATACAATATCGCCGATGGTTCAGGACTGTCGCTTTATAATTATGTTACTGCCGAATTGGAGGTGATGCTGTTGCGTTATGCCTATCGCAATGGGAATATCTACCTGCATTTGTTTCCTGCCTTGCCAATAGCGGGCCGTGATGGCACGTTGAAGAACCGTATGCGCGGCTCGTTCACTAGTGGCAACGTGAATGCAAAAACCGGAACCGTGACAGGCATCAGCAGTCTGGCTGGATATTGCACAGCCGGCAACGGACATCGCTTGTGTTTCTCGATAATCAATCAAGGATTGCTTCATGGCAGCAACGGTCGTGCTTTTCAAGATCGTGTCTGCAATGCATTGTGCAGTCCACAGTAGAAAGCCATTATGAATGAAATAAAAATCTTTGTCGAACATGTAATCCAGCTCTGTGGGGTCACGGGGCCGGCTGTTCCAGTGGTGCGCCACATCGTACTTGCAATTGTTGCCATGTTGCTGGCATGGCTCAGTGATTTCCTGTGTCGCAAAATTCTTGTCCCGATAGTCTTGAAGATTACGGCCAAGACAGATGCCAAGTGGGATGATGTATTGCTTAACCCTCGTGTATTGATATCCGCCTGTCACATCGTACCGGCGATAGTTATATGGCAGTTGCTTCCGATGGTGTTCTACCAGTATCCCACTGTGCGTGAACTTCTTGCCCGTCTCACTGCCATTTACATCACTGTGATGTCGGTGCGTCTTGCCACTGTCTTTATCAATTCATTCAAAGAACTCGACTCCAGTCACCGCTCGTCTACACAACAGTATTTCCATTCGTTCTGTGGTGTGCTCAAGATACTAATGATTTTCATCGCCTCTGTGGTGGTTGTGGCAATCGTCATAGATAAGAGTCCACTCAAACTCTTTGCCGGATTGGGTGCCACGTCTGCCATTTTGATGTTTGTCTTCAAAGACACCATTGAGGGACTCGTAGCCGGTATCCGTCTCACCAGCAACAATATGTTGCATAAGGGTGACTGGATAACCGTTGCTTCGGCAGGAGCTAATGGTATCGTAGAGGAGATGACGCTAACTACCGTCAAGGTGCGCAATTTCGACAACACCATAATCACCGTTTCGCCAACCTCTTTGGTCAATGGTTCGTTTCAAAACTGGCTTGGTATGCAACAGAGTGACGGTCGTCGTGTAAACCGTGTGGTTTATTATGATTTTCGTAGCGTATGTATAGCAAATTCCGCATTGAAGAAAAACCTATTGGAAAAGAAATTCTTCTCCGAAAAGGAACTTCAGGGCGAACATATCAATATGAGTCTCTATCGCCAGTATATCGAGAAATATCTTGTCAACAGTGATGACGTAAATGAGAAAATGCCTTTTGTTGTACGGCAAAAAGAAGCTACCCAGAACGGTCTCCCCATAGAATTCTGCTTTTTTTTGAAGCATAAGGAAGCAAAAGCTTACGAGCATCATCTGGCTGACATCATGGAGTGGATATATGCTTTGGCCTCAGAGTTTGGCCTGAAGATATACCAGCAGTCTCCTGAGCAATAGGAAAGTTATGTCAGTCCTCTCGACTGTGCCTAATAATTATGATGGGAGTGAGCCAAAAGTCGTTCCAACGTATGTCGAAGCAGGATTTAATTCCGGGACTTGTTGTTGATATTCATGAAATTATTGCTTCTATATAAAAATCGTATATTCTTGATAATCAATGCATGTTTCTTATATTCTTATTTTGTTTGCCTGTCGACAAAGAGGACTGCCCGGTAAAACCTTATAAGCACAAAGAATAGGTTCAGATTGCCAAAAAAGGAGGTCTGAACTTTTTTTAATGTATTATTTATACGCATCCAAAGGAAATTAATCTTGGGGAGATTCAGGTCTGTTCTTTTCATTTTGTCTGGATGCTTAACATTGCTCATGGAGGCTGCGAGTTCATGCCGCAAGGCAACCTCTTGTGGTTTTGTAAACTTTTATTCACCAAAAAGTAGATCACTTGCTACTTGAATCCAGCTTTAATTTTTATCAAACCGGAAAGAGAAAAACAGGAAAGGGAACATTAATACGTGGAAAATATGTTCCAATCTAGTGATTTGCGTCTTCCGGAGATGCAACTAACGGTTACTTGAGCCGCCATTAACCGTTACCTGCAATGCGTCTAATGGTTAGTTGACAACCCAAAAGGGATCAATTGTAACACATTTAGGGTCTGATTTTTTGCCTGAAAATATTAACAACCTGAATATCAGCACATTGCAACATCGCTCCAGAATCGCGTATTTACGACCGAGGGGAAACTTTTTTGAAATAAGGCCTACATTTTGGGGGTTGTTGTAAACTTTTCGGACTCAAAAAAACGAGCAAAGGAAGACTATCCCCAAAAGTAGAGAAGGAACGCTATCCACCTTTACTGTGAGCGTGGATGTGATGAAACATGCTGTTCTCTCTTGGCTCATTTTAATGCTTACCAGACAGCAATATTATGAATTAATCACCTAATTCGATGATTTCTTCGGATTTTTCAATTGAAGGCATTATTTTATGATTAATGATAAGGGTCATCTCTGAGATTGGTAATTATTGTTGAAAAAATTGTAATCAGTATAATCCGGTTTTGATAAAATCTGAGTACCTTTGCATTTGGATAATGTATTCTGAAAATGGAAAAACTTTGGAATAAAAACTATATGAGGGTGATGACAGCCAACTTCATGCTGTATTTCGCCTTTTATATTCTCACGCCATTACTTCCGCTGTATCTTAGCGATACATTCGGAACATCAAAAGGCATGATAGGTATTGTTTTGTCGGGTTATACCGTGGCTGCACTTATATTTCGTCCCTTTAGCGGATATATTGTGGACAGTTTCGCGAGAAAGAAAGTACTGATGTTTTGCTTCTTCCTGTTTTTTGTATGTTTTATCGGGTATATAGCTGCCGGCACGTTGCTGATGTTTGCCATTGTGAGAACATTGCATGGTGGGCCGTTTGGGGCTACGACCGTGGCAAACAGTACGCTGGCCATAGATGTGTTGCCGGCAAGTCGCCGCAACGAGGGCATCGGATTTTATGGTCTGAGTAACAATCTCGCAATGGCGGTTGCTCCGTCGGTGGGGATATTTATATATAAATACACTGATAATTTCACGTTGCTGTTTTGGGTAGCGCTAGTGGTGGCTGCAATGGGTATGCTTGCCGCATCAATGGTGACTTTGCCCGCAAAGGATATTGTTAAGAATAAGGACAAAATCTCACTTGATCGGTTTTTTCTTACCCGGGCATGGATGCTCGCCATCAATATAGCGTTTTTTGGCTTCTGTTTTGGTGTATTGAGTAATTATCTGGCAATATACAGTAAGGAGAAACTGGGCATCACTGGTGGTACGGGTACATATTTTCTGTTGCTTTCTGTGGGGTTGATGGCATCCCGTTTTCAGGGTTCCAAATCCTTGCGGGCTGGTAAATTGACGCAAAACGCAGCGGGTGGCGTTGTCTTATCGCTTGTCGGATATATATTATTTGTGGCTTGTCCGAATCTTGTGGGTTATTATGCTTCTGCCATATTCATTGGATTGGGTAATGGGCACATGTATCCCGCTTTCTTGAATATGTTTGTCAGCATTGCTCATCATAATGAGCGCGGCACTGCAAATTCTTCTATTCTTACATCTTGGGATGCCGGATTCGGTTTAGGTATATTGATGGGTGGCGTGGTTGCCGAGTTGTTCAACTATTCAGCAACGTTCTGGATGGTGGCTGTAATGAATGCAATAGGTGTGGCAATATTTTTCTTGTTTTCAAGACAATTCTATCAGAAGAGAAAAGTCGATTAGATGACAGGGCTTATTGCATATCAGAACTTTATCAATGAAAGATATGGAATAAAAAACGGGAGCTAACAAACAAATGTCTGATAGCCCCCGTCTTTTGATTTTTTTATTTCAGATTATTCTGCTATTTCAACTTCTTTCTCTGAGGAACGATAGAAGTCTAGGTCTTCTGTCTTGAAATTCTTTATAAAAGCATAGTGACCATAAACCTCTGCCTCTGCGTGGCGGACATATACATTGGCACTCTTTGTGAAAAGTTCTGGTGCGTGTGTGGCATCGTCGAGGATTAGAAGTGACATGATGATGTCGGCGGTCATTTCGTAGAGACGGCGGCCAAGGAAATCGTGTTTCTCCTGATTACTATCCTCCTTAATGAGGTTGATTGCTTCTTCCAAACTCTCTGTGAGAGCGGCAACACGAACTTGCAATGGCTTCAGATCATCAGAAACCTCACCAGCGAGCATTTCCTTGATGATATTCAGGTATGTGCCGTTGGTGATGTAGCGGATAGCAGCAACCACCTGGAGCTGGGTCGTTCCCTCATAGATAGAGAAGATGCGTGCATCACGATAGAGGCGCTGGCTCTTGTATTCCATGATGAAACCTGAACCTCCGTGAATAGAGATAGCATCGTAAGCGTTCTGATTAGAATATTCAGAGTTCATTCCCTTTGACAGGGGAGTGAAGGCATCTGCCAACTTTTGATAATACTTCATCTCCTGACGCTCCTCTGGAGTGAGTTTGCGATCACGGGCGATATCTTCCAGTGCCTTGTAGATGTCTACGTAACGTGCAGTCTGATACAGAAGAGAACGGCCAGCGTCAAGCTTCGCCTTCATGCGTGAAAGCATATCGTAAACAGCAGGGAAACTGATTATCTTCTGGCCGAACTGTGCACGGTCCTTGGCATAAGCAAGACCCTCGTTATAAGCCTCCTGCTCAACACCAACACTCTGTGCTGCGATACCCAAACGTGCACCATTCATCAGCGCCATCACATATTTGATAAGACCCAACTTGCGGTCACCGCAAAGTTCTGCTTTGGCATTCTTATAAGTGAGCTCACAGGTTGGAGAACCGTGGATGCCCAGTTTGTGTTCGATGTGACGGACGTTTACGCCACCTTGATTCTTGTCGTAGATGAACATGGAGAGCCCACGGCCATCGTGTGTGCTTTCCTCAGAACGAGCCAGCACGAGATGAATGTCTGAGTCACCATTGGTGATAAAACGCTTCACACCGTTCAGACGCCAGCAATTCTCTTTTTCATCAAATGTAGCCTTGAGCATAACACGCTGCAAGTCGGAACCGGCATCCGGTTCTGTCAAGTCCATTGACATTGTCTCACCGGCGCAGATGCGTGGGATGTATTTTTGGCGCTGTTCTTCTGAACCGAACTCATAAAGGGTGTCGATACATGACTGCAGTGACCATACATTCTGGAAACCGGCATCAGCAGCAGAGATAACCTCAGACAACATGGAAAATGCGATGTTTGGCAAATTTAGACCGCCGTAACGACGCGGCATAGAGATGCCATAAAGTCCTGCCTTGCGTGTAACATCGAGGTTCTCGTATGTCTTTGAAGCGTAAATCATACGGCCATTCTCAAGGTGCGGACCTTCGAGGTCTACGCTCTCAGAGTTTGGTTCGATGACATTAGCTGCCACGTCACCAGTAATTTCGAGTATGCGCTTATAGTTTTCGATGGCATCCTCATAATCTACGGGAGCATCTGTGAAATTTTCTTTATCTTCATAGTTGCGCTCTTTCAAGTCAACGATTCTCTTCATCAATGGATGGTGAAGGTGAAATTCCAATTCTGGATGATCTGTATAATAGTTTGCCATGATTATTTGCTATTCTGTTTGTAATACTTAATGAGTTTAGGAACAATCTCTTCAACTGTGCCAATGATTACGTAGTCTGCTATCTTGTTGATAGGAGCATCAGGGTCGCTGTTTACAGAGATGATGATACCTGAGTCTTGCATACCAGCGATGTGCTGAATCTGACCGGAGATGCCGCAAGCGATATAAACTTTAGGATGAACAGTAACACCAGTCTGACCAATCTGGCGGTCGTGGTCTATAAAGCCGGCGTCAACGGCTGCACGGCTTGCGCCAACCTCACCATGAAGTTCCTTTGCCAGTTTGAACAATCTGTCGAAACCTTCTTTGCTGCCCATTCCGTAACCTCCAGCTACAACGATAGGAGCACCTTTAAGATTGTGCTTAGCTGCCTCAATGTGACGGTCGATGACCTTAACCACGAAGTCAAATTCAGGAACATATTTTGCTACGTCAGGATAAACCACTTCACCATTATAGTTCCCATCGAGGATTTCACGCTGCATCACACCGCTACGAACGGTAGCCATCTGTGGACGATGCTCAGGATTGACAATGGTTGCAACAATGTTACCACCAAATGCAGGACGAATCTGATAGAGCAGACCTTCGTAATGCTTATTAGTCTTTTTGTCGTCATAGTCACCAATTTCCAATTGGGTGCAGTCTGCTGTAAGGCCACTTGTGAGGGCAGAGGATACACGGGGTCCGAGGTCACGACCAATAACGGTTGCTCCCATCAGTGCAATCTGTGGACGCTCCTCTTTGAAGAGGTTTACCAGAATGTCTGTATGTGGTGCTGATGTATATGGGAACAGTCCCTCAGCATCGAAAACAAACAGTTTGTCCACACCATAAGGCAGAATCTGGCTTTCGATGCAGCCCTTGATTCCTGTACCTGCAACCACAGCGTTGAGCTGAACGCCCAGCTGATTGGCAAGTTTGCGACCCTTGGTGAGTAGCTCCTGAGATACTTCGGCAACGGTTGTGCCTTCAATCTCGCAATATACAAATACGTTGTTCATCCTAGCCTATAATCTTTTCGTCCAACAATTCTTTTATCAATCCCTCTACATCAGCGTCGGCAGCAGTGAGGGTTTTACTCTCTTTAGCTTGGAACACGATGCTCTGTACGGCTTTCACCTTGGTAGGCGAGCCGCTAAGTCCGCACTGCAATGGATCTCCGTCTACATCGGCTACGCTCCACTGGTTCAGTGTCAGGTATGGACGCTCATTATATAAATATGTATATGGTTCATCACCCTTTCGTTCCATTGGGCAGGTGGCATACTTATATTTCATTACGAGCTTGGCATTGCAAGGACGGCAAGGAGCAGCACTTCCGTTGACAGTGATGACAACAGGCAGTGGAGCCTCAACAGTCTCAACACCACCATCAATGTGACGACGGATTGTGGCAACACCATTTTCAATTTTGAGGATCTCTTCTGCATAGGTCACCTGGTTCAATCCGAGTTTTTCGGCAACCTGAGGACCTACTTGGGCCGTATCACCATCGATGGCCTGACGACCACCAATAACAATATCCACACCACCAATTTTCTTGATGGCAGTGGCGAGAGCACAAGAAGTAGCGAGAGTATCGGCACCGGCAAACAGACGGTCGGTCAGTAGCCAACCAGTATCAGCACCACGATAGAGACCTTGGCGTATAATTTCGCCGGCACGTGGGGGACCCATTGTAAGGATACCTACAGAGGAACCTGGATTTTGCTCTTTCAAACGTAGAGCCTGTTCCAGGGCATTTAAGTCTTCTGGATTAAAGATAGCAGGCAAGGCGGCACGATTCACTGTACCTTCAGCGGTCATCGCATCCTTACCCACATTTCTTGTGTCTGGTACTTGTTTGGCAAGTACAACAATTTTCAAACTCATATATATTAAAATATTATTGTGAAATTTCGGGCGCAAAATTACTATTTTTTTACTGTGTGACAAAATAAAAGGTGGTAAAAATGCACAAAGTGGAAGTTGCTGTGCACAGAACAGCCAAATTGTGCATGTTTTTGGTCAATTACTTAATGATAATTTCGACTAATTTAGTGTATACTTAATTTAAAATGAGTATCTTTGCATTTGGAAATTTCATGATTGCCTATTTATTAATAACAAACAATGAGACGAATACTATCTACTATCGCAATTTTATCAGCATCACTCACGTTAGCTACAGCCCAAGTGGTAAAGCCGATGGAGGATGTTAACCATGTGGTTGACTTGACCGCAGACTCGTTGGGCAAGGCGCAGACAGCGCGCATTCCTGCAGGAACATCACGCAAGGGAAACAACCCTGTGCTGTTTCTTGTGGGTAATTCCACCATGCGCAATGGCACTCTTGGCAATGGAAACAATGGCCAGTGGGGATGGGGGTTTTTTGAATATTCTTTCTTCAATGAAAACAAGATAACGGTGGAAAATCAGGCTCTCGGTGGGATGAGTAGCCGCACCTATTATAATAAGTTATGGCCTGATGTGCGTAAGGCAATCAAACCTGGCGACTGGGTGATTATCTCCATCGGGCATAATGACAACGGACCCTATGACAGCGGTCGTGCCCGTGCCTCTATTCCAGGAGTGGGTAATGACAGTCTGCCGGTGGTGATAAAAGAGACCGGTGTGCATGAGACCGTCTATACTTATGGAGAATATATGCGTCGTTTCGTTCGTGAGACACGTGCGGCTGGTGGAAATCCAATACTGATGTCGCTCACGCCACGTGATGCTTATGGTAAGGACGGAAAGATAGAACGCAAGATACATACTCAATGGCTGATGCAGGTGTCAGAACAAGAGGGTGTGCCATTTGTTGACCTGAACGAGATTTCGGGTGAGAAACTTGACAGATATGGTCATTGGAAAGAGCAATATATGTTCTATCAGGATCATATACACAGTAGTCGTTTCGGTGCGATGATGAATGCCCGTTCGGCTGCTGAGGGAATAGCAGACAGCAAAGACTCAATGTTGGCCCCATTGCAAAGGATGATGAACTCTGTGGCTTTGCCAGAAGAAGTATTCACTCGTGAGAATGGCAAGCCCGTGGTATTCATCACTGGTGACAGCACCGTGAAGAATGAAGACAATGACAAAAACGGAATGTGGGGCTGGGGCTCTCAGGCTTACACCGTATTTATGGATAAGAAGATAACGTGTGTGAATGCCGCAAAGGCTGGTCGTTCCACTCGTACATATCTTAATGAAGGACGATGGGATCGTGTGTACAATAGTTTGCGACCAGGTGACTTCGTCCTCATCCAATTCGGTCATAATGATATTGGAGGTATAGATACAGATAAAGAACGTGGTGTGATAGCTGGCGCCGAAGACACATGTCATGTTTACAAATCAACCTTGACCGGTCAATACGAACTGGTTTATTCTTTCGGCTGGTATCTTAAGAAGTTTATTCAGGATGTACGTGAAAAGGGAGCCACCCCGATATTGGTTTCTCTTACGCCCCGCAATGAGTGGACCAATGGTAAAATAGAGCGTCGCAACGACAGTTACGGCAAATGGTATCGCCAAGTGGCAAATGACACTGGAGTGGAGTTCTTGGATTTACATAATATTACTGCCGATTATCTGGACAAAAAGTGTGGAAGCAAGGAGAAAGCGTCAGCATACTATAACCATGACCATACTCACACTTCGCTCAAAGGAGCCCAGTTGAATGCCAAGAGTGTAGCAAAGGGATTGAAACAGATACATAGCAAGCTGGCTGATTATCTGAAATAAATAATGAAATGATAGACAGAGCAACTGTAGAAAAAATTAAGGATGCCGCAAATATCGTGGATGTAGTGGGAGAGTTTGTCACGCTGCGCAAAAGTGGTGCAAACTATAAGGGATTGTGTCCTTTCCACAATGAAAAGACGCCATCTTTCTATGTATCTCCTGTTCGTGGTACCTGTCATTGTTTCGGTTGCGGCAAGGGTGGAAATCCTATCAGCTTTATCATGGAGCATGAGCAGATGTCATATCCTGAGGCTCTGAGATGGCTTGCCAACAAATACAATATAGAGATAAAGGAGCGTGAACTGTCTGATGAAGAGAAGCGCGAGCAGAGTGAGCGTGAGAGTATGTTCATTGTTAACGAATGGGTGGCTCAATATTTTCATGACATCCTCCATAATAATGTTGATGGCGTGGCTATAGGTATGCAATACTTCCGTCAACGTGGGTTTCGTGACGACATTATCAAAAAGTTTCAGTTGGGTTTTGATTTGCCTGACCGTTTCGCTCTTGCAAATGCAGCACGAGATAAGGGATATAAGGACGAATTTCTGTTGAAAACAGGTATTTGCTATAATACCGAACGTGGAGAGCTCATCGATAGATATGCCGGTCGTGTGATGTTCCCGTGGATAGGAGTGAATGGCAAAGTTGTAGGTTTCGGTGGACGACTTCTTGACTCCCGTACAAAAGGAGTGAGCCAGAAATATGTCAATTCACCAGATTCGGAGATATATCATAAGGATCATGAACTGTATGGCATATATCAGGCGAAGAAGGCTGTCGCCAAAGAAGATTGTGTATACATGGTTGAGGGATATACGGATGTTATTTCCATGCACCAGTGTGGCATTGAAAATGTCGTTGCCAATTCTGGTACTGCACTCTCTGTTCATCAGATACATACATTGCATCGCTTCACATCAAATATAGTTCTTCTCTATGATGGTGACGCTGCCGGTATTCATGCAGCCATGCGTGGTACGGATATGCTTCTTTCTGAGGGTATGAATCTGAAGGTGATGTTATTGCCTGATAACGATGACCCAGACAGTTTCGCGCGTAAGCACACTGCTGCCGATTTCCGTAAGTATATAGACGAGCATCTGACTGATTTTATCGAATTTAAGACCAACCTGCTCCTGCGTGGAGTAACTGACCCTACAAAACGTTCCGAGGCAATAAAATCTATTGTCAAGAGCATCTCGGTGATACAAAATCAGATATTGCGCGACACTTACCTGCATGATTGTTCTCAAAGATTGGGTGTTAATGAAGTGACGCTTATTCGCGAGATGAATAATTGTATCCGTGAGGAACGTGAGCAACAGGGCCTGACTGTAAAACGTGAGCATATGAGCATGCAAGTTCAGCATGAAGGCGTTCCACAACAATCGTCCTCACCGCAACAACAGGGCAGTAAGGTGGAAAATATGCTCATTCAGATGATTATCCGTCATGGCGAAAAAATAATATTCGATAATGTAGAGGATGATGATGGTAATGTGTATAGCTTGTCCGTCATCCAATATATTAATTATAATCTGGATTCAGACGGATTGAAGTTTCACTATGCACTGTTCAATCAGATAATGTCCGAGGCAATGGAGCATAATAATGATGATGGCTTTGTGGCTGAACAATATTTTATTCATCATCCTGACATTGAGATAAGTAAGTTGGCTGTCAGCTTGAGTGAGGATAGGTATCAACTGACTCACTCACGGAAAGAGGATGATAATCTCATGAAGGAGGATGAAATAAAAATTGCAATGGAGAGCGAGACTGAGTCTTTGCGTGATCAGTCTATCCATCTTATTCTGGATTACCGTATGGATTATGTGGAACAGCGTCTTAAAGATCTGTTGCGAGATATTTCCCTTTCTGCCAATAATTCTGAGAAAATGATGCAATTGATGGCGGAATACAAGGATATGCAACAAATTAGAAATGCTATTGCAAAGAAATTGGGTAATGACATAATAGTATAAATTTCCATTATTTTTTATTGTCATCTCAATTTTAATCACTATTTTTGTGACTGAATATGATAGAGACAGTTTTTATAGTAATATTTTGGGGCATGTTTTTTATCATAGCCTTTTTAATATTACCTGCATGGAGACGCCACCATAATGCAGGGCTACGGCTCAATAGCAAGAACCTCAATGGATACAAACAGATAGTTAATGACGCGTTGAAGTCCTTTAATTGCACATGTAATTGGGAGACAGACAATGATTACACCATTGTGAAATACGATTATCAAAGCGGTCATTTCCGTATTCGTCTGGAGCAGGGATCCCCTTACGTCCGTCTGTCATATTTGTTTTTTTTCGATACAACGCTCGAGAACATTGAATTGGTGCGTCATCTTTGCAACCAGTGTAACATTAATGTCGAGACAGGCAGTGTGGTATATTCCACCAATGAGGAGAAGAATACTATTGATGTGCATTTGATAACAGGTTTGTTACTTACGGATAATTCAGCTAAAGAAATTCTGATGCGGGCTATGACTGGTATGTTCAGATGGCAGAACACATTTGTCAAGAGGTTTAACGAGATGGTCGGCTATAATGGTAAGTCTGGCACAAAGGATATTGAAAAAGATAATGCTCGCTGGAGTCGTGAGCTTTTCTTGTTGCGGGAGCAGGAGATAATGCATCAGTCCGCAGGTCCTGATTGGCGTCAGGATGTGGATACCAATGTGTCATTGCGTCAGATACTTGCCACGGCAATGGGAATAAGGGATATATCTCCACTGCGCATGTCTGTTTGTTCCACAGACGGCATTCGTAAGATACCTGTGGCTGACATATTGGATTATGACCTTGTGTCTTGCATTATTACTAACGGTCAGTTTGTTCGTGATACAGCCACACTGAATCTCGTATATGTTGATGTGAAGCATCCTGGAAAGGAACGGCGTCTTACGGTGTTTGTAAATTCGGAAAACTCCATAGATTTCACTCTCTATTATCGTGTCACCATTACTTTGATACCACTTTCGGTAAACTCTGAGATTCCATCTGGCAGTAGCAGCAATCGTGCTGTAAGTGCCAGTGTGCTTGTGGCCTATGATCAGACATCTCCCAAGCAGCGACTTGATGAATTTCGTTATATGTGGAAAGAGGCATTGGAGAAGGATAAAAAGGGAGAGATCGAAACACTTACTGATGAGCAACGTCTAATTTGTAAATGTGTAGATTCACAGTTGGGATATAACATCTATCGTGGCATGATACTTTTTGAGCAGAAACGTTTCTATGAGGCTTTGTTGCATTTGGAGAATGCGTTCCATGTGATGCAGTCGTCATATAAGGATATGAAACCATCTGTCATGGAAAAGTTCTATGAAGTTAGTTATCTTATTGGTTTTTGCTATTGGGGAGTTCTAAAAATTAAATAGTTGTATTTCAGGCAATTACATTGCATATCTCGATATTTTTTTGTACATTTGCATAGAACTCAAAGAAC
>OBMA010000053.1_pt1 | contig 46415 bp, 46 predicted proteins | sample 1539141 | NCBI WGS metagenome assembly OBMA01 (sample SAMEA3991484, study PRJEB22521) | metagenome | biome: anthropogenic terrestrial biome; feature: sewage plant; material: raw primary sludge | place: Sweden | collected 2012-09-26
TTTAGTTTATTAAAAGTAATTGTACTTTTATAAATTATAAAAAGATAAGGAGTAACAACCCTTATAGATTTCTTATAAGCATCGCCAGTAAAGCCACCAGCATAACGTAAGACAGTCCCAAGACTTTCATTCTTGCGCATTTCGTAATACATGGGTCGTTTAACCTTTCCGGTTAGGTTAACCAGACAATCATAAGGACTTACCACAATAACATCATTATCTGCAAGACGAACATCACCTGTCAACTTACCATTAAGAATATAGTCATAAACATCGACAACCGTAATAAGCCGATTGCGACGATATACTTTAATATTTCGAAGTGTTCCTATATCATTAGTTCCACCGGCCATATATAAAGCATGAAAGACAGTAGCAAAAGCTGATAAGGTATATGTCCCAGGAGTCTTCACCTCTCCCATCACATTTACCATAATCGTACGAGTCTGTCCAACAGTCAATTGTATCTTAGAACTCTGATATCGCGCACCAAGTTGAGAACGCAATCTCGAATTTGCCTGAGAAACCGTTAATCCATTCAATTGCACTGGTCCAAAACCTTCTATCTGGACTGTTCCATCAGGAGATATTGTTTCTGCAAAAGTATTCTGAGAAGCTCCCCACACATCGATATTGACAGCATCACCGGGACCCAATCGATAGTTTTGAGGAGTCGCTATATTCATGTTAGGTTCGAAAGAAAGATTCTTCTGATTAAAAATATCCCTTCCGAAAACCTTTTTACCTAAATTCTCATTATTTTCAATGGAATCGGGGATGATCGTTGTCAGTTCCTTTTGCATCTGCAGATATTCTGCATCGTTAGCATCATAGGTATGAGTATAATTTGTTTGATTGGCATCCTTCTTTCGGTACTGTGAGACTGTGTTACTTTGAGTCTTCTCATTAGATGAGCGTGCTCTAGATTTACTATACTTGCTTGTACCTGTCAAATCCTTAGCATTCATTCCACTGCTTTGCTCTGTCTCATATTTCTTTTTTACTCTGCGTATCTGTTCGATATTAACCCCACGCTGCATTAGTTGCGTTACAATCTGTGTTGACGAAGTTCCCTTTTCATGCTGCTCCATTACGAACTGAGCCACCTGTTCATCAGACATGGAACTTTGCGCCAACATCTCTACAGAAAGGAAGAGGAAAAGAGGTAATAATATTAATATTTTTTTCATATTCAATATAGTACATTAAAATTTCTTGCCACTTACTATGGCATATATGGTATCTATCACGATATGCATATCCAGTAAAAGCGATCTGTTCTCAAGATAATGAATGTCCATGTGAAGACGTTTCAACATTTTCTCCATTGTATCAGTATATCCATTATACAAAGTTGCTTCAGACGTAAGACCAGGACGCATCTCAAATATAAGTTGATAATCCGAATCCTCTTTCATTATCTTATCAATAAAATATCGGCGTTCCGGACGTGGTCCGACAAAAGACATATCACCTTTCAATACATTAAATAACTGTGGTAATTCATCTAGATGATGACGTCTAAGGAAACATTCTAGTTTCGTCATCTTCGTAACATCTGGAGTAGCAACCAATTTTGGACAATTCTCTTCATCTTCATTTGACATTGTTCGAAACTTATAGATGATAAAGGGCTGTCCTTTATACCCTATTCTTTCCTGACAAAAAATAACAGAGCCCGTCCCTTGTTTCTTTAACAAAGAATAAACAACCAGAAATATTGGGGAAAGAACCACTAAGCCAACAAAAGCGCACAGTGCATCTGCGACTCTTTTTGTTGCACGTTCTACTACATTCATACTATCGTGAGAATAGGTCAAGCAAGCGACTTGTTCCATAATTATTTAATTATACATTCGGTTAATCTTGTATTAATTATAACTTGATTTTGATAATTTTATTGCAAAGGTACTAAAAAAAAAGTAAAACAGGCCTGTAATAGGCAAAAACATATTGACTAAAGAAATATAGAACTAGAAGATAACTAAAAATGCTTAATTATTTTCGTAACTCTCGTAATTTGTATTATCTTTGCAGCAGTTTTCAAGTGAGAGAACTGCTTAACAGCTCGGGGTTGACTGGATTTGACAGCGGGTTGGAATGGTATGTAAGCATGCGGAGCGCGGACAGTCTGCTCCTAAATCTCGGTTGTCAAAAATTTATCTGGCGAAAATAATTACGCTCTTGCTGCCTAACCGAATCACAGTAGGTTACTGGCTTTATCCTTTTATTAGATAGAGGGACGAGACACCACTCGGAAACTGTTGTTCCGAAGTATTTCGATCAAGTGGTGCAGTAAATCGGGAATAGTCATTGTGTGCTTCGACACATTGATGAAACTTTAGAAGATAAGGCTTCGGTCGGTGGTTCAGGTCTTGCCTAAGCACGAAAATTAAAGGCTGAAATAAGCATGTAGAAAGCATATGGTTTCCCTGTTTGGACGAGGGTTCGAATCCCTCCAGCTCCACCCATTACAGATTATGTACATTGTCAAACAGTTGAATACTGTAGACAATGTACTTTATACGCAAAACAGAAAAAGCTTTTTGTTTTCTATTATTTGAAAAGGTGAAATATTTGTTGCATATATCACTGAAAAAACGTAACTTTGCACTCATAATTAAATTTATTCCTCACAGAGAATGAAAGAATTAGCTTTAAAGTACGGATGTAATCCGAATCAAAAACCATCCAGAATCTTCATCAACGAAGGCGAACTGCCTATCGAAGTTATTAACGGACGCCCAGGATATATCAATTTCATGGACGCACTCAATAGTTGGCAACTTGTCAAAGAGTTGAAAGCTGCTACAGGTCTGCCATCAGCAGCCAGTTTCAAGCACGTCTCACCAGCTGGAGCTGCTGTGGGTTTACCACTGAGCGATACCCTCAAGAAAATCTATTTTGTTGACGACATCAAATTACCGCTTACGCCTTTGGCTTGTGCTTATGCAAGAGCGCGTGGTGCTGATCGCATGAGCAGTTACGGTGATTTTATAGCATTAAGCGACACTTGCGATGAGGCTACAGCAACCCTGATTAAGCGTGAAGTCAGTGATGGTGTAATTGCACCGGACTATACACCCGAAGCTATTGCCATTCTGAAAGACAAACGTAAAGGTACATACAATGTGATTAAAATCGATCCGAGTTACAAGCCAGAGCCAATAGAGCATAAACAAGTTTTCGGAATAACATTTGAACAAGGACGTAACGAAATTAAGCTAGACGATGATACGCTTTTCGAGAACATCCCAACTAAAAACAAAGTTTTCACTGAAGAAGCTAAGCGTGATCTTATCATTTCACTTATAACCCTTAAATACACTCAGAGTAATTCAGTATGCTACGTCAAAGACGGTCAGGCTATAGGTATTGGTGCAGGCCAACAGAGTCGTATTCACTGTACGCGTCTTGCAGGCAATAAGGCAGACATCTGGTTCCTACGTCAACACCCGAAAGTTATGAATCTGCCGTGGATAGAAAAGATTCGCCGTGCTGACCGCGATAACACAATAGACGTTTATATCAGCGAAGACTATGACGATGTATTGGCTGATGGCGTATGGCAGAATTTCTTTACGGAGAAGCCAGAAGTGTTAACAATGGAAGAGAAGAAAGAATGGCTTAAAAAGAATAGTAAAGTAGCTCTTGGCAGTGATGCTTTCTTCCCATTCGGTGACAATATCGAACGAGCACATAAAAGCGGTGTGGAATATATTGCACAAGCAGGTGGCTCTGTCCGTGATGACAATGTCATTGATACATGTGACAAATACGGCATAACAATGGCATTTACAGGTATACGTTTATTCCATCATTAATTAAAAATACAAATATGAGTAAAGGTGACGATATTGACGAGGTAATCGCAGGAGGCGGTATCGTCTTCAGAAACACTCCGAAAGAATCGGATGACAAGAAAAAGGTGAAGACAAAGGCTAAGAAAAAGGGCTACATCACTGGAGCACACGGTAGTGGAAGCGCTAAACAAAAAGCGAAATACAGAGATCAACGGGCCAACCGACATTAATAAATTAAATCCCGCAAATTTTCAATAGCTGTATTTCTAAACAGCCTATGACAAATTTGCGGGATATTTTTATTGATTATTTTCCTTTTGCTATATAATTCTTCTGTGTACGGATTGTTATACCTCCACGTGATTGCTTCGTGAATGTTACCAAATCAGTCTTTATTACGTTGTTATGGCAATCAAAAATAAAACTCGGATCAAAAATTATTCCGTTTATACGCGTCTCAAAGTGGCAATGCTCTGTCGTTGCATGTCCTGTTCTTCCTGTTAATGCAATAACCTGGCCTGCTTTCACTTTATCACCGACCTTTACCAAATTCTTAGAATTGTGACTATACAAAGTCTCAAGCCCGTTTTCATGACGTATAATAACACAGTTGCCATAACCATAATGAACTCCGGAAAGAGTTACGACTCCATCAAAAGCTGCAAGTATATTATCCTTTGGTTTTGTCTTTATATCTACGCCACTATGTCCACGTTTCCCTCCATAAGGACTTATTACGTGACTTCCTGGCAATGGATAACTCCATTCATCTGGACTCAGATTTGCAAGATTTATAGTAAATTGGTTTTTAAACGATAAATCACTCTGATTTTTCCCGTCGGACAGTTCGTCAGAAGAAGCCTGTCCCTTACTCCCTTTAACTATTTTGTCTTTATTATCTTCAACACTTAGTTGCACACGAGAACCATCTTTCTGACATATGATAGTCTGTCGGATAAGTTTATGACGGTTGACATCAAATATCATTTCTGGATTAATACGTCCTCCATTGATCATAACTTCGAACTGACAATAGGTGCGTCCACCATCACTACCTACAATTGCAATCGTCTGTCCCGCCTTTACCTTCGTGCCCACCCCTACAAGATTCTGAGCATTATGTCCATAAACAGTTTCCAGACCATTATCATGACGAATGACAATAACATTACCATATCCCGGTGTTGTACGAGATAAACGAACGACACCGTCAAACATTGCTTTCACATTATCCCCTTCTTTTGTAGATATTTCCAGACGATAGTCACTTAAGATTTTAGCTTTACCAACAGGCAAAGGAAAACTCCATTCATTGGATCGCATTATCTCGAAATTTATGCTGAATGCATTGGAATTAAGGAATAATCCGGGTGTACTAATACTTACTTGCTGCTGTTCTGCAGGCGTAAAAGTATTTTTTGCAACCACAGTCGAAGTCACGACGAAAGTAGCGCATAGAAGGATGTGTTTTAGTTGAAAATTCATGTTACTAATCTAAAGGTTAAAGAAAAGATTCAATTTAAAAATATCCCAGTGAGTATTCTGCCCGAGTTAATAGATAATTTACGAGCAGAAAAAAACTCATCGGCATGAGAGTAGGTGCAGATACCTGCTACCGAAACATTACGGGGGTTCACACCCGCGTCCACCAATTGTATGCGGTTACATTCCCACAAGTCTACGTGCCACTTGACAGATCTACGACTGATTTTGTCCATATCAAAACCAGCATCCGCAAATTCCTGCCAGACCTCATCTCCGACTTCAAATTTTTCTAAAGATATACCTGGTCCGATACAAGCATGCAACATAGCAGGTTCAGTTCCATAATTAGCTATCATCTCTGCGACAGCTTTCTCCACGATTCTATTAACAGTTCCACGCCATCCAGCATGTACGGCACAACAAGCATGTTGTTTCTCGTCATACAAAAGAATAGGAATGCAATCTGCTGTTGATACGGCAACACAAACCCGAGTCATATTTGTCATAACTGCATCAACGCCCTCCAAATCAGCCGTTTGTTGCTTTTCATCAAGGTCAAGCAATCTACTATCAACTTTTCGGACTACAACACCATGGGTCTGGTGCGGAAGAATTAGTCTTTTAGTTGAAAGACCTAATTCTTCACATAATGCAATTCTATTTTTCAAGACATCATCTACATCATCTCCGCAATACTTATTTGCGTTGAATGATGCGTAAGCACCCTTACTGTATCCACCGTGACGGGTCGTACTGAATGCCGACACCTTTGGTGATATATGATAATATTTAATGATGGGGATCTTCATCGACATCCTCGTACTCGAAGTCGTCCAGATCTTCCACGTCTTCATCATCTGCATTAATCAGGTCATCACCTTCACCTTCTATTCGAAGTTCTTCAGATAATATTCCCAAGTCCTTGTCACGATGTACTAATGACTCTTCTGATGTTATTTCCAGTAACTTATTACTTTCACTGTTAAGTTCTTTCCAAAGAACATCTTTTAGTTCGTCAATTCCTTTGCCTGTTACAGAGGAAATAAAGACTACGGGAAGATCCTCAGGAACTGTTTCTTTTATCATATCAATAAGCTCTTCATCCAGAAGATCGCATTTGGTTATAGCAAGGACTTTATGTTTGTCGAGCATATCAGGATTAAAGTTTCTCAACTCATTTAAAAGTACTTCATACTCATGTTTGATATCCTCAGTATCACCTGGAACCATAAATAGAAGTAGAGAATTCCTCTCTATATGACGTAGGAAACGCAGTCCTAACCCTTTTCCCTCACTTGCACCTTCAATAATACCTGGAATATCAGCCATTACAAATGACTGACGGTCACGATAACTGACAATTCCCAGTGATGGTTCAAGTGTGGTAAAAGGATAGTTTGCGATTTTTGGACGAGCACTTGATACAGCCGAGAGCAGTGTACTCTTACCTGCATTAGGAAAACCAACGAGACCAACATCTGCTAGTAGTTTCAACTCCAGAATAATTGTTTTCTCTGTCATCGGTTCACCAGGTTGAGCATACCGTGGAGCTTGATTGGTAGCAGTACGGAACTGGAAATTACCGAGTCCACCCCTACCACCTTTCAACAACAACACCTCCTGACCATCATAGGATACATCACAGATATACTTACCTGTTTCTGCATCATATACAACAGTACCACACGGCACATCTATATATTTATTGACACCGTCTGTTCCATGACATTTATCTCTACCACCATTACCTCCATGTTCAGCAAAAACATGGCGTTCATATCGTAGATGTAACAATGTCCAAAAATTATGATTGCCACGTAGGTATATGCTACCACCATGACCACCGTCTCCACCGTCAGGACCACCATTAGGCTGATATTTTACATGACGAAGATGCATCGAGCCCTTGCCGCCCTTACCTGAGCGACAGTATATCTTGACATAGTCGACGAAATTTGATTCTGGCATATACCTTTGTTTTTTATTTTATATTATACGTTATCAACAACAGTGCAGACATCAGCAGTGATTGTTGCAAGCTCACCATATCCTTTAATATGATAGTGTAAGCCTTCATTTTTATACCATTCTATGAGAGGAGCAGTCTGACTGTAATAAACGACAAGACGTTTGTTGATGGTTTCTTCATTATCGTCAGCACGACCCATCAATTGTCCACGCTTAAGAAGTCTATCCATGAGTATATCATCAGGAACTTCGAGTTCTATCATCGCAGCAATCTTATGTCCACGTTCGGCAAGCATGACCTTGAGAGCCTCAGCTTGAGGTATTGTTCTTGGAAATCCATCAAAGATTACACCTTTGTGTTCCTTACCGAAGCTATCGTATACACTTGCAAGAATATTAACCATCAAATCATCAGGAATAAGCTGACCATTATCGATAAAACTTTTGGCTGTCTTGCCAAGTTCTGTTCCATTTTTGATTTCATTACGTAACACATCACCTGTAGAGATATGTTCGAAGCCATATTTGGCAATAAGCTGCTCACTCTGTGTACCCTTTCCTGAACCGGGAGCACCAAAAATTACAATATTCTTCATTTTTCAGTTTATGTTGTTAATAATCATTCCTCTACTAAAGAATAGATATCACGCAGATTTCTACCCTGTTGATCATAATCAAAACCATAACCAATGATGAAAGCATTGGGTATTTTCATTGCCACATATTCAATATCCAACGGAATCTCAAGTTTTTCAGGTTTTTGCATAAGAGTACAAATATGGACAGACTTTGGATTTCTAGTACCTAGAGTCTCTATCATACGTTGCATCGTATGACCGCTTTCCACAATATCTTCAATGATGATAACGTCTCTTCCGGATATATCCTCGTTCAGACCTATCACTTCTTTCACTTTACCTGTTGATGTTGTGCCCTGGTAAGATGCTAATTTTACAAATGAAATCTCACATGTAATATTCAGATTTCTCATCAGATCTGCAGCAAACATAAAACTGCCGTTAAGGACGCCTAACAATAAAGGAATTCTGCCGGCAAAATCCTCATTAATAAGATCGGCAACTGCTTTAATATTTTTCTGTAATTCAGCTTCAGGATATGACAAAGCGAAAGTTTTATCCTTAATTTTTACTGTCTGCATTCTATGTATTTGTATATTTTGGCACAAAATTACTAAAAATCTTCCGAACTATCACTATAGATTAGCATTAATTTTGTAATTTTGCATCGTATGAAGATTTTCACAAGTGCTCAAATTCATGAGCTTGACAAATATACGATAGAGCACGAACCCATTTCTTCGATAGACCTAATGGAACGTTCGGCCAAGGCATTGACTCACGCCATCTGTAGCGTGTGGAGTAATGCAACACCAATTGTGGTATTTGCAGGACCTGGGAATAATGGAGGCGATGCTCTTGCTGTTGCAAGAATGCTTACAGACATTAACTATAAAGTAAAAGTATACCTTTTTAATATAAATGGGCATCTTTCTCAGGACTGTGCATGTAACAGAACGCGACTTGTTGACAACAAACGTGTAGAGTCGTTTTTTGAGATAAAACAAGAATTTGACCCACCAAAACTCGAAAGTGACACCTTAGTCATAGACGGATTATTTGGGTCTGGACTCAACAAACCTCTTACCGGCGGATTTGCCTCACTGGTGAAATACATTAATGCCTCACCAGCAAAGGTCGTAAGTCTAGATATTCCATCGGGATTGATGACTGAAGACAACACCTATAATGTAAGGGCAAATATTATAAAGGCAGAAATGACATTAACCCTTCAACAGATTAAGTTGTCATTTCTATTTGCAGAGAATCAACAGTACATCGGTAAACTTAAAGTATTGGATATACGCCTCAGTCAAGATGGAATCAACGCTATTGATGCCCAATATTCAATGCTGGAGGAAAAAGACATCAGGAGCAGATTGATGGATAGAAATCCATTTGCACATAAAGGAATGATGGGTAATGCCCTTATTATAGCAGGAAGTTCCGGTATGGCTGGTGCAGTCACTCTTGCCAGTAAAGCCTGTCTTCGCTCCGGAGCAGGAAAGGTGACAGTCCACACACCGAGATGTAACATGGGAATCTTGCAGACCTCAGTGCCTGAAGCCATTGTACGATCCAACCATGATGAAATGTTCTTCTCAGAAGCAATAGACAGTGAGGATTTCGATGCTATGGCCATCGGACCGGGACTGGGACAGGCTGATGCCACAGCGATAGCAATGATAGCCCAGCTTCGTCGCACACAGGCGCCTACGGTAGTGGATGCCGATGCAATTAATATTTTAGCAAGTCATCGTGCGTGGCTCCAACAACTTCCGAAAGACATTATCATGACTCCTCATCCCAAAGAACTTGATCGACTTGTCGGCAGATGTAATGACGGCTACGAACGACTGATCAAAGCTCGTGACTTTGCAGAACATTCTCAAGCATATATTATCCTGAAAGGCCATTACAGCGCGTTATGTATGCCTGACGGACATGTGATATTCAATTCTACGGGAAATGGTGGAATGGCAACAGCCGGTTGCGGAGATGTACTTACTGGTATTATTACAGGCCTTTTAGCTCGCGGATACAAACAAGGAGACGCTTGTATTGTTGGAATGTATCTGCACGGACTGGCTGGCGACCTGGCCGCAAAAGAGTTAGGAGAGGAAAGCCTCATTGCAAGTGACATCATCAAATATCTACCAAAATCATTCAAACGAATTAACGATTAAACAAAAGTTATATCATGAGACATTTTCTTTTATCAAGTCTGTTTGTCATAGCTAGTAGCGGTGCATTAGCCCAAACTAACGTTACACAATACAAACCGGGAGTGACACCAGAAGGAGTTACCTACTTTCTTCCAAGCACCTCTTTACGTGTCGTGCTACAAATAGAAAAAACTTCATATAATCCAGGAGACTTTTGCAAGTACTCTGAGAAATACCTAAGTCTGAGTGGAACTGAATATGAGCCTTATTCTTCTTTTAAAATAATCTCGGCCCGTCTGTACACGGTAGGAGTACCCGACAAGAATAAATCTTATACCATAAAGTTCGATCCGAAAAGTTCAGCTTCGAATGTAAAGTTGAGTGAAGAAGGAATCTTATTAGCGATCAACGCAGATGTCGCAGCTCACTCAGACATCAAGCCGTTCGTAAGCGCCCGCAAGCCTGAAATTGTAAACCCTAGAAAATTTCTAAGCGAAGAAATTCTTGCAGCAGGAAGTTCCGCAAAGATGGCAGAATTGATTGCCCAAGATATTTATGACATCCGCGAAAGCCGTGATCTGCTAAATAAGGGACAAGCTGACTATATGCCTAAAGATGGAGAGCAATTAAAGATCATGCTTACCAACCTTAACATTAAAGAGAATGCGCTCTCACAGCTTTTCTCCGGAACGATAGTTAAAGATACCACAGAGAGTGTTATATCTATAAATTTGGACAAAACAGTTTCTCATCAGGTATTATTTCGTTTCTCAAAGAAGATTGGATTAACAGAAGCTGATGACCTAGCAGGTGCACCTTATTATATTAACGTAGAAGATAAGCATACCGTTCCACCAGTGGATACAGAAGCTGCAAAGAAATTGAAAAAGCCGGAAGGCGGCGTATATGTCAACGTTCCTGGAAAAGTGAAAATAGCTATCACCTCCGACAATAATAGTATTGCATCAGGAGAGTTCTCTGCTGCACAGTTTGGCAACACCGAGGTTTTGAGTGATAAGTTATTCAACAAAAAGTATACAACCCATGTCACACTCGATCCTACAACAGGAGGAGTATTAAAGTTTGATGCAGAACAACCCAAATAATCATCTGACATAAAGAAAAAATAAAAGTATAATTGATAACATCAAAAAAAAGGTATTTCGAAAATTTGAAATACCTTTTTTAATATATTCTAAAACTAATTAGTCGAGCTGAGCCAACTTATTGTCAGAACCCAATACATCAACAATCTTATGTTTGTACATTACCTCCATCAGATCACGTGCTGGTCCACAAAATTTACGTGGGTCGAATTCAGCAGGTTTGTCAGCCAAAGTCTTACGAACAGCTGCTGTGAAAGCAAGACGAGAATCAGAGTCGATGTTAATTTTGCAAACAGCGCTCTTAGCTGCCTTACGGAGTTGTTCCTCTGGAATACCTACTGCATTAGGTAATTTACCACCGTTTTCGTTGATCATATCAACATACTCCTGTGGAACAGAAGATGATCCGTGAAGAACGATTGGGAAACCAGGAAGTTTCTGCATGATTTCATCAAGTACATCAAATGCCAATGGAGGAGGAACAAGAACACCAGTCTTCGGATCACGTGTGCACTGCTCTGGTTTGAACTTATATGCGCCATGGCTTGTACCAATTGAAATAGCCAAAGAGTCAACACCTGTCTTAGTAACGAAGTCAATAACTTCTTCAGGTTTTGTATAATGAGAAACTTCAGAAGCAACCTCATCCTCAACACCTGCCAAAACGCCTAACTCACCCTCAACAGTTACGTCGAACTGATGTGCATACTCAACAACCTTTTTTGTCAGAGCAACGTTCTCATCATAAGGAAGAGAAGAACCGTCAATCATAACTGAAGAGAAGCCCATGTCAACACAGCTCTTGCAGAGTTCGAAGCTATCACCGTGATCAAGGTGTAGAGCAACCTCAGGATGTTTGCAACCGATTTCCTTTGCATACTCCACTGCGCCCTGTGCCATATACTCGAGTAATGTCTGGTTTGCATAATTACGAGCACCTTTTGAAACCTGCAGGATAACCGGTGACTTCAATTCTGAAGAAGCCTTGATAATAGCCTGCAGTTGCTCCATGTTGTTAAAGTTGAATGCTGGAACAGCATAACCTCCATTGATGGCTTTCTTAAACATCTCACGGGTGTTTACTAAGCCTAAAGTTTTGTAACTTGCCATAATTGTATAATTTATGTTGTTAAAAATAATATCATTATCATCGGACCACAAAGGTACTATTTTAATCTGTCAATACAAAGATATACAACATTTTTTAATACTCTACATCTGAAGAAATTGACTAAAAATAAGTTCCAAACGTATATTTGCCCTGTTTGCAAAACAGAGATTACAAAACTCATGTTCCGCATTTTGGACAAGCATTCTACTCCACTCTATTAATCCTCATTTTATATTTTGTTCGTATGATTAGAGGCACTTCCTCAACTTTCACATTACTAGTGTCCAAGCCAAAAGCACGAGGAACACTTGTTTCAAAGACATTAAGAATACTATATGCGTTCATTACGAACTTATCGTGCAGGCCAAAAGTGTTTTCATGAGAATTAATACGATGAATAACAATGAAACTGAAGTCGCCCCCTATCCCATTTTCCCTTAATGAAGGATAGGTGCTATCAAGAGTGAATTCACCACTCTCCACCAAATCCTCTACGACCTGTCGGAAAAAGACATTGACATCGGGTTGTATACGAAATCCCAATCTAAGATTTACTCTATATAAAGTACCTGGTATAAGTTGTTTGGCATCATATTCACACATCATCGGTTCATCATGATAATCCACGTGTAGCAACCAATAGTGTTCAGAACGTTTAGGATTTTTGTTTATAATTGAATACATGATCTTACTTTCTATCTCATCGAGATTATTAGCCTTACTCAAATAGATCAAGTTTGTAGCATAATGAGATATTGTTGAATCATTTTTGATGTCAGAGATTATTTTGAAATAAGGCTGAATCTTTGTAAATTGCATCTGTCTATTTCGTATCTTTCGAGCGTTATACCAAACATACATCACTATCGTTATCAATCCGGCTATAAATATTGTAACCCAACCTCCGTGCATGAACTTGAACATATTTCCGATAAAGAAGAGCATCTCTAGCGAGAAGAAGAATGCAACAAACGGAATGACAATGAACATACTAATCTTCTTAAAATGGAGATAAAAGCCTAACAAAATAGTAGTCATGAGCATTGTGATGGTGATAGAAAGTCCATAAGCCGCCTCCATTCGTGATGACGTCCCAAAGAAAAGAATGACCAACACACAAAGCACAAAAAGTGAGATATTCACAAAAGGAATGAATAGCTGTCCCTTTACATCGGTAGGATATTTGATACGCTGACGTGGCCAGAAGTTTAGGTTCATCGCCTCACTGAATATTGTGAAAGAGCCACTGATGAGGGCCTGACTGGCTATGACAGCTGCGATTGTAGACATAATGACCCCGAACATCAATATATACTCTGGCATCATGGCATAGAAAGGATTGACTCCTTCATGTATTTCGTTCATATTGGCAATAACCCATGCACCTTGACCGAGGTAATTAAGAATAAGCATTGTCTTGACGAATATCCAGCTGACACGGATATTACGGACTCCACAATGTCCTAAATCAGAATAGAGAGCCTCAGCACCTGTAGTACAAAGAAAAACCGCTCCTAGAATGAGGAACCAGTCTGGACAGCTAATCAGCAAGCGTACGGCATAGTAGGGGTTAAACGCCTTAAATATTGGAAGATATTCAGGTATATTTACTATTCCGAGAACTCCAAGCATTGTAAACCAAACTAACATGATCGGGCCAAATGACTTTCCAATGGCGTTAGTTCCAAACTGCTGAATAAAAAACAAGATTGTAACAATAAGAATACTAACTGGAACTATAGGGGTAGATGGTTCAATTCCATTCAGTCCTTCAATTGCAGAGACAACGGTTATTGAAGGTGTTATGACGCCATCAGCAATCAGTGTCGCAGCCCCGATAATTGCGAATATGTATAACCACTTCATCTTTTGCTTTCTCAAAAGTGCATAGAGAGCAAGAATTCCCCCTTCACCTTTATTGTCAGCCCGTAAAGCTATTAGTACATATTTTACTGAGGTCTGAAGTGTAAGTGTCCAAATGATACATGACACGGCCCCAATGATATAATTAGCATCCATTGTTGGAGTAGCACCAATGATAGCCTTCATTACATACAATGGGGATGTTCCTATATCACCATAAACGATACCTAATGTGACTATCAGTCCCATCATGCTCAGATGGTTGAGATGTTGCGACTTGCTTGTATTGCTTATTTCCATACTTTCTGCTTATAAAAACGGCGCAAAGGTAATTGATTACAAGGACGTAAAATATCTTTTGACGGACATTTTTTAATTTTGAAACGAATATAAATATATTTTAATCTTTTTTATCGATTTACAATTGCACGTCCATCGAAAGTTATACCTTCGGCAGATATCAGAACTTTAGAACATGATGAATTGTTATAGAACTCAATAACTGCATTTCCATCATTGTCAGTCTGCACTGTTGGGCTCCAGTAAAGTGTACGACGATAATCTGATGTCACTACAGGTTGTGAATCCTTATTCCGCGGTGAAACGAATCTTCCTATCTGGGAGAATCCTTGCACTGAGGTATAACGAATCTTATCATCAATATTGAAGCGGTATTTAGCAGAAGGTTCTTCATTGTCATCGAACGGTATAAGATACATGATATACGAAGGAAATCTACAAGGTTCTGATGTTCCCAGATATGATTCAAAAACGCTATTGTCTTCAGTATAATAAGAATTTCTTTTCATATCTTCACATTTGAACTTATCGTAACTGAAGGCTTTGCAAGTATTCCAATCGGAATTGACAATCAAGTACTTTACTTTCTCAAATGGACGACTCATTCCATCATAAATCCAAAGAGCTACGCTGTCAGTCAAATAAACTAGTCGAGTAGCGGCAACGGGGAAATTATGATGTAAGAAAATACTTTCCACGACGTCAGACGTAGAATAAAATTGATTTAGATCCTTTGGCTTTTTACAATCTCTATTATGATCGATCATCCATTCTATTTCTTCAGCCAAGTTAAAGACCTGTGCAGAATGGATACATTCGTTATCATTCGTATAGAGATAAACAGAATCCTTATCATTCTTAGGTTGAAGGTCTATTTCCTCCGGACTGTATCCCTTTACAGGAGGGCTGAACCATTTATCCACAGTCACAGCAGCATTCTTCGAGTCATCACTACAGAAAATTTGGGCCATCGAGGAACCATAGAAGTCAGGCAATGGTATATTGAAGTATCCATTATTATCGGTATTAATGCTATCATGTAGTGTATAAGAACTTGATTCAAAAGCATAATGAAGAAGACATGGAGGCATTCCTTCCACTTTGTCTCTGCTTTTAAAACGAGTACGTTTGTCCACCACTCTGCCAGAAAGACTTAAGTTTTTCTCAGGCTGCACTATAGCAGAGTTGAGCGGTGTTTGTTTTGACTTAGGATATGATGCAACATCGATAAATGATGATTGAATATTATTTGTACGTGAGGAATGGTATGAACTGGCTGCATCCGTAACAGACAACGAGAACGTCACATTCGGTTCACCGTGAATGAGCAGTTTGTTTTTTGAAAATGGTTTCAACTGTGTTGAATCGAACGAAACTGTCAATAATGAGGGACTAGTAGAAGAAATAGTGTTTGTCAGTTTTTGTCTTACTAAAGGTTTGCTTACCCCCACAGTGTCAACCACACGCTTCCGATTGAGCATATACCTGTATGAATACATACCGCCTTTTACTTCATCGAATATCGGTATTACGCGCGAAAAATAGTTGTCTTCTCCGTAATTAAGCATATATCGGGTATAAGCACGTATTTCAAAAAAGCCCGATTTGAGATATAGAGGAAGAGTAAAATTTCCGAAACAGGCACCTTTGCTGAGCTTATAGACGTGAGTATCAATAACATCACCTTCAGGTGAAAGAATTTCTGTGTATAATATCTCACTTAGAGTTGTAGGCCGGTTTGTTTCTATATCGTTTACATAAGCACTAAACCATATCGTTTCTCCTAGATAGTAAGAGGTATTATCAAAATGAAGATACACTTTTTCATTAGCAGTGACGTTGGTCACAACAAATAGAGATATTAAAAACAGATTAAAATGCAATATATGTCCTCTCATAATAATTTGTAATAAAATAAACAATTATTGCAAAGTTACATTTTTATCAATAAAAAGATAAACAAAATGATTTTTTTTTTGTTTCTTTGCAAAAATATATACTAAAATTGATTTTTAATGATGAATATTGGAGATAAAGCACCCGAGATCTTGGGTAAGAATCAGAATGGTGAAGATATTCACCTGAGTGAATATAAAGGAAAGAAACTGGTATTGTATTTCTATCCGAAGGACAATACTTCGGGATGCACTACTGAGGCATGTAACCTTCGGGACAACTACACTGAACTACGCCGAGAAGGTTATGAAGTGATCGGCGTAAGTGTGGATGATGAGAAATCACACCAGAAGTTTATCACAAAGAATGACCTGCCGTTCCCTCTTATCGCGGACACTGATAAGAATTTAGTCGAAGCATTCGGTGTGTGGGGTGAGAAGAAGTTATATGGCAGATCATATATGGGCACATTACGCACAACCTTTATTATTAACGGAGAAGGGATTATCGAGAAGATTATCACTCCTAAGGAGATAAAGGTAAAAGAACATGCCCAACAGATTCTGGGATAAGAGATGACCTTTTATTCACACCTGAAGTCTCGATTGCTTCATCCTACATATTTCTTAACATGACCGTTTGATTTACAAACAGTTGGCTCTGTTTGACCATACATTTATCATACATCCATCCTACATAAGTGTCGTATGTAGGATGGATGTATGTTGTATGAAGGCTTATTCCAATACAACTGTCTAATAACCTGAAATATAACTTCAGATTCATGTATGATTGAAGGAAAATCAGGAATTACAGTGATAAAAACAATGGAGATATGCGTTTCGTTCTGTTTGATACCTCCTACGACTCCAACCAGATACCTCCCGAGATGAATTTACCGCTAAATTTTATCCTAACTCAATGCTCCGCCATGTCGGGAGCATAGCGGAAAACATGTAGGATGGAACCTATTTCTAAATAAAATATGAGGGTGCAATCATTAATGACGCACCCTCAATCTTTTAAAGTACTTTTGCTGCTAAGGCTTTAGCTTTATCACGCAATTGCGTCATATCAGCATCTGTCGGACCATAAGTCAGGACAACACCCAGACGTCTGCCTGCCCTTGAGGGTAATTTCCCAAAAATACGCAGACGAGTATAGTCTTCCTGAAGTGCGGCAATCATATTATAGTTTGGCGCTACCTCACTCGCCTCCTTAGACAGGATGACTGCACTGGCACCAGCATGTTCCTGATGAATGGCAGGTATTGGAAGTCCCAGAACGGCACGAAGGTGAAGTTCAAACTCATTTAGATTCTGCGTATGAGCCAGAGTAACCATACCTGTATCATGAGGACGGGGTGAAAGTTCAGAGAAATATACACCATTTTTATTGCTCAGGAAAAATTCCACCCCCCAGATGCCGGCTCCGGTAAGTGCTTTTGTAACCTTTGCTGCCATATCTCGAGCATCTTTCAACTGCTCAAGGCTGATTGCTGCCGGTTGCCAACTTTCCTGATAATCTCCATGACTCTGAACGTGACCGATAGGAGCACAGAAAAGTGTATCTCCGTCCTTTTGTGTCACGGTGAGTAAGGTAATCTCGCTATCAAACTTGATAAATTCTTCAATGATAAGTTCCTTTACGTCTCCCCTACTACCTTCCATTCCATAATGATAGGCAGTTTCAAGTTCCTCAGCAGACTTTACTATCGACTGTCCTTTGCCGGACGATGACATTAGAGGCTTCACGACACACGGAAAGCCAATCTCTTTTGAGGCCTCTTTCAACTGTTCGAATGTTGTGGCATAGAAATACTTTGCTGTCTTAAGACCAAGTTCCTTTGCTGCGAGATCACGGATAGCCTTACGGTTCATCGTGAAATTAACTGCACGCGCGCTTGGTACTATCTGTACACCACTCTTCTCAATGTCATAAAGGCGTTCAGTACGTATCGCCTCAATCTCGGGAACGATAATGTCTGGGGTATGTTTTCTGACAGCTGCCTCAAGAGCTTCACCATCAAGCATATCAAACACATCATATTCATCGGCCACCTGCATTGCCGGAGCATTTTCATAACGGTCGCAAGCAATAACATATTGACCAACACGTTTTGCTGCGATAGCGAATTCTTTTCCTAATTCGCCTGAACCTAATAAAAGAATCTTTTTTATCATACTATATAAACTATATCATCTGTTTAACCATCTGCCATTCGGGAGTGATAGCCAGATGGCGTAAATCTCTGTCAATGCGTTTCTGCATAACGTCAACGGTTGTACCATATTTAGCGGCAAGCATCGACAATGATGTTATTTGCTTGCCCATGATTCCAAAAAAGGACGTCATCATATCCTCATCATCAGGAGGAAGAAGAAAGAGTATATGGGTAACATAATGCTCTATCTGTTTGCTTACCGTATCAGGCTGCTGATGCAGACGGATAAGAAAATCTGATAACTCCTGTGCTATGGCATCCATATTCTACTATTATCTATTACCGTACATCTCGTCGTAATACTTCTGATAGTCACCGCTTGTCACCTCAGCTATCCATTGCTGGTTCTCCAGGTTCCAACGAATTGTTTTGACGATACCCTCAGCAAAACAAGTCTCAGGATACCATCCCAGTTCATCCTTGATTTTTGAAGGATCAATCGCATAACGCTGATCATGACCTAGACGGTCGGTTACAAATGTTATCAGATCATTATTAATCCAGTCGATAGCGATTTCTCCATCGGCACCTATAACCTGTTTCTTAAGAATCTTACGAAGACTCTTATCCTCAGCCATCATATCATGGATGGTCTTGATTGTAAGTTTGACAATGTCAATATTGGTTTTTTCATTATGACCGCCAACATTGTAGACCTCTCCTTCACGTCCCTCGCGCACAACAAGGTCAATAGCTTTACAATGGTCTTCTACATACAACCAATCACGAACGTTAAGTCCTTCTCCGTATACCGGTAATTTCTTACCATCGAGAATATTATTGATAATCAGCGGGATAAGTTTTTCCGGGAAGTGATAAGGACCATAGTTGTTAGAGCATCTGGTAATAGTTACAGGCATGTGGAAAGTATCACGATAAGCCATCACAAACATATCAGAACTTGTTTTCGAAGCACTGTAAGGACTGTGAGGTGTAAGAGGAGTCTCCTCAGTGAAGAAGCCTTCCGCACCCAAAGAGCCATAGACCTCATCGGTTGACACCTGATGATAACGCTTACCGGCTTTCCAAGTAGGATAACCTGAGGCATCCTTACCTGTCACCCATGCACGGCGTGCTGCATCAAGCAGATTCTGTGTACCAAGGATATTGGTAAGAAGGAACAGTTGTGGATCTTCGATACTTCTGTCAACATGACTTTCTGCAGCAAAATTAACCACATAATCTATATCATGGTCCGAGAACAACTTATCAGCCAAGTCGCGGTCACGGATATCACCACGTACAAAGACACAGCGTTCGCCATCAATATCATCTTTGATTGTACCAAGATTTCCTGCATAAGTAAGCAAATCCAGTACGATAATCTTAATATCTTGATTCTTATATTTGCTATAAAGCAGATATTTTATAAAATTCGAGCCAATAAATCCGGCTGCGCCTGTTACTAAATAAGTCTTCATCTTGTTGTATTTTTATTTTTATTAGTTATTATAATTGTAAATAAGCATATCTAACCTGCCAGTTCTACCACTTCAAGGTCTTTAAACTCCTTACCGTCAATAGTAACGCGTATCAGGGTGCGCTGTTTATGCCATCCCTGTATTCCGGCTGCACCCGGATTGATATGCAGAAGTCCGAGTGTCTTATCAAACTTCACCTTAAGAATATGTGAATGACCGCTAATGAAGAGTTGGGGCGGTCTGACAAATATCTTACTGCGAATAGAAGGGTCATAATTTCCGGGATAACCACCAATATGTTTCATTAATACATCTACATCCTCACATTTCCAACGCAGTATTTCAGGATACATGATACGCAAATCTCCCCCATCACAGTTGCCATACACTGCACGAAAAGTTCGATAAGCAGCCAATTTCTCTGCCACTTCTGTGGATCCGATATCTCCGGCATGCCATATCTCGTCGCATTGTTCAAAATACTTCAAGTATTTTTCATCCCAAAACGAGTGAGTATCACTGATTATTCCTATACGTTTCATTTCAAATTGAGTTTTTTGTATATAAACTCTTTGATATATTTTTCTGTTTCTTCAATTCCGAGGATACTAGAATTTATACATAAGTCATACGACTCTGCAGCTCCCCATTTCTTTCCTGTATAATAGTTATAATATGAGGCTCGGTTGCTGTCGCCATTGTTAATGATCTTAAGTGCAGCATTACGGTCGCACTGATGTCGCTCACAAATTCTATTCAGTCGACTTTCAGCATCAGCAGAGATAAATATGTTGACTAGATTCTTTTTTTCACGAAGCACATAATCAGAACAACGGCCTACGAATACACATGAACTCTCATCAGCAACCTTACGGATTGCGTCACTTTGAAACTTAAACAGAGACTCCTCACTCAGATTATCATTATAGAAATTGCCTTCGCTGACATGAGGCACATGAAGATGAAAGACAGAACGCAAGAAACACTTATGTTCATCATATTGTTCGAAGAATTTTTCACTGAAACCACTTTCTTTTGCTGCCAGATTGAGCAGCTCACGGTCACAGAACTTACAGTTAAAGTCATTAGCAAGCATTTTTGCAATGTCACGTCCTCCACTTCCCAACTGACGTCCTACCACAATAACGATATTATCTTCATTCATAGCCTTAAATTAAATGACTTGTTTTTTTAATTTCTTTATATGTCTTATGATCATGTATGCTGCCATGACAGCTGCCAAGGTATCGGATATTGGTAATGAATACCAGACACCGTTAACCCCCATCATTGGTGGTAAGATGACGAGAAGAGGTATCAAAAACAGCATTTGACGAGTAAGCGACAAAAAGATACTTATGCCTGCCTTTCCTATGCTCTGAAAAAAGTTGGTGACTACCATCTGAAAACCAATAACAGGAAATGCCATCATATTGATATTAATACCATTGGCAGCTATGGCAATAAGATTTTGGTCAGTTGTGAAGGCACGGGCACATATCTGTGGCATAAACTTACCTATTAGGAATCCTACGGTTGTAATACAGGTCGCAGCGATAATGGAATAATTTAGCACCTGGCGTACCCTTCCTGTCTGCTGAGCTCCATAATTATAACCGGCAATTGGCTGCATTCCCTGATTAACACCCATCACAATCATTACAAATATAAAACTGATACGGTTGGCTATGCCATAGGCACCTACCGCCATGTCGCCACCGTAAGTCTGTAAGCCCTTATTGATCAAGATGACCACGAGACACGCACATACATTCATGCTGAATGGTGACAATCCAATTCCTACAATATTCTTAACAATACTTCTTTTGAGTTTGTATATTCCTGGCTTGAAGTGAATCAGTTCTTTCTTGTTGCAAAACAGTCTTATCTGCCACATTAATGCCAGAAACTGGGAAAGAATGGTAGCGAATGCGGCCCCTTTGATACCCCAATTAAATACGTAAATGAAGATAGGATCAAGAGCGGTATTCAGCACCACGGTAAATATCGTGGCATACATGGCCTGTTTAGGTTTACTGACAGCACGGAGCACAGCATTAAGCCCGAAATAGAGATGGGAGAATACGTTTCCAATCAAAATGACGACCATAAACTCACGTGCATACTTGATCGTGTCATGACTGGCACCAAAAAAGAACAAGATTGGATTTATAAACGTAAGTGCTATTACCGAAAATGTCAGACCAATAATGATATTCATGACCAAGACATTTCCGAGTACATTTTCAGCAGTTGCATAGTCTTTCTGGCCCAGTTTCATTGAAATCAATGTCGATGCTCCGACACCTACCATAGCCCCGAATGCGGCAGAGAGATTCATCAACGGAAACGTCACTGCAAGCCCCGATATTGCTAACGGTCCAACCCCCTGACCAATAAAGATACTGTCTATCATATTGTATAGCGAAGATGCTGTCATCGCTATAATAGCCGGGATAGCATACTGCATCAGCAGTCGGCCAATAGGCTGAGTTCCCAATAAAAGAGTGGCTTTATTATTCTCCATACTATATTAATGGTGCAAAAGTACTAAAAAAATTATACTTTGTATGCAATCGATGCTTAAATAAATATTTTTTTTGTAAGTTTGCATCTGAAAACAAGAAATATATTAAAGTGAAGTTATCAATATTTGCCACTCTATTATTATGCTTTGCCTTCTTCATAAAGCTTTCAGCATCGGAAGAATCTGATTCAAAGATAGCTTATCCTGAAGGGAAATGCTATCTGTTTAGAGTTTTGCTAAGTGACAAGAATGGTACGACATATTCTATAGACAAGCCAAAGGAGTTTCTCTCTACGAAAGCAGTCATCCGTCGACAACGCCAGAATATCAAAGTTGACTCCACTGATTTGCCGGTTTCATCAGTTTACATGAACACTATCAAAGATTATGGTGTTCATATTATTGGTGTCAGTAAATGGAACAATACTCTTTTAATTCGTTCAGACAACTTATCTGTGGTCGACATTCTGTCTAAACTTCCTTTTGTAAAAAAGACAATAAAAGTATGGACATCACCTGACTCGATTACACCACCCAGAGGGAGATTAAGAAACCATAATATGTTTAATAAATGGGACACCATCCCCGACAAATATTATGGCGCAGGAGATGAACAGATTAAAGTGCTTAACGGGATGAAACTCCATGATGAAGGATTTGTAGGGAAAGGTATGACAATCGCCATTCTGGACGGAGGTTTTATGAATGCAGATGTAATCTCTGCCTTCGACAAATCAAAGATCGAGGGCAGTAAAGATTTCGTCTATCCTTCGTCAAACTCTGTTTTCGAAGAGACAGACCATGGGACAAAGGTGATGTCGGAGATGGCTTCATACGTGCCTCACATACTTATTGGCACAGCCTATCAAGCATCATTTTGGCTCATCAGGTGCGAAGACCGGCTGTCGGAAAGCCTTGTTGAAGAGGATTATTGGGCAGAAGCTGCTGAATTTGCTGATTCTGTAGGTGTAGACATCATCAATAGTTCTCTAGGCTACAGTGACTTTGACGACCAATCTACTAATCATCGGTACAATGACATGGATGGAGAAAAGACACTTATATCTCACACCGCATCAATGCTGGCACAAAAAGGTATCATCCTCGTCAATAGTGCAGGCAACACAGGCATGGGAACATGGAAGAAAATTGCATTCCCTGCCGATGCCAAAGACATATTGTGTGTGGGAGCTATTGGTAAAAATCGTGTTAACGCTCCATTCAGCGGGGTCGGTCCCACTCAGGACGGAAGGATAAAACCGGATGTCATGGCTATCGGCAGCCCTGCTGCTGTCGTGACGGGACGTGGAACACTTATACAAGACACTGGAACATCATTTTCTGCCCCGATATTGTGTGGACTCGTTGCATGTCTGTGGCAAGCTTTACCACACTTGACTGCCACCGAGATCATGGATCTGATAAGACGAAGTGGTAATAACTATGCAACACCCGATAACATCTATGGTTACGGTGTTCCTGATTTCTGGCATGCCTACTTATTGGGAAATTCCCAATTACATAAGACTAATACTAATACCAAATGAAAAAAGCACTATCACTGTATGAACTCAATTCGATAGTGAGAGAAACTATTGAAGAAATAACCCCTGACGAATACTGGGTTGAAGCGGAGCTGTCTGAAGTACATGAGATAAGAGGTCATTGCTTCCTGGAATTAATCCAAAAGGATGAAAAGAACAATACCCCTATCGCTAGAGCCTCAGCAAAGATTTGGGTCTCGCGGTGGATGCTTATCCGTCCACATTTCGAACGTGTGACGGGACAGCACCTGAAATCCGGAATGAAAGTGCTACTCTCTGTTTCACCAAGTTTTCATGAGGCCTATGGTTTTTCATGGATCGTAAACGATATCGATGCTACTTATACCGTAGGTGATGTGGCACGTAGACGGCAGGAAATTATTGACAAGCTAAAGGGTGCCGGGATATTTACACTCAATAAGGAACTTGAAATACCTATGGTTGCTCAGAATATTGCCGTTATATCCAGCGAAACTGCAGCAGGGTATGGAGATTTCTACAACCAACTGATAAACAACAGATACGGTTTCTATTTTAACATACGACTATTCCCGGCTATCATGCAGGGGGAAATGGTGGAAAAAAGTATCATCTCTACATTAAATATGATTTATGAAAAGATTGATGATTTCGATGTCGTAGTAATCATACGCGGTGGCGGAGCTACAAGCGACTTATCGGGATTTGACACATTTGACCTGGCAGAGAATGTTGCACAGTTTCCTCTACCTGTCATAACAGGTATCGGACACGAACGTGACGATACGATTCTGGATCTTATCTCAAATACCAGGGTAAAAACCCCTACTGCTGCTGCGGAGTTTCTTATTGACAGGCTTATAAGTATTGATAGCCACATTGATGAATTGCAGACTAAAATTGTCAATACAATAACTCAACGTATCAAAGTAGAGAAGCTGCATATTGATAATATCTCATCCCGTATCCCTACTCTATTCTCACTAGTGAAGGCACGGCAGGAGGCTCTATTGGATAAAATATTTCAAGAGATGATAAACAGTATGCTGATAAAAATCGAAAAGACTAGAAACCATATCAACATATTAAGTAATAATATCCAGCCGATATCCGAACGTATCTTAACTGCTGAAAGACACCGGCTTGAGATTATCGCGCAACGCATCGATGCTGTCGATCCGGAACGACTGCTGAAACGCGGATATAGTATTACTCTTCATGAGGGGAAATCCGTTCATGACCCAAGTGTACTGAAACCAGGGGACGAAATAGTAACAAAATTAGAAAAAGGAATCATAACATCAATTATAAAATGAAAGACGAAATCACTTACAAAAAGGCAGTCCAACAGTTGGAACAAATTGTAAACAAACTGGAAAACGGAGAACTCGACATTGACACAATGACTGAGCAACTAAAGGAAGCACAGCATCTCATCAAGTTCTGCAAAGACAAACTAACCAAGGCCGATGAGGATATTAACAAGATATTAGAGAAAAAATAATACCTACCAGATTGGTCCCAACAGAGATGATTTATCGAACCTGAATGGTTCGGATCAACTTTGTCATGTAATTTATATCAAAAATAGTTTCTATCTCATCATTTTTTGCACAGAATAGTTGCAAATGAGTAATTATTTATGTAATTTTGCACGAATTTAAAGAAATTGAGCAACAAATTCAATTAGAAATAAAGATGAAAGATATTGATTGGTCGAATTTGTCTTTCGGATATATGCCGACAGACTACAATGTTCGCTGCTACTATCGCAACGGAAAATGGGGAGAAATTGAAGTTTGCTCCTCTGATACAGTTAACTTGCACATGGCCGCTACATGCTTACACTACGGTCAGGAAGCTTTCGAGGGATTGAAAGCTTATCGTGGAAAAGACGGAAAAGTGCGAGTGTTCCGGATGGACGAGAATGCTGCCCGTCTACAAAGCACATGTCGTGGAATCCTGATGCCGGAACTTCCTACAGAGTTGTTTGAAGAGATGGTGAAGAAGGTTGTTCGTCTTAATCAAGAATATATTCCTACTTATGAAAGTGGAGCAACCCTGTACGTTCGCCCGTTGCTGATCGGTACAAGTGCTCAAGTGGGTGTCCATCCTGCTACAGAATATCTCTTTATGATATTCGTAACTCCGGTAGGTCCCTACTTCAAAGGTGGGTTTGCTACCAATCCATACGTCATTATTCGTGAATATGACCGTTCTGCTCCTCTTGGAACAGGTATCTATAAGGTGGGTGGCAACTACGCAGCCAGTCTACGAGCAAATAAGATGGCTCACGACCTGGGTTACAGCTGTGAATTCTACTTGGATGCAAAAGAGAAAAAATATATCGATGAGTGTGGAGCTGCGAACTTCTTCGGTATAAAGAAGAACACATACGTAACTCCAAAATCAACTAGCATCCTGCCAAGCATCACCAACAAGAGTCTGATGCAGCTGGCTGAGGATATGGGAATGACAGTGGAACGCCGTCCTATTCCTGAAGAGGAACTTAGCACATTCGAAGAGGCTGGAGCATGTGGTACTGCTGCTGTTATCAGTCCTATCTCAAAGATTGATGATCTGGAAGAGAAGAAGAGCTATGTGATCAGTAAAGATGGTAAACCCGGACCTATTTCCACAAAACTATACAACAAGTTGCGTGCGATACAATACGGCGACGAACCGGATGAACACAACTGGGTAAGTATCGTCATTGAGTAACATAACAGAATAATCGCATAAAAGATCGTATCCGAAGTACCAATGATACCCGGACACGACCTTTTTTAATTATACGGCACTATATTATATGAGCAAAGGTAAATTAGAAAAATTCGCCGACATGGAGAAGTACTCCAATGTATTCCAATATCCCTATAGCATTGTGGAACAGATACCGTTTGAGATGAAAGGGCACTGGAATGAAGAGTATTTCCATAACATGAATCCCATTATCCTGGAACTGGGCTGCGGCAGAGGAGAATATACAGTAGAATTAGCAAAGCTGTACCCCGAATGCAACTTCATTGGTGTGGATATCAAAGGGGCACGCATGTGGACCGGCGCTACTCAAGCTCTCAATGAAGGTCTGAAGAATGTGGCTTTCCTACGTACAAACATCGAAATTATTGATCGTTTCTTCGCTTCCGATGAGGTAAGCGAAATATGGCTGACATTTAGTGACCCACAGATGAGAAACGTTCATAAACGTCTGACAAGTACATTTTTCTTGCAACGTTATCGTAATTTCCTTGCTGATGGAGGTATTATACACGTGAAGACCGATAGCAATTTCCTATTTACCTACACAACATCTATGATAGACCATAATCATCTTCCTCTCATCTTCAAGACCGAAGATCTCTACGGATGCGAAATGGATGACATCACGAAGAAGATTCTCTCAATTCAGACCTACTATGAGAGTCAATGGATATCAAGAGGTCTCAATATTAAATATATGAAATTTAACCTGCCACGCAATGGTACTCTTACAGAATCGGAGATAGAGATTCCTATGGATGAATATCGCAGTTACAAAAGAGTGAGCCGGAGCGGGAAGACAACATCAAAATAAATTCATTATGACAATTTATCCCAAATTAATAATGGACGCATTGGCAACAGTGACCTATGCAGGAACCAAGAAGAACCTTGTAGAAAGTAATATGGTGGCTGATAACCTGCGGATTGACGGCATGTCCGTATCTTTCTCATTGATATTCGACCGTCCTACCGACCCATTTCTAAAATCTACGGTGAAAGCAGCTGAAGCAGCCATCCACTATCATGTGAGCAAAGATGTTCAAGTAAACATCACTGTAGAGACGATCAAACAGGCTCGTCCGGAAGTAGGCAAACTTCTTCCTCAGGTGAAGAATATCATTGCCGTGAGTAGCGGAAAAGGTGGTGTGGGCAAAAGTACTGTCTCAGCAAACCTTGCCATTGCCTTGGCAAAATTGGGGTATAAGGTCGGACTACTCGATGCGGATATCTTTGGACCATCTGTCCCTAAGATGTTTCATCTTGAGGAAGAACGGCCTCTGGCAGTTGAGAAAGATGGTCGTGACCTGATCTTGCCTATAGAGAAATACGGTATCAAGGTACTTAGTATCGGTTTCTTTGTCAATCCGGACACCGCCACCCTCTGGCGTGGAGGTATGGCTTCAAATGCTCTCAAACAGTTGATTGGCGATACAGATTGGGGTGAGCTCGATTACTTCATTCTTGATACACCTCCGGGAACGAGCGACATACACCTTACTCTCCTTCAGACGCTCGCCATAACAGGTGCTGTTATTGTAAGCACACCGCAGAGTGTGGCACTTGCTGACGCAAGAAAAGGTATTGACATGTACAGTAATGACAAGGTTAATGTTCCTATTCTTGGACTTATAGAGAATATGGCATGGTTTACTCCTGCGGAACTTCCTGAAAACAAATATTACATCTTCGGCAAAGATGGATGTAAGAACTTGGCGAAAGAGATGAACACCCCTCTTTTAGCTCAGATTCCAATCGTGCAGAGTATCTGTGAAAGTGGTGACAAGGGCGAACCTGCAGCCTTAAATATAGATACTGCTACAGGTCAGGCTTTCCTATCTTTAGCACAGGCTGTTGTGACTGAAACCAACAGACGTAACAAAGACAAAGAACCAACGAAGATTGTGGATGTAAAGAAATAGATAATTATATTATTATTTAAAGGCAGAAATAAAAATTCTGCCTTTTATTTTGTCAGTATCCATCCTACCCTATTTTATGGTTATCCTCATGACGTGATGACTATTCCGCCATTGTCTTATGAAGACGTTTATGTTTCTGAATAATCTTTTTTTTCTTCTTCATGTATCCTAAACGCTGAAGAGCATGTTTGCGTGATACGATGAGCTGACGGCGATAGACGATACAAGCCGTAAGGAAATAGAATCCCACCTGAACCCAAAGAGCCTTATACTCAAATAAGACATCCTCCAAATTGGCTCCAAGAGAATTGACCCGCATGTAGGCATTGATGCCAAAGGTAGACGGGAACAGAACAGACACAGCCCTCCATCCACTGGGGATACTGCTTACAGGCCATGAAAGGCCCGAGATAAAGAACAGTGGCAACGAGGTGAATACAACCAGCAGGATAACATTTTCACGATATCTTACAAGACAGGAGATGGTCAGTGCAAAAAATACACATGCCAGAATATAAGGCACCATCACAGCAATAAGCACCCCGGGATGAGCCAGTTCGAGAAAAGAAAAGATCTTAGGTACAACCAGAGCCAGGAATGTGGCAATCACAAGATAAATCATGAAATAGCACATCGACTTACCCAAAACGATCCGGAAGAGACCATTGTAATGCCTGCTGACAGGAATAAGATCTTTATAACGGTTACGTTCCCGCGAGGTTCCTGCCGCTAGTCCTATACCTAATAAGAGTGTCTGTTGTATGATGAGCATCAACACCGGAGGCATGATAAAACTGCCATAACCTGTTGACGGATTAAACATGGGCACATATTCGTAGTCTAAAGGAGTAGCTGCAATCTCATCTTCCCGATCGGTATAATTGCCCATACGTTCAACCTTAAGGTCTTTACCCATTTCAAGTGAGACGTCCGTAACAGTAGTCTGCAAAGCTTTGTAATATAAAATTCCACTCATGTCACAAAAGATACTCACCGTAGCCTGTTGAAGCGTGTTTATTTTCTTACTGAAGTCGGACGGAATATAGATAATACCATGACACCCCTGATTACGCATAACCTCCTTGGCCTCATTTATATCCGTTGAGTAGCTCACGATCTTAAGATTCGGGGTGGCATCGCACTTTCGTAAAAATTCACGACTCATGAAACTGTGGCTATTGTCAATGGCGACAATAGGAACTTCACGTACTATCTCGTTATTATAAATCCAGGAATAGAGAAGAGGATAAAGCAGAGGAACCAGGAAAAAGAAGATCAAAACGCCTTCATCGGTGAACGACTGTTTCACCTCCTGAACCCAGATATAACACATGTCGTGTATACCTTGATTGATCTTATATAACAATCCACCTCTCTTCATTATTCTAAGGAATATATACGTACTTAAGCATCACCTTTTTAAAGTTCGGCAACACCAGATAAGGCAGCATCATAAAGACTGCCAGCGTCCCATAATACGGCCATGCGTAAACCACCGGATAACCATTAAGTATCTGCATCTGATAAATCATAAAATAGCTGCGGAGCGGGAACAACCAGGACAAAGCCTGAATGGCAGGATCCATACTCGGCACAGGAAAGGCAAAGCCCGAGATAGAAAAGCTGAGAACGGACCACAAGGCACACATACTCATTGACATTCTGAGTGATGGGAACAGTCCGAACATGAAAATTCCAAAACCCTGGCATGACAGCACCATAACGGTACCGGCAACTATGACCGATCCAAAACTACACAGATGCGGGAAATGCAAATACTCGAAAAAATACCACTGATAGAAGAATGTAATCAGCAGAAACACGACTGTCTGAGGTAACATCTTACCGGCCATCGCCACATAGATATTGTTGTGCGCCATCTTCATCCACGACTTTGATGTCTTGAATTTCAACTCTGTACCTATTGAATAGGTGGTTACAAGTAAGATAAACAACATGATACAACCCGGCACAATCGTATTACTCAGATATATATTGTAATTGATCCACGGGTTACAAGTAGGATGGGTATCAATCCTTATGGGCTGGAGAACCGCCATAATCTGATCGTCAGTCAATCCCTTCATCTGCATCGTGGTCATAGATACCTTGCTCGACACAAGTGTAGATATCGTGCGCATATCTCTGTAAAGTAAAGCACCTGGCATCAGTGTCCCGTAACTTACATAAAAAGAGACTTTCGGCTGACGGGCAGACAAAAGTTTATCTGTCGTCTGTTTCGGAATATAATAAAAGGCATAGATTTCTCCTCTCTGGATGGCACGTCTTGCCTCATTCAGATTCGCATAATGACCGATAATCTTTGTAGTCTGATACGAATCAAGATTACGCACAAGTGCACGAGTGGTAGGAGTCTTATCCAAGTCGACGACTCCTGCGGGAAGATTATTTGGAAGTCCGTCCTGCATCAACGAAGTAAAGAAGAAAATGACCAGTAGAGGGAACAGGACCATACAAAACGTGTATATCGGTGCTGTTGCCAATCTATGGCATTCTCGTTTTGTCAGTTGCCAACATTGTTGTAATATGCCGGTAATGTTTAGCATTTTACTTTTTCTTATAAATCAGAGACATACCTGGTCTTAATCCATCAAACTTGGTTATTGGACGGGCCTTAACCTCAAAAGTTTTGAGATCATACTGACCGTTGGCTTTAGTAGCTTTCCATACAGCATAACTGCCAAGATCCTTGATATAAGTGACTTTCATTTTTAATGTTTTATTGAATGCAGGTGCAAATGCAGTAAAGGTCTCACCCACCTTTAATCCGTTGAGTTGATCCTCACGTACATTAAAGGTACCCCACATATCGTTCATAATAGATATGCTCATAATAGGAGAACCTGTGCCAACGAGTTCACCCACCTTAGGATAGACCTCGCTCACCTCACCTTCCATCTGTGCAATCTGTACAGTCTCATTAACGTATGAGTTGACCTCCTGTACAGCACCTTTGGCTCTGTTCACCTGAGCGGCAGCAACCATCTTCTCCTCTTTACGAGAACCGTTAACCGCCATCTCGTACTGACTTTTAGCAGCCAGTTCAGAAGCCTGCATGGCCTTATAACTTGCATAAGTCTCATCGCGTTTCTGGGCGCTCATCACACCTTCATCGAAGAGTCTTTTCACACGATTATATGATTTCTCAGCAATGTCCAACCCAGCTTTTGCCTGTTGCCATACCTGAAATGCCCCTTGCACCTGCTCCGAACGAGCGCCCTTCTTTGCCATCGCATCAATTGCCGCAGCTGCACCCTCTGCAGCTTCCGCCTGATTCAGTTTTGCTTTGATATCCGGAGCCTCAAGAATGGCGAGTGTATCGCCCGCCTTCACATAATCACCCTCTTTGACACGTAATTCAAGAATACGTCCCGGAACCTTGCTGGACACTCTATACTCTGAGACTTCCACTTCGCCTTGAATAATATCAGGTGTTTTGCCGAGGACTAAGAAACCGATAACGGCAACTATTGCAACGACAATTGTCAATCCCAATACTGCAAGCAGTATATTGATGTGTTGTGATTTTGCTGACATTTTATTTTATTGTAATACGCCAAGTGCTTTCTTCAAGTACACTTGCGTTAGTTTAACATCTATTTCTGCATCTATCTTTTGTGACTCAGCCTGAAGCCATGCCGTCTGAGCTTCCAATACATTAGATGTGGGTATTACCCCCTCTTTAAACCCGAGAGTAGCACAACGGAGGTTCTCGTCTGCGCGTTCAGTGTTTTTATTAGCCATGGCGAGCTTTTTGTTTGCCTCGCTCACTTTGAAAGAACTTTGATTCACCTGCAGTTCAATCTTTTCACGGGCATCAGCCAACTGCATATTGGCAATTACAGTCTGGGATTTAGCCGCTCTTACTTTATATTCTCCCTCCATCCAATGCCATACGGGAACACGAAGCAATACACCTACATTCCATATCCCGGCGAATTTATTTTCAAAGCCGTTGAACACGTTAGGGTTTTGCACAGTATATCCTCCGAGAAGCACGATAGAAGGCAAATTATCTGAGCGAACGAGTTTCACATTCTGACGATTTATTTCCACCGCATTATTGAGCATTCTTAATTCCGGACGGTTTCTTATAGCGGTTTCTACATCAGGATTAGTATCCACAACCATCTCCGTCAGATGATCCTTATCCTCATCCGTGAGGGTTATCGGCTCATTCATTGGTAGTCCGCAGAGCTGACAAAGCAACATCCTTGAAAGCACCAATCCATCCTCCACTTGTGTAAGAGACATTTCAGCCTCATTTACCTTCACACTGACACTAAGTCCGTCGGCACGTGTTGCCACTCCTTCTTTGATCATCTTCTGAACATCATCGTTCAGTTTTTCAACAAGGTCACAATAGCTCTGTGCCAGATTTTTTTTATGTTTCAAAGATACAACAGTCCAATAGGCCTGGTCTATATCCATCAATGTGGATTGCAAAGCTGCCTCATTTTCGTTAGCAGCAATCTTCTCAAAGATTCTAGTTATATTATTGTATGCTGTAATCTTACCTCCCATATAAACAGGTTGGGTAAGCATGATCGAAGCCATCCAGAAATCACGTGTATCCGTATGAAAATCATCGACGATTTTCTGTCCTACATTATTAAGGGCAGTAGCGAATTTTGAACCCGCAGTGGACATAAGCTGACCAATAGAGCCGGCCTGCTGAGCAGTTATCAGACCAGACTGAACCATCTCGGTGATCCAAGGTGACATATCGGCAGCCATCTTGGTACTGACCGAAGTACCCATGCTCTGAAGCGTTGCCTTCTGTTCATTATTCAGAATAGATATTTCTTTGCTTGTACGCATATAAGTACCGGTAGCATCAATTGAAGGAAGATATTTTGTGTGGGCAGCCTTACGGTTATTGACCGCCACATCACATTTTAACTTCGATATATTCAACTCCTTGTTATTTCGTATGGCAAGGGCACGGCAACTGTCTAAGCTCAACAGGCGTTGAGCCACTGCAGGTAACATGATACCTACAAGCAAAAACACACCGACAATCCTATTCATTATACACATATAACGTTTGTATTATAATTTTATTATAATTATTCGAAAACGAAATTTTGAGAGCCTATCATATTTCCATCAGCAAAGATATTCACTCTATATGTACCACCACTTAAGAATTCTGTCACGTTCCAATAAGTTGTAACAGTCTGTTCATCACCATTATACTCAATAGTTTTCTTGATTGTATAATCCAACTGCCTATTTTCATAAGGGAATGTTCCTCCCGCAGATAACACGCTGCCAGTAGGGGTGGTTATTCTTACATAGATGGTCCTCATACCGGCTGAAGCTGTAATATTTTTAACAATACTGAACGATACCTGCAATGATTTTGCATCTTTCATCTTCTTTGCCACTTTTCCCCGCTTATTCTTTACCACCATCTGTATACCAGTGGCATCGAGTTGAGCCGCTATCTGCATCTTTTCAGTTAACGACTGTTTCTCTGTATTCAAGCCTTCGATCTGTTTTGTAGCTTCCTCGTATTGTCCTTTCACCCTGATATTCTCGTTCGTAAGGTTTTTATTCAGACGATTAAGAGAATCTATTTCGAGGATGAAGCCTCTCATGACGGCACGAACGGTCGCTAGTTCTCGTTTCAGTCGTGTAATCTCGGCAGCATCAGTACTCTTTACGTTTCTCAATTCAGCAAGAAGATGCTGTGTCTTCAACTGTTCATTCGTGAGTTGGGCGACGATAGAATCATTATTTATCTGTGTCTTCATCTCACTGTATTGGTATGCAAACTGTTGGTACTCGCTCATCATCTCTTTTTTATCAAGATCGGCGAGTTGCTGCATCTCCTTGTTGTCCTTTTTCTGCTTATCCAGATTGATATAAAGATAAACTAAACCACCTATTAAAATTACGACCACTACGACTAGTGGAATAATGTACTTTTTCATATAAAATTTATCAATATTATTATAATGTGTGCAAATTTAGATTATTTCAGTGAATTGACAAAGAATTATTAAAGTCAAATAATCTAATTCCGAATTATTTAGCATTTTTCATGAAAATATGACCATTGTTTAACACAATACAAACAGTGCTATTTCCGATTAACAGTTGTAGGATAGTGAAGTAACGAATATATCTCAATTTTAAAATAATTCCAATTTAATTTTGTTTTTTTGATTATTATATACTATATTTGCCACATTAAATGGGTTATGCTATGAAGAGAACTGGAGTATTGTATCGAATATGGGATTTATACTATGACGGCTTCACCCACATGAAGTTGGGTAAGACCTTGTGGATTATCATAGCTATCAAGATCTTCATTATATTCTTTATTCTGAAAGTTTTTTTCTTCAATGATTTTCTAAGTACGAAAGTACATGACGGCGACAAAGCCTCGTACGTGTCTAATCAACTTATCAACAGAGTAAAACATTAAAAACGAACATAAAAAACTATGATTTTATGCAACATTGACGCCGGCACCATTGATTGGTCGAGAGCCCAGTTCGCTCTCACGGCAATTTATCACTGGCTGTTTGTCCCACTCACCTTAGGACTGGCAGTAATTATGGGTATTATGGAGACATGCTACTACCGCACAAAGAAACAGTTCTGGAAAGATACTGCCCGATTCTGGCAGAAGTTGTTCGGTATAAATTTCGCGATGGGAGTGGCAACTGGTATTATTCTCGAATTTGAGTTTGGTACCAATTGGAGCAACTATTCATGGTTTGTTGGAGATATCTTCGGGGCCCCTCTTGCCATTGAAGGTATCATTGCATTCTTCATGGAATCTACATTTGTGGCAGTCATGTTCTTCGGATGGAACAAGGTGTCCCAAGGATTTCATCTTACCTCCACATGGCTCACTGGAGCTGGAGCTACGATATCTGCATGGTGGATACTCGTTGCCAACTCATGGATGCAATATCCTGTAGGTCAAGAATTTAATGCCAATACCATGCGCAACGAGATGGTCAGTTTTGCTGATGTTGCCCTATCACCTGTGGCTGTGGACAAGTTTTTCCATACAGTCATCTCCACATGGTTAGTGGGAGCAGTATTCGTTGTTGCCGTCAGTTGTTGGTATCTTATCCGTAAGCGTGAACAACAGATGGCCATAGCCAGTCTTAAGATTGGAGCTATCGTTGGTTTTATATCCTCACTTCTGGCCATCCAGACAGGTGACCAGTCTGCCTATCTGGTAGCACAAACCCAACCTATGAAACTTGCAGCGATGGAAAATCTCCATGATGGTAGTCATGGAGAAGGACTGAAAATGATGGAGATCATCAATCCTTTCAGTCAACCAGACTACCAAAGCAACAATAGTAAAGATCTAAGTATAAAAGTCCCTAAGATGCTCTCTGTGCTGGCCACCCATAGTGTCAATGGATTTGTTCCTGGTATCAATGATATTATCAAAGGAGGTTACACACAGCCTGACGGCACCAAAGCAATCCCACTACAGGAGAAAATCACACGTGGGAAACGCGCTATCAACGCACTTACCGATTACCGTGCGGCCAAGAAGGAAGGTGACAGCAATGCCATGTATCGCAACCTCATGATTCTCAAGGCAGACATGCCATTCTTCGGTTATGGTTACATCAAAGACTCAAGTGAGATCGTACCTTATATACCTATCTGTTTTTATGCCTTTAGGGTGATGGTTGGTCTTGGTGCATACTTTGTCCTCATGTTTGCCATTATCTTATTTTTCGCCTTACGTAAAGATATCACGAAGACAAAATGGTTGCAATATGTCGCACTCTGGTCGTTACCACTTATCTATATCGTAAGCGAATCTGGATGGCTAGTCTCGGAATTCGGGCGTCAACCGTGGACGATTCAGGACATGTTGCCAACATGTGCCGCAATATCCGATATCAACAGTAGTTCTGTGATTATCACATTCTTCGTTTTCCTTATCCTCTTCACTACTCTGCTTACAGTTGAAATCAGTATTCTCTGTCATGCAATCAAGAAAGGACCGGAGAAAGATGAATATCTAAAAGATTAAAAAAGAAAAAATCACATACGACTATGACATACATCTGTTTACAACAATATTGGTGGTTCCTCATCTCCCTTTTAGGAGCCATCTTAGTATTTCTGCTTTTCGTACAAGGCGGAAACTCTTTGATATTCACTATTGGTAAAGATAAAGAAGAACGTCGACTGCTTATCAACAGTACAGGAAGAAAATGGGAACTCACCTTTACCACCCTAGTCACCTTTGGTGGTGCATTCTTTGCTTCATTCCCTCTATTCTACAGTACCAGCTTCGGTGGTGCCTATTGGCTGTGGATGTTGATACTGCTATCCTTCGTGCTTCAGGCTATCAGCTACGAGTTCCAGAATAAAATCGGGAATCTTCTTGGAGTAAAACCTTTCCAGTGGTTTCTTGTCATGAACGGCATTCTCGGTCCGTTGCTTCTTGGAGGAGCAGTTGCCACATTCTTTGATGGTTCCAACTTTTTTGTCAACAAGGAAAATATCACAAACAATCTGCACCCTGTTATCAGCAGTTGGGCTAATGCCAGCAACGGTCTTGATGCCCTTCTTGATCCATGGAACCTAGTGTTCGGTTTTGCCGTAATGTTTCTTGCCAGAGTTATAGGCAGCCTCTATTTCATCAATAACATCAACGATAAGGAAATCCGGATCAAAAGCCGTCATCAAACGATGGTCAACGGTATCGCATTTTTAATACTTTTCCTGGCTTTCATCATCCGGACATTGCTCAAAGACGGTTTTTCCGTCAATCATGTCACCGGCCAGATTTTCATGGAGCCCTACAAATACTTCACTAATTTTATCACCTTATGGTGGCTTCTGATACTCTTCCTCGTAGGAGTCATATTAGTTCTTTTCGGTGGTATCAAGACCTATCTATGCAATACATTCCATAAGGGAATATGGTTTGTTGGTATTGGAGTTATATTTGTTGTGCTAGCCCTGCTGATGAGTGTTGGTTATAACGATACAGCATATTATCCGTCGACATGCGACTTACAGAGTTCACTCACACTGGCCAACAGTTGTAGCAGTGAATTTACACTTCGCACCATGGCATGGGTATCCTTATTCATTCCGTTCGTACTGGCCTATATCGTTTACACATGGCATGCCATGGATAAAAAGGAAATAGAGAAAGACGAGATTAAATCCGGAATTTCTTATTAAAGACCAAAATCATCAAAAATAAAAGGCAGTTGTATTAAAACAGCTGCCTTTTATTTTTTATTTGACCTTGTCATATATCTTCATGGTCAGAGTGATATCGTACAATGCATCATGCAAGGACTCAGCCTCCACATCAATGTCACAGTATTTTGCGACAGTGCTCAACTTAAAATTCTCCATTTCAGGACGTTTGTCTATCAGATACTGAGTTGCCATTACCATCACATCTATGCTGTTAGACCAGAACCAACTGCCGAAAAACTTGTCGTTATTCTGAACGAACCAAGCCCTTAAGAACTGATTATCGAATGGAGCATTATTATATCCAGCAAGATAAAATTTATCATTGCGCTTAAACTTATCTACATACTTCGCCAGCAAATCTACAAACTTTTTATATACCACTCCCATAGGTTCATACTGCATAATCTGCTCCTTAGTAACTCCTGCCACATTCAGAGCCTCCTGCTCTATAATTGCATTTGGATTAGGCCGAACCCTGAAATCAAAAGTTTCCTTTATCTCTCCGTCAATGACCACGGCACCACTAAGTTGATGAATACCATTCTTCCAGAAACGTGTTCCGGTTGTCTCTATATCGTAAAAGAGTATCTTCATATCGTTATTTTTCTAGTAGGAATTGATGTATTATCTATCTTAACACCCTGCAAATGTAGGTATTTTCTTTAAAATCTCCAAATTAATAGCGGAAGAATTATTTTTATGGAAACTGATAATCAGACAGTTTGTTCATACCGTGAATACCAAGATAACTTACCCGCTGACCACTCAGTATGACAGAGCGGTGAAAATTAGATTCATTATCATGCAGATTCAAGTCAGTCCTTGCCGTTGAACGGTCTGTCAGACAAACAGACAACAGATGATCGGCATTTTTTTCATCAGGTTTATCTGCAATGATGATACTTTGTGTATACTCTGTAGGCACCGTGAAGACAGCGTAATTAATAGATTTTGTAGCTGCTCCGACGATATATCCTTTCACCTCAATGAAGGTTGTATTCGGTAATTTAATAGCGGAGTCGACAGAAATATATTCAGCATCACTGCCGGTTGACGGTTTAACGATAGCGGTATCTTCTTCATTCTTCTTCTCTCCGCCGTTATCACCCTTTTCTGGCAAGACTGCTTTTTCACACGACAGAACCGTGAGCATCATCAAAAATAAGATAAAAATATTACGCATTTTATTGAATATCAGTATTATTGTTAACGGTTATCAAGAAAAATACATCCGAATTATCTTTAACAGCGTTGATATGCGGATGTTTCCTTCATACAAAGGTAAGAAAAATTATTCGTAAAAAGATCATTTCCACTATTTTTATCTTCGATTTTCCCGTTTATCTAGTATATATTATCCATGTTTCGGTTTTTTTATTTAATTTTGCATGCCAGAACTAACACCTCATATTATGAAATTATTATCAAAAACGATTAGTATTATTACCCTTGCATCAGCACAGGCATTGACTATGCAGGCACAGTCTTTTACTTGGATCAAGAGTGTTGAGAAAGATACGTGGCAACAATCAACAGTTAAATTAATGACCGACCGCCATCAAGGTGCAGATATCACTATTTCACAAGTTACTACAGGACCGGTATTCAAGGCTTGGGGAACCTGTTTTAATGAATTAGGCTGGGATGCACTCAACGCCCTCTCTGCTCAGGATCAGAAAACGATCATGAGCAATTTGTTTTCGCCACAGGGAGACCTGCATTTCAATATCGGTCGTATACCTATGAATGCAAATGATTATGCTCGTTCATGGTACAGTTGTGACAGTGTTGACGGTGACTTCTCTTTGAATTTTTTTAATATCGACCGTGACAAGCAGACGTTAGTACCTTACATACATATCGCTCAGAAGTATAATCCGAACATGACATTCTGGGTATCACCATGGAGTCCACCTATATGGATGAAGACAAACCACCACTATGCCCAACATGCTTCGCCAACAAATGGACTGCGTAAAGAGGTGGAATGTCCTACCTATAAAGTCGACCAGTTTATTATGGAGCCACGATATCTCAATGCTTATGCCAACTACTTTTGCAAGTTTATCGATGCGTATAAAGAACAGAACATACCTATAGACATCGTCATGTATCAGAATGAGGCCTATTCGTTCACTCCCTATCCCGGTTGCACATGGACAGCAAAAGCATCAATACTATTTAACAAGGACTATCTTGGTCCGGCCCTTGCCCGTCTTCATCCTGAAGTAGAACTGTATTTAGGAACAATCAATAGCAATCGCTTTGATGTCATTGACTCTATTCTTGGTGACAATGGTATCAAAAAGTATGCCAAGGGAGTTGCCTTGCAATGGGAAGGAGGACAGATTCTCGGAAAGTTACGTGATAAATATCCGAATTACAAATATGTAATGAGTGAAAGCGAATGCGGATGGGGTGACTTCAGCTGGAAGGCTGCAGAACACACATTCAATCTCATGAGCCATTATCTAGCCAACGGATGTGAGACTTATACATTCTGGAATGCCATCATTGCAGACGACGGTTCCAGTACATGGGACTGGAAGCAGAACGGATTGGTTCATGTAGACTCACACCAGAAGACATTCACTTATACGCCAGAGTACTACAGTGCAAAACATTTCTGCCATTTCGTGACTGACGGTTCAAGACTAATAGCAAGTAAAGATGTGAATGGGAAAAAACCGGTGATGGTATTCATCACACCTAATCATAAGAAAGTTATCATTGCAGGTAACTTTAATAATACTCCTCAGGCACTAAATATCGCCATTGGGAAAAAACTGCTGACCGTATCTATGCCACCACATTCCTTCAACACATTCTGTGAGAAATAGGAATCAGGAATATCACCACATTAAAACGGGCTGTCTCCATTCTTTGGTTTGGAAACAGCCCGTATAAGCGTTATTTATGTTACTTTTAGAAAGCGACACTCATGTGGTCGCTAGAATACATCTTCAATACATTGTTAAAATACCTTTTTACATTCTCACTCTTAAACATTTTCTTAATCATCCTTTTCATAATCTTTTTACCTTTAAATTAAACTTTCTATTGTAAGGTGAATCTTCACACCCCTGTTATCCTTTTATCTTGTTTTCTGGTGCAAAGGTAATGCTTTTTTAATCATTTGTCAAGAGTATGTAGAGATTTGTGTGCGTTAACAGTATTTTGTTGACCTATATCAACTAACAGGTAGTTTATTTGTGCTTCCGCATGATATTACGAAGTTTTCCGTACTCGTCAAACGAATATCGTCCTGACAGTATGATTGTTACCATAAGCGACAACATTGATGCGGTAAATGTAATGACAATGATCATCATCTGATATTTGATAGCAAGGCCCGGAGCACTGCCTCCAAGAATCTGACCGATCATCGTACCCGGTAGAGCAACGATACCCATAACCGCCATATTGGCAACACAAGGAGAAAAAGCTTTCACCATGGCCTGACGTACAAACGGAGCTGTAGCCTCAAACCGAGTTGCGCCATTGCCAAGGAGATAATAATACATCTGATGTTCCCGTTGCAGACCGTCAAAATAAGTATTTATGGCAATCACGTTGACACTTAACATATTCCCCATCAATATTCCCATGATTGGAATAAAGTATTGCGCACTGAATGGATTATCCAAATGCAGTACGAAAAGTAAGAAATAAAGTCCCACCACCATTGCCGTAGCCAGGAATCCGACACTTACCGGGATGAACAACACCGACCGTTTGAGTCCAGTGCGGTGAGTTGCTGTAAATGATGCGACAACAACCATGATAATCACCCATAGAAAATTTATCCAGGGATTATTCCAGATAAACAAATACTTAAGATACAGGCCGATAAGGAATAACTGAATAACCATTCTCAAGGCAGCAGTTAGCGTTGACAATACAAGTTTTACCTTATACAGGCGAAAAAAATAGACAGGAGCAGCCAGTAGCAGCAGACCTATTATCAAACTCCATAAAGATATATCAATTGTTCCCATTGTTCAAACTAATTATTTTATCACATAACGAAGAAAAAGTCTTATCGTGAGATACAGCCACAACGATCGTACCCTTTGCAGCAAGTTCTCTAAAGTATTTTACCACACTCCTTGCATGATTCTCATCCAAAGCTGAGGTAGGTTCATCGACCAACAATATCGGTTTCTGAAGCATTCCGCATACAGCTATCATCATACGCTGGCGTTGACCTCCGCTGACTTTTGCCACATCACTTTTATATAAGGAGGAATCTAAATCCAGTTTTTTCCATTCATCCATCATCTTCTCGAATGAGAACTTAACATATCTATTATATTTGAGTGTGAACGGTAATTGTACCATCTCTTCTACCGTATCGAAAGGCAGTGACAGTTCCTGAGGTACATACATCATACGACGTCTGAAGGTCTCTGCCGACATTGAGTTTATGATCTCACCATCTATACTGATCACCCCGTCATCAAGAGGTAAAAAACCGAGAATAGCACGTAGAAGTGTTGTCTTACCTGTCCCAGAATCTCCGGTAATACATACCAACTGCCCCTGGTCAACAGTGAAAGAGAGGTCTTTAAATAGCTGTGTATCACCAAATTTAAGTGATATATTCCTTATTTCCAACATGATTTCTTTCTGTTTTTATATTTAATTATCCATATATCCGAAACAAAGATAATTGAAGTTGTTAGAAAAACAAAAGAAATGACGTTTTATTGTTAATGATTATAACAACTTAGCACTATTTGACAAGAGGGATAGGAACAGCCATAGATAATAGATATTCTCAACTCCGCTGATATTCCAAGGGAGTCATTCCCGTCAATCTCTTAAAGAACTTACAGAAGAAAGACACATTTGGAAAATTCAATTCATCGGAGATCTGATAAGTTAGCATGTCAGAATTCTTCAGCCTCACCTTCGCTTCAGCAATCACCGAACGTTCTATCCACTCCTTAGCCGTTGTACCACTGGCTTCACGAATGAGTGTCCCCAAATAATGTTGCGAAAAACATAATTTATCGGCGTAAAAGCTTAATTTGCGCTCTTTCTTACTATGCTGATGAACAAGATTGATAAATTTCATAAACACTTCTCGTTCATGAGAGGTACTTGAGACCACATTGGTTATATTACGTGCATCAATACTTTCATAAAAGCAAAGCACGGCGGTAAGCAGACTATGTACCATTCCTAGGCCTAAACCATCCTGATGTACAACAGTCCACAATGTTTCTATCATTTGATGTATGATTTCTATCTCCGGTTCTAATATACATATACTGTTATTGCTCACATCATTAAGAAAACAGGATGGTACCCTGCCATTGAACAATAACTGCAACAGATCGTCACTAACCGAAATCGCTTCCATATCGAAATCTGGCGAGAATGTATTGGGCTGAACGATAGAGCCACCTTTTACGTAGAGAAGCATTCCCTCATGCAATTCATAATCAATCAGGTTCACCGTAATGTTACCATGCCCTCTTGTCACAACACCCACTCGGAGTTCATCGAGCCGATATGGAGGCCCGAATATATTCGGAGAGCCGGCTATCAACCGAAAGCTTCGTAACACAGCGAAATCATTCGATATATAGGCATACTGAGGAAAATGGAAATGGTTATTACGCACAAAATCACGTAACGCTGAGAAATCCAGTTTGATAGGTTTACCTTTCTTCTCCATACTTATCTTTTTGTCTGTTTATTGACCACAAAGATAATAAAATATAGGTAATGTGGATATCTTTTTTGTTATTTTCGTCCAAAAAGGACATTATTCTGTTTGTAAAGATAATCTCATAATCAAATAAACCATATACCTTTGCACAAAAAATAATAAAGATATGAAACTGAGATTTTTTCTTCTAGGAATGATGATGGCATCTACAGGATGCTTCGCACAGATAACACTTCAGGAGTGTCGTCAGAAGGCTCATGACAACTATCCTGTGATTAAACAGTATAAACTGGTAGAACAGTCGCGCGACTTCAATATCGACAATGCCGCAAAAGGATATCTGCCACAGATCTCTGTCACGGGACTTGCCACATATCATACCGACATGCTGAAAAGTAGTAATATTACGAAAACACTTGACACAAAGAACTCTCTTTACGGAGGTATGGTTCAGATTTCCGAAAACATTTATGACGGCGGAGCCATATCAACCAGAAAGAGTATTGCCAAAGCAGACGCCAACGTGAGTAGCGAACAGTTGAATGTGACGATGTACGATATCAACAACCGGATAGACCAACTCTATTTCGGAGCATTGCTCATCGATGAACAGATCAAGCAAATCAGATTACTTCAAGAAGATCTCGCTCTGAGCAGAAAGAGCATTGAGGGAATGATGAAAAACGGCATTGCCAATCAGAGCGATGTGGATGCCATCCAAGTGGAACAGCTTAACGCAGCTCAACAAGAGAAGAGTCTCAATATTCAGAGACGTACATACATGACCATGCTAGGCATATTTATAGGTGAGGAACTAAACGAAAAGAATGTTCTCACAAAGCCGTCTGACTTGATGCCTGTATCCATGGATATAAAACGACCGGAGCTGAAACTATTTGATGCACAGTCGAATCTACTCAATGAACGGGAGAAAGCTCTCAATGTCAGTATCAAACCAAAGTTCGGCGTGTTTGCATCAGGATTATTTGGCAACACAGGTATTGACATGGTGAAAAAAAGCATGCTGATGGCCGGAGCAAAACTTTCATGGAACATCGATGGGCTCTATACCAGGAAGAACGACAAGAAGCTGATTGACGCCAATCGTCAACAAATTGAGTCAAACCGGGAGACTTTCTTATTCAACACCCGTTTGCAGAGTGCGAATGAGACGTCCATCATCAGTGACCTCAGGGGAAAACTTAAGACTGATGATGATATTGTTGTCCTCAGAACAAACATTCGAAGCAAGGCTGAACGTAAAGTGGAAAACGGGACACTGACTGTTAACGAGATGCTCCGGCAGATAAATGCCGAGAGCGAGGCAAAACAATCTAAAGCCCTGCATGAGATTCAGTTACTGAAAGAGATTTATCAACTTAAGAATATTGTAAACAATTAAAAGACCAAATGATATGAAAACGAAATCAATCATATTACTTACAGTATCTGCAACGATACTTACAGCTTGTTCTTCCAGCAAGAAAGATTATGATGCTACAGGCACTTTCGAAGCTACCGAAGTGACCGTTTCTGCAGAACAGACAGGACGGATTATGAACTTCGACATCACCGAAGGACAGAAAATCAACCAAGGTGCCCAGGTGGGACTTATTGACACCGTACAATTGCAGCTTAAAGCGTTACAGATGGGAGCCACCAGAGAGACTTATGAAAATCAGAAACCGGACATTCAGAAGCAGATTGCAGCCACACGCCAGCAGTTGGCTACGGCAGAGAGAGAGCAACGCCGTGCTGCCAATCTAGTCAAGGACGGTGCTGCCAATCAGAAGCAACTCGATGATGCCAACTCTGCAGTTCTCGTTCTGAAACGTCAACTCGAAGCACAAATATCTTCACTAAGCAACAGCACAAAAAGTCTGTCAAGCCAAAGCAGTGCCGCAGACATCCAACGTGCACAGATTATCGACCAGTTGCAAAAGTGTCATATCACCACCCCTATCAACGGTACGATCCTCGACAAATATGTAGAGGCAGGAGATTTTGCCACCATCGGTAAACCACTGTTTAAAATTGCCGATATGGACAATGTATATCTGCGTGCATACGTAACATCCGAACAACTTGAGAAAGTAAAAACAGGTCAAACCGTAAAGGTCTTCAGTGACTATGGCAATCATAAACGGAAAGAATACAGTGGAACAATAACATGGATTTCTGATCATTCCGAATTCACACCCAAGACTATACAGACCGATGATGAACGGGCCGACCTCGTTTACGCAGTCAAGATATTAGTAAAGAACGACGGATACATCAAGTTAGGCATGTACGGCGAAGTTAAATTATGATTGAGATTAACAACATATCAAAGCACTTCGGAAATGTAACGGCACTGGATGACGTCACATTGAGCATCGGAGATGGAGAACTGTTTGGGATTATAGGCCCTGACGGTGCAGGTAAGACCACCCTCTTCCGTATCCTCACCACCCTGCTCATTCCCGAGAATGGCAAGGCGACAGTCGACGGTTTCGATACGGTATCTCAGATGAAGGATATTCGTCGTCATGTAGGCTATATGCCGGGGCGTTTTTCCCTCTATCAGGATCTTACCGTAGAAGAGAATCTGAAGTTCTTTGCAACTCTCTTCGGGACGACTATCGAAGAGGGATATGATTCCATCCACGATATCTACTCTCAGATAGAACCGTTTAAAAATCGTCGTGCCGGTGCTCTCTCAGGAGGAATGAAACAGAAACTGGCACTTTCTTGTGCTCTTGTTCATCGTCCCAGTGTACTTTTCCTTGACGAACCGACCACCGGTGTCGACCCGGTGTCACGCAAAGAGTTCTGGCAGATTCTACAACGACTGCGGAAGA